>TARA_R110000772_G_scaffold268620_1_pt1 | contig 45399 bp, 41 predicted proteins | sample TARA_R110000772 | Tara Oceans TARA_R110000772 (sample SAMEA4397948) | marine metagenome | biome: Polar Biome; feature: [SRF] surface water layer (ENVO:00010504); material: water (ENVO:00002006), including particulate matter (ENVO:01000060) such as... | depth 5 m | reverse complement strand
GATAGAGCAAAGAATGCGTTACCTAATTAATCAAGCGTCCCACTAGGGTAACAAGGACGCGGCGGGCATCTTCCAGAAAGACCTCGCCGGCCCACGTCAGGCGTGTGCCGCGAGACGTGCGTTGGAACAGAACAACGCCTAGATCGGATTCGAGCTTCTTGATAGTGCGTGAAAGAGGAGATTGCTCGATGTGCAGGCGCTCAGCGGCCCGACTGAAGCTGCGTTCTTCAGCCACGGCAATGAAGCATCGAAGATGGCGTAGTTCCATGGAGCGCCTCCTATTTGTGCGTGACTCGTGCAGCACGCATCGCCGATTTATCTCTCCCGATAGGCAAGCAGCCTGAGCGCGTTGAACACAACTACCAGCGTCGAGCCTTCATGGGCCGCAACCGCTGGACCGATGCCGAGCCCCAGGATCGTCGCAGGCACCAGTAATGCCACGACGCCAAGACTGATGAACAGGTTCTGCCGAATGATCATGCGCGCCTGCCGGCTGAGTCCGACGGCGAACGGCAGATGGGAGAGGTCGTCGGCCATCAGGGCAACGTCGGCCGTTTCCAGCGCTACGTCCGATCCTGCCGCGCCCATGGCGATCCCCACGGTTGCATTGACCATGGCTGGAGCATCGTTGACGCCATCGCCAACCATCGCGACCTCACCGGCTTCTCGAAGCTTCTCGATCGCCTCCACCTTGTCTTCCGGCATCAGGTCGCCCCACGCCTCATCCAGGCCGACTTGCTTGGCGACAGCATCAGCGACGCGCTGGTTGTCGCCGGAGAGCATGATCATGCGGGTGATGCCGATCTTCCGTAGTCGTTCAAGCGCAGACCGTGCCGACGCGCGTGGTGTGTCCATGAGGCCGATCACGCCAAGGTCGCGCCCATTCCGGCGGACCACCATGGTGGTCCGCCCCTCATTGCGGAGCTGTTCGACAGCGAAGGCAACAGACTCCGACAAGGGCGGCAGGCCATCAGCGCCGAACATCTCGGCCTTGCCGATCTGCACTGTATCGTCTTCGATCCGAGCGACCACACCCTGTCCGGTCAGGCTGCGAAGCCCGGACGCAGTAGGCAGAGACGCACCACCAAGACGTTGCGTGCCGTCGCGCACAATCGCGCGGGCCAGGGGATGATCGCTTAGTGCTTCGACCGCAACCGCCGTTGCCAGTAACTCGGCCTCGTCAATGTCGGGTGCCGGTGATACGTCAGTGATGCGCGGTCGTCCTTCTGTGAGCGTGCCGGTCTTGTCAAACGCGAGCGCATTAAGCGATCCGAGCTTTTCGAGTGGAGCACCACCTTTGATCAGAACACCGCCCCGTGCAGCGCGGGCGATACCAGAAAGCACGGCGCTCGGCGTGGCGATGGCGAGTGCGCAAGGGCTGGCTGCGACCAGAACGGCCATCGCGCGATAGAAGCTATCCCGGAATGGCTCGTCCACGACGATCCACGCGAACAGCAGCAACACGGCCAGCGCCAGCACTGCCGGAACGAAAACACGCTCGAACCGATCGGTGAATCGCTGGGTCGGCGATTTTCGCGTCTCAGCTTCGCTGACCATTTTCACGATGCGCGCCAGCGCGCTCTCCGAGGAACGTTTGGTCACCACGATCTCGATCGCGCCCGAGCCATTGATGGTGCCTGCGAACACGCGATGCGCCGTATCCAGCAGATCGGGCCGTGCAGTGGCTTCCACGCGGTCGGGGACTGGACGTTTATCGACTGGCACACTCTCTCCGGTGACGGGAGCCTGATCGACGCTGCTTTCACCTGACACCACGAACCCGTCTGCCGGCAGGCGCTCATTGGGGAGGACGATCACGATATCGCCCAGCGCCAGTGTCTCCACTGCGACCTCCATGATCGTGTCGCCACGACGAACCTTTGCGGTCGCCGGAGCAAGTTCGGCGAGCGCTTCGATCGCGCGCTTGGCGCGACCCATGGCGTAGTGTTCGAGTGAATGACCGAGGCTGAACAGGAACAGCAGCAGCGCACCTTCGGCCCATGCCCCGAGCGCCGCCGCGCCGGCCGCGGCGACCAGCATCAGCGTGTCGATCTCGAAACGTTTGAGCTTCAGGTTCTGTAACGCTTCTCCGGCGGTGTAGAAGCCGCCGAAGAAGTACGCGCCGAAATAGCAGGCGAGCGGCAGCCAACCTGGCACAGGTGTCAGTTTTTCGATTGCGAACCCCGTGGCGAGGAGTGCACCGCAGATCAGGGAGAAGATCAGCTCGCTATTAGCGCCGAAGATGCCGCCATGGCGGTGGTCGGTATCCTCGCCGCTCTTGCGTCGGTCGCCGTCCGCCTCGTGCCGATGTGTTTCGGGCTTGCGGTCCACCCCGGCTTCTGCCAGCGCTGCACGAATGTCATCCTCTGACGTCTGCTTGCGGTCAAATTCCAGCCGTACCACGCCGCCGACACTGATCTCGGCTTCGAGCACACCGGTTAGCGCCAGTAGCTGTTCGGTTACCGTTCGCGCCCGCCGCTGGTGGGTAATGCCCTCGACGTCCCAGACGAGATGGCCGAACTGTTCGGTGATGCGCGCACCTGCAACCTCGACCAATTCGCGGATACGCACGAGCGGTAACGTGTCAGGGTCATAGTGGATACAGAGTTGATGCGTTGCTTGGGCGCTATCGCTTTGGACATGGACGTCCTCTACTCCAGTCTGGCCCCGCAGCTCGGCCAAGAGGCGCCCCACGCAGGCATCGGCGTCGTGCAAAATGTTCGGCAGCAGGATGGGGAGATCGAGACGCAGCTTGCTCGTCATGTGCGTGCTCCCCCTTTACGGGTCTTTGGCTTCGCAGCTCGTGCGGCGAAGGTAGGCAGCACCAGCAGGGTCAATACAGTGGCCGTGATCAGGCCGCCGATGACGACGGTGGCCAGCGGCTTCTGCACTTCGGCCCCGGAGCCGGTCGCGATCGCCATCGGAATGAAACCGACGATCGCAACGAGCGCCGTGGTCAGCACCGCACGCAGGCGACTGGCCGCGCCGGCGGCAGCGGCCTCCAGCGGTGAATCGCCAGCGGTCAGGCGTTCGCGAATCGCCTGCATCAGCACCAGGCCGTTGAGTGTCGCCACTCCCGACACGGCGATGAAACCCACAGCGGCCGACACGGAGAAAGGCATGTCACGCAGCAGCAGCGCCAATGCACCTCCTACCAGCGCCAATGGCACGCAGACGAACACCAGTGCGGCTTCACGGATCGTGCCCAGTGCCATGTACAGCAGGGTTCCGATCAGCAGGAACACGATCGGGACCACCAGCATTAGTCGTGCTTCTGCGCGTTGCAGGTTCTCGAACTGCCCTCCCCAGGTCATGTATACGCCTGCTGGAAGCGACACATCGGCCACCGCAGTCTGTGCCTCCCCGACGAACCCGCCCAGATCGCGGCCACGTACGTTTGCCTGTACCACGATCCTCCGGCTACCATTGTTTCGGCTGATCTGGTTAGGGCCTTCGCTGACTCCGATTTGCGCGACCGAGGAGAGCGGCACCACCGTACCGTCCGGCGCGACGATGGGCAGGGCAGCTAGCTGTGCCGGGCCATTGCGCGCGTCTTCGTCAAACCGGATCACCACATCGAAGCGGCGGTCGCCCTCAAAGATTTTGCCAGCCGAGGTGCCACCGATGCCGGTCGCGACCGCTTCGCTGACATCGGCAGCCGTCAAGCCGTACTGCGCGGCGGCGGCGTGATCGACCCGCACCGTGAGCGTCGGCAGTCCCGAAACCTGTTCCACACGGACGTCGGCGGCACCCTCTACGCCACGCAGCTTGAGCGCGACCTGATCCGCGGTTCTCTGCAAGATGTCGAAGTCGTCGCCGAAGACCATTACGGCCAAGTCGGTACGCACGCCGGAAATCAGCTCGTTGAAACGCAGTTGGATGGGTTGGCTGAACTCGAACGCATTGCCGATCTGGTTGCCGACGATGGACTCAAGCCGGCTGATCAGCTCTTCCTTGTCCAATGATCGGTCGGGCCATTCCGAGCGAGGCTTGAGCACGATCACGCTGTCGGAGATGTTGATCGGCATCGGATCGATGGCCGCTTCCGCCGTACCCGTGCGTGAGAAGATGGTCCTCACTTCCGGCTCACTCGTCAGTGCCCTCTCTAGGGCAAGCTGCATCGACAGCGATTGCTCAAGCGAAGCAGAAGGAACCCGCAGGGCCTGCATCGCGAGGTTGCCTTCGTCGAGCGTGGGCATGAACTCGCGACCCAGCGAGATGAAAGCTACCGAGCCGATCGCGAGCATGAGAACAGCGCCTGCAAGTACGGCACGTGGCCGCGTTACCGCGATGCGGATGACCGGTTCGACCTTGCCTCGCACGTATCGGATGAGGCGAGTTTCGTGCTCGCCATCATGTCCGTGTTCATGAACATGTTCATGTTCATGCTCATGTTCTTGCTCTGGGATATGCTGGGACTTGGTCTTGGGTTCGCGCACGAACAGCGCCGCCATCGCCGGCACAAAGGTGAACGACAAGATGAATGCACCGACCAAGGCAAGCATGAGGGTCGCCGCCATGGGCTGGAAGGTCTTACCCTCGACGCCTTCCAGCGTGAGGATCGGTGCGAATACCAGCAGGATGATGGTCTGGCCGAAAGCAGCGGGCCGCACCATCTTGCGCGCCGCCTGGATCGCCACGCCCAGCCGCTCGCCTGCGGATAATGCACGACCCAACTCGGCCCGCTTCTGGCCAAGCATGAGCAGCGTCGCCTCGATTACGATCACCGCACCATCGACGAGGATGCCGAAATCGAGCGCGCCCAGGCTCATCAGGTTGCCGCTGATCTCGAAGCGATTCATGCCGATCACTGCGAATAGGAATGACAACGGGATCACCAGTGCAGTGATAGCTGCCGCGCGGAAGTTGCCCAGCAACAGAAACAACACGGCGATGACCAGTAGCGCACCTTCGGTCAGGTTCTTGGCGACCGTCTTGATCGTGGAATTCACCAGTTCGCTGCGATCAAGTACGGGTTCGGCCACGATGTTCGGTGGCAGGGAGCGATTGACTTCGGCAAGGCGTTCGGCCGCGGCCTGCGCCACGGTGCGGCTGTTGCCGTCGGCGATCATCAATGCAGTGCCGAGCACGGCTTCGTGCCCATCGCGCGTGGCGGCGCCCAGACGCGGCGCCTGCCCCAGACCGACGCTCGCCACGTCCGAGACGCGGATGACGAAGCCGTTGCGATTGGCGACAGGCGCCTGCGCCAGATCGTCGACGGTCTGCGCAAGGGCATCTGTCCGAACGATCAGACCCTCGCCAGCACGCTGGATGAATCCGGCACCTGCTTGGACATTGGAACGTTCAAGCGCCTGCACGAGATCACCCAGGCCGAGGCCGTAGGCTGCCAGCTGTTCGGCATTCGGGCGGATGGCATATTCCTTGACATAGCCACCGATCGTGTCGACGCCCGCAAGCCCCGGAGCCGAGCGCATCTGCGGCGCAATGATCCAGTCCTGCACAGTGCGCAGGTAGGTGGCACGCTCCTCTGGCGTCGTGAGGCGGTCGCCTTCCGGCGTCAGATAGACCTCGTTGGCCTGCCAACCCGGTTCGTTCGGTTGACCGACGTTCGCCGGATCGAACGGCGTGAAATCCACCGTCCACATCAGTACTTCGCCCAGACCCGTGGTCACCGGCGACATCATCGGCGTCACCCCTTCGGGCAACTCCTCCTCCACTTCGCGCATGCGTTCGGCCACTTGCTGGCGTGCGAAGTAGATGTCGGTCTGGTCGGTGAAAATGGCGGTGACCTGGGAGAATCCGTTACGTGAGATCGAGCGGGTGCTAGTCAGCCCGGGGATGCCGGCCAAGGCTGTTTCAAGTGGATAGGTTACCTGGCGCTCGATCTGACCGGGCGCGAGCGCGGGCGCTATGGTGTTGATCTGCACCTGGCGGTTGGTGATGTCTGGCACGGCATCAATTGGGAGCTTGTTGAGCTGGAACAGGCCATAAACCACGAGGAGCGTCGCGACGAAGACCACGGCCCAGCGGAAGCGGACCGCTGTTTCAATAATGAACTTGAACATATGAGTAGTCCTTAGTGGCCGTGTTCGGCTTCGCCCTTGGCGAGTTCGGCCTTCAACAGGAAGGCATTCATTCCGGCAATGCGTTCATCGCCAGACAGTCCATTGAGAATCTCGATGGACTCGCCTGCGCGCCGACCCGCGAGCACCGGTGTAACGCGGAAGCCATTGTCATCAGCCACGAACACCACTGATCGTCCCTCCACGGTTTGAACGGCATCGGCGGGGACGGTCAGACCACCTTCCTGGCTGTTTGTGACGACGGTCCCTGTCACGGGGGACCCAGCAGGCGGTAAGGCACTTGAAGTAGATCGCGCGCGAATAACGGCTGCACCGCTTTGCTCGCGCGCATTGGCCGCTACGCCAACGACTACAGCTTCGAAGCTGCCAGACGGACCTGTGACTTGGAGACGAGCTCCAGAGGTCACCTCGGATGCCAATGCGGGAGGAGCGTTGAAGACGAGATCCACTTGCGCCGGATCGGAGATTTCCACGACGGCTCCACCAGATGCGACGAAGCCACCCACAGTGGTACTGACCGCGCCGACTACACCCGCGATTGGGCTGACGACGCTGAAGCGTCCCGAGGTATTCGGTGAACCGCTTGCCGCGACCTGAGCTTGTGCCGCCCTTGCCGCCGCATCAGCGGCGAGCGAGCGGGCGCGAGACGCTTCCATGTCCTGACGAGCGACAATCCCCTGTTCGACGAGGTTCAAGTCGCGCTGATAAGCGAGGCGCGCAGCTTCGGCCTCGGCAACTGCGGCATCGGCGTTTGCACGCAAAGTAGCTGCATCGCCACTGACTATGACAGCCAGGAGCTGACCGGCTTCAACCGATGAGCCCGGGGCGACGTGTATCTGCTCGACCCTTCCGCCCGTGATCGCCGCTACGACCGCCCGAGCGCCCACTGCAGACTCGACCCGGCCTGACAGCCGATACTCGTTACCGCCGCCGCGGCCCACGTCTACGATGCTGATACCCGAGGCTTCGATTTGCCTCGCGGTTAATGCGACGACACCTTCCTCGGATGGCGCATCCTCGTGCTCGTCCTGCTGGTCAGGATCATTGTGAGCGGCGTGCTCATCATCCTCGACGTGAGCGGCGTGCTCCGAGTGCGGGATGAGCTGGGCAAGGCCGAAGCCAGTACCAAGGGCAACAAGTAGGACTGCTCCACAGAGGAGCCGGATATTTGTGGTTGTCATCTATGCTTCCTCAAAATGGGGTGCGGCCGTCAAGGCGCGCGAGTTCGACTTCTGCACGGACGCGCGCTATGCGTGCGTCCACAGCGGTATTGCGTGCGGCAATCAAGGCCGCCCGTATGCTGCGCAGTTCCAACTGCGAGATTCGCCCGGCATCGAACCCGGCGCGTGCGAGGCGGTAGGCTTCTTCTGCAGCAGCGACGCCGTTGTCGGCAGCACGTGTCCGAGTGATCGACGCATCAAGGCGGGCTTGAGCAGCGCTGCGATCCGCCTGGGCCTCCAGTTTCAAACTGGCCAGCCGCGCCTCGGCAGCTCGCTGCTCGGCACGGGCTGCACTGATAGCGCCCGTGTTTCTGTCGAACAGTGGAAGGGACACGCTGATGCCGAAGGTGAGTGCTTGGGAGTCGTATTCTTCGAATCGCCGGACACCGAGCGAAGCGGTCACGTCGGGACGAGCACGCAGTCGCTCCACGGTTACGGATTGACCAGCCGCATCCAGTTCGGCTTCGGCAATCTGAACAGCCAAGGGATTGCGTACATCCTGTGCAAAGGGGCTGGGTGCGCGATCTAGCAGGCTGGTTCCGATGGATGTGACAGGTTCGGTCAGCATCGCTGCTGCGGCGAGACGCGCGAAAGCCGCATCTCGGTTTGCCTGTGTTTCGTCCACGACGGCACGAGCAGCCTCCACCTCGCTTTCGGCCTGGATGCCACGAAGCGTGGGCTCACGACCTTCTTCTATAAGGGCCATCACCGCGCTTGCATCCGCCTGCGTCAGCGACAGTGCCTCGACGGCCAGCTCATACTGCAAGGAAGCGGCTTCCGCCTCGGCATAGATCAGCGCCAGGCGGCCGGCCACTGCCCATCGCGATTGGTCGCGGCGCAGAGCAGCCGCGTCAGCTGCCGCCCGGGCGGCACCAATACGTGCACCCCGCTGTCCCCACAGTTCCAGGGGTTGGCTGACGGAAAACGTGGTCTCTGCGGCGTCATAGCCAGTGAACGGCGCGCGGCCGTAAGCGTTCTCGGCCTCCAGGGTGACGGAAGGATTAGGTAATGCACGGGCCTGTTGCGCGCGCGCATTGGCGGCGTCGAGCAACGCTTCGGCTTCTAGTGTCGCCGGGGTTCGATCGAGATGCTCGATCAGTGTTTCATAGGGCGGAGCGGGCTCGGCACTTGCTGGTGATGCCAGCGTGATCGTTGTAGCGACCACAGCAAAGCCAACCGCGCATAGCGGTCGGTCGAACGATATAAACATGAGAAGACTCCCAAAGCTAAACGAGTTGACGAAACGACCGTGCAAGCAGCACGGTCCGGATTCGTCAGGCTTTGGGGGGGCGCCTCAATCCATCAGGCGTGTGTGATGCGATGGCATCACTGTCTGGCCGTTGGTGCGCCAGGGGCAGGGAAGCGACCTCGACCGCTGAAGGCGGGGAAGCGTGAGCGTATGTATGGTGAGAATGCCCGTGGCTGCAGGCGCCATGACCGAAGTCGGAATCCTTGTCCTTGCTATCGCCACTATGGGTTTCAACATATGAATACGTATCCCCACCCTCAGATGCGCACAAGACCGCATCAGCCATAGGGATGACAACGAACGCCGCAAGAAGCAACGCCATCACTGCCAGCCTATGTCTGAACAAAATACGCATCATTTCAGCAGGCTACCAAGGAATGAGCCAAGTTCGCAATCAATTTCGACGGCCAATAGGGTCAACGCCCACCTTGATCGGATGCTCGAAGCCTTGCTAGGAAAGCGACTCCTTGCAGCTCAACTGTTAGACGGCAAAGAGAGGTGCATGTTACAATGCTTCGGATATGAAGCTGCTGTGGGGTGATTCGCTTCCTACGCATCTTCCCCGGTTTAACTCGGTCTGCCATGACCCGTACTGCATCGATCAACATTGCTCAGTGGTGGCGCTTCCGGTAGAAGCGGCACGTCGTTGCGGCTTTGATCCGCACCTTGCCGCCCCACCGGCGGGCAAGGTTCAATAGATGGCTCTCCGGCACGGCGGCTCCAAGACTCAGGAGATTGCCCGATGCCATTAAACCCCCCAGCCATAGGTAGCGCCTCGCGCACCACGTCCTCGTGGTGCGCGGTTGTGCGCGTCGCTCACCGGCATTCAGGCCGGCAGTCTTGCAAGGAGTCTCATCAAGGCGTCTTGCAGAGACGCACCGTGAGGCCAGCCTCCATGCTCGCTGCCACCCCACAAGGGCATTATCCGGCGCTTGTGCTGCCGAAATCCGGTGCATGTGTGTATATATCTGTGTATATAGACCCAAGAATGATTAAAAAAAATACAGAAAAAACAAGAGGTTGTCATGGTTAAATTGTTGATGATCGATAACTACGATTCCTTTACCTGGAACATCGTCCAGTACCTTGGTGAGCTCGGTGCAGAGGTCCAGGTGGTGCGCAACGATGAAATCACCGTTGCCGATGTGGCGGCCATAGCCCCCACCCGGGTCGTGATTTCGCCCGGCCCCTGTACGCCCAATGAGGCGGGTATTTCCATGGAGGTTATCCGCGAATATGCCGGCAAGCTGCCCATTCTCGGTGTGTGCCTGGGCATGCAGAGCCTGGGGCAGGTCTACGGTGGCCGCGTGGTGCGGGCCCGCCAGGTGATGCACGGCAAGACGTCCCTGATCCATCATCGCGGGCAGGGCGTGTTTCACGGCTTGAGCCAGCCCTTTGAAGCCACGCGGTATCACAGCCTGGTGGTGGCTCGCGAGGGATTGCCGGCGTGCCTGGAAGTCACCGCCTGGACGGAAACTGCCGACGGGGAAGTGGATGAAATCATGGGCCTCAGGCATCGCGAGTATGCGCTGGAGGGCGTGCAATTCCACCCCGAATCGATTCTCACAGCGCACGGGCACGACCTGCTGCGCAATTTCCTGCAACTGGAGGCTCGTTGATGACATTACAGGAAGCACTCGCCCGTCTCGTTGAGCGCCAGTCGCTCACGCGCGACGAGATGGCGGACGTGATGCGTGTGGTCATGTCCGGGGGCGCCACGGATGCCCAGATCGGCGCCCTGCTGGTCGCGCTGCGCATGAAAGGTGAAACCACCGACGAGATCGCCGGTGCCGCGCAGGTCATGCGTGAGTTGGCCACGCCGGTGCAGGTGACGGGAGAGCACCTCGTCGACCTGGTGGGCACCGGTGGCGACGGTGCAAACCTGTTCAACGTCTCGACAGCGGCGTCCTTCGTGGTAGCCGCAGCCGGGGCGCAGGTGGCGAAACACGGTAATCGCTCTGTCTCGAGCACCTCAGGTAGCTCCGACTTGCTGGAAACCCTGGGTGTTCCGCTGGATCTTACCCCGGCGCAGGTCGCCCGGGCGATCGAGAGCGTGGGTCTGGGCTTCATGTTCGCTCCAGCACACCACGCCGCGATGCGTCACGCCATCGGCCCCCGGCGCGAATTGGGGATGCGTACTCTGTTTAATGTACTGGGCCCGTTGACCAACCCCGCAGGTGTGCGCCGGCAGGTGATTGGCGTGTTCGACCCCGCTCTGTGCCGGCCCCTCGCTGAAGTGCTGAAACTTCTTGGCAGCGAGCATGCCCTGGTGGTGCACGGGGAAGGCGGTCTTGACGAAATTACCTTGAGCGGTCCCACGGAAGTCGCAGAGCTTGTCCGCGGTAATATCTCGACTTACCGGGTTGCGCCCGAAGATTTCGGGCTTGAGCGGCAGAGCCTTGAGGGGCTGTCCGTTACCAGTGCGGAGGAGTCCGCTGTGTTGATTCGCGCAGCTCTGGCCGGCCGTGATACGCCGGCGGCACAAAAGGCCTCCGCCATGATCGCCCTGAATGCCGGTGCCACCATTTATGTCGCCGGGTTGGCGGCTACGATTGCCGATGGCGTGGCGCTGGCAGAGGACCTGATCGCGACGGGTCAGGCAAGGGAAAAAATGAAAGAGTTTATCGATTTCACGCAGATGATGAGCCAGGGAGGCCACGCCTGATGGCTGCAGCACCAACGATTCTGCGTCAGATTCTGGCGCGTAAACACGAGGAGGTGGCGGCCAGGCGTCGGCGCGAGTCCCTGGCGGATCTCGAGTCGCGCATCTCGGAGCAGTCAGCGCCGCGTGGCTTTGTGCAGGCGCTGCGGGAGCGGGTTGACGCGGCGCAGCCCGCGGTGATTGCCGAGGTGAAAAAAGCTTCACCCAGCCAGGGTGTGATTCGCGCTGATTTTGATCCGGCCGCGATCGCTCGCGGCTACGAAAGTGGCAAGGCGGCCTGTCTGTCGGTGCTCACGGATGTCGACTTTTTCCAGGGCAGCGATGCCTTTTTGCAGCAGGCGCGCGCGGCCTGTGCGCTGCCTGTGTTGCGCAAGGATTTTACGGTGGACGTGTGGCAGGTCGTGGAGGCGCGGGCCATCGGTGCTGACGCGGTGCTGCTGATAGCCGCGGCGCTGGAGGACGCGCAAATGCGCGAGCTCGCGACGGCGGCAACAGACTATGGGCTGGACGTGCTGGTAGAGGTGCACGACCGCGCCGAACTGGATCGTGCCCTCGACCTCGGCCTGCCCCTGCTGGGTATCAACAATCGCGACCTGCATACCTTCCAGACAGCACTGGATACCACGCTTGGCCTGCTGCCGCATATCCCGGCTGACCGGGTGGTGGTCACCGAAAGCGGCATACACACCCCGGGCGACGTGGCTGTTATGCAAGAGGCGGGTGTATTCAGCTTCCTGGTGGGTGAGGCGTTCATGCGTGCGCCTGAACCCGGCGAGAAACTGCGGCAGATGTTCTTCCCCGACTAGCGGGTGCCCAGCACTACCATGGTCTTGCCGGAGACGGCGACCAGGCCCTCCTCCTCCAGGTTTTTCAGTACCCGCCCCGCCATCTCCCGCGAGCAACCGACAATCTTGCCGAGCTCCTGACGGGTCACCTTGATCTGCATGCCATCCGGGTGCGTCATGGCGTCGGGCTGCTTGCAGAGGTCGATGAGCGTGTGGGCAATGCGCCCTGACACATCGACAAAAGCGAGGTTCTTGAGCTTGCGTGTGGTCTGCCGCAGGCGCATACCCATCTGGTTGGCGATGGCGAACAGAATATCCGGGTAGTGGCTGCGGATCTGGTGGAAGCGCGCGTAGGATATTTCCGCTACTTCGCACTGTTCGCGGGCCACAACCATGGCGCTGCGTACTTCCTCGCTGGCGCCGAACAAGCCCATTTCGCCGAAAAAATCCCCGGCGTTCAGGTAGCTCACTACCATCATGTGGTCGGCGTCGTTCTCGTCCTGCACCATCACTGACACGGAGCCCTCCAGAATCAGAAACAGGCGGTCACAGTCGGCGCCCTCCTGCAGGATGGCATGCTTGGCCCGGTAGATTGAGCGATTGCAGTGGCGAAGGAAGTTTTCGACCCCGGGAATGGCACTGGTGACCTGGTGCTTCAGCATGTTGTGGTTTCCTGTCTTCCTACGCGGCCTGTTAACCAATATTACCCCACGTCCGCGGCAAGTAAAACGTAAACCCCTGTGCTAAGCTCGCGGCGACTTGGAATCAGGAGGCGTAGTGCGATGCAGGCAACCGTGAAGTGGGTAGACGGGGTCATGTTTCTGGGCGAGTCCGGTAGTGGGCACAGCGTGGTGATGGACGGCCCACCCGACCTCGGTGGCCGCAATCTGGGGCCGCGTCCAATGGAAATGCTGTTGCTGGGCGTGGGCGGCTGCTCCTCGTTTGATGTGATGAGCATGCTGCAGAAGTCCCGGCAGCAGGTTGTCGATTGCCGTGTGGAAATAGAGGCCGAGCGGGCAGATGCCGTACCCGCCGTGTTCACGCGCATTCACATGCACTTCGTGGTCACGGGCGTGGCGCTGAAGGAAAAGCAGGTGCAGCGCGCCGTCGAGCTGTCGGCGGAAAAGTACTGCTCGGCGTCGATCATGTTGGGTGCTGCGGGCGTGGCGATGAGCCACAGTTTTGCCATTGAGGAGTTTGCGGCCGCCTGAGGCGGCATCGTGGTTGCCCACACCTCGGTGGGCAGAGGTGAGGTAAACCGCGCGTGCCCTGTTACAGGTAGTAGCTGCTGCGGGTCATCAGCCGGGAAACGGCGCTCATCAGGTCCTTCACCGGTGCGGGCAGCTCGGCGCCGCCTGCGGCGAGGGCGTTCTCTCCGTGCCGCTCTTCATCTTCCAGCATTTTCTGCAGAATCAACTGGGACTTGCGGTCATCAGCGGGTAGTTGTTGCAGGTGATCGCGCAGGTGGCGGCAGACCCGTTCCTCGGTTGCAGCGACGAAGCCCAGGCTCCACTTGTCACCGATTGCGCCGGCGCTGGCGCCGAGCAGAAAGGACATGCCATACCAGGCCGGATTCAAGTGGCTGGGTCGGCTGCCGAGTTCCTGCAGGCGCTGGGCGCACCAGGCCAGATGGTCTTCCTCCTCGCGTGCCGCTTCGCGCATGTCTTCGCGCACCGTGGGCAGTTTCGCCGTGAGCGCCTGCCCCTGATAGAGCGCCTGCGCGCAGACTTCACCGGTGTGGTTCACGCGCATGAGGCCGGCCACATGGCTGCGTTGAGCCGGGTTGAGCGCGCTGTCGCGGTGTCCATCCGCAGGTGACGGCCGCGTGGCCGGTCGGCCCCGGTTGCTCAGGGTTCGCAGTACCGTGTCGGCCTCGCCCAGCAGGCGATCAATGAAGGTCAGTTGTCGGCTGTGCATGCGCTCTCCCTCGCAGTGGAGGCCTAACTATAGCGGGCGATCGCCCGCCAACCAATATCGTTGCGCCGGGTGACGCCGTCCCAGTGAATATGCTGCGCGGCGTCGTAGCAGCTTTCCTGAGCGGCGGCGATATCCTCGCCCAGCGCGGTGACGCAGAGCACGCGGCCGCCATTGGTGACCACCTCATCGCCAGCAAGGGCCGTACCGGCGTGGAACACCTTGACGGTCTCCGCAAATGGGTAATCCAGTCCGGCAATGGGCAAGCCCTTGGTGTAGTCACCCGGATACCCGCCGGCGGCCAGTACCACACCAATGGCACAGCGCGGGTCCCAGGTGGCGGTGGCGCGGTCCAGATGCCCGTCCAGGGCGGCATTGCACAGGCCGGCGAGGTCAGATTGCAGGCGCAGCATGATAGGTTGCGTTTCCGGATCGCCAAAACGGCAGTTGTATTCGATCACCTTCGGCTCGCCGCTGGACGAGATCATCAGCCCCGCGTAGAGAAACCCCGTGTAGTCATTACCCTCGGCAGCCATGCCGCGCACGGTGGGCAGGATGACTTCATCCATCACCCGCTGGAACACGGCGTCGGTGACGACCGGTGCCGGCGAGTAGGCGCCCATGCCGCCTGTGTTGGGGCCGGTGTCGCCATCGCCGATGCGTTTGTGGTCCTGGCTGGTGGCCATGGGCAGCACGTTCTTGCCATCCACCATGACGATAAAGCTGGCCTCTTCGCCTGCCAGGAATTCCTCAATCACCACGCGGCAGCCGGCATCGCCGAAGGCGTTGCCCGAGAGCATGTCGGTGACGGCGGCCTCGGCCTGGGCGAGGGTTTCGGCAACGATGACGCCTTTGCCTGCCGCCAGCCCATCAGCTTTCACCACAATGGGTGTACCCTGGCCGCGCAGGTAGGCGAGCGCAGGTTTCAGTTCGGTGAAGTTGGCGTAGGCCCCGGTGGGAATGCCGTGGCGGGCGAGGAAGTCCTTGGTGAAAGCTTTGGAGCCCTCAAGCTGCGCTGCACCCTTGCGCGGGCCGAAGCAGCGCAGGCCGCGTTCACTGAAATAATCGACTATGCCGGCGACCAGCGGCGCCTCGGGCCCGACGATGGTCAGGGCAATGCCCTCAGACTCGGCGAACTCGGCGAGCCCGGCAAAGTCCATGCTGTCGATGGCGACGTTGCGCAGCCCCGGTTCCGTTGCGGTGCCAGCATTTCCGGGCGCCACGTACACACATTCCACGGCGTGGCCCTGTGCCGCCTTCCAGGCGAGCGCGTGTTCGCGACCACCGCTGCCTATCACCAGAATCTTCATCACTGCTCTCTCGCTTAGTGGCGGAAATGGCGCATGCCGGTAAACACCATGGCCATGTCGTGTTCATCAGCGGCAGCAATGACTTCCTCGTCACGAATAGAGCCGCCGGGCTGAATAACCGCGGCAATACCCGCCTTGCCAGCGTTGTCGATGCCGTCGCGGAAAGGGAAGAACGCGTCGGATGCCATTACCGAGCCGCGCACGGCCAAGCCCGCGTGTTCGGCCTTGATGGCGGCAATACGCGCCGAATTCACGCGGCTCATTTGCCCCGCGCCCACACCCACTGTCTGGCCATTTGCGGCGTACACGATGGCGTTGGATTTGACGAACTTGGCGACTTTCCACGCAAACAGCAGGTCCAGCATCTGCTGCGAGGTCGGTTGCCGCTTGCTGACAATGCGCAAATTGCCACTCTCAACCATACCCAGGTCGCGATCTTGCACCAGCAGGCCGCCGTTTACCCTCTTGTAGTCCAGGGCCGGTTGGCTTTCGCTCCAGTTACCACAGGCGAGCACCCGCACATTCTGCTTGGCCGCCACCACCTCCTGCGCCCCGGCGCTGACCGCAGGGGCAATAATCACCTCAACGAACTGCCGTTCCACAATGGCCTGCGCCGTCTCCGCATCCAGTTCGCGATTGAAGGCGATAATGCCGCCAAAGGCGGATTCGGGGTCGGTGGCAAAGGCGAGGTTGTACGCCTCCAGCAGGTTTGCGGCCACGGCAACACCGCAGGGATTGGCGTGCTTGACGATGACGCAGGCGGGCTCGGCAAAATTCTTCACGCACTCCAGCGCGGCGTCGGTATCCGCCACATTGTTGTAGGACAGCTCCTTGCCCTGCAGTTGCCGGGCGGTGGCGATGCCGGCCTCTGCCGGTTGTGCCTCAACATAGAAGGCCGCTTTCTGATGCGGGTTCTCGCCATAGCGCATCTCCTGCGCCTTGTGGAACTGGGTGTTGAAGGTGCGCGGAAACGCCGGCGAACCGCCGGGGGCGAGTTTGCCGAAGTGATTGGCGATGGCGCCATCGTAGGCCGCGGTGTGCTCGTAGGCGCGAATGGCGAGGTCGAAGCGGGTTGCCAGTGTGGTGGCGCCTTCATGGGTACGCATTTCCTCTATGATGCGTGTGTAGTCGCCAGCGTTGACCACAATGTTTACCCAGCGGTGGTTCTTCGCCGCGGCGCGCACCATGGTGGGCCCGCCAATGTCGATGTTCTCCACCGCGTCTTCCAGGGTGCAATCCGGCTTGGCGACGGTGGCTTCGAAGGGATAGAGGTTGACCACCACCATGTCGATGGCGTCAATGCCATGCTCGGTCATTACCGCGTCATCTTGCCCGCGCCGCGCCAGTATCCCGCCGTGGATCTTCGGATGCAGGGTTTTCACACGCCCGTCCATCATTTCCGGGAAACCGGTGTGGTCTGCCACTTCGGTGACTTCCAGGCCGGTGTCGCGCAACAGGCGATAGGTGCCGCCGGTCGAGAGCAGCGCCACGCCCAGCGACTGCAGCGCAGTGGCGAATTCGACGATGCCGGTTTTATCGGAGACGCTGATAAGTGCGCGTCGAACGGGTACGAGGTGAGAGTCGCTCATGGTTTCTGGGTTGCCTGTCAGCTTTTGTCGGAAATGAGTTGGTACTGTTTGAGTTTCTTGCGCAGCGTGCCGCGGTTCAGTCCCAGCATGTGGGACGCCTGCGTCTGGTTGTTGCGGGTGTAGTCCATGACCGCTCGCAGCAGTGGTGCCTCCACCTCGGCCAGTACCAGATTGTAGAAGTCGGTTGTCGACTGGCCATCCAGCGCTTCAAGATATTCGCCCACGGCCCGTGCCACGGCATCGTGCAGCCGCTCGGGTACGGGCTCGGGGAGAGCGCTGGCGGGCTGGGTGTCGGGGTGTAGCGAGGGTGGTTCGAGGTCTTTCATGCCGCAAGGTTCTCTGTGCCGGTGCGCGTAAAGAGGCGATCAATCATGTGTAGCTGGGCGCTACTGTCGGCCAGGGCATTGAAGGCGCCCCGGTGCGCCAGCCACTGTGGTTGGTGCTGCAGGAACCAGCCGACGTGCTTGCGCGCAATGCGCGGGCCGAGGAAGTCGCCATAGAACCCGTGCAGGGCGCGAACGTGGGCGTGCAGCAGGGCGACTTGTTGTTCCAGTGACGGCGCGCAAGGTGTTACACCACTGGCCAGTCGCCCGGCGATCTGCCCGCACAGCCAGGGGCGGCCCTGGGCGGCGCGGCCGATCATGACGCCGGCGACCCCGGTGTGGCGAAGCACGGCCTCGGCTTTCTCGGCGGAATCGATATCGCCGTTGGCGTAGACCGGCATATCGACCGCCGCCACGATGTTGGCGATGGTGTCGTATTCCGCGTGGCCGCGAAATGCACAGGCGCGGGTGCGGCCATGCACTGCGAGGGCGGCGATGCCGGCATCTTCGGCAATACGTGCGATGCTCACACCGTTGCGCGATTCCGGCGCGGGGCCGGTACGTATTTTGAGCGTGACGGGCACGTCCACGGCGGCCACCACGGCGCTCAGAATGCTCTCCACCAGCGGTTCATCAGCCAGCAGGGCAGAGCCGGCCGCCTTGCGGCAGACCTTTTTTGCCGGGCAACCCATATTGATGTCAATAATCTGAGCACCCAATGCAACGTTGTGGCGTGCTGCGTCGGCCATCTGCTGCGGGTCGTTGCCGGCAATCTGCACCGAGCGTGGCTCTATTTCAGCGTCGTGGCGCGTGCGCAGGCGGGTTTTGTCCGTGTTGCGCAGACGCGGATTGCTGTTGACCATCTCGGAGACCACCAGGCCGGCACCGAGCCGAGCGCACAGCTGCCGGAACGGCAGGTCGGTTACGCCCGCCATGGGCGCCAGGGCAACGGCGTTGGTGAGTGTGTAGGGCCCGATTCGCGGCATTGGGGGAGACTGTGAGGTCGCTTCAGGAAGCAGCGTATGATACGCCACCGTGGCGCGGGGTTAAAGCGCACTGTGGTGGATGTGTGTTGCGCGTTACACTCGGGATCGATAAAGCCAATAATCAATAAGGATGACTTATGACGACAGCGAATGCTTTGCAGGGTAAAACAGCTCTGGTGACCGGTGGCGCCGGTGGTATCGGCGCCGCGTGCGCACGCGCCCTGCTGGCGGACGGGGCGGCTGTGGTATTGATGGGGCGCCGGGAGGAGGCACTGCAGGCAGTGCGCCAGGCCTTGCTGGATGCGGTGCCGGGTGGGCAGGTCAGTCTTTGCCCCGGCGATGCCCTGCAAGAGGATGATGTCGGCAGGGCGGTGGAGGTGGCACACGCCATCGCCGGACGCCTGGATATTGTTGTGCCCACGGTGGGCGGTGGTGGCTTCAAGCCGCTGCTGCTGCAGGACCTGGATGGCTTGCGCCAGGAGCTGGACCTGAACATTGGATCCGTTTTTCTCGCGGTACGACACGCGGCGCCGGTGATGGCGCGCGGCGGCAGCATCGTATGCATTTCCTCAACCACAGCAGGCATGCCGTTTCCGTGGCTGTCGGCCTACTGCGCGGGCAAGGCTGGACTGGAAGGCCTGGTACGTTCCGCCGCCGATGAGCTTTCCTATCTGGGCCTGCGTATCAACGCGGTACGTCCGGGGCTGACACGCAGTGATGCCACGGGTGATCTGTTTGCCAGCCCCGAGATGATTCAAGCGTTCAAGGAGCAGATACCCCTGCAGCGTCCCGGAGAACCTGAAGACATTGCCGCCAGTGTCCGGTATCTGGCGGGCCCCGAGTCTTCCTGGGTGACCGGACAGTGCTTCAATGTGGATGGCGGCCAGTGCCTGCGGCGGCACCCGGACATGACCGGTGGACTGACCCATCTGTTCGGCGAGGCCGCGATGGCGGGGGTTCTGGGTCGCGAGGCCTGAGGTGCGAGCGGTCAGGTGGCGGGCAGCGTGCCCTGCAGGCAAACCCAGTCCTCGCGCTCTCCCGCCACGTGCAGGGTGAGGCGGGGTGCGTAGTGTGCGCACAACACGGCGGCCTGGTTCTGCAACAGGCCGGATAGCAGCAGGGTGCCGCCCGGTTTGAGCAGGCTGAGCAGCGTATCCGAAAGCTCAGCCAGCGGCCCGGCAAGAATGTTTGCCACTACCACATCGGCCTGGCCCCGCCAGGCGGCGTTGGTTTGCGCATCCGGCAGGGTGACCATGAAGCGTTCCTCGGCAATGCTGTTGCGCCTGGCGTTCTCACGGCTCGCGACCAGTGCCTGCGGGTCGTTATCCACACCCAGGCCGCGCTCGGCGCCGAGCTTGAGGGCGGCCACCGCCAGGATGCCGGAGCCACAGCCATAGTCGACCACGGTCTGGCCCGGTTGCGTCAGCTGTTCAAGCTGGCCCAGGCACAATGCGGTGGTCGGGTGGGTGCCAGTGCCAAACGCCAAACCCGGATCCAGCAGCAGGTTGACGGCGTCCGGCTCCGGCGGGTCCATCCAGCTTGGGCACACCCACAAGCGCTGGCCGAAACGCATGGGCTGGTAGTGGCTGATCCACTCGCGCTCCCAATCCTTGTCTTCCAGGATTTCCACCCGCTGATTGCATCCCTGCAGCAGCGCTTCAGGGATGCGGGCGAGCACCGCGGGCATCTGGGTATCGGCGGGAAACAGACCCGTGAGCCGGGTTTGTTGCCACAGTGGGGTCTCGCCCACGCCGGGTTCCAGCACCGGCTGGTCAGCGTTGTCCTCCATGGTCACCGCCACCGCACCCGCCGCCAGCAAATGCTCCTCAAGCGCGTTTGCCAGCGCCGGACTGGTGTCCAGTCGAAGTTGCAGCCAGCTCACTAGCTCCAGTCTTCCAGCTTGCTTTCAAGGTAGTGAATGCTTACTCCGCCGGCCTGGAAGGAGCGATCCCGAACCAGTTCCCGGTGCAGTGCCGTGTTCGTGCGGATACCTTCGATAACCAGTTCATCGAGGGCCTGGCGCATTCTCGCCAGGGCGATCTCCCGGTCCTCGCCGTAGCTGATGATCTTGGCGATCAGCGAGTCATAGAAGGGCGGCACCGTATAGCCATCATACAAGTGGGAATCGACGCGAATGCCGGGGCCACCCGGTGCGTGGAACGTGGTGACCTTGCCCGGCGAGGGCATGAACGTCTGGTGGTCTTCTGCATTGATGCGACACTCGAACGCGTGTCCGCGGAAGGCGACCTGCTCCTGGGTGACGGAAAGGGGCAGGCCGCTGGCGATACGCAGCTGCTCACGCACGATATCAATGCCGGTGATGAGCTCGGTGACAGGGTGTTCTACCTGTACCCGGGTGTTCATCTCGATGAAGTAAAAGCCGCCGTCTTCGTAGAGGAATTCGAAGGTGCCGGCACCCCGGTAGCCGATTTCGATGCAGGCATTGACGCAGGCTTCGGCCACCTGCGCGCGCAGGTGCTCATCAACGCCGGGTGCCGGTGCTTCCTCCAGAACCTTCTGGTGCCGCCGCTGCAGCGAGCAGTCGCGATCGCCCAGGTGGATGGCATTGCCCTGGCCGTCTGCGATCACCTGCACTTCCACGTGGCGTGGTTTCTGCAGGAATTTCTCCAGATAAACGACCCCGGAGCCGAAGGCCGCCGCGGCTTCCGACTGGGTGAGCTGTACCGAGTTCAGCAGCGCCGCTTCATTGTGGACGACCCGCATGCCGCGTCCGCCACCGCCAGCGGCGGCCTTGACGATCACGGGGTAGCCGATGCGCCGGGCGATATCCAGCGTGCGCTCCGCATCGTCCGTGAGTGGGCCATCAGAACCGGGCACCGTGGGTACGCCGGTCTTCTTCATGGCGTCAATGGCCGATACCTTGTCACCCATCAGGCGGATGGTGTCAGCCCTCGGGCCGATAAAGATGAAGCCGCTTTTCTCCACCTGCTCCGCGAAGTCGGCGTTCTCTGCCAGAAACCCGTAGCCCGGGTGAATGGCGTTTGCATTGGTAACCTCGGCGGCGCTGATGATGGCCGGTACGTTGAGGTAGCTTGCAGTCGAGGCCGCGGGGCCGATACAGACTGATTCATCCGCGAGGCGCACGTGCATCAACTCGCGATCTGCCTTGGAGTGCACCGCCACGGTCTTGATGCCCATCTCCTTGCAGGCTCGAAGAATCCGCAGGGCTATCTCACCGCGATTGGCGATGAGGACCTTTTCCAGCTTGGCCATGATGTATTCCTCTGCTTGCGGCGCGCAGGCGCCGGGGGCTGTGTCAGACGATGGAGAACAGAGGCTGTTCGAATTCGACGGCCTCACCGTTGTCGACCAGGATTGCCTCAATGGTGCCGGACTTGTCTGCCTCGATCTGGTTCATCATTTTCATGGCCTCTACGATGCAGAGGACATCCCCAACCTTGACGCTCTGGCCCACTTCAACAAAAGCGGCAGAGGTGGGTGACGGCGAGCGATAGAAGGTACCGACCATCGGCGAGGTGATGACGTTGCCGCTGTGGGCGGGTGCGCTGGGCGCCGCGGCTTCTGCAACCGGAGCCGCCGCCGGCGCACTGGGTGCCGGCGCAGGTGCTGGGGCGGGGGGCTGGGCATAGGCCGCCATCAGCGGCTGTGCGCTGTTGCGGCTGATGCGCACAGACTCCTCGCCCTCCTTGATCTCAATCTCATCGATGTTGGACTCTTCCAGCAATTCGATCAGCTTCTTAACTTTGCGAATGTCCATGATAGGGCTCTCTCTGGTTTTTGTTTCAGGGTTGTTCCAGGCGCTGCAGGGCCGCCAGTAATCCGAGTTCATAACTGTGTGCGCCCATTCCACAGATCACGCCCACCGCCAGATCCGAAAAATAGGAGTGCCGGCGGAAGGGTTCCCGGGCATGGGTATTGGACAGGTGCACTTCTATGAAGGGGATGGCGACGGCGGCCAGCGCATCGCGCAGGGCGACACTGGTGTGAGTGAATGCGGCCGGGTTGATGAGGATGAAATTCACCCCTTCGCGGCGGGCATCGTGGATGCGTTCGATCAGCTCGTATTCGGCGTTGCTTTGCATGGCGAGCAGGTGGTGCCCCTGCTCTGTTGCCACATGGGTCAGCCTGTTGTTGATGTCCGCCAGCGTGGTGTGGCCGTAAACGGCTGGTTCACGCTCCCCCAGGAGGTTCAGGTTGGGACCGTGCAAAACCAGAATGGTGGCCATGTTTACCTGCCCGTGTGCTTGTAACCCGTCTCAGCGAAGTCTGGCTGAAAAACCGCTGGCTGTCCATGATCGCGCAGGATTTTTTAGAAAATAGAGGATGTTAGCCGCTATTTAGCCGATTTTTTCCTCTTTCCGGGAGATGGCGACGGCACGGCGTACATTTTGCGCCAGTTTGCAGAAAGTAGGCGAAAAGCGAGGAAATGTCAGGAAATAACGATGAAAATGGTACGATCTTGGCGTAAATCGCTCAAAGTCGCTCCAGCGCGCTGAGTACCGTGCCCCGCGTCAGTACCTGTGGCAGGAGAACCGCTGCAGCAGCAGGGTCCGCCGGGTAGAGTACGTACAGCGGGATACCGGAACGGCCGTGGCTGCGCAGGTAATTGGCGATATCGGCATCGTAATTGGTCCAGTCAGCCACCAGGAACGCGACATCGTGCTCGCTGAACGCCGCCTGCACGGCGTCCGTGTAGAGAACACCCTGCTCATTGGCAATACAGGTGATGCACCAGTCAGCGGTGACGTCAACGAACACCGGGCGACCGCTACGGCGCTGGCGCTCGACTTCCTGCTCCGACCATACAAGCACGGTATCACCCGCCGTTACCGTGGCCTCGGGCGCCGGAATCCGCCATAGTCCCAGCGCAACGGCGCCCAGCAGGCAGGCCAGCGCGAGCAGCTTGCGTACCGCCCCGCCTTGCCACAACCACAGCCCCAGCGCGAGCAGCAGGCCGCCACTGAGGGTCGCCGCCATGGTGTCCACGCTGGTTTGTCGCCCGGCTACCCATAGCAGCCAGATGGCCGTGGCGTACAGGGGGAAGGCGAGCAGTTGTTTCAGTGTTTCCATCCAGGCGCCGGGCCGTGGCAGCCAGTCGCGCGCCCGGCCACTGTAGCTTAACAGCAGCAGCGGTGCCGCCATGCCCGCCCCCAGGGCAAAGAAGATGGATAAGGACACCAGCGCGGGTTGCGTCAGCGCAAATCCCAGTGCCGTGCCCATGAACGGTGCCGTGCAGGGGCTTGCGACCACCACAGCGAGCACCCCGGTAAAGAAACTGCCTGCCGATCCCTGCCGGCCGGCCAGGCTGCCCCCCAGGTTCATCACACTGTTGCCGAGTTGCACCATGCCAGACAGGGCAAGGCCCATGGCGAGGAACAGATAGGCGAGCGCGATCACGAAGCCCGGCGACTGCAACTGGAACCCCCAGCCCACGGCCTGCCCGGCTGTCTGCAACGCAATCAACACGGCGGCCACGGCGAGGAAGCTGGCGACCACCCCGAGGGTGTACAGCCATCCGTGTTGCAGTCGCTCGTGGCGGCTGCTGTTGGCAAAACCGAGCACCTTCAGCGACAGGACCGGGAATACGCAGGGCATGAGGTTGAGGATGGCGCCACCGAGGAAGGCGAGCAGCAGCATATACGGCAGTCTCAACAGGGTGCTGGCGGTGGAGGCGTTGTTGCTGGCGGGCAGCGCGGGAGCCTGGGCCACCGGGCTCACCTGGCCACTGGCGAAATCGACGTCGAACACCTCCGTGCGTGGTGGATAGCACAGTCCGGCGTCCGCGCAGCCCTGGGATTGCAGCGTGAGCCTGGCAAACGTGACCGGCTCCTGCGTTTCGAGGCGCACGTCTACGTCGTTGTAGTACACCTCTACGTCACCGAAAAACTCGTCACTGCGGGCGAGGCCGGGCGGTACATCCGCCTGTGTGGCAACGGGCTTGCCGGCGTGTTCCAGGCGAAATTCAAAGGCGTGCCGATAGAGGTAGTAGCCCTCAACGATGCGCCAGTGAAGCCGCAGACGGCCCTCTGGCATCGCCTCCACCGAGAGCTGATACGCTTCCTCCACCGGCAGGAAATCGGGCTGTGCAAAGGGGTTCGCCGCTGGCGCGCCAGTGGGAAGCTGGGCCAGGGCCAGCCCGCTGGACAACCAGAGCAGGCTGGCAAGCAGAAAACGCATGAAGAATCCTTCTACGGTGGCGGTCGCATGCCGCGCCGTGATTGTAACAGCCTGAGCCGGACGGCCCAACGAATTGCCGGCAACGGCCCGGTGTGCAAGTGTTATAATCTGAGCCTGTCGGGTTGTGATAGTTTCATTGCAGGAGTGAAAAAAGTGAGTCAGAAAGGTTTCCGTGCCGCGTTGCTGCTCGCTGTTTTTGCACTCCCGACCGCTCCTGGTGCGCTGGCTCAGGCGCTGCTTGAGGACGCCTGGGTGCGAGCACTGCCGCTGACGCAGACGCGCACAGCCGCGTATCTGGTGGTGCGCAATACCGGCTCTGAGGCCATTGCCGTGACCGCTGCCAGTGCCTCAGTCGCCGGGCGCGTGGAGCTGCACGAATCTCTGGAGGTCGACGGCATGATGCGCATGCAGCAGCAGTCGGTGGTGCGGATCCCGGCAGGGGCATCGCTGGCGTTCGCCCCTGGTGGCCTGCACCTCATGTTGCTTGACCTGGACGCCATGCCCGCGGTTGGCGACGCGGTGGAGCTGTGCCTGACCATCGACGGTGCGCCGATCTGCACGACCGCCGAGACGCGGCGCGATGCGGCCCCTCAGGGGCACGACCCACACCAGCATCACTGACGGCCTGCGGGCCAGGGAGAATCAAGCATGACAGGATTGCAGGATCGCATGGCCAACTGGCGTGACGGAGCGGCGCCGGGTGGCGTCTGGTTGCGGCGTCTGGGCGCCGCGGCACTGGTGTACCTGGTGCTGGCTGTGCTGGTGGGGGCCTACTGGAGCCTGACCCCAGCCTCCTTTGATGTGACCGAGCGAGCCAATGCCTATTCGACGCGTGCGGCGGGTGATGTGGCCGTGGGCTCCACCACTACGGCGGCGCTGATTGGCGCCATGGAAACACTGCTGGAAAAGCGCGGCGGCTACCTGAGCAACGATGTCGCTCCGCCCGGCGTGTGGCTGGACAATATCCCCAGCTGGGAATTCGGTGTGCTGATTCAATCGCGGGATCTGGCGCGCGCAATGCGCGAGGTGTTCAGCCGGTCGCAGTCTCAGTCGCGCGAAGACCCTGATCTGTCCCTCGCTGAGCCCCAGCTCAACTTCAATTCCGACAGCTGGATTCTGCCCGCGACTGAAGCCCAGTACCGCGACGGGGTGAAGTATTTGCACAGCTATCTGGTGCGCCTTGAGGATGACGACGACAGCGACGCACAGTTCTATGCGCGCGCCGATAACCTGCGCTACTGGCTTGCCAGCGTCAGTTCCCGCCTCGGCAGCCTGTCCCAGCGGCTCAGCGCCAGCGTTGGGCAGCGGCGTTTGAACACTGATCTGGCCGGAGATGACAACGCGCGTCAGTCAACACCCGCGCCTGCGGAAATGCTGGTCAGCACCCCCTGGCTGGAAATAGACGATGTATTCTACGAGGCGCGGGGTACGGCCTGGGCCCTGATTCACTTCCTCAAGGCGGTGGAGGTGGACTTCGCGGATGTGCTGGCCAACAAGAACGCGCAGGTCAGCGTGCAGCAGATCATCCGTGAACTGGAAGCTACCCAGGATATGGTGTGGAGCCCGATGATTCTCAACGGCAGCGGCTTTGGCCTGCTGGCCAATCACTCACTGGTGATGGCGTCCTATATCAGCCGGGCCAACACCGCCATGATCGACCTGCGCGACCTGCTGGCACAGGGCTAGCGGGCGCTTAGCGGCGATCGTAGCGCAGCCGGGTGCCGGTATCCAGGGAGAGCCGGATCTCGTCTGCACTGATCGCCTCGGGGAAATAGGTGCCCGAGAGCTTTGCGTCGAGCAGGCTGGCGCCTTCGAGGTTGGTTTCCCGGAAGTCGATTCCGCTGAGGTCCGCGTTGCGAAAATAGGAGTTGCTGAAATCCAGCCCGCGCGCGTTCATGTTGCGCAGATCCCGTCCGCGGTAGTCGCCGCTGCGCAGCTCGCGCGTGTCCAGTGCGTCTCGTTGCTCGTTGAAGCCCTTGATGTCTTCATTGCGCAACAGCCGGTAGAGCGGGTCTTGTTTGATTTCAGGTTTACTCATTGTGATCTTCCAGGAGGCGGGCATGTGCCAGTTGATGTTATGCACTGTAGCTTAAGCTACCGGCTGCGTTATGCCTAGCGCGCCGGTTCAACAGCCCGTGGAGTTGGGCGGTTTTTTGCTCACCCGGCAGTGGCGCGACAGTCCCGCAGGCCTGCTTGTCGAACTGTGGTTTGCGACCCCGCAGGGGCCGGTACAGGTGGAAATTCGCGGCGAACGCGCCGTATTTTTCCTCGCCGAGGACGAGGCGAACCAGCACCGGGCGCTGCTTGCACTGCAGCCGGGCGTGGAACTGAAATCCTTGCGCCTGCGTAATTTCGCGCTACAGCCCGTGGTGGGCGTGTACAGCCCCTCATACCGCCAGTCACGCGCGCTCGCCGATCGGTTGCAGGAGCGTGGCGCGCAGCCGCTGGAAGCGGACATCAACCCGGCTGATCGTTACCTGATGGAGCGCTTTATTGCCGGTGGCGTGCAGTTGCACGGGCCACTTGAGCGGCGCAACGGCTACAGTCGCATGCGCGACCCCTTGCTACGCTCCGCCACCGTGCGTCCGCAATTGTCCATGGCCTCCTTTGATATTGAAACCGCCATGCAGGGGCTGCAGCTGTATTCCATCGCGGTACACGTCACCTCCGCGGCGGACCCCGCTTCAGGGCCGACGACGGCCTTGCGCCGGGTATTCATGGTGGGCACTGGCAACGTCGGCGAGCATGTCGAAACCCTGCCCACACAGCGCGCGGTGCTGGAACGTTTTCTTGCCTTCATCGAGGAGGTGGACCCGGACGTGTTGATCGGCTGGAACGTGGTCAACTTTGATGCCTGGTATCTGCAGCGCCTTGCCGATTCACTGGATATGCCCCTGCGCCTGGGGCGCGCGGGTACGGCTATTCATTGGCGCACGCTGGATGAAGATGGCGAGCGGCGTGCCGCGCGCCTGCCGGGACGGCTGTTGCTCGACGGCATCGAGCTGCTGCGCGCGGCTTTCTACCGCTTCGAGAGTTTCGCCCTGGATGCGGTGGCGCGCGAACTGCTCGGTGCCGGCAAGCTGCTGCACGGTGCCGGGCGCGGCGAGGAAATCGGGCGCCTGTTTCGGGAGGACAAGGCGCAGCTTGCGGCCTATAACCTGCGCGACTGCGAGCTGGTGTCGGAGATTTTTGCCCACACGCGCCTGCTGGACTTCGCCGTTGCACGCAGTGTGATGACCGGCCTGAACCCGGATCGCCTCGGCGGCTCTGTGGCCTCTTTCGACAACCTGTACCTGCCGCGTTTGCACCGGGCCGGTTATGTCGCCCCCAATGCCCAGCGCGAGCAGGACCCGAGCCCCGGAGGCTTTGTTCTGGAGTCGCAGCCCGGTCTCTACCGGCATGTACTGGTGCTGGACTTCAAGAGCCTGTACCCCAGTATTATCCGCACCTTTTGTATCGACCCGCTGGGTCTTGCGCTCGGCCTGGCCGAGGAAGAGGGCGCGGCGACGGTGCCGGGCTTCGCTGGCGCACGTTTTGCCCGCGAGGGTCATATCCTGCCGGCGCTGATCGAAACGCTCTGGCAGCAGCGGGACGCCGCCAAGCTGGCCCGGGACGTGCCGCTGGCGCAGGCGATCAAGATCATCATGAACTCGTTCTACGGCGTACTGGGCAGCCCGGGCTGCCGTTTTTTCGATACCCGCCTCGCCAGCAGCATCACGCGGCGCGGCCACGAGATATTGCTGCAGACCCGGGAGCGCATCGAAGCCTGTGGGCATCAGGTGATTTATGGCGACACGGATTCTGTGTTCGTGTGGATTGCCGATGCCGCCAGCGACGAAGACGCCGAGGCCGCCGGCCGCAGCCTGCAGCGCGACCTGAACCAGTGGTGGCAGAGCCGCATGCGCAGCGATTTCGCACTCGATTGCGCGCTGGAGCTGGAGTTTGAAATGCTCTACCGCCGATTTCTCATGCCGACCATTCGCGGTTCGGAGAAGGGTTCGAAGAAGCGCTATGCGGGCCTGGTCGGTACCGGTAGTGATGAGCGTGTTGTCTTCAAGGGGTTGGAAAATGTCCGCACCGACTGGACCCGACTCGCCCGCGACTGCCAGCAGGTGTTGTATCGGCGTGTGTTCCTCGACCAGCCCTGGGAGGACTATCTAAAGCAACTGGTCGCGTCGGTGTTGGCGGGAAAGCACGATGCGGATCTTGTCTATCGCAAACGTCTGCGCCGTCGCCTGGTGGACTACGAGCGCAATGTGCCGCCGCATGTGCAGGCGGCACGTCGCTACGCGGACCACGGCCTGCTGCCCCCGGCGCGCGGTGACTGGGTGGAGTACGTAATCACCGCTGCCGGGCCCGAACCCGTGGCGGCGCGCTCGGCGCCGCTGGACTACGGGCATTATCTGGAACGGCAGCTGGCGCCGGTCGTGGACGGTATCCTCGGCTTTCTCGATACCTCGTTCGCCACCGTGACCGGGCGCCAGATGGATCTGTTCTGAGCCTGTCTCGCCACCGCGCCCGGGGATGTTTTTCAGTCGCCGAAGAACTCGGCACGCAGGGCCGGGTAGTCTGCAGCCGGTAGCCGCGGGCCGTAGCGGGCGACCACAGAGCCAGCGGCGAGGCTGGCAAAGCGACCCGCCGTGGCATAGTCCTCGCCCCGGCCAATAGCGTAGAGAAAAGCCCCGGCGAACATGTCACCCGCGCCGTTGCTGTCCACCGCTTGCACCCGGTGGGGCGGGATTTCGTGCAGCGTGTCGCCGTCCCAGGCCAGGGCACCGTCGGCCCCGCAGGTGACGACAAAGTGACGCGCAACCGGCTTCAGACGCTCCATCGCCGTATTCAGGTCGTCGGTTTCGCCCCAGCACAGGGCCTCGTCCCGGTTGCAGAATACCAGGTCGAGCTGCGAGCCGATCATCGCCTGCAGGCCCTCGCGGAAGAACTCCACCATGCCCGGGTCGGAAAAGCTCAGCACCGTCTTCACGCCCGCAGCCTCGGCCAGCTCCCGGGCACGGATGGCGGCGGCGCGCCCGGTATCCGAGGTGACCAGGTAGCCTTCAATATACAGGTACTCGGAGTCCGCCAGTGCCGTGGGGTCCAGTTGCTCAATCGACAGGGTTTCGCTGATACCGAGGAAGGTGTTCATGCTGCGCTCGGCATCCGGGGAAATCAGTACCAGGCATTTGCCGGTGGTGCCCGCTGGCCGCTGGGCCATGCTGTGAGCCACGCCGGCCTGTTCGAGGTCTTGCACGTAGATGGCGCCGTCGGCGTCGTCGGCGACCTTGCAGCTCATGAAAGTGGGAGCACCGAACTGGGCGGCCGCGATCATGGAGTTGCCTGCACTGCCGCCGCTGGCGTGGCTCGCTTTCACCAGGTGGCCCTCCAGCTGCGCCAGCAGTTCGGCCTGGCGGGACTCGTCGACCAGCGTCATCAGGCCCTTGTCCACCCCCATGGCATTGAGTTCGGTGTCCTGCACCTGGATTTCGGTGTCGACCAGGGCTGCACCCATGCCGTAGATCGTGTATTTCTTCATGCGCCTGTGGCTCCCTCCGGCTCAGGCCGCTATTATCCCGATCCCCCAGTCAAATGAAAGCGGGCGTGCGTTACACTCCTCCCATGGCCAGAACCCGTCGTCCATTCCTCAAGCTGTTTTTTGCTGCCTGCGCCCTCGGCCTGCTGGTGGTGATCTATCTTGATGTGCGTATCACATCCACGTTTACCGACAAAATGTGGGAGCTCCCCGCCAAGGTGTATGCCCGCCCGCTGGAGCTGTTCTCGGGGGCTGCCCTGTCTGCCGACGACCTTGCATGGGAGCTGGAGGTATTGGGGTATCGCAAGCAGGGCACAGCGCGGCGGCCTGGTGATGTGTCGCGCGCGGGCAATCGCTTCGACCTGTACACCCGCGGTTTCAGTTTCCCCGGGGAGCGCGAGCCTTCGCGGCTGGTACGCCTGGAAGTGCAGGGCAACCGTATTGCGGTGCTGCGTGACGGCAACGGCACTGTGGACCTGATGCGCCTGGACCCGGTGCAGATCGGCGGCATTTATCCGCACCACGGCGAGGACCGCATACTGGTAAGGCTGGACGACGTGCCCGAGAGCCTGCGCGCCACGCTGCTGGCGGTGGAGGATCAGCGTTTCTACCAACACTGGGGCTTTTCCCTGACGGGTATTGCCCGCGCCGCGCTGAGCAACCTGCGCTCCGGGCAGGTGGTGGCCGGTGGCAGCACGATTACCCAGCAGCTGGTCAAGAACTACTATCTCACCCCGGAGCGCACGATTGTGCGCAAGCTGACCGAAGTGGTGATGGCGGTGCTGCTGGAGCTGCATTTCAGCAAGGAGCAGATTCTCGAGAGTTACCTGAACGAAGTGTACCTGGGGCAGGAGGGGCCGCGCGCCATCCACGGCTTCGCCCTGGCCGCCCGGCATTACTTCGACCGGCCGCTGCAGCAGTTGGGGCTGCACCAGCAGGCACTGCTGGTGGGCATGATCAAGGGGCCGTCACTCTATAATCCCCTGCGCAACCCGGAGCGCGCCAAGGCGCGCCGCAACGTGGTGCTGGAGGTGATGGTGGAGCAGGGGCTGGTGTCGCGCGAGCAGGCGACTGTAGCCCAGGGCATGCCACTGGACCTCAACAACCGCGATGGTGTGCGCGACAGTTTTCCGGCCTTTCTCGACCTGGTGCGCCGGCAGTTGCGCCTGGAGTACCGGGAGGAAGATCTCACTACCCTGGGCCTGAGTATCTTTACCAGCTTCGACCCGCTGCTGCAGCGACAGATGGAGCGCAGCAGTACGGCGATCCTGCAGCAGGTCGACGGTGCCAGCAAGCTGGAAACGGCCTCGGTGGTCACCCGCTTCGACAGTGGTGAGGTGGCGGCCCTGGTGGGGGGCCGCCAAGTGCGCTACGCCGGCTTCAATCGCGCCCTGGACGCGCGCAGGCCTGCCGGCTCCCTGCTCAAACCGGCGGTGTACCTCGCTGCCCTGGAGCAGCCGCGCCGCTACACGCTGGCCACGCCCCTGGCAGATACCCCTCTGCGTGTCCCCGTGCCCAATGGTGACGTCTGGGAACCGCGCAACTTTGACCGCCAGGCCCACGGGCAGGTTTTGCTCCATCGCGCCCTGGCCAATTCCTACAACCTGGCGACGGCGCGCCTGGGCCTGGATATCGGTATAGACCGGGTCGCCGACATGATGCGGCGGCTTGGCGTGGAGGGGGATATTCCGGAAGTGCCGGCGCTCACTCTCGGCGCTGGCGAATATTCGCCGATGGATATGGCCGCCATGTACCAGACCATCGCCGCCGGCGGCTTCCGCATGCCGCTGCGCAGTATTCGCGACATTGTCGATGCCGACGGTGAGCCCCTGCGTCGCTATCCGCTTGAGTATGAGCGCACGGTCAGCCTGCAGGCGGTGCATCTATTGCACTATGCGCTGCGTGAGGTGTTGCGTGAGGGCACCGGCCGCGGTGCCTACGCCTACCTCGACAGCAGCTTCCAGGCCGCGGGCAAAACCGGCACCACCAACGAGGGTCGTGACTCCTGGTTTGCCGGGTTTTCCGGCGATTTGCTGGCGGTGACCTGGGTGGGGCGCGACGACAACAGCGCGACCGGCCTCACGGGCAGCACGGGTGCACTGAAAGTCTGGTCACACTTCATGGCCAATGCCAGCCGGCGTTCCCTCGGTTATCGCATGCCGGAGGATATGCAGCCGCAGTGGATAGACAGCACAACCGGCTACCTGACGGGGGAGGGCTGCCCCGGTGCGCGCCTCATGCCCTTCGTGGTGGGTTCCGAGCCCCGCGAGCGCACGCAGTGCAGCGCCGGCAGCAAGAGCAACACGATCCGCGACTGGTTCCAGTCACTCTTTGGGGGTAATTCCTGATGTATTGCGTGATAGGGCTGCGCCGCAGCACCTTGCTGGCGGGGATGCTGGTGCTTTCCGGTTGTAGCATCTACTCAACGCCGCAGGGCCCGGCACCGATAGAGACGCGTCCCGAGCCGGGCGTCGTGCAAGAGGACGAGCGGCCCCCGGTGGCGCCACAACCCCCGCCGGCGGCTGAGCCCAATGCTGTTGCGGCCTACGCTGGCCTGCTTGGCAAGGCGCGCGCCGCGAGCGCCCGGGGCGACTACAACGGCGCACTCTCTCTGCTTGAACGCGCCCAGCGCATCGACCCGGACAGCGCCGAGATCTATCTGGAACTGGCCCGCACCTACGCCGCGCAGGGCCAGACAGAGCAGGCCCGCGCAACGGCTGCTCGCGGCACACTGTATTGCCGCAGCGAGAGTGAGTGCGCGGCGCTGCGGGCCCTGTCGCGCTAGCGGTTTTCACAGACCACCTGAAAGCCCTCAGCAGAGGGCTCAAAGCGCAGTTGCTGGTTGATGCAGGCGGGGATATCGCCCGCCGAGTGGCTGACAAAAATGATCTGGGTGTCGCTGTGTGCCGCAATGTGGTCTATCGCCTGCAGCAGCCGCCTGCGGTGGCTGCCATCCAGTCCCAGGGTAGGTTCGTCCAGCAGCAGTATCAGGGGCGATTTCACCATGGCCCTCGCCAGCAGGACCATGCGTTGCAGGCCGAAGGACAGGGTGTCGTAGCTGTGGCTTGCGAGGTCACCGATACCCAGTGCGGTGAGCCATGCCTCCGCGCCTCGCCGCTGCAAATCGCCCCAGTCATCGAACAGCCCCACACTGTCGAAGAACCCGGATACCACCACCTCCACCACCTTCATGGAGCGGGCGAAATTGAGTTGCAACTGTGTGTCGAGCTGACCGTACTTCTGTTTGATCTCCCAGATGCTTTCACCACTGCCGCGCTTGCGGCCAAAGAGCGTGATGTCCTGCCCGTAGGCCTTGTGGTTGTCGCCGGTAATGAGGCTGAGAAGGGTGGTCTTGCCGCAGCCGTTGGGGCCGGAAACGCAGCAATGCTGGTGGCGGTCGAAGCGCCAGTTGAGCTGGTGCAGCACGGTCAACTCACCGTAGCGCACACCCACATCGCGCAGCTCCAGTAACGGGCCTTCAGGTAGCTGGTAGGGACGCGGCGCCGGCGCCGGCAAGGCGGTGAACGGTGGCAGAGGTGGGGCCAGCAACTGTTGTACCTCCGGGCGATCCATCACCGCGTCCGGTGCGCCCTGGCACAATACCTGTCCATCATCCAGAACCAGTACCCGGTCTACACCGTGGGGAATATCCTCCAGTTGCCGGCACAGGATGAGCAGGCTCTGCTGCCCCTCCAGCAGGGCTTCGATCGCGCTGTGCATGGCCTGCTGGCTGGCGTGATCCAGGCCATCCAGCGGGCTGTCGAGTATCAGCAGTGCAGGGTTGCTGAGCAGGGCGCGCACCAGCAGGGTTTTGCGCATCTCGCCCGTGGAAATATAGCGCAGGCCGCGGTCCAGAATGTGCTCAATACGCAGCCGGGTTATCCAGGCCTGAAACTGTTCATCCGCTGGTTTGCCATCCAGAATGATATCCCGCACTCGTGTGCCGGGGTCTGCGGCGTCCGCGCGGTATTCAGAGTCATCCAGCTTGCGGTCCCGGGCGCACAGCGCCTGGGCCTGTTCGAAACACACGTAGGCAACCCCGTTGGCGAGCAGCTGCTCCGAACTGTGGTAGCTGCCCGAGAAGTGCGTGGCCTGGTGACTGAGTATGCGGGCCAGGCTGGTTTTACCGCTCCCATTCGGCCCCACGCAGGCCCAGTGCTGGCCGCTTTGCAATGTCCAGTTGAGTTGCCTGAGGGCCGGCTGTGCGCGGTAGACGAGGTTGATATCGCGCAATTCAAGCAGTGTCTGTTGATCAGTCATGCGGGTTTCCCGGTTGTCGGCGTCTTGTCATGGCGTGCCCCGGCTGGCTTAATCAGGGGCCAGTCTGCAGGAATCCGCCGGTGTCTGTCTCTCTGCTGCACATGATCGAAAACCGTCTGGCCGCACACCGGCCGGGCCGGCCGTGGTTGCGGCCTTTGATGAAGCGCTCGGCCGTGGCGCTGGTGTTGCAGGTGCGAGAGGGTGAGTTGCACATTCTAATGATCAAGCGCGCGGAAAGGGAGGGGGACCCCTGGTCCGGGCACATGGCGTTCCCCGGCGGTCGCATGGATCCGGGTGACGCCCACGGCTATGCGGTGGCGCTGCGCGAAACGCAGGAAGAGGTGGGGCTGGACCTGGCCCGGCAGGCGCGCTGTATCGGGCGGCTTTCCGACCTCAATGCGCGGCCCCGCCGGAGCGCGCTGGGCATGGCGGTGAGTCCCTTTGTGTTCCGCATGGATCGCAACGTGCATTTCCAGCTGAATTACGAGGTGGCCGAAGTGGTCTGGGTGCCGCTGGAGTTTCTTCTCGACAATGCCAACCGCGACACCATGCGTTGGCAACGCAACCGCATCACCCTGAACATGCCCTGCTACCTCTACGGCAAATACCGTATCTGGGGCCTGTCGCTGGCGATGCTGGATGAGCTGATGGATCTTGTCCAAGGCAACCGCGAGCGGCGCCGCAGCTGGCGCAGGCGTTAGTCGCGCTCAGCGCACGTCGCGCAGGAATTCGCTGGTGTCGAGCATCAACTCACGCAGGGCGGGGTCTTCGCGGCTCGCTTCCTGCAAGGCGTCACGGCTCACCTCACCGCGGATATAGGCGCGCAACAGCTCCAGCAGCACGGGTGTCATTTTTGGCTCGTGTTCCCAGCGCGGCGCGTCCACGAGGTTTCCGGTCACCCGCCCGTCATGCAGTTGCAGCCAGTAACCGCCGCAGCTGGACAGGGTGTAGTCGCCAATCCGGCCGTAGCTGATATTCGGGGTCAGCGGGTCAAAGCCGCCGGGGACCTTGTCTGTGATGCGCTGCAGCGCCATGACCCAGCGACTGCCGGCGGGGAACAGCGCGGCTTCGGGACGGCAGTAGTCACGCGCCTGCAGCCACAGGCGAATCGTCTCATTGTATTCGCGCCCGCGCAGGATAGTGTCCACGGTCAGGTCGAGTGAATTGCCCTTGCCGTCGACCACGGTCACCGTCGCCACCAGGTCGGTGGTCGCCTGTACATCCGCGAAACCGCCCTGCCACAGGCACAGGCAGGATTCCTCGGGCGCCATTTGGGCGCTGTCGTTGGTGTCTTCCACGGCGCCGTCCGCCAGTGCGGCGCTGGCTGCGAGGGCGATGGCCAGAGCCGTCAGATTGCTGGTGTGCCGCCACTGCCTTTTCATGCCGGCGGCTAGGCCTGCAGAGCGCGTGCCGCCTGCAGCGCGAAGTAGGTGAGTATGCCGTCACAGCCCGCGCGCTTGAAGGCCAGCAGTGACTCCAGCATAACCGGCTCCTGCGCCAGCCACCCCTGCTGGAATGCCGCCATATGCATGGCGTATTCACCGCTCACCTGATAGGCAAAGGTCGGCGCCTGCAGGGTATCCTTGACCCGGCGCACGATATCCAGATAGGGCATGCCGGGCTTGATCATGATCATATCGGCACCTTCGGCGAGGTCGAGGGCACATTCGTGCAGCGCCTCATCGCTGTTGCCGGGGTCCATCTGGTAGCTGAACTTGTTGCCTCCCTTGATGTTGCCGGCGGACCCGACCGCATCGCGGAATGGCCCGTAGTAAGCCGAGGCATATTTGGCCGCATAGGCCATGATCAGTGTGTTGGGGTGATTGTGCTGCTCAAGCACACGGCGTATCGCGCCCACGCGCCCGTCCATCATGTCCGACGGGGCCACGATATCGGCGCCGGCTTCGGCATGGGAGAGGGCCTGTTGCACCAGCGCCTCACTGGTGAGGTCGTTGAGTACGTAGCCCTGTGCATCGATGATGCCGTCCTGGCCATGCGTGGTGTAAGGGTCCAGCGCAACATCGGTGATCACGCCGAGATCGGGCACGGCATCTTTCAATGCTTTGACCGTGCGCTGCACGAGACCGTCGGGGTTCCAGGCCTCCTCGGCCTGCAGGCTCTTGTGCTCACCAGGGACGACCGGGAACAGCGCCAGCGCGGGGATGCCGAGGCCATGTGCTTCGCGCGCGAGGTCGGTGAGCAGGTCAATGCTCAGGCGTTCGATGCCTGGCATCGAGGCGACGGCTTGCCGCTGCTGGCGACCCTCCAGTACGAACACGGGGAAGATCAGGTCCGCGGGGCTGAGTGTGTGCTCCTGCACCATGCGGCGCGAGAACGCATGCGCACGCAGCCGCCGCATGCGGGTGTCGGGGAATGGGCCCCTGGGGCTCTGGAACATGGCAGGAATCTCCGGTCAGAGGCTGGCGAACGCGCTGCGCGCCGCGGCGAGGGTCTGCTCGATATCGTCGTCGCTGTGGGCCGCAGAGGTGAAGCCGGCCTCGTAGGACGCCGGTGCGAGGTATACACCAGCCTCCAGCATCAGGTGAAAGAAGCGGTTGAAAGCGGCACCATCGCAGGCCATCACCTGCTGATAGTTGCTGACGCGGGTGGCATCGGTGAAGAAGCCGCCGAACATGGTGCCCGCGTGATTCGTGGTGAAAGGCACCCCGGCCTCCGCTGCGGCCTGCTCCATGCCACGACAGAGTTGCGTCGTGCGGGCGAAAATGGGCTCGTAGAAACCGGGAGCTGAGATAACCTCCATGGTAGCCAGGCCCGCCGCCATGGCGATGGGGTTGCCCGAAAGCGTGCCTGCCTGGTAAACAGGCCCCAGCGGTGCAATCTGTTCCATGATGTGGCGCTTGCCGCCGAACGCACCCACTGGCATACCGCCACCGATCACCTTGCCCAGGCAGGTGAGGTCCGCGTCAATACCATAGAAGCCCTGAGCACCCTGCAGGCCGAACCGGAACCCGGTCATGACCTCGTCCAGAATCAGCACGCTGCCGTGCGCATCACACACCTCGCGCAGTGCCTCCAGAAAGCCCGGCTGCGGGGGAATACAGTTCATGTTACCGGCAACCGGCTCCACAATAATGCAGGCGACGCTGTCGCCGTGCTCGGCGAAGGCGCGGCGCAGGCCATCAATGTCGTTGTAGGTCAGGGTCATGGTGTGGTCGGCGAGTGCGGCGGGCACACCGGGTGAGCTGGGTACGCCCAGGGTGAGTGCTCCGGAGCCCGCCTTCACCAGCAGTGAATCCGAGTGCCCGTGATAGCAACCCTCGAACTTCACGATGGTGTCGCGCCCGGTGAAGCCCCGCGCCAGGCGTATGGCGCTCATGGTGGCTTCCGTGCCCGAGTTGACCATGCGCACCAGGTCCATGCCGGGCATGATGTCGCAGATGCGGTCAGCGAGCTGTATTTCCAGCTCGGTGGGTGTGCCAAAGCTGAGCCCTTTGGCCGCCTGGCGGATAACCGCGTCACGCACGTGTGGGTGATTGTGGCCCATGAGCATCGGGCCCCAGGACAGCACGTAGTCGATGTAGCGTTTCCCTTCGCAGTCGTACAGGTAAGCGCCGTCCGCACTGTCGACGAAGACGGGGGTGCCGCCCACGGCCTTGAAGGCGCGTACCGGGGAATTCACGCCCCCCGGGATGTGCTGCAGGGCGCGCTCGAAAAGTTGCTGTGATGTGGTCATGCAGTCGGTTCCTGGTTCCTGTGATTGCGGGTGGTATGAGCGCGGATTATTGCGGTTCGCTGGCAGTATAGACAACCCTGCCCGGTTTCCGTCAAAGCGGCCTCACAACCGCCAGAATGATGATGGCGAAGAGAAACAGCACCGGAATTTCATTGAAGAAGCGGTAGAACACATGGCCGTGCCGGTTGCTGTCGGCATTTGCCTCGCGTACATAGCGGCCGCACTGCAGATGGTACAGTATCAGGCACACCACGCCGGCCAGCTTCAACCACAGCCACGCGCTGGCCAGATAGTAGCCCGGGTTGGTGCCGATCAGCGCCAGGCCAAAGGCGACAGTGAGCACCATGAACGGGGTGACGAAGCGGTAGAGCTTGCGTGCCATAACCGCCAACTGGGCGCGGGTGACAGCATCCGGGCTGGCCGCGAAGTACACCAGTATGCGCGGCAGGTAGAACAGGCCGGCGAACCAGCAGACCATGAAAATCAGATGAAATGCCTTGAGCCATAGCATGCAGGGAGAGTCCGTGAGCCAGTGTTGCGATGGAAACCCAATATTAACAGTTATCTGCGGTGAATTTGCTCTTATACTAAGCTGTTGCTGGCAGGCCGCCTGCGCGGGCCTGGTGAAGTTGTTGTATTTCAGGAGGGCGAATGATCAGGGCAGGTATTGTGGGCGGCACCGGATACACCGGTGTTGAATTGTTGCGTTTGCTGGCGTCTCACGCCGATGTAGAGGTGGTCGCCATTACCTCGCGCGCCGAGGCGGGTCGCCGGGTGGACGAGCTGTACCCGAACCTTCGTGGTATCTACGACCTGACCTTTGCAGAGCCCGATGCGGCACTGTTGGCGGGTTGCGATGTGGTGTTCTTTGCCACACCGCACAATGTGGCCATGCACACGGTGCCCGAGCTGCTGGCGGCGGGTACGCGCGTTATTGATTTGTCCGCAGATTACCGTATTCGCGATGCCGCGCTGTGGTCGCGCTGGTACGGTGAGCCCCATGCCAGCCCTGAGTTGCTGGAACGTGCGGTGTACGGCCTGCCCGAAGTGCACCGGGAGAAAATTCGCGACGCACAGCTGCTCTCCTGCCCCGGCTGCTATCCCACGGCCATCCAGCTTGGCTGGTTGCCACTGCTGGCGGCGGGCAAGGTGGATCCCGCTAGCCTCATAGCCAGTGCCGCCTCCGGTGCAAGCGGTGCAGGGCGCCAGGCCAAAATCGATAACCTGTTGAGTGAGGTCTCGGGCAGTTTCAAGGCCTACGGGGTGGGCGGTCACCGCCACCTGCCGGAGATTGAACAGGGGCTGGCGGAGGCCACCCGGGATCCGGTCGCAGTCACGTTCGTGCCGCATCTGCTGCCAATGGTGCGGGGCATTCATGCGACGTTGTTTGCGCGCCTGCGCGAGCCCGCGGACGGTTTGCAGGCTCTATTCGAGGAGTACTACGCCGGGGAGCCTTTCGTCGATGTACTGCCGGCTGGCGTGTTCCCGCAAACGCGCACAGTCAAGGGCGCCAACCGCTGCCAGCTTTCCATCAATGTACCGCAGGGCCGCGATACCGTGGTGGTGCTTTCCACGATCGACAACCTGGTGAAGGGCGCTTCCGGGCAGGCAGTGCAGTGCCTGAACATCATGTTCGGCCTGCCGGAAACCCGCGGTCTGCAGCAGGTGGGTTTGTTGCCTTGAGGTGTCTGTGAGCAGTGGCTCGGAGCGCTACCGCACGGTGGTGCGGCGCTACCATGTCCGGCATCATCAATTCGTGGTTCTGGGGCTGGCGCTTGCGGCATCAATCGTGTTGCTGGTGGGGTTTCTGCTCGGTCGTCAGGCCGCTTTCAGTGGCTCTGGCATCGATCCGGTGAAATACCGTGAGCAGGGCAAGGCACTGCGCGCCGCCCTGGCGGACAGCGCGGAGCTGAATCGGCAGGTGGGCGTGATGGCCGCGCGGCACGACGTGGACCGCGCCGCACTGGAGCTTGTGCGGCAGGAACTGGCCGAGCAGAAGGAGTTGATCGCCGGCTTGGAGGAGGGGGTGCGCTTTTATCGCAGCCTGATGACCCCCGGTGAAATTGCCCAGGGTTTCAGCTTGCGTTCGATTGAGCTGGTGCTGCGCGATGAGCCCGGTCGCTACGGCTTCCGCATTGTGGCGCAGCAGGAGGCACGCAAACACAGTACCCTGCAAGGGGAGCTGTATGCGGAGATTACCGGTCAGCAGGCAGGTCAGGCACGCAGTTATCCGCTGTTTGAGTTGAGCCCTGATATCGAGCACAGCGTGCTGCCCCTGCGTTTTCGCTATTTCCAGTCGATAGAGGGCGACCTCGTGTTGCCTGAAGGTTTTGAACCGCAGGCGGTCAGCGTTGTGGCGACCGTGACCGCACCGCGCATGGCGGAAGTGCGCGAGCAATATCCGTGGCAGGTACAGGAGAGGTTTACACATGTGGGGAAATAAACGCGGGACGTCGGCAGTCGCCGGGTGCACGACGCTGATATCTCGCGATACACAGTTCATTGGCACCATCCACTTCAGTGGCAATCTGGAAATCGAGGGCGAAGTGGTGGGCGATGTGCTTGCCGCGCCGGGTGCCGATGCGGTGGTTCGCCTGGTGGAGGCCGGCCGTATCCAGGGTGAAATCCGCGCCCCCCGGGTGATGATTAACGGCGCCGTTGAAGGGGCCGTGCATGCGACCAGCCACCTGGAGCTGGCGCCGCGCGCGCGGGTCTCCGGGGATGTGCACTACCACATTATCGAGATGGCGGCGGGCGCGGAAGTCAATGGTCGCCTGTTGCACTGCATGGAGCCGGAAGAGGCGTCCGCGGCACCCGCGGCGGTGTTTCTCGGCCAGCGGGATGCCGTTGCTAAAGTTGACTAAAATAGTCGGACTTACCATAATAGCGTCATTATGGTCATTGCGGGGAAACTGTGCCCCGGAGAAAGGTATGTCGGTAGCTGAAGCATTCAATCCCGCCGGGATCAATCTGACCGCCCGTGCCGTGAACAAGGTGCGCGAGTTGGTGGAAGAGGAGGAAAATCCTTCGCTTAAGCTGCGTGTCTACATTACCGGCGGAGGCTGTTCAGGTTTCCAGTACGGCTTTACGTTCGAGGACAGCGGCGCGGAAGACGATACCGTGATCGAGCGGGAAGGCGTTTCTGTGTTGGTTGACCCGATGAGCTTCCAATATCTCGTCGGCTCGGAGGTCGACTACACCGAGGGGTTGGAAGGTGCACGCTTCGTCATAAACAATCCCAACGCCACGACCACCTGCGGTTGCGGCGCATCATTTTCTATCTGATTCCTGCCGGCCGCCCTTCAGCGGCGTAGACCTTCCGCGCCAGGGTAGATGCCGCCGAGCACGCGTGCGCCCTCGGCACCGGTCACGGCGGCGGCGTTGCCGCTGGTTCCATAGAGGGTTCTCCACGCCAGCCAGGCAAACGCGGCCCCCTCTACCCACTCCGGTTCCAGCCCCAGCTCCGCCGTTGAATAAAGTTCCGCGGGTTGCAGACGCCGATAGAGCCGGCGCATCAGGTCGGTGTTGTAGGCACCGCCACCACACACGTAAGCCTCGTGCACTGGCAGTTCGCTGTCGAGAATGCTGTCAGCGATGCATTGCGCGGTAAATTCCGCGAGGGTCGCCTGTACATCCAGGGGGCTGGCCTCGGGTGCCGCGCCGAGGCAGTCAGTCAGCCACGCCATGTTGAACGCTTCCTTGCCGGTGCTGCGTGGGCCTCGACAAGCGAGGTAGGGGTGTGTGCCCAGTTTCTCCAGTAATGGCTTGTGTACCGTGCCTTCCGCGGACCAGGCGCCGTCGCGGTCGTAGCGCTCGCCGAGGTGCTGGTGCACCCAGTGGTCAAGCAGCGTGTTCCCCGGCCCCGTGTCATAACCCGTGAGCAGTGCATCGCCGGCGAGCAGGCTGATATTGGCGATACCACCAATATTGATGATTGCCCGGTTCACGTTCATTTTGGCAAACACGGCCGCGTGGAAGGCGGGCGCAAGGGGAGCGCCTTCGCCGCCTGCGGCGACATCGCGGCGTCGGAAGTCCGCAACGGTGGTGATGCCGGTGCGCTCGGCAATAGTGTTCGGGTCACCGATCTGGAGGGTAAACGCCGTGCCGTTGCCTGCTGAGGGCGGCCGGTGCCGAATGGTCTGGCCGTGGCTGCCGATCGCCAAAACGTCAGCGGCCTGGACCTTGGCGCGCTGCAGCAGGGCGTTGCAGGCCTCTGCAAAGGCGGCGCCCAGCTCGCGGTCCAGTGCCCCCATGCGTTCAATTTCGTTGTCGCCCGGCTGGCTGATGTCGGCGATTGTCTGGCGCATTGCGGGCGCAATGGGATGCTCCAGCGTGGCCTGTATTTCAAGTCCGTGATCAGAAATGCTGGCAAGGACAGCATCAATGCTATCGATGCTGGTCCCGGACATGAGTCCTACGCACAGGTCGCCGCCGGACACCTCAGGGCGCGGCGGGGGGGGTGCTGTCGGCGCTGCGCATGGCGAGTCGACGGTCTTCCTGCAGACCTGCAAGCTGCAGCGAAGCATCGGCAATGGCGCTGCGGTAAGCCGGTAGCTCGGCCGCTGCCAGGGTTTTTGCCTTGGGCAGTTCCCGGTGCACTTTCCGCGGGTCGCGATGTTGACCGTCAATCAGGAATTCATAGTGCAGGTGAGGCCCGGTGGCGGCCCCGGTGGAGCCAACCGACCCGATAACCTGGCCCTGCATCACGCGCTGGCCCTGCTTCACCTTGCGCTGGTGCAGGTGCAGGTAGCGTGTGACATAGCGGTCACCGTGCTGCACGAAGAGGTAGTTGCCGTTAGCCCTGGTGAAGCCGGACTTGATAACCCGTCCGTCACCGGCTGCGTACACGGGCGTACCGGTGGGCGCTGCGTAATCAGTGCCGCGATGAGGCCGCGTCGTCTTGTAGATGGGGTGCAGCCGGCGCGGGTTGTAATTGGAGCTGATGCGGGTGAAGTCTACCGGGGCCAGCAGGAACGCTTTGCGCATGCTGATGCCTTCTTCATTGTAGTAGGCAACGTGGCCGTCCTTGTCTTCAAAGCGGAACGCGTTGAAAGTCTTCCCCTTGTTGGTGAACGACGCGGCGAGGATGGTGCCGTCCTGGTATTTTTCGCCGTCGAGGAGCACTTCTTCATAAATGACGTGGAAGGTGTCGCCTTTGCGCGGATCCTGGACAAAGTCGATGACGCCACCAAAGATATTGGCGAGCTCAATGATCAGTCCGCTGGACAGCCCGGCGTCCTGGCCGGCCATAAACAGGGAGGAGGTGATCTCGGCGCTGACCCAGGTTTCCTGGATATCGGTCTGGCGAATCTCACGTTCCGTATCAAAACCTGCCTCACTACGCTGGTAGGTAACGGACTCGAGAGGGGAAATCACGTGCTTCACCGCCTTGAGGCTGCCGTCTTCGGCTGCCAGGAAGGCGATGGTCTGGCCGGGGTAAATCCGCGAAAGCGCCTTGCCCTCTGGGGCCTCGTTGACGACCCGATACACATCCGACGAATTGAAACCGGCGCGCTTGAAAATCAGCGACAGATTGTCGCCTCGGCGGACGATCTCTTCCTGCCAGTCAGGCGGTGTTTCCAATGCAGCGATGACGGGCTCGGCGGGGGTAGCCAAGGCGGAGGACACTGGCGGCGTGTCCGTCGCCTCACTGACCACGATGGGCGCGAGCACATCTGCCTCCAGCGCCATGCCGAGGTCATCCCGGTCCTCGCGGTTGGCGGCGACGTCACCTGATGGGGTGAGGATGGTGGTTGCGGCCACCAGGACCGACAGCACCCCTACGGCAATCAGGTGCTTGCGGTGTGGGGCCTGCTTTGCTGGCGGGTTGACCGTGGCCCCCCGCAAGTTTCCCGATTTCTGCATAAACGTTATGAGCTGTGCTTTGTAGGCCGTTGAGTATATAAAAGATTTTTGGCGGCTGACAGGGGGGCTGCACTTAACGTCTTGCTTTTTGAGAACCTTATTGTATGGTTTGCGCCCCCATTCATACCTTCTTCTACTATAGCCAGGAGTTGCCTGATGAGCAGTGCCCTGTTGACCGACCTGCGAGCCCGCGGCCTCATATTCCAGGCAGCCGGCGAAGACCAGCTGCCAGGCTGGCTTGATGGCGGCGTACGTACGCTCTACTGTGGTTTCGACCCGACTGCGGACAGTCTGCATATCGGCTCGCTGGTGCCTCTTTTAATGCTGCGCCGCTTTCAGTTGGCGGGCCACCGTCCGCTCGCGTTGGTCGGTGGCGCCACAGGATTGATAGGTGATCCCTCGTTCAAGGCGCAGGAGCGGCAACTCAATACGCCCGACGTTATCGCCGGCTGGGTCGACAAGATTCGCCAGCAGGTGTCCCGTTTCGTCGATTTCGATGCCGGTGAGGCGTCAGCCGTTGTGGTCAATAATCTGGACTGGACGCGGGACATGGATGTGCTCACGTTCCTGCGGGACGTCGGCAAGCACTTCTCTGTCAATGCCATGATCCAGAAAGAGTCGGTCAAGCAGCGCATCGAGCGTGAAGGCAGTGGCATCAGTTTCACCGAATTCACCTACATGATTCTGCAGTCATTCGATTTCGCGGAACTCAGTCAGCGCTATGGTTGTGGTCTGCAGATTGGTGGGTCTGACCAGTGGGGCAACATTACCGGCGGCATTGATCTCGCCCGGCGTATGTACGGCAACGCGGTATACGGCCTCACCATGCCGTTGATTACCAAAGCTGACGGCACCAAGTTTGGCAAAACGGAGTCCGGTACGGTGTGGCTGGATCCGGCGCGAACCTCGCCCTACGCCTTCTACCAGTTCTGGCTGGGTACGGCGGATGTGGATGTCTACCGGTTCCTGAAGTACTTCACCTTCCTGCCTGTGGCGGAAATCGACGCATTGCAGCAGGCTGATGAGCAGCGCCAGGGGCGCCCTGAGGCGCAGGCCGTTCTGGCGCGCGAAGTGACCGCGCTGGTGCACGGCGATGAGGGCCTGTCCGCGGCGCAGCGTATTACCGCTGCGCTGTTCAGCGATGACCTCGCGTGTCTGTCCGCGACGGACCTGGAACAACTGCGCCTTGATGGCCTGCCTGCATCCGGGTTGCCGGGTGCGGACGCGCTCCCGGCCACACTGACCCAGCTGCTGACTGAGGCAGGCATGGCGACCTCCGGCAAGCAGGTCAAGGATGCGCTCACACGCAACGCCGTGCTCTGCAATGGCAGGCCGGTCGGGTGGGCTGAAAATGAGAGCCCTGCGGCTGTGTTCGAGCCGGCTCATGCCATCCATGGCCGCTATTTCGTGGTGCGTCTGGGCAAAAAGAAATATCACCTGTTCTACCGCTGAAGCCGCTGGCTGTGCGGGTTCGGCGTACCGAGGCCAAGGTGCAGCTGAATTTTTCTACTTATTTTTCGTCTTGGGTATTGCGCGCCACCGGGGTGCTGCGTATAGTTCGCCTCCCTTCGCAGTGACCCTGACGCGGCACGGCGGAGAGGAGCTTAGATCTTCAAGCCTTTCAATCGGTTAGAGGGTATAAGTGAGATGAAGTCTCGGTACTGGCTCTGTGCAAAAAATTGCAAAAAGCTGTTGCCAACAAGCGGCTCATCGGTATAATACTCGTCCCCGTCGAAGAGAGTATCTTGGCGGACACCACGGCCCCGGCGGCCCTGGGTTATTTAACAAAGAAACGAAGACAGATGTGTGGGC
>TARA_R110000772_G_scaffold15072_6_pt1 | contig 45422 bp, 34 predicted proteins | sample TARA_R110000772 | Tara Oceans TARA_R110000772 (sample SAMEA4397948) | marine metagenome | biome: Polar Biome; feature: [SRF] surface water layer (ENVO:00010504); material: water (ENVO:00002006), including particulate matter (ENVO:01000060) such as... | depth 5 m | reverse complement strand
CCGGCAAGAAACTCCCGCAGGCCTGACACGGTAATCTCCCGCAACAATATGACCAGCGCCGCGATCGTATGCCATCCGTTAATATCGCGCGTAAACACCAGCATCAGGACCACCGCAGCGATCATGATTTTATCCGCGATCGGATCCAGAAAAATGCCAAGCTTGGAAACGGTTCCCTGCGACCGCGCCAGATAACCATCGAAATAATCAGTCACCGCCATCAGGCAATATAGCCCGAAGGCCAGCAGATAGTCGATCGGCAGCGGCTGGGATCGCGGCACGGAAAAATTTGGCCAAAGCAGAAAGACCAGGATCGGCACCGCGAATATGCGGGAGAGCGTTAATATGTTTGGCAAATTCAGCATCGCGGACATCGCATAAACAGATTCTGATCAAATGAGAAACGATTCAGTCAACTAATAGGAGATTTCATCTCCGGCAGGTTTGTCATTCGATTTGACGCAGTGGCTCAGTGAGCTAAGGATATAGCTACATTCCATTCTTCGCTCGAAAAGAGATTTTCACTTGATGCAAAATACTGCGCATTTATTGCGGACAAGAAGGTTTTTGCCGTTGTTCCTCACGCAGTTGCTGGGAGCGTTTAACGACAATCTGTTCAAATTCTCGATGGTCATTCTGGTGACCTATGGGATTTACGAAAGTGAATCGGAGGATTTCGCGTTCAACGCCCTCGCCTCAGGTCTCTTCATCCTGCCTTTTTTCCTGTTTTCCTCGCTCGCTGGCCAGCTGGCCGACAATTACGACAAGGCAAGGATCACGCGATTCGTCAAAACGCTCGAAATTTTCATTGCCGTCATCGGCGGCATCGGCCTCTGGCTGCACTCGATTCCGGTCATGCTGACCGCATTATTTCTTCTCGGGCTGCAATCCACCTTCTTTGGACCGATCAAATATGCGGTGCTCCCGCAACATCTGCAGAAGGATGAGGTGCTGGGCGGCACCGGCCTGGTGGAGGCGGGAACCTATATCGCGATTCTGGCGGGCACGATCCTGGGCGGGATTATCATCGACAAGGACGGCAATGGCGTCGAGATTGCCGTCGTAACGGTTTTCCTGGTAGCCCTGATCGGTCGTATCGCGGCCCAGTTCATGCCGGAAGCTCCGGCTCAGAAGGAAGTCGAAAAAATCGACTTCAACTTCGTCCGCTCGTCCTTCCACCTGATCTCGGCGACCTTGCACGTCCGCAAATTATATCTGGCGATCATCGCCATCAGCTTTTTCTGGACCATCGGCTCGGTACTGATCATTCAGTTCCCACCGCTGGTCGAAAATGTCCTGACCGCAACTCCGCAGGTCGCCAGCCTTTTTCTGGGAGTATTCTCGATCGGGATCGCGATCGGCTCTGTTCTTGTCAACCGGCTGCTGAAAAGTGAAGTATCTGCGCGCTTTGCGCCGGTGAGCGTCATATTGATGGGCGGCTCTGTTCTACTTCTCTACTTCATTGCACGAGGTTGGGATGGTTTGCCGAATGGCGATCTCTACACGTTTGAGACGTTCATCGTGCACGAGGGCGCCTGGTCATTGCTGGCGACCCTCGGCGGCGTTTCGATTTTCGGCGGGATGTTTGTCGTGCCGCTATACGCTTTTTTGACTACAACCGTCGACATCAGCCAGACCGCGCGCACGATCGCCGCCAACAACGTCGTCAACTCGGGGTGTATGGTTCTCGGGGCATTGGCCGCGATGGGCCTCAGTATGTTGGGCGTTTCGACGACGGAGCAGTTGTTGCTGGTAGCTGCCATGTGCCTGGTCGCTGCCTGGCTCGGTCATCAGCTTCATCGCGCCTGCGACTGATCTGCGGTTGGCGCTGGATCAGGCGATAAACGTATAGAATGCGGTGAAAAAGCTCAGAAAGCTCAACAGAAACAAACTGGCGTCTTCCCCCAGCCATTTCCTTTTGGAAGGCGCAACCGCATCTAGCCGATGATCTTCCCTCGCAACCTGCACGACGTTGGGAGACAGGCTTTGGCGAAAAGGATGCCGGATGGCTTGGGTTTGTAAGAATTTCTCTGTGTCCATGCCGTCGTGTTAACAATTTGTTAGCCATATTATCCAGCCCGAATTTCGCGCCCATGGTTAACGTCTTGAATTGGAACAGCCCCGCAATTCCGGAAGTTTTGGTCGCCATAGCGAGTCAAAATTAACTTGTGGCCCTATCGGTCGTCCAAACGATCAATCTATTGGCAAATGGCAACCTGTGTGATCTTTGCAACTGATCGGTAAAATAGCCATGCTGAACAATAAGATGGTTGATTTCACTAGGCCCTTATGCCAATGGCTGATGCGTATTGAATGAAATGCGAAAACCCTGAAGGAGCAAATTATGCGTTTCGGTAAAATTGGAATGGCTGCAGCAGCAGCCGCGTCGCTTGTAAGCGCACCTGTCTTGGCTCAGGCTGTACAGCCTGTTTCTTCTGTTGCCCGTACCGGTGCAACCGTTGAAAAAGAGAGCAACCTTGAAGGCGGCTCCGGCATCATCATTGCCATTCTCGCTGCAGCAGCAGTAATTGGCGGCATCGTTATCGCAGCCGACGGCAGCGATGATACGCCAACCTCCCCCTGAATCAATTCAGGCATAGAATTTTGAAATGGCGGCCAACTGGTCGCCATTTTTTTTGCGCCCGGAACACCGGAAATAGATAGCTCCGCCGCCATTTCATGAACATGTTGGAGCACCGTGCAGGCTTTGGTTGCACATCAGGGCAGGATTACCCATATCCATTTTCATGACAGAAAATCAGCAACATGGCCTGCAGCAGTGGCATGGCACAACAATCCTATCGGTCCGGAAAAATGGCAAAGTTGTCGTAGTTGGCGACGGCCAGGTATCAATGGGTAATACTGTAATGAAGCCGAACGCCCGAAAGGTCCGTCAATTGCACGACGGATCGGTGATTGGCGGCTTTGCGGGTGCGACCGCAGATGCCTTCACATTGTTCGAACGCCTCGAGGCGAAGCTCGAACGGCACAATGGGCAATTGATGCGCGCAGCGGTCGAGCTGGCAAAGGATTGGCGGACCGATAAATATCTCCGCAATCTCGAGGCCTTGATGATCGTGGCCGACAAGGAGGTTACCCTGATCCTAACCGGCAACGGCGACGTACTCGAACCGGTAGAGGGCATTGCAGCGATCGGCTCCGGAGGCAATTTCGCTCTCTCCGCCGCGCGCGCGCTGAAAGATTATGAGAAAGATGCCGAGAAACTGGCCCGGAAGTCGATGGAAATTGCTGCCGACCTTTGCGTATTCACCAACGACCAGGTCACGATTGAAACGCTCGATAGCGACAGCTGATCATTGTCCTGTCCGTCACATCTAATAACAAAGAGAAAATTAATATGCAGGCGAACCTGACCCCCAAAGCTATCGTCAAGGCTCTCGATGAACATATTATCGGTCAGCAGGACGCAAAGCGCGCCGTAGCCGTAGCTTTGCGCAACCGTTGGCGCAGACAGCGACTGCCTGCCGAGCTGCGCGACGAGGTGACCCCCAAGAATATCCTGATGATCGGGCCCACGGGTTGCGGTAAAACGGAGATATCTCGCCGCCTGGCAAAGCTCGCAGACGCGCCCTTCATCAAGGTCGAAGCGACCAAGTTCACCGAAGTTGGCTATGTTGGCCGCGATGTCGAGCAAATTGCCCGCGACCTCGCCGAAGAGGCAGTCCGTCTGGAACGCGAGCGGAGGCGGCTCGCTGTGCATGAAGCCGCAGCCGAAGCGGCCATGAAACGGCTGCTGGATGTATTATGCGGTGAAAGCGCCAGCGAAGCCACACGGGAAAGCTTTCGCCAAAGGGTCGTCGACAATCATATGAACGACACCGAAATCGAGATTGAAGTCGAGGACGTGCCCAATACGCCGATGGACATTCCCGGCATGGGTGGCCAGGTTGGCATGATCAACCTGTCCGACATGATGGGCAAGGCATTCAATCAGAATCGCCTGAAACGGCGGAAAATGCGGGTAGCAGACGCATGGGACAAGTTGGTCGAGGAAGAGTCCGACAAGCGGCTCGACGACGATGACATTTCCCGGGCAGCTATCACAGATGCCGAGTCCAATGGCATCGTATTCCTCGATGAAATCGACAAGATAGCGGTCAGCGACGTACGCGGCGGATCGGTCAGCCGCGAGGGTGTCCAGCGGGATATTCTCCCACTGATCGAAGGCACAACCGTTGCGACAAAATATGGTCCGATGAAGACCGACCATATCCTGTTCATCGCATCGGGCGCTTTTTCGATATCGAAACCCAGCGACATGCTTCCCGAACTGCAGGGCCGCCTGCCCATCCGCGTCGAATTGCGGGCGCTGACGGAAGAAGATTTCGTCAGGATCCTTACGGAGACCAGAGCGAATCTGACCGAGCAATATATTGCGCTTCTCGGCACCGAGGATGTCACCATCAAAATTTCCGAAGATGCGATCAGAAAACTCGCCGGAATCGCTGCAAATGTGAACGAAACGGTCGAGAATATCGGCGCTCGCCGCCTGCAAACGGTCATGGAAAAGCTGCTTGAAGAGATCAGCTTTACGGCAGAAGACCGGGCAGGCGAAGAGATTACGATCGACGCAGCCTATGTCGACAAGCAATTGTCGGATGTGGCCAAGGACACCGACCTGTCAAAATATATATTATGATGATAATCTCGGTCCGCTTGTAGGCACGAGAGATGGCGGCGACTGCCCTTCCCTGTCGGAATTCCGGTGGCAGCTGTAACAAAATCTCCGCGAACCTCGAACCGGGGAAGGTAAATCATATGGAGTGCATCATGTTCCGAGCCGCCTTGCTTTTATCATCGGTTGCCGTCGCCGGACTGTCGGCATGTTCCGATCCAGCCCCCGCGCCGGCCACCGAGGCTACCGGTCAGCCGGAAGAAAGGCCCGAGGTTGTCGTCGCGCCGATAACCAAGGCAGAGAGCATCGATGCCGGCCTGAAGGTTGGAGAACGGGTCCCGCTGGGGACCACATTGCTGACCAAAGGCGATGAAACGACTCTGGCGGAAATCCTGGAAAACGGCCCTGCCGTCCTGGTATTTACCCGGTCCGTTGAATGGTGCCCTTATTGTCAGACCCAGTTAAAATCGATCAACTCGATTGTGGATGATCTGAAAGAACGCGGCTACGGTCTTTATGGCCTGACCTATGACAGCCCTGATCAACAGGACCGCTTTTCGAAAAACCAGATGTTGCAATATAAGATGCTCTCGGACCAGCAATCGAGCGTGATCGACGGATTCGGCTTGCGAGACCCGCAATATACCGAAGGCCGCGCCGCCGGCGTTCCTTACGCATCGGTTTTCGCCATCGATCAAAATGGCAAAATTCTCGCAAAGTCGGTTTCAGGCGATTTCAAGAAACGGCCGACCAACGAGCAGATTCTCGCTCTGATTGACTCGATCTAGTTGCTGCCGGCGGCCTCCGCTTGCGAAATCGCCGGTTCATTATCATTGGCCGCAACAGGGCTCAACTCGGGCAGCACGGCGAGCTTCCATTCCGTCCCGTCATCAAGATATTTTACAGCCAGCGCCTGCACCTCTTCTGGTGTTATCACGGTATAGTCACTGAGCAACGTTCTCAGAGCCACAAATTTCTGTGGCTTGTAACTCGCCCCCTCCATCTGGCTCATCCAGAATGTATTGCCGCTGCTCGCCCGCGCGATAAGTTGGCGTAGCGGTTCGACCACGCGCGTCAGTTCGTCTGCGCTCACAGGATTTTCGCGCAGGTCCTTGGCGATCATTGCGACGACATTGTAGAAGCGGTCGATATTGTCAGGGGTCAACTGGCTCTGCGCCCCGATATAACCACCCGTTTCAAAATCAGCAGGCCAGCTGTTGAAAACCTGCGGACTGTAGCTTGCGCCCTGCTGCGAGCGGAGTATCTCGAACAGTCGATCGTTGAAAATGGCCACCAATATTTCCAGCTTGCGACTTTCCCGGATATCTTCAAGTCCGCCGCCGGTCGGCCAGGCCACCATGGCAGCCGCCCGATCGACATCACCCTTGTGAACCAATATTTCCGGACCAGCCTGGGGCGCCGGAAAATCGGGAGCGGTGGCATCGGCCAGAACGGGCCGCGACTTACGTTTCTTCAACGCGCCAAAGGTCTTCAATATGGCCTCCACCGCGACATCCCGGTCGAAATCCCCGAACAGCATCAGTTCTATCGGCCCGCTGGCGAGAATAGGTTTCCAGAACTGTTTGAAATTTCGAGGCGTCAATTGCTCGAAATCCGCTTTGTCCGGCGTCTTCCAGCGCGGATCCTTGCCCCGTATCAGCCATTCCAGATCCCGCTCCAGAACTGCCTGCGGCGACGCGGAGAAGCTGTCATAACCGATCAGCGAAGCGGCTTTGGCGCGAATGAGTGGCGCGGAATCCCAGCGTGGGAAAGCCAGTTTGGCCGCAATAAGATGAAGCTGGTCTTCCAAGTCCGACGGCCTAGTATCGGCGGTTATTTCAAATGCGTCATTGTCGATATCAAAGCTCAGTCCGATCCGGCGACCGGTCGTGATCTTGTCGAGATCCTCCTGCCCGAGATTGGCGACACCGCTCGCCATCAACGCCAGAGCGCCTGACCATGCGAGCGATTCCTGACGCGGTGACAGGCCGCTAAAGCCATTGCCAAACCTGGCATTGACCATGATCTTGTTCCGCTCTGCCTTATTGGGAAACAACAAAACCCTGACGCCATTGGCGAGTTCCAGTTGCTCGACTTCGAACCGTTCTATCTTCCTGACCGATTTGACCGAACCTTTTTTCCCGATCCTTTTCAGTGAATCAAAACCGATGTCGGACTGAACGACGCGGACATCGCTCGCTGCATCGACGCTCTTTTGCAACGCATCGGCCAATCTTGAATTTCCGTTTTCTACGCTATTGGGTGACGTCATCACCGCACGCGTGGAGACACCGGTGAACAGCTTGCGCGTTGATGCCAGCAATCTCTCCGGCGTGTATAGGTCCCGCATTGCCCGAAAAACATCCAGCGCAACCTGCGGCGTTGCGACGGTTTCTCGAATGTCGACCGCGTTGACGATATCGTCGGCCTGTTTCCGGGCAGCCTCACTGGGATAGCCCTCGACACCGATCGCAAGCGCTGCGTCAAATTCGGCAATTTCGCGCGCAATATCTGCTTCGGAAGGGGCGATGGTCGTTGCATCCGCGATGACTGCCCGGACATCTGACAGCGCGGCTTCCCAATCTTCACCCAAAGGAATAATACTGATGAACGTGCCGTCGACCGATCGGCTGACATCATCCTGTCCGACGCTTGCCTGCAAATAGCTGCCTCCTGCCCTCGCCCGTGCTTCAAGCCGGCGATTGATCATCTGCATGGCCAACAGGTCGATCAATATCTGCTGATTATATGCAATCGTGTCCTCGACCTGTTCCCACGGGCGCGCGATCATCATCGAAATGAATTGTGGAACATTTGGCTCGACAATGATCTCACTGATATCTTTCGTATCCCGAGGTTGACCGAAGTCCGGTATGCTGCCCGCCTCGCCCTTTCCGCTCCATCCGGCAAAATGTTTCTTCAGCAACTCCTCGAACAATTCCGGGTCGCCGTCTCCGGCGATAACGATCACCGTCTTCTCAGGACGATACCAGCGTTGATGGAATAATTGCAGCATCTGCGGCGTCGCACCGCTCAGCGTTTCCGGTGTTCCGATGGGCGCCCGGCTGGCCAGCAATTGCCCGGCAAAAAATAGTTTCCGCGTGGCATTCTGCACGTTTGACTGCGGCCCTGCCCGCTCCCGCAATTCGGCCAATACGACCGGGCGCTCGGCATTGACGGCAGTGATGCTCAGACCAGGCGAACTCGCCATTCCAGACAGGATTTTCAGGCTTTCGTCGAGACTGGTCCGGTTGGCATCGGGCAGATCCAGCTTGTAGACCGTTTGTGTCGGCGACGTTTCGGCATTGCTGTCGCTGCCGAAGGTTGCTCCCAATCGCTGCCAAACCCGTTTCGCCTCACCATCAGGGACGTGGGTCGAGCCGCGGAATGTCAGATGCTCCATGAAATGGGCAAACCCCTGTTCCCGCTCGGTCTCCATCAGCGATCCGACATCCATCCGCATCCGGATCGATACCTGTCCCGGTGGCACTCCGTTGCGCTTGACCGCATAGCGCAAGCCATTGTCCAGTTCGCCAAAGATCCAGCTCTTGTCGACCGGCACATCACTGTTTTCATATAGCCAGGGCAGCGGATCATCACCGTCCGCTGGTTTCGCAGCAGCCAAGCCTGGCACAACCAGCAAGCAGAATGCAAAACAGAAAAACGACAAAAATCGGGTGGGGCTGGAAGATATAGGGTTCATGCTGAGGATATAAGCAGGCCCAATCTTACTGGCCAGTGAATATTCCCGCCAATCGCGCTCAAAGCGACGGATCAGCGAAGTTTAACCCTTGATAGAGGTGCCATTAATCGCCAAATGACAGATATGCTTATTGAAACAGAAAAAACACCGAACCCCTCGACCCTGAAATTTCTGGTCGGACAACCCGTGATGTCGGACGGTACCCGCGATTTTGCGTCCCCGGAAGATGCGGAAATATCTCCGCTGGCGGAAGCCTTGTTCACGCTCGGCGATGTCACTGGCGTGTTTTTCGGTTCGGATTTCATCTCGGTGACATGCGGTCCGGGAGCCGATTGGGTGGATCAGAAACCCCAGGTCCTGAGCATACTGCTCGACCATTTCTCGGCAGGACTTCCCCTTTTCAAGGCGGGCAGTGCCGGCGACATCACCGTTCCTCCCGAAGAGGAAGTCCACGACGATCCGGAAGATGCGGACATCGTGGCGCAAATCAAGGAACTGATCGAAACCCGGGTTCGTCCGGCTGTCGCCAATGATGGTGGCGATATCGTCTATCGCGGCTTCAACAAAGGCACGGTGTTCCTCAAAATGCAGGGCGCTTGCGCAGGATGCCCGTCTTCTTCCGCGACCCTGAAACATGGGATCGAATCCTTGTTGAAACATTATGTCCCCGAGGTCATCGAAGTCCAGGCCGCTTAAATTCTCGTTCTAGACAAAGGCAAATCTATGAATTCCCCACTGGATCAAGCGGCGCTGGATCAGCTGTTTCTCAAAGCACGCACCTTTAACGGCTATCACGACAAACCGGTCTCGGTCGATCAGTTGCACGCCATATGGAATCTCATGAAAATGGGGCCGACCAGCGCAAACATGCTGCCGGCGCGCCTCGTCTGGTGCCATAGCCAGCAAGCGAAAGACCGGCTGGCTGATCTGGCAGCGGAAGGCAATCAGGACAAGATCCGCAAAGCTCCTGCCGCCGTCATCATCGGTATGGATGAGGATTTCCATGAGCATTTGCCGGAGCTTTTCCCCCATGCCGACGCCAAAAGCTGGTTCGCCGGCGATGCCGAAGCGCGCAAAGTACACGCGATGCGTAACAGCTCTCTCCAGGGCGGCTATTTCATTCTCGCCGCGCGAGCGCTTGGACTCGACACCGGCCCGATGTCCGGCTTCGACAATGATGCGGTCGACAAGGAATTTTTCGGCGATCAACCCAAGGTAAAGTCCAACTTTATTTCGACTTTGGGCTATGGCGATCCGGCGACAATTTTCGAACGCAGCCCCCGCCCCGATTTCGACAAATTCAACAGTCTGATCTGACCGGCTGATGGGCGAGCGTCTCCTCGCAATCGACACCGCAACCGCGGCCTGCTCCGTCGCGCTGTTCGAAGATGGCCAGTTAATCGCATCGGATTATGCCGAAATCGGTCGCGGCCACGCGGAAAAGCTCATCCCGGCGATCGCAGGGCTCCCTGACCGGGGCAAGGCCGACAAGATATTGGTCGATTGCGGTCCGGGCAGCTTTACAGGCGTTCGCATCGGCATTTCCGCCGCAAAGGCTCTGGCATTGGCCTGGGGTGCGGAAATCAACGGATATTCCTGCCTTTCGCTGGTGGCAGCGCAGGCCCTGAGCAAGCTCGAGGCAGCGCAACCGGTCTGCGTCGCGATGCTCGCGGGCCATGGCGAATATTTTGTCCAGAATTTTTCCGGCGCGGGTGAAGCATTGGGGCCGCTTGCCTCACTGACGCCAGACCAGGCGGCCCTTCAGGTTCAGGCGGACGTAATTGCCGGATCCGCCGCTACGGAGCTTGCCGGACTGGTGGGAGCGGTCGCTCATTATCCGATATTGCCAAATGCCTCGCAAATCTCTTTACTAGCCAGCGATATGAAGAAAATGTCATCCAAGCCACTCTATGGACGCAAGCCCGACGCCCAGCCAGCGAAAGCCGCCTGAGCCGTGGCCAGTCGGCAAGGACCTTGGAATGGTCGCGAACCGGCCCCGATCGATATCCAGCCAGGCAACCTCGGCGATCTGCGCGAAATCATGCGTATCATGGAGACCGCTTTTCCCAAGACTTACGGCGAAGGCTGGAATCACCATCAATGCCGCTCGATGCTTTCGATGCCCAGCGCCAAACTTCTGATTGCCCGGACATATAACACAGTCTGTGGTTTTGTGATCAGCCGTCAGGCCGCTGATGAAGAAGAACTGTTGATGATTGCAGTCTCTCCCGACCACCAGCGTCAGGGTGTCGGGCATTGCTTGCTAGAACATATGTTGCTGACCGCCCGAAGCGATGACGTCTCATCCGTCTTTCTGGAAATGAGAGCCAATAACCCGGCGGCGAAACTCTATGCCGAATTTGGTTTCCACCAGATCGGTTTGCGTAAGGACTATTATACCGGGCCGAACAAGGAAAAATTTGACGCCATTACTTACAAGGCGACATTCGCGGACTAGAGATTTCGTGAATATTTCATCTGTTTGACTGTTGCAGCTTGCGGGAGTTCGTGTAAATGTCAACTCGCAGTAAATGCAAAATAATAAAAACAATGGTCGCATAAAGGTATAATATTATGACGGAAGAAGAAAGTGCTCTGAATGAGATGCTTATCACATTCACTTCAGACATCGTTGCCGCACATGTCAGCAACAACAGCGTCGCAGTATCGGATTTGCCGATAATCATCAGCAGTGTTCACGGAGCCCTAGCAGGTCTTTCGGGCAAAGCGGCGGAACAGGCGCGGCCCGATCCCGCCGTTCCGGTCAAATCATCGATCAAGCCAGACTATATTGTCTGCCTGGAGGATGGCAAAAAGCTGAAAATGCTGAAACGCCATTTGATGACTCACTATGGCATGACGCCGGAAGATTATCGCGCCAAATGGGGCTTGCCCAACGATTATCCTATGGTCGCTCCCAATTACGCGGAAAAGCGCCGCCAGCTTGCCAAGGCCATCGGGCTCGGCAAGAAAAAGGGTCCGAAGAAATAAATCGGACCGCTTCATTGCATCAAGTTTAGAAAATTGCGGCAATGTTGCCGCAATTTTTGCTTTGCAATATCCTGCGCCCCGCATAGAGTCTTCCTAACGACAATGGAAAGGGTCCATGCCCCAAAAAATCGATCTTGAAGCATTATGTGCGGAAAAAGGATTGCGGATCACCGACCAGCGTCGGGTGATCGCGCGCGTCATATCCGATGCGGAGGATCATCCCGACGTTGAAACCCTGCATGAGCGGGCTTCGGCTGTAGACTCCCGCATCTCAATCGCAACCGTCTACCGGACCGTTCGCCTGTTCGAGGAAGCGGGCATATTGGACCGCCACGATTTTGGCGATGGCCGCGCCCGTTACGAGGCAGTTCCTGAATCACATCACGATCACCTGATTGACGTAGAAACCGGCAAGGTTATCGAATTTGTCGACCCTGAACTTGAAGCACTGCAAAAGCAGATTGCCGAAAAGCTGGGCTACCGACTGGTTGACCATCGTATGGAGCTTTATGGCGTATCTCTCGCCAGAAAAAGCTGAAGTGCCAAAATCCGTCTCGGATCCGCAGTCCTGCGACACCCAAGCGACGCCTGATCGACCGCGGGGCAGAGTTCGCTGATGGGCTATTTGAGATTTTCCCTGCGTATCGCGCTGCTGTTCATAGCCCTGTTCGCCTGTGTACCATTCTACTATATCTGGCGTATCTTGCGCTTGTCCAATCCATGGCCGAGAACATTTCTCAAAATCGCAGCCTTTGCGTGCGGAGCCCGCGTCAATATAGTCGGCACCCCGATCCGCCGAGATGTATTCTTTATTTCCAATCACTTATCCTGGGTCGACATTGCAATTCTCGGTGGACATAGCGGCACTGCCTTTGTTTCCAAGGAAGAAATCGGAGACTGGCCGATCATCGGCTGGCTCTGCCGGATCAACGACACCGTGTTCGTCTCGCGATCGGACCGGATGGGTGTGGCAGACCAGATCAACCAGCTGCGCGACGCCCTTGAGGAAACCTGGGCGATCACGATTTTTCCGGAAGGCACGACATCTGACGGTTCAGACCTGCTGCCCTTCAAAGCACCCCTGCTCAAGGTACTGGAACCGCCCCCGCCCGGCATAATCGTCCAACCGATATTTCTCAATTACGGCGTGAATGCTGATGAAATTAGCTGGACTGGCGACGAAACCGCGCCTGCGAATGCCTGGCGGCTACTCACGCGACGCAGCAGCTTTCTGGTAGAAGTACATTTTCTCGAGCCCTTCGACCCGGACCATTATTCAGGCCGAAAGAATATCGCAGCCGAGGCCCGGCGCCGGATCGCCGAACCGCTTTCGGCTTCCCTGGGTGGCAAACCCATTGTATAGGCAGCCGCTATGACCAAAGCCGATCCTAAAAAATTCCATATCAAGTCCTTTGGCTGCCAGATGAATGTCTATGACGGCGAACGCATGTCAGAAATGCTGGTCGATCAGGGCATGACCGCCGCAGAAAACAGCGAAGCAGCCGATCTGGTGGTGCTCAACACCTGCCACATTCGTGAAAAGGCAGTCGATAAAGTCTATTCCGATATCGGGCGGTTGCGCCGGAAAGACGGCAGCAGCCCAATGATCGCAGTCGCCGGCTGCGTCGCCCAGGCCGAGGGCAAGGAAATCTCACGCCGCGCCCCCAGTGTCGACATAGTCGTCGGTCCGCAAGCCTATCACCGACTGCCCGAACTGATGGAAACCGCGAAATCGGGCAAGAAAGCGCTCGACACCGACATGCCGGCGATTTCGAAATTTGATATTCTGCCAACCCGCGGGAAACAGGCACGACCGACCGCTTTCCTGACAGTTCAGGAAGGCTGCGACAAATTTTGCACCTATTGTGTGGTCCCTTATACGCGCGGCGCGGAGATTTCGCGTCCGTGGAGCGATCTGGTCGACGAAGCAAAGGCGCTGGTCGACGGCGGGGCCCGTGAAATCACGCTGCTGGGCCAGAATGTCAACGCCTGGAGCGGCGAAGACGAGAAGGGAAATATGCAAGGCCTCGACGGCCTGATCCGGGCGCTCGACAGAATCCCGGGCCTGAAACGCATTCGCTATATGACCAGCCATCCCAACGACATGACCGATGGCCTGGTTGCCGCGCATGGCGACGTGGGCTCGCTGATGCCCTTCCTCCATCTTCCGGTCCAGTCGGGCAGCGACCGCATTCTCAAGGCCATGAACCGCTCGCACAGCGTCCGGAGCTACCTCACGATCCTTGAGCAAATGCGCGCGGTCCGGCCCGACATCGCCTTGTCTGGCGACTTCATTGTCGGCTTTCCTGGCGAAACCGATCAGGATTTCGAAGAAACATTGCAGATCGTCCGGGATGCCAATTATTCGCAGGCATTCTCCTTCAAATATTCTCCTCGTCCCGGCACTCCGGCTTCGGGAATGGACGACCAGATTGCACCGGAAGTAATGGATGAACGGCTGCAGCGGTTGCAGGCGCTGCTCAACGAGCAACAATATGCGTTCAATCAGCAAACCGTAGGCCGCACGACCGACATATTGCTGGAACGACAGGGCAAGCTGGATGGACAGCTGATCGGCAAGACACCCTGGCTGCAGTCGCTTCACATCATCTCTCCTGACCTGAAGATCGGCGATATGGTCGAGGTCGAAATAGCCCGTGCAGGTCCCAACAGCCTGACCGGCGAAATCAAAGAAAGAATGGCTGCCTGATGGCACAGAAAACAAAGGCCGGAGAAGCCGTCAAACTCACCAGTCTTGATCTGGAGTTTGAAGACGCGCACATTTTGGGCGATTTGTTCGGCGAATATGACCGGAATATCGTGGCCATCGAGAACCGGCTCGGCGTCTATATCGCCGCACGTGGAACCAAATTGAAAATCGAGGGCGAAGAAGAGGCCGTGTCACAGGCGCACACCGTCCTGACCGGCATCTATAACCGCTTGGAACAGGGACAGGAAATTGATGCTGGAGCCGTCGAAGCAATTATCGCCATGGCCGCCGACCCTCGGGTTGCAAAAGCGGTGAAGAAATCGGGAACGGTGATCAAGACCGGCAAGGATGATGTCGCCGAAGCACCCAAGGTGATGATCAGGACCCGCAAGAAGACGATCTTTCCGCGGTCGGTTCGCCAGGCCCATTATATGGAAGCGCTCGCTCGCGACGACATGATTTTTGCCCTTGGTCCTGCAGGGACCGGCAAAACCTATCTGGCGGTAGCGCAAGCGGTCTCCCAGCTGGTTGCCGGCACCGTCGACCGTCTGATTCTGTCTCGGCCGGCGGTCGAGGCTGGAGAGAAGATCGGCTTTCTTCCCGGGGACTTGAAGGAGAAGGTCGATCCGTTTCTGCGGCCGCTCTATGACGCTCTTTACGACACGCTTCCCGCCGAGCAGGTGGAACGGCGGATCGAAAGCGGCGAAATCGAAATCGCCCCGATTGCATTCATGCGCGGACGAACCCTGGCCGACGCCTTTGTCATCCTTGACGAAGCCCAGAATACAACCGCCGCCCAGATGAAAATGTTCCTCACCCGTTTCGGCATGAACAGCCGGATGGTGATCTGCGGCGACCCCAAGCAGGTCGATTTACCCCGAGAAGCGGTTTCCGGACTGGCCGACGCAGTATCCAAATTGCAGGATATCGATCGGGTCAGCGTCGTCGAATTTGGCGCGAGCGACGTTGTCCGCCACCCGCTGGTCGGAAAAATCGTCGAAGCCTATGAAGGCAAAGATGCTTCAGACTGAAATGATTGTCTGTCCGCCTTGGGACGAGAAAGCAGAATGGACCGATCTGGCCGCCCGGGCAGCTAAGGCCGCGATCACGGCATCGTCGCACGCGGCAATAATCTCGCGCAATTTCGCCATAGAAATCAGTGTCAAATTGTCAGACAATGACGAAGTCCAGACTCTCAACAAGGCCTATCGCGGAAAGGACAAGCCAACCAACGTCCTGTCATTTCCGCAAATCCAGCCAGATTTGCTCGAGACGCTGGCGAATACCGACGACGGAGAGGCCTTGCTCGGTGATATCATTCTGGCCTTCGAGACATGTCGCGACGAAGCGCTGGCGAAGGATATCCCCCTTTCCCGCCATGTTACACATTTGATTGTGCACGGGACCTTGCATTTGCTAGGATATGATCACGAGAACGAGGCCGATGCAGGGGTAATGGAAAATATCGAAATCAATGCATTGGCAACATTGGCCATTGCCAATCCTTACGCAGAACAAGCGCAAAACAGGTAATCAAGAAATAATATGAGTGACGTTGAAAAGGAAAATGGCACGGGCGTGGCTCGCAGCAGCGGCCAATCCAAGGAAGATGACGAGCCCGGGCGAATATGGCGGAGCCTGAAGGCTCTGCTATTCGGAAACACCGAAGATAATAGTCTGCGCGCGCAGATCGAAGAAGTCATTGACGACCACGAGAATGATGCGGAATCCGATCCAAACGGGCGACCCGACGTATCATCACTGGAACTCGAGATGCTGCGGAACATGCTGCATTTCAGCGATAATCGGGTAGACGATATCGCGGTACCGCGTGCCGATATAATTGCGATTGAGGAAAGCTCCCCGTTCAGCGACTTCGTCGATATTTTCTCCGAGCACGGGCACAGCCGGATTCCGGTATATCGCGACAATCTCGACAATATTATCGGAATGATCCACATCAAGGATATCTTCGCGATTGTTGCGAAGGGAGGCAAATATCCTGATGATATCGCACCCTTTCTTCGTCAGCCGCGTTTCGTACCGGAATCAATGGGCGTGCTGGATCTGCTGGCCGAAATGCGGGCCACACGCACCCATCTTGCGATCATTTTTGACGAATATAATGGCACGGAAGGTCTCGTTACCATCGAGGATATTGTCGAGGAGATCACCGGCGAGATCGAAGACGAACATGATGACGAACCAGTGCCGATGCTCGTCAAGCTGGACGATGGAATCTGGGAGGCAGATGCCCGGGCCGAGCTGGACGATGTCGGCGAGGCGATCGATCCGGCACTCGAGGTGATCGACGAGGATGTCGACACAATCGGAGGTCTGAGCTTCGTGCTGGCGGGCCATATTCCCACTGTGGGTGAAAGGCTGGAACATCCCAGCGGCTGGATTCTGGAAATTACCGAAGCCGATGACCGCCGCGTCACCAGACTGCGCCTGCACCCGGCACAGCAGGATGAGATCAAGCCCGCTTAGCCGGCGGCCAGCTGCCCAGCCCGAACCCGCCAGCTTTCAGCGAGCGTCCGGTTTTTTGAAAGCGCGACAAGTTCAGCGGCCTGCCCCTTGTGCCCGCCGCCGATTATCATGCCGAATAGCCAGTCCAGCGGCCAGTCGGGATAAGGCCGTGCCTGTTGGACAAAGTCGTCCCCTGCCTTCACCCGTCCCTCTTCCAGGACGCGAAAATAGCTGCCTGATTTCCCGGTTTTCACCACGGTCTTCAAGACATCGCCTTTGCCAAATCGATGATTGAGCTTCCAGCAAGGCTGACGCGCGTGGCTGCATTCTATCAATGCCGACCCAACCCGGAAAATATCGCCCAGACAGAGCTGATCCTCGGTCAATCCGGTACAACTGAAATTCTCGCCAAAGGCACCCGTTTCATTCAGCTCGGAGACATCGGGATATTTCTCCCGCCAGAAATCATAATGTTCGATCGGATAGAGATGAACCGCCTTGTCACGGCCGCCGTGGCGCAGCGGATCGCCTACCTGATTGCCCTCCAGCCCTTCAAAGCCCAGCATTAGCGACCGGTCAACCGGGTCCTTGGCAATCGCGCTCAATTCGCCATCATCGCCAAATATTTTCGGCGTGCCAGTCAGCAGATGGTCGAGCTTCGTCCGGAGCATAAGCGACTGATAGCCAACCAAGTTCACATTGGCAATTTCCCCTTGATTATGCTTCAAGGCGCGAATGGAAATCAGTGACCTTCGCATTGCCCTTTATAGTGGCAATTATAACTTCGTCCGCGATGGTGCCAATCAGGCACTCAACCGGCTGGTGGATTATCTGCTGCGCCAGGGGGCCGCTGTGCGGGTCTATTCACCCACCACGGACACGCCCGCTTTTGAGCCGACCGGCGATCTTGTCAGCGTCCCGTCCGTGGCTTTTCCCGGTCGTGGTGAATATCGCTTTCCGACCCGCCTTTCCGGCGATGTCCGCAGGGATCTCGAGCGGTTCAATCCCAATATCATGCAGATTTCCAGTCCGGACCGTGTCGGCCACAAGATGGTGTCGTGGGCGCGCAACAACGAGATACCGGTTCTGGCATCCGTGCACACGCGGTTTGAAACCTATCCGCGCTATTATAATCTCGCCTTTCTGGAGCCGGTGATCGAGGCGATCCTGCGACGTCTCTATCGGCGTTGCGACGCTCTGGTGGCTCCGTCCGAATCGATGGCGCAGGTGCTGCGCGACCAGCGAATGAATTATGACGTCGGCATCTGGTCTCGCGGGGTTGACCGCGAGATATTCAATTCCGGCCATCGCGACATGGCATGGCGACGCGCGCTCGGCATCGCGGACGACGAACCGGTGATCGGGTTTCTCGGACGGCTGGTGATGGAAAAGGGACTCGATGTCTTTTCCGATGCAATCGACGAACTCAATCGCCGCAAGGTCAAACACAAGGTCGTGGTCATAGGCGAAGGGCCCGCCCAACAGTGGTTCGAGGAACGGATTCCCGGTGCCGTTTTCGCCGGATTCCAGCAGGGCAGCGATCTCGGCCGCGCGGTTGCAAGCATGGACATGCTGTTCAACCCCTCGATCACCGAAACTTTCGGCAATGTCACCCTCGAAGCGATGGCCTGCGGTCTTCCGGTCGTGGCAGCACAGGCCACCGGCAGCCAGAGCCTGGTCAAAGACAATGAATCGGGCAAGCTGATAGCGCCCGGCGCTGTCCGTGAATTTGCCGATGCCCTGCAATTATATTGCGAACACCACGATATCCGCAACGCACACGGCGCCGCCGGGGAACGTCGCGCCGAAGAATATAGCTGGGACCAGATCAACAATGTCGTGGCACAAACCTACATGCGGCTCGTCCGCCAGCGGCGCGCCGGTCACGGACCGATCTCCTCGGCTGCTATCCGCTAGTCATGCAGGGACTGTTTGACGATGATGACGAAGAACAACAGCGGGATTCCGAAAACACGCCCGATGCCCCCCTTGCCGACCGGCTGAGACCGCGTCTGCTGCCCGACATCGTCGGCCAAGACCATCTGGTCGGAGCAGAAGGCACGATCGGCCGGATGATCGCTGCGGGCAAACTGTCTTCCATCATCCTTTGGGGACCGCCCGGAACCGGCAAAACCAGTCTCGCCAGACTGCTCGCCGATCAGACCGACCTGCATTTCAAGGCTATCTCTGCGGTATTTTCAGGGGTTGCCGACCTGAAGAAGGTTTTTGCCGAGGCCGACATGCGCTTTCAGTCCGGCAAGGCGACCCTGTTGTTCGTCGACGAAATACACCGTTTCAATCGCTCCCAGCAGGACAGTTTCCTGCCTTATGTCGAGCGGGGCACGGTGGTGCTGGTAGGTGCGACGACCGAGAATCCGTCATTTGAACTCAATGCCGCTTTGCTGAGCCGTGCCCAGGTTCTCATCCTCAATCGACTGGATGCGGCCGCTCTGGGCCAGTTACTGGACAAGGCCGAAAAGCTCGAAGACAAGCCCCTGCCCCTCACCAGCGATGCCAGAGAAGCATTGATCGCCAGCGCCGACGGCGATGGCCGGTTCCTGCTCAATCAGGCAGAGACGTTGTTCTCGCTGGACCTCAACGATCCGCTCGACCCTCCCCAACTCGCCAAAATACTGCACCGGCGCATGGCGGTCTATGACAAGGATCGGGAGGGTCATTATAATCTGATCTCGGCGCTGCACAAAGCGTTGCGCGGGTCCGATCCACAGGCCTCTCTCTATTATCTGGCACGGATGCTGGTGGCCGGTGAACAGCCGTTATTCCTGCTTCGCCGCATCGTCCGATTTGCCAGCGAAGATATCGGCCTCGCTGATCCGCAGGCCCTGATGCAGGCGCTCGCCGCGAAACAGGCATATGAATTTCTCGGCAGTCCGGAGGGCGAGCTGGCGATCGTTCAGGCCTGCCTCTATTGCGCCACCGCACCAAAATCCAACGCAGCCTATAAGGCTCAAAAAGGCGCATGGAAATCCGCCAAAAGCACCGGCTCGCTGATGCCGCCGCAAAACATTCTCAATGCACCGACCAGCCTGATGAAGGACATCGGCTATGGCAAAGGCTATAGCTACGATCATGAAACCGATGACGGATTTTCGGGTGACAATTACTGGCCGGAAGAGATGCAGCCGGAGACATATTACCAACCGGTGGACCGGGGCTTTGAGCATAAAATCCGGGAACGGCTAGATTATTGGGAGAATTTGCGTGCTGAAAAAACTGGTTAGTATCTGCGCCCTGGGTGCCCTGGTTCCGGTCAGCGCATTCGCCCAGGATGAAGAGCCATCGCGCTATGACCGCGCTTTGGCTGCAGGATATAAAGCACAGTTCGTCTGTTCCGGCCTTTGGAACGGAGGAAAAGCACTCGCTGATATCAAGGCCGATGAACTGACCGGTATATATGACCGCATAGCCGATATTGTGCCGGAACTGTCCGAGGTTGTGGAAGGGAGCGAAAGGCGGGTCCGCGTTTCGTTTGCCGAGGATATGCCGCCGCGCATCGCAATCTGGAATCACAGGACGGGTTGCACTTCCATGCCCATTGGATTTGACGACGTTCCGACCCGCGCGCCGGTCAAGACACGTGATTTTCGGGACGACTTGCCGTGGCCGATGGGAGATATCACTCCTGCTCCGGCTAAAAACGCGGCTGGATTGCCCGTCGCCGCTGTGGCGCAACAGGCATTCGATGCGACCACTTACGGCGAGGGCAACAAAACCAGCGGCCTATTGATCCTGCACAAGAATATGATCAAGGCCGAACAATATAAAGCCGGTCATGATCTTCATACCGCGCAGCGGACATGGTCTGTTGCGAAGTCTATCGCGGGGACTCTGATCGGCCACTCGGTCCAGCAGAATATGGTCGATGTGCGCGCCAAAGCCGGCTTGCCGCAATGGCAGGAAACCGGAGATCCGCGCAGCGCTATCACCATCGACAATCTTATGCGGATGGCCAGCGGCCTGACCAGCGACACCGCCGGCAACCGCACCGATGGCATCTACATGGGCGCCACCAGCGCGAGCCAGCAGGCCACCAGCTGGTCTCTGCTGGAACAGCCGGGCACAAAATTTCGCTATGCCAATAACGACACGTTGCTAGCGGTGCTTGCTGCCCGTGCCTCCCATGAGGAGCGGAAGAACAAACTCGGCAATTATATGCCCGGGAAGCATGATTTTGATCCGTTTGCCCTGTTCCAGAAACTGGGTATGACCCGCACTTATGCCGAGACCGACTGGCAGGGCAATTATATCCTCTCCAGTCAGGTCTGGACCACCGCTCGGGACCTCGGACGGCTTGGTCAGCTTTATCTCGACAATGGCGTATGGAACGGCGAACGTCTGCTTCCCGAAAACTGGCTGGATTATGTCAGCAGGCCTTCCGGGCCGCAGCCGGAGGGGCGAGAATTCGGCTATGGCGCGACATTCTGGCTGATGGACAAATCCGAAGGCGTCCCGGCAGATACGATTGCTGCCTTCGGAAACCGCGGCCAGTATCTGGTTATCATCCCCTCCCTTAATTTGGTTATCGTCCGGCGCGGCTATGACACCAGCGACGGACGGTTTGATATCGCGGCATTTACCCGTGATGTCGTCAGGGTTCTCGCACAATGACCTCCTATCGCGCGGCCGTCTGCACGGATCTGACCGGCCCCGACTCGATCGAGATACAAACAAGACTACCGAGACCGCTCACCTCGGGCGAAGTCCGCATCGCCGTGAAGGCAGCAGGCCTGAATTTCCCGGACCTGCTGATGACCCGGGGCAAATATCAGTTCCGGCCCGATCCGCCTTTCATACCCGGACTGGAAGCGGCCGGTGAAGTTCTTGAGGTCGCACCGGATGTCCAAAACTTCAAACCAGGTGACCGGGTCATGGCGGGCGGAAAGGGCGGCGCGCTGGCCGAACAATGGATTGTCGATGAAGCGGCCCTCTCTCCCCTGCCCGATGCACTTTCCTTTGCCGAAGGCGCTTGCTGGCAGTCCGCCGCATCGACCGCCTGGCATGCACTGGTCGCCCGGGGACATCTGCAACCCGGCGAGACGGTTCTCGTTCTCGGCGCCAGCGGCGGAGTCGGTATGGCTGCCGTGAAAATGGCAAAACATATCGGAGCGACCGTTTTCGGCGTCGCTTCGAACGAGGAGAAACTGGAAGCGGTCCATCGAGCCGGCGCCGATCATCTGCTTGACCCTTCCGACAAGGATCTCGCCGCCAAGGTCAAGGCGCTCACCGACGGCAAGGGTGTGGATGTCGTTTACGATCCCGTCGGCGGCGAGCTTGCGATAACCGCTACGCGTGCAATAGCCTGGAACGGGCGATATCTCATCGTCGGATTTGCCAGCGGAACCATTCCATCTTTTCCGGCCAATCACATCATGATCAAGACCTACAGCGTGATCGGCGTACGCGCCGGAGAAGGCCCGCGCCGCGATCCCGAATTGGCCAAACGACAAACCGCCGCGCTTAGGGAATTGGCGCAAAAGGGCGTCATGCGCCCCCATATTTCCCACCGGTTCTCCCTCGCTGATGCTGCGCAGGCGCTCGCTGTACTGGAACGCCGCGAAGCCATCGGCAGGGTCGTTGTCGCAATGGAGACAAGCTCTTGATCTTTACGAGTTTTTACGCTCCGGAATTCAATGGAATTTATTGATTTCTGTCTATTTGTTGGAAAACGTGTTATCTGGTAGCGTTTGTAACAACTAACGAAATAGGGGAAGCTATATGGATGGGTTGCGAATAGGCAATTATGCTCTTGATACAGAGCTCGCAATAGAAATAGGACAGAAGATTGGCCTTGCGGTCATCATTCTTATTATTACCTGGGTTTTGGCGAAGGCCGCAAAATGGGCCTTTGCAAAGCTGGTCGACAATATCGGATTTTTGCGACGCGACACCGGATCGGGAACCTCGCTTGGAGAATCGCTCGGCAAGATCGCCAGCCTGTTGATCTGGCTATTCGGCCTGATTGCCATCCTGACCGTATTCGGCCTCGGCGGCGTCGTGCAGCCGATCGAAGGACTGCTCAACACCGTCATGCAGGCACTGCCCGGCATCGTAATGGCCGTGGTGGTCTTTTTCGTTGGTCTCAAGATCGCCGACATATTGCGCGATCTGGTCGTAACCGCGTTGCAGACATTCGATTTCGACAAATGGGCCAATCGGGGCGGTATCGACACCGCCACCGGTAACAGCCAGATTTCCTCGACAATCGGTTCGATCGTCTATGCCCTGACCGTTATCTTTGTGGCGATTTTTGCGCTTGATATACTTGATATCGAGTCAATTTCGGCACCGGCCAGCGAAATGCTGCGGACCATCTTCCAGGCGCTGCCAGCCATTTTCACGGCAGCGATCACTCTGGGCCTCGGTTATCTGATCAGCAAATTTGTCGTTCAGATCATCAAGGATATCCTGCCTGGCCTGGGTGTTGATCAATCGGTTGCTGCGATCGGAATATTGCCGGAGAAAACATCGCTGACATCCATATTGGCCCGCATTGCCCAGATTGGCATCATGCTCTTCTTTGCTATCGCAGCGACGCGCTTGCTCGGATTTCCGGAACTAACCCGGATATTGGACCAGGTTCTTGAACTCGGTGGCCGGGTAATATTCGGCGGTGTCGTGATCATGGCCGGTTTCCTGATCGCCAATCTGCTCGCACGTGTAATGAGCACTGCGGACGAAGGCAGCATGGCGGCAACGATCATCCGCTACGCTACCATAATCTTGTTCACCTTCATGGGCTTGCAGTTCATGGGCGTTGGCGAAGAGATTGTGCAGACAGCCTTTACCGCGCTGGTAATTGGTGGCGCAGCCGCAGCGGCTCTGGCCTTTGGCTGGGGTGGACGCGATGTGGCTGGCAAGGTTCTTGAGGACCTCCGCAACAACCCGCCAAAACCCAAGGCTCCTGCTGCCCGCAAGCCAGCAGCGCGGAAGCCTGCGGTTCGCAAACCGGTTGCCAAGAAATAGGCACTGGCCGATAATTTACAGAACAAGGGCGGGTCCTCCGGACTCGCCCTTTTCTTTTGCCGGGTTGATCCGCTAAGGGTCGAGTGTGCGTAACTTCACCCATTTTGCCTGCATAGACTGGTCGGGCGCCAGAACCGAGCGACCGAAGGGCATCGCCGTCGCCGTCATTGGTCCGGAAGGTCCCCCTGCCCTGATAATACCCGATCCGCACTGGTCGCGCACCGATGTTCTGGACTGGCTCCTGCGCATCGCAGAGACTCAGCAGGACATGCTGATCGGTTTCGACTTGTCGATGGCCCTGCCTTTTTTCGATCAGGGCGGCTATTTTCCCGAATGGGACGAGAGTCCCCGCGATGCGAAAGCCTTGTGGCGTCATATCGACAAGATCGCCCGCGATGATCACCATCTCAATGTTACCAGCTTTCTCGAACACCCGCAGGCCCACCGCCATTTTCGGCATGGACGGGGCCGGATTGGCGACCTGTTCACCGGCGGCACAGGTCGCTTGCGACAGGTCGAGCACTATCAGCGGGAAACCGGACAGGCCAATAGCGCCAGCTGTTTCAATCTGGTCGGCGCCGCCCAGGTCGGCAAATCCAGCCTGACCGGCATGCGGTTGCTCCATCGACTGGATGGCGCGATCCCGGTTTGGCCCTTCGATCTTGTGCCGGATCACGGTCCTGCCATCGTGGAAATCTACACGACGGTTGCCGCTCTGGCAGCCGGGCAGCCAAAGGGACGCAGCAAGGTCCGCGATCGCGCCGGACTGAAGCAGGCCCTGACGCGGTTGAATACACCGATCCCGGCCCGATTGGCCCGCTATGATGATCACAGCACCGATGCCCTGATCACCGCCGCCTGGATGAAACGGGAAGCGGGCAATCCGGCCCTCTGGAACCCGTCCGCCCTAACCGACGAAATAGCACAAAAAGAAGGCTGGACCTTTGGCGTGGTTTGACGCTAATAGCGCCCAGCAAATCCAGTGCATGCCGAATTAGCTCAGCTGGTAGAGCAACCGCCTTGTAAGCGGTAGGTCATCCGTTCGAGTCGGATATTCGGCACCATTTTTGCGGATAAAATTCGATCCGGGGGATCGACGCCCGCAAAAATCCCGCCGCGCCAGCATAGGTGCTGAGCCAATCCAGATTATCCGTATTTCACCTGTGCAAATAACGAGAAATTCGCGAAGCGCTGACCGCACGGGACTATTATCCCTATTGCGCCGCAGCCAGAGTGGCTGGAGCAGCTCCGATATCTCGCGGACCGAAAGACTACGGCCGGCATCTCGATGGAGATGTTCGCGGAATAGCTCGGAACAAAGCCGACACAGCATTTAAAATTGCAAAAAAAGCCCCGCCGGTTTCCCGGCAGGGCCACTTCATTCATCTTCGTTTCAGATCAGAACTTGAAACCGGCGCCGATACCGTAGCGGCGCGGTTCCAGCGTAAAGACGTTGGTGTACAGCCCGGATGACTGATCCGTTACATACAGCCCTGTTTCCGAATTGCTGTCGAACACATTCTGGATGAAACCCCGGACATACCAGCGGTCATCCGTCCCGTTCAGCTGGATCTGGGCGTTCGCCTGCGCGTAACCCTTGATCCGGTTGACATTGCCGTTGAAGATACTGCCGTAGCTCTCGCCGGTATAGGCAAGATCTACCCGAGGAACCAGGCTCATGCCGTTATCGAAGTTCATCGAATATTGCACACCGACAGAGAATTTCAACTTTGGCGCCTGTGGCAGGTCATTGCCCCGAATATTCTTGGGCACACCGGCGGCGAAATATTCTATTCCACCAAAGGCAGCAGGATCGAGGCCAGCACCGGCAAAGGCTCCGGCGGCAGCCGCTTCGAGCACACCGCAAATACCGAATGCACCGGTAGAGGCGATGCCGCCATCAGCTGGAAATGCCACCGTTGGTTGCAGGTTGGCACCAGCAGCAAGTCCGGGAACCAGACCGGCATTGATGACCCCGTTCACAGTATTGACGAAAGCATTGACGCCAGCAGCATTTCCGGAACCCGATGCGACCGCACAGTTGGACGCGTTGGTGATATCCTTGATAATCACCGCATCGGATCGACCACCGCCAAAGTCTCGCGGATCGCTGTTGAACGTATCCCCCTTCACCTTGGTTTTCAGGTAGCTGAAGCCCATGTTGATCGTCCAGTCCGGGTCGGGGCGAACGATTGCCTCGACCTCCGCACCGTAGATATCGGCATCGATATTTTCATTCACTGCGGTCCGCGCAACAATCTTGCTGAGCTGCAAATCCTTATACTTATAGTAGAATGCAGTCAGGTTGAGTTGCAGGGCGCCATCGCCAAATGTATTTTTCGATCCGATTTCAAACGCATCGACCTGTTCGGGCCGGAACGACTCCGGAACTGCGAAGATTGGCTGCAATGGCGGGTTCAAGCCCCCTGACTTATAGCCACGCGAATAGGATGCATAGATCAGATTATCGTCGGATATTTTATAATCAAGCACTGCGCGACCGGTAATCTCGTCGTTCTTGACCTGGCGGTTCTGGAATATCTGATTGCCGGGCGTACCTGGATCGGCATCGAAAGATCCGACGAACGGAGACTCAAACGCATTGGTTGTTTGAGCATATGGCACGAGGAAGCTGGCCAGGGTCGAACGCGCCTGCACGTTTTTCTTGTCATTATTGTACCGCAAGCCGCCGGTCAGCTTCAAAGTGTCGCTGATGTCGAAATAGACCTCACCGAACAGGCCGTAGGATTTGACGGTCAGGTCGTCCGTGTTGTTGCGGAAATAGGGCGTACCGAGGAACGAAGGCGGCAAGCCATTGCCGAGCGACGTAAAGCTGCCAAGCAAACCTGCAACATAATCAATCGCAAAGGCATTCACATAATAGCTGTTCTCGGTCAGATGATAATCTGCATAGATACCGCCAACGAGGAAGTTGAACGGACCATCCAGATCGCTCGAGATGATCGCCTCTGCCGACCAGCTGCTATTCTCCTGGTTCGAACGGTCATATTGAAGCGGAGTTGTGGCACAGTTGCTATTGCCACCAAATGCCCCGAGTCCAATCGTGTCCGTATCCGAAGTACACAGAACGCCATCTGGACCATTGGGAATGATTGCAGCAGCAAGCGGTGAGAAATAGGCTGCAGGAAGGCCGGGAATGAGACCTGCTGCTGCTGCCGCAAGCGTATTCAATCCAGGTGCATAAATGTCGCGCCGGCCGATATTGTTATTATAGTCCTGTCGTGAATCGAGCTTCACCTTCTGGTAGGTACCGGAAAGCTGGGCACTGATCGGACCGAAATCATGTTCGATCTTGCCCTGGAAGGTCATCTCGCTGGTAAAATATTCCGGCGTGAAGGCGGTGTTGACCGTTCTGGAGTCCGCAGGCATGCCAATTCCCGAATATTGGTCCGGACCATAGAGGCTACCCAGCGCGAACGCGGTCGGGATTCCCTGCGTGGCCAGAAATTCCTGTGAGGACAGCGCCGCGGTAAACGTTGAATTGGCATTGAACGGCTGCGCATCGCGGCGTGCGTTCAGACAACCCAAAATACCGGTTTCGTCTCTTTGGCAATATTGCTTCTGGATCCGCATCCGGTTGTCGCTTTCGCGGAAATAAGAAGCCATCAGGTCAATCGTTGTATCCGGGCCGGCCTCGAAACGCAGAGAACCGCGGATCGAGTAGAGATCGCGATCATCCAGATCAGGTCCGCCATTCAGATTGGTCGTGTAACCATCCCGCTTGACGTAGATACCGGCACCGCGGAAAGCGATATTGTCGCCGATCGGCACGTTGACCATGCCCTTGACCTTGATGGCATTGTAATTGCCATATTCGGCATCACCGGAAGCCTCGAATTCGCCCATTCTCGGCTTGGCGGTAACCACATTGACCACGCCTGCGGTCGCGTTACGCCCGAACAGGGTGCCTTGAGGACCGCGCAACACTTCGACGCGCTCGAGATCGAAAAACTCTGTTTCAAACAATCGGGTTGAAAATAACGGCTGATCATTAAGATGGATCGCCGTTGCCTGATCGCACGACACGCCCACGCAGAGATCGCCGATCCCGCGGATCGTGAAGCTGGAACTGGTGAAGTTGGTTTTGGTAAAAGTGATATTGGGAAGGGTCAGCTGAAGATCGGAACTATTTTCGATCTGCTGGGCTTCCAATGCTTCACTGGAAAAGGCCGAAACCGCAATCGGCACGTCCTGAGCACTTTGAGCCTGTCTCTGTGCAGTAACAATGATGATGTTGTCGTCGACATCAGCTCTGTCATTCTGCGCATAAGCAGGCACTGAAATTGCAGTTATAGCAGTAGCGGCTAACAATAGCGATTTACGCATTTCTCTCTCCCCAAATCCGAACATTCTATCGGAGAGTGGCATTTTTGCTCATCCCCCCAGACGAGCAGATACTCAACTAATCGCGCGATTAAGTCCAGCCAGAAATGCAAAAAGCGCATTCCAACATTCTATTTTTGCATCATAAGAAGTAAAATTGATGTAATTTTGATACAAAAAAGCCCCGCCAGTTTCCCGGCGGGGCTCTATTTTACCGAAACAGGTTCCGATTAGAATTTGTAACGGACAACCGCTCCATAGGTGCGCGGCGCGCTTGGATAGCCCGAAACCGTGCCTGCCTGAGCAACGCCGTCAAACACGGTCGTAAGGAACTGGTCGTTCAACAGGTTGCGAACATAGCCGCCAACTTCAAAGCCGTTTTCAAGCTTGAGCGTCATCGAGCCGTTGACCAGATTGACCTCGCGGCTGAAAATCTGGGTGTTGCCCAAAGCAGCGTTATAGGTCGGCAAGCCATTGTTGATCGGCGTATTGCTTTCATGGCTATAATCGATCCGCGTGATCAACTTGTTCCCGCTGCCGCCAAATTCGTGAGAATAGGTTGCCGAAGTCGAAATAGCGAACTCGGGGATCCCGGCAGGCGTTGCGCCTGTCAGGTCACCCAGGACACTGCCCGTGAAGGAATCGAAGAGCGGATCAAGATAGGTCATCGCGAATGTGAAAACCAAGCCGTCGGTCGGGTTGATCGTGCTGTCAAACTCGATACCCTTGACTGATTGCTGGCCAGCATTCTGCAAGGCAAAACCGGTGCCGGTGAAGGCAAGGCTCTGGAACCCCTTGATGGTCTGGTCGAACAATGCGAGGTTGAAGCCGAAGCCTTCCCACTGACCTTTCACACCAACTTCATACACGGTGGCATTTTCCGGGCCTGCAAAGCGCGAACCGCTTGACAGGTTAGGCAGTGCCAGACCGGCATCGAGGACTGGCGAAGACGGAGCCGCGAAGGTCGAACCGCCAGGGCCTGCAACGAAATCGGCGCTGGAAGGCCGGCTATCTCGCGACAGGTTGACCGAGCTCGCCTTGAAGCCCGTTGCATAGCTACCGTAAACATTCACTTCTTCCGACACGCGATAGGATGCGCGCAACAGGTAGGTGAACTTGTCATCGCGGGTCTTGCCGTCTTCGACTGCGTTCGGGATGGTCAGGAAAGGTGGCTGGAACTGGAAAGCAGCAAGGCCGAGCAACGGATTTACCGTTGGATCGGTTGCAGCTGCAAGCAGAGCTGCCTGGTTGGGTGCCGGAAGTGCCTGAAACTGATCCCTGGTCGTTACAGCACCTGCCGTTGCGCCAACAATGAACGCATCGACCAGATTGATTTGCCCCAGTGGATCGAAGCTTTGCTGAGCGAGTGCAAAGTCCTTCTTGTCATCGGTGTAGTTGAAGCCGCCTGTGAAGACCAGGCCATCGACCGGTTCAAAATCAACCGTACCGAAGATCGAATAAGACGTGTTATCCATCGAAAACTGTTCGGCAGTGAGCAGCGGCGTGAGGAAAATCGTTTCCTGCTGCAGACCCAGGCCTGCTTCAACTCCGTTGAACACGCTTGGGTTACCGGCGATGACATCTGCCGGGTTTCCGCCAGCCAGAAGCTCGAAGAAATCACGAATCTGGGTGCCGTTTTCAATCTGGCTGATCTGCGAAATGCTTTCGTCGAAATAATAGCCGCCGAGCAAGAAGTTGACAGGACCGTCAAAGTCCGATGTGACCCGGAATTCCTGGGTCAGCGTCTTGACCTTTTGGTTGCGGGTTTCGTTGGCGATGTCCAGGCTGCTGTAGTCAATGTCCGAGACGAACAGATTCTTCAGTTCGCGGTAGGAAGAGATCGACGTGAACGAAAGCGGTCCTGCGTCATAATCGACCTGGATAGAGCCGCCATAATTGTCGACCTTGTTGATCGGAACCTGGTTGAGATATGCATCATAGCCGAAACGGTCGGTCGAGAACTGGCCACCAAGCAACTGGATCGCGCCGGCAGTTGGTCCGGCAACAACCGTTGTCACCTGACAGCAGATTTCGTCAATCCGCGAATAATCACCGATCGCACGAATCTTCAGATCCGGTGTTGGTTCAAACAACAATTGGCCACGAGCTGCCCAGCGGTTCCGGTTGTTCTGCTCTTCGTTCAGATTGACGATATCGGCATAGCCGTCGCGACGGTTATAGCTGCCGTCAACCGAGAAGGCGATATTGTCTGTCAGCGGACCGGTGATGTCGCCTTTGACCACGACATTATTATAGTTGCCGTAAACAGCTTCAACCGCACCGCCGAATTCGAACTGCGGCTCACGTGTTACCACCGAGATCACGCCGGCAGAAGCGTTCTTGCCGAACAGCGTCGATTGTGGGCCGTTGAGCACTTCGATACGCTGGACATTGGGAAGATCGGACAGAGCAGCAGCCGAACGCGAACGGAACACGCCGTCGATGAACACGCCGACGGATGGCTCGATGCCGAAATTATTGTCGCCGTTACCGAAACCGCGAATGATGAAAGTCGATGCCGAAGAAGTCTGGAGTTGGCTGACACGCAGCGAAGGAGTGACCGACTGCAAGTCGAGTACGTCACGGATCTGGGCATTTTCGAGCGTTTCGCCGGTCGTGACCGATACCGAAATTGGCGTTTCCTGCAACGTGGTTTCACGCTTGGAAGCGGTGACGATGATTACATTGTCGTCAAAGGTTTCTTCCTGCTGGACATCCTGCGCATAGGCAGGGGCAGTTGCGATGACACCGCTAAGAGCAGTGGCGGCCAAAAATTTTGAGATGTTCATTTGTGTCTCCTGCGCCTCGATCATTTTGTCGTAGGTCTGAAATTGAATGGAGCGGACTGCCCATTTCAACGCGGAGCACTGGTCGAAAGCAGGAAGATAGTCCAGCGCATAACATCTATAAACGCCGTGTTACTGCGCTTTGTTCCCAAAAACCCGTATTGCGTTGCAACTAAGTCACATTTTCTCGTTTCACGGAAATGGCGCGCCATAGATACCCAACATGGATGCTCGAATCATTCGACTATTTTTGCCGATCTGCTCCTACCGTGACGGCCATCAGCACCGTCCGGTTTCTGTGTGTGCCTGCCGGGATAAGACCGGATTTTACGTGAAACGGGATCGCCACCGGGCCGAATTAACTATATTGAGATCGTCAGCCTTTCTTAATCCGACTTGTGTTAAAGAGGCGAAAAATCATACCGGAACCCGAAAATGGCATACATCCTTATTGCAGACGACGACGATATTCTCGTCGATATGATTCGATTGCGACTGGACGGACACGGTCACCACATCGAAGTGGCGGCCGATGGCGAAGCGGCGCTTGACGCCGTCTCCAGTCAGCGACCTGATATCATTATCCTCGATATGATGATGCCGATCATTTCGGGCTCGGAAGTCCTGTCAAAGCTCAAGTCTCAGCCGGAGACCAGGGATATTCCGGTCATCATGCTCACGTCCCGGAGTGGCGAGGCGGATATTGTCCAGGCGTTGAAAGCGGGTGTGGATGACTATCTGACCAAGCCCTTCATCCCTCAGGAACTGATAGCCCGCATCGACAAGCTCCTGCTAAGATACAAAAATGACGGATAGAGTCCTTGCAAAATTTGTCGGGGTTTCGATCACAGCCATGCTGTTCGGCCTTCAGCCGGTCCAGGCGAAGACGCAGGTTGCTGCAGACGTCGAGAATATAAGCGCACAATCACAGCCGCCTCGGTCCGAACAATTGGAAAAAGAGGTCGCAAATAGTCCGCCCGACAGCGAACGTTTGCAAAGATTGGCATCTGTGTATGCTGCGGAAGGCGACCTGGCATCGGCAAAGCGAACCATCGATCGTGCATTGGCGCTTTTTCCAGATGACAATGATGTGAAAATGGCAAATGCCAATATTTTACTTTGGCAAGGGCGTTTGAAACAATCGCGACTACAAGCAGATGATGTCGCGCGACATTATCCGGACTACCCCGGGCTGGCGGAATTTCGAACCGCTCTCGAACGCGTCCAGGATGATCGGGCCGCGCGCCTCATCGGCGCAGCTGTCAACGTGGGCGTGGCAGACGTCTCTTTTCCCCTGCGGAACGACCAGACGTGGACGACACAGGTCGGATCTGCGTCCTTTCGTTTGTCAGATAGCGGAAGCCTGACAACCACGATAGATATGGAGCAACGCGAACAGTCCGACGTCCGGTTGGTAGCGGAATATGCGCATCGGCTGGACAATGGGTTCGTCTCGATTGGAGTAGCAGCCACCCCGAACGCAGATTTTCGGGAGAAGTGGAGCGTAAGGGCCGCTGGAAAATATAACGTATCGAGATCCCTTTCGATCGTCGCCGACGGCAAACTGGCAGACTATTCCACGAATATGGTGGTCGCCGTCGGAGCCGGGCTTGAATATAGACCCGCCCCCGATTTTTTCTTGACCGCACGAACGATCAACTTGTTCGGCGGCGGCGAAAACTACCGCTTTGGTGGTGTATTGCGAGGCGATTACCGCCCCGAAGGCAAAGTCGGCTTCTTCGTCTTGGCAGCCGAATATCCAGATGCCGAAGCCGACGGAACACGCCAGTTGCGGTCCTTTGCCGGGGGCATGGTTGTTCCGCTTGGGCAAGGATGGACTTTGCGGCTGACCGGAGAAGATGATCGAAGAGAAAACAGTTATCACCGTCGCGCCGTTAATGTCGGCATTGCCTGGAGGTTTGGTGGCTCATGAACATGTATGACGGAGCGATCCAGATGTCCATTTTCGTGGCCAGCGCAATGCTCGCCATATTTGCAACGCTGGTGCTCTATCGCTGGTGGGGAGAACGGAAAAGCCGGCAGCGCCGCGCGCTGCACACCGACGTTTCGCGAAGCTATATTCAGCGGATCGCCGGGCAGAAATCCGAGACGAGCCGAACCTGGACAAAATCTCTTCGGCTGGACGTCGTCAGTCATCTGCTCCTGCTTTTGCGCGGCGGAGAACGCGACCGGCTCAAAGAGCTTGCGGAACTGGACGGGCTGCTCGACGAAGCTCTGCGCTTGTCACGGAATCTTCGAGCGTCAAAGCGGATAGATGCGATCCGTATCCTGCAGCAATTTGGCAGTGCCGTCTGCGTCGCTCGCTTGCGTCGAATGATGAAGTCTGATCGCAATCCGGACGTACGTCTTAACGCCGCCTTTGCGCTGGCGTCTGCAGGCGTGCTGCCACCGCCTCGTGAAACTATCACAATGCTCGGTATGTTCGATCGAGATACTTCTCGTCTCGACATTGCGCTGTTGCGGTCGCTTGCCTCCCGATATGTCGGACATTTCAACGTTCTGCTGGAAGAAGATATCCCGGACAAACGCCGCGCCATGCTTGTCGATGCCCTGGGCTGGTCGGGCGACATGTCGGTTTTGCCGACGCTGGAAAAAGCAGCGCAATCCAAAGATGTCGAAGTTCGCGCTGCCGCTTTGAGAGCGGCGTCGCAACTCGGTCATCCCTCGGTTCCCTGGGTGCTGGATATGCTGGAGGATGAAAGCGAAATTGTCCGGCTCCAGGCAGCAAATAGCTGTGCAGTACTGAGATTGCGTTCCGCAGTTCCCCGTTTGCAGAAGCTTCTTTCCGATGACGTCCTATGGGTCCGATTGCGAGCGGAGGAAGCCATTGCCCTTCTTGCAAACAACGGCGAAACCAACAAGGAAGAGTTGAGCAAATGAGTCTCGCTGAAAGCCTGAATATCCTGTCTCAAATTGTCCTATATCTGGCATTTGGTTGCATGATCATCGTGGCGTATCGCAATGCTGTCAGCCTGACCCAGCTGCTATTGGCCGCTTATGTATTTGCAACACGCGTCAAGCCTTCCTCGGCGTCACTCGATTTGTGGCATCGATATGCCGACCTCGCCCTACCCATTTCCGTCATCGCGCCGGCCTTCAACGAAGAACTGTCCATCGTCGAAAGCGTCAAGGCGCTGCTCGCGCTCGAATATCCGGAACATGAGGTTATCGTCGTCAACGATGGCTCGTCAGACAAAACGCTGGCGACTCTCATAACCAACTTCGACATGGTGAAAACCAATCGGCAGCAGATCGCGGCACTGCAAACAACGGAATTGTTCGGCGCCTATAAATCGAAAACCCACCCCAATCTTTGGGTGATCGACAAGGAAAACGGGCGGAAAGCCGACGCCGCAAATGCTGGAATAGGTTTCGCCCGCACTCCGCTGGTTTGCGTGATTGATGCAGATTCGATTATCGAACCCGACGGATTGCTGCGCGCGGCAGAGCCGTTCATGCTCGACGACGGCAAGATGGTGGCGGTCGGTGGTGCCATACGGATAGCAAACGGGTGCGAGATACGGGGCGGATCGCTGCGCAAGATCGGACTGTCCAAAAACTGGCTTCCCCGGTTTCAGGTCGTCGAATATCTTCGTGCCTTCCTCACCGCCCGCGTGGCCAATGCGCATTCCAACACCTTGCTCCTGATCTCCGGAGCCTTCGGAGTTTTCCGCCGCTCGACACTCGTCGAAATGGGGGGATATCGCCACGATACGGTTGGCGAAGATCTCGAACTGGTCGTGCGCATGCACCGCCATATGAGGGAGAAGAAGGAAGACTATAGAATAGACTTTGTTCCGGAAATCGTTTGCTGGACAGAAGCCCCGGCTGAATGGGGCGGGCTCAAGAACCAGCGGGCAAGATGGCAGCAGGGCGCACTTGAAACGCTGATCAAGCATTGGCGCATGGTCGGCAACCCGCGTTACGGACGCATCGGGCTTTTTGCGATGCCGCAAGTTGTTATCGAGGACATTCTTGGCCCGCCTGCAGAGCTGATCGGCTATCTGGTGGTTCCTCTGGCAATCTTGCTGGGTCTGCTGGACCCGATTGCAGCAGTCGCCTATTTTTGCATGACGGTTTTGTTCGGAACCGGACTTAGCCTAGGCACCCTGATTCTGGAAGAAATACAGCTTCGCCGCACTCCGAGCGCAGCTGACCTGGCACGGATCGGTGCTGCCGCATTTATCGAAAATTTCGGCTACCGTCAGGCAAATCTTGTGTTTCGGTTCATTGGCATAAAGCGTCACTTCAAGAAGGAAACCGCTTGGTCTCCCGTGCCAAGGGTCGGCTTCGGAGCGGCCTGAATTCGCGCAGACTTCGTTTCATCCTGAGAGGCTGTCCAGCGCGTCGGCAAGCAGGCTTCTGGCGTTCGGGCAGTCTTCCTGTCTCAGGTCCAATTCGATATTTGCGCATTTGTCGCCCAGTTCTGCTTCACCGAAATAGCCCGCCGTTCCGGCAATTTTGTGAAGCATATCAGCAATACCCGTCACCGCCTCGTTGTCCAATTGCCCCTCACGCAGCACGAGGGTGATCGCGTCGACAGCGTCGACCTTTCTGGCTTCAAATCTATTGGCCAGATCGGCATCGATCATATCCTCTTTGGTTTCTACCAAAGCTGAGCGATCATGCTGCGCTGCTGCAATCGCTGCAACATTGCCCCATTTTGCAATCGCATCCGCCAGTTCGCGCCGTCGTACAGGTTTTGCGAGATGCTGCTGCATCCCGGCCGAAAGAGCCGAGTCGATGTCTTCCTGATAGGCATTGGCGGTCAGGGATATGATCGGAAGCGTTGCTTCGTCGAAGCCTTTCGATCTGAGTTGCCGGGCTGCTTCGATTCCGTCCATTCCCGGCATCTGCATATCCATCAGCACGAGACTATAAGGGTTGCCTGAGAGAGCCGCGGCCTGAACCATCGCCACTGCCGCGATACCATCGGGAGCGATGTCAATCCTGTGCCCCAGCTGTTCACCCATCTTTCGGATCAGGGCTTGATTGATGTCATTATCCTCGGCCGCAAGAATTCGGTGTGTTATCGACGACGCCTCACCAGCCTCAAGCGCAATCTGCTGAACGGGGGATGTCGGAGCCTTGCCTGTCACCAAAGGCAATTCGAAGGTGAAGGTTGAACCTTTGCCCTCGGTACTGGATGCGAAAAGTCGACCGCCCATCATCTCCGCCAGTTGTGAGCTGATAGCAAGACCGAGGCCGGTTCCGCCATAGCGACGAGCCGTGCTGCTGTCCGCTTGCGTGAACTGTTCGAAAATATAATCCAGCCGGTCTGCCGGAATTCCTATTCCGCTATCGCTGACACTTAATCGCACTTGTGGATGATCGGCATCATCCAGCGCTACCCTTACTTCCACGCTGCCCCGGTCAGTGAATTTCAGGGCGTTGCCAATGAGGTTCAAGATAATCTGGCGGATCCGCATCGCGTCGCTTTCGATCCATGCGGGCAGCGACGGATCAATATAAAGGGTCAACTCGATATTCTTGGCACGGGCGACGGGGTCCATCAGCCGGATGCAGTTGGTAAGCGTATGGCGCAAATCCAGAGCTTCGTTCGCAATGGTCATTTGGCCTGCTTCGATTTTGGCCATGTCGAGAATATCGTTCAGCAATCGCATCATCGCCCGGCCGGACTCGGCTATCATTTCGATATTCTGCCGCTGTTGATCATCCAGATCGCCCGCCAGAGCAATTTCGGTAAAGCCGATTACGCCATTCATCGGTGTACGAATTTCATGGCTCATATTTGCGAGGAAAGCGGATTTTGCCGCAGCGGCTTTCTCTGCCTCGTTTTTGGCCTGCCGCAACTCCTCTTCCAGATTCTTCGTCGCATTGACATCGCGCAATGCGGCGATGATTTCTTTCGGCTTGCCGGTTGCCGGATCCCGTAACAGGCCGCAGTTCGCCTCCATCCAGATATATTTTCCCGGTTCCAGAACAGCTTCTGTGCGATAGGACAGGACCGCGTTGTCCTGTTCGCCCGAGGCTAGCGCCTTAAACGCGGCCAAGACCGATTCTTCGTCATCGGGATGAAACCGCTCGAGCATGGACAAGCCTTCCATGCCGCTTGGTGGAATTTCGAACATATGTTCTGCCGATGGCGACGCATAAGTGCAGATGCCCTCGAGCGTCAATTTCAGCACTGGATCGGTGGCATTTTCGGCAAGAATAGAGAGCTGTTCTTCGCGCTGGGCCAGGGCCGTCAGAACATTCTTGCGCTCGGAAATGTCCATGATCACGCCAATGAAGCCGTTCACGCGGCCGGCCTCGTCCCTTTCCGGAGCAGAAAATAGTTCGGTCCAGACGACCGTGCCGTCCTCGCGCAACCAGCGGAACTCGAAATTTAAATTGGCTTCTTTTTCTACACCATTATTCCACAAGTCCCGGACACGTTCGAGATCGTCCGGATGGATGGCGGCAGACCATCCAAATCCTTCCCAAGCACCATCGTCCAGCCCTGTAATCTGCTTCCAGGCGGTGTTTACATAGGTACACATCCCACTGACACTCGTTCGGAAAATTCCCGCCGGAGCCAGATCCGTGAGAGATTGAAAACGGCGCTCGCTTTCCTGCAATCTTAACAGGCTCTCCCGTTGTTCCGTCACATCATTGAAGACCCCGACGAACCCGCTGATTTTGCCGTCGCGATCAAACTCTGCCGCGTTGACGGTCTCGCCCCACAGATCATTCCCGTCAGCGTCGACGAACAAAGCGACCCTGCGCCTGACGTCGCCCGGCTTGTTGAAACCTGTAAATGCAGGATCTTCCTCATATTCCTGCCCGGTTCTGAGAACAGATTTCCAGCCGTCACCCAACAGCTCTTCCGGTTCGACACCGAATCGGCTTGCCCATGCCGCGTTTACATAGGTGAGACGCCCTTCACTATCCGCTTGGAATATCCCGACCGGTGCGGCTTCAGCCAAAGTTCGGAATCTGGCTTCGCTCTTTGCCAGTGCGTGTTTGCTCGCCAGCTCGTCGGTGATGTCCCGCAGGTTGCCGACCGTGCCAGCGAATTTTCCGTCTTTGTCGATTAATCTCTGGACCAAAACGGCAATATCGCGAAAACTACCGTCCGCACGGATGAACCGCTGTTGCAGTTTCAGCTCCTCAACTTCGCCAGTCACGATTTTCGGATAGGATTCGGTTGCATCGCGAATATCATCCGGGTGGAGCAATCGTGTAGAACGCCAACCGAGGCTTTCTTCCACGGAATAGCCGGTCAAATCCAGCCAAGACGAATTCAGAAAGACCCACCTGCCCTCTGCGTCGGTTTTGAAGATCACCTCGCCGACACCGTCCAGAATGGATGACATGAAGTCCCTGTTCTCGTACAATTCACTCCGTACTGCCGACCTGTTCGCCAGCACCGCTGCGACTGGCAGACCGACAGCGAAGCACGCCCCCAGGAATAATTGCAGTGTAAACGCCTGCTCATGCAAATTCCCCTCGACCAAGGCAATTGGCCCGGTACCATAATGCGTCGCAAGCACAGCAAAGATGGCAAAAACCGTCACAGAAATTGCTGTTCCCAGCAAGCCGGTGCGGAACGCTGCGAAGACGACGACGGGGCAAGCGAGAAATAACAACGGAAATTTCGGCTGGGTAAACACCAGCGCTGCAACAAACATCGTTGCAGTCCCCATTATCGCCCAATCAATCACTCTGCGCGCCTCTGCTGTTTTGCCGTTGCCTATATTGGTCAGCGCGATCGAGACAGCGGAGGCAAAAATCGGAATTGGCAATGCGTGGGCGGACATCCACTTTATCCAGTTGGTGGTCGCCAGCGCCTGATCCGACCCGCTGATTGCCAGCGCCGCTACTATCCCGGCAATCATCGGAGCCATGAGTCCCGAAACCACCAGGATCGCTATATGTCCCAGGTCCCCCATATTCGGCCGTGGGCCGCAAAAGTGATACATGGACCATAAGACCAAGAGGATTTCGGCGAGATTGGCTGACGCCAGAACGATCGCCAAGCCCGGAGCATCTCCAACCGCAAGATTCGCGACCACATTCGCCAACCCGCTTGCCGCCACGAAAATCGCGCATTCTTTCCAGCTTTTCTGAATCAGAAACCCGATCAGCAAAGCATTGGCGATCCAGAAGGCCGCAATCCGGCCGGATTCAACCGTTATCATCACGCTTGCCCACGCAACCACCCCGTAGACAAGAGCGATTAAGACAGGCAATGTGATTGCCTGAAATCCAACGATCGGGCTCCGGGACTGAGCTGTAATTGGCAAGTTTTCTTTCCTCCAAATGGATTGAATCACGTCACCATATCCGGTGAATTTCAGGTTCTGTATTCAGCGCGATATCGCCTCAAGAATGCTGACGTCGTTTTTAGCCGAAAATGGGTAAATTTTCTTGCGTCTTTATTTGAGTTGGCCGGGCAGAACCGCAGACCATGGCAAAAAATAGCGTTCGGACCACATAATGTCCGGAAGACATCAACATCTCAGGGGCTGAAAGTATAGCCGAATTATCTACATTCGCACAATTGTCCGTTCGCTGCTTTTCGCCAGCAGCAGAACCTCGCTCATTTTCCTCCTCTCAGCGCGCAATCGGCGCTGGCAGCTGCCAAGGAGCGGCCACTCGTGGAGTATATTCGGAAATGGCTGGCTCGAGAACGAGCACAGATATTTCCGTAACAATACCTATCGCGACCATTCCGGCATCCGCCTAGTTTGAACCGATCTGGCAGGGTCGATCGCATGCCCTGTTGTTCGAACGGGAAGGACAAAGTCGTGCCAGTGACAAACATGTCATCAATACGCCGAGATTGATGGCGGAACCGGAAACCTCATTCTCCGGGCAGGAAGATAGCCTTTATTCCATTCGCGGCCTGACCAAGGTTTATGGAGAGGGGCCAACCGCGGTCCATGCTCTGCGCGGGATTGATCTCGATTTGCCCCGATCCTCGATGGTGGTGTTGCTCGGCGCCAGCGGTTCCGGAAAATCGACCTTCCTCAACATCGTCGGTGGTCTGGATGACGCCACAGATGGTCAGGTATTTTTCGAAGGCCGGGAGCTGACCGCTCTGGGTCCGTCCGAACTGACCGAATATCGCCGCAACTCGGTGAGCTTTGTGTTCCAATTCTATAATCTCGTCGCATCGCTTACCGCGCGCGAGAATGTCGCGCTGATCACCGAGATAGCGGACGACCCCATGACACCCGAAGAAGCGCTGGCGCTGGTCGGACTGGAAAAACGGCTTGATCATTTTCCCTCGCAGCTGTCGGGCGGTGAACAGCAGCGGGTAGCGATCGCCCGAGCCGTTGCCAAACGCCCCAAGGTCATGTTCTGCGATGAACCCACGGGCGCGCTGGATAGCCAGACTGGCGTTATCGTGCTCGACGCCCTCGACCAGATCAATCGCGAGCTGGGCACAACAACCCTTCTGATCACCCATAATGTCGTGATTGCGGAAATGGCAGATCGCCTGCTGCGTTTTGCCGACGGCGCGCTGGTCGAAGACCGCAACAACCCTCAACGCATCGCGCCGTCGGAACTGAAATGGTGAGCCTGCCCGCCTGGCTGGGTGCGTTGGATCGCAAATTATTGCGAGATATCTGGCGATTGCGGTCGCAGGCCTTTGCCATTGCCCTCGTGATCGCGGCGGGCATCGGCATGGTGGTCATGTCATTCGGAATGATACGTTCGCTGGAAGCGACGCGCGATGCCTATTATGACCGCTACCGGTTCGCCGACATTTTTGCTTCCGCAAAGCGGTTTCCCGAACGCCAGATCGACGAAATCCGCTCGATCAATGGCGTGAGCATCGTCGAGGGCCGGATAACGTCGGGGGCGACGCTGGATATCCCCGGCATATCCGAACCGATCACGACACGCATTCATACGCTGCCGCCAGGCGGTATGCCGCGCGTCAATGCACTGGTGTTGCGCAGCGGCAGAATGCCCGACCCGAACCAGCCGACCGAAGTGCTGGCGAGCGAGAAATTTGCCGATGCGGCGCGCATTGGCCTCGGCGACAGGATCGAGGCGCTGCTTTACGGCAAGAAACAGAATTTGCGGGTGGTCGGAACGGTGCTCTCGCCTGAATATATCTACGCGATCGGGCCGGGACAGATATTTCCGGACAATCGCCGCTTTGGCGTTTTGTGGATGGGCGAGAAACATCTCGCGGCCGCGCTCAATTCCACCAATGCCTTTAACGAAGCGCTGATCCGGCTTGAACGCGGCGCCAACGGGCAAGATGTAATCGACCGGATCGACACGATGCTGGAACGATATGGCGGGCGTGGCGCCACGCTCCGCAGTGACCAGATTTCAGACCGTTTCCTGGAGAATGAACTGGCGCAGCTGAGCAGCATGACGGCAATTCTGCCACCGATATTCCTCGGCGTGGCGGCCTTCCTGATCAACATGGTGCTGTCGCGGCTGGTTGAATCGGAGCGCGAGATTATCGGGCTGCTCAACGCCTTTGGCTATCGCAATAGAACGATCATGGCCCATTATGCAAAACTGGCCGTGATACTATCGCTGCCCGGACTGATCATGGGGATGATGCTCGGCAACTGGATGGGCCGGGGGCTCGCTGGCATGTATCAGGAATTTTTCGTGTTTCCGTTCCTGACCTATCGCGCCGGTTTCGATATTTTCCTTATTTCCTGTCTGGTTGCCATGGCCGTCGTCTTGTTGGGGGCGGCGCAAACGGTTCGGAAAATTGGCAAGCTGACCGCTGCCGAGGCCATGCGCCCGCCGGTGCCGCCCAACTATTCCGGCGGATTTGCCAAGCTGATCGGTAAAATCAGAAAACTGGACGAGCCGACCAGGATTATCTTGCGCGGTCTGGTGCGGCGTCCGCTCCGGTCCATGCTGGGGTCTTTCGGTGTCGCGGCGGCGCTGGGTCTCTATGTGACATCGGCCGGATCGATGGACAATGTCGGGCTGATGACCGACCTGTTGTTCAACCAGGCCGATCGCGCCGACGTCAATGTGACCTTTGCCGAACCGCGCGACGAAAGAGTGTTACGCGAACTGGAGCGGCTGCCCGGCGTCATGCGCGTCGAGCCGGTGCGCTATGTTGGCGCCACGCTAAGTGCAGGCCATCTGTCGAGAACCGAAAGCCTGACCGGGATGAAGCCCGATGGTGATCTCAACCGGCTGGTTGATATAGACGGCGGGCTCACCCAGCCGCCGCCGCGCGGATTGGTGATCTCCAGCATATTGTCAAAGCAGCTGGACGTTAGACCCGGTGACGAAATCAATGTCGAGATAACCGATGGCCGCCGGCCGCAGCTGACGATGCCGGTTGCGGGCATATTGAAAAGCCCGGTCGGCAATCCGGCCTATGTCGATTTTGAACGGCTCGGCCCGATCATGCGCGAAGCGCCGCTGTCATCCGGTGCCTATCTCAGCGTTGACCCGGACAAGGCGGACGCGCTTTACCGGCGGCTCAAGGACATGCCGATCATTGCCGGATTTTCCCAGCGGGCGGCGGCGCTTAATGGCATAGAGGAAACCGTGGGTGAAACCATGGGGATCGTGACTTTGTTCAATACCGGCTTTGCCGCTCTGATCGTGTTTGGCGTGGTCTATAACAATGCGCGGATCAGTCTGGCCGAGCGCGCACGCGATCTGGTTTCATTGCGGGTGCTCGGCTACCGGCGACCGGAAGTTTCCTATATTCTGCTGGGCGAACTTGCCCTGATTGTCATCACCGGCCTGCCGCTGGGCGCGATCTTTGGCTATTATCTGTCCAAATATCTGACGGCGTCGATGAGCGGGGATCTTTTCATCCTGCCTTTTGCCCTGACCGCGGAAACGGTAGCAATGGCGATATTGGTGGTGCTGTTGACAGCAGCGGTATCGGCCCTGTTTGTCCGCAGCCGGCTCGACCGGCTCGACCTCGTCAGCGTATTGAAAACAAGGGAGTGATTTGATGGCCAAGAAACATCTGTCCCGGCCCGGCCCCAGAGTCCTGATCGGCCTGATTGCAGCGGTGATCATCATTGCTGTCTTTTTTGCGCTGCGCACGCCGCCACTGGATGTCGATGTCGCAGAGGCTGTCGAAGCCCCGTTGCTTGTTACCATCGACGACGAGGGCGAAACCCGCGTCCGTGATATCTATGTCGTCGCCGCGCCGATTAGCGGGGAGTTGCAGCGGGTCGATCTGGAGGCCGGTGATCCGGTGGTTGCCGGACAGACCGTTGTAGCCCGGATCATGCCGGCCCAGCCCGATTTCCTGAACAGCCGCAATGAGGCCGAAGTGCGCGCGCAGATCAAGGCGCTGGAGGCCAGTGTGCAGTCCTCGGCGGCAAGAATCGGTCAGGCCGAAGCCGACCGCAAGCTCGCAGAAGCCAATTTCAGCAGGGTCGATGCCCTTTACGAGCGCGGTTTTGCGACCCGCACCGCGCATGATGCGGCCCGTGCTGCGCGCGACAGCAGTGCTGCGCGACTAACAGAAGCCCGAGGTGCAATGAATGCCGCCCGGTTTGAATTGCGCGCAGCGAGAGCGCGACTGATTGCGCCTTCCTCCTCCAAAACAAGCGGCAGCGCCCTGGCCGTCCGCTCTCCGGAAAGCGGTTCGGTGCTGCGGGTGGTTCAGGAAAGCCAGGCAACGGTCGCTGTTGGCACTCCGATCATGGAGCTTGGCGATCCTTCCGACATCGAGATTGTGAGCGACCTGCTTTCCAGCGATGCGGTAAAAATCAAACCGGGTAGCGCGGTGCTGATCGACAATTGGGGCGGTGACAAACCGCTGAAAGGCAAAGTCAAACTGATCGAGCCTTTCGGCTTCACCAAAATCTCGGCGCTGGGTGTCGAGGAGCAAAGGGTGAATGTGATCATCGACTTTGTCGATCGACGGATTGCCCGCGAACGGCTGGGCCACGGCTATCGCGTGATTGTACGGGTTGTGGAATGGTCGGGCGATAAAGTGCTGCAAGTACCGATCAGCGGGCTTTTTCGAGACAAGGGCCAATGGTCGGTCTTTGTCATGCGCGGCGGTGAAGCGCATCTGGTTCCGGTTGCGGTCGGGCGGATGAACGATGAGCGTGCGCAAATAACGAAAGGCCTTGAGGCCGGGGATGAAGTCATTCTGCATCCCAGCGAGAAGATCGAGGACGGACGCTCGGTCAGGCTGCGGGATGATTAGCATTTCCGGCTGACACGCTCTGCATGGTCTGGCAATTCCAGCACGATAGCACAGCGATGGCGCTGGTTTGACAGCAGCTGTCAGTATGGATTCTGAACTTACGCCTGAACCGGCGCGTCCAGTTCAAAACGTAGCGTTGATTTAGCGAATATCTTTTCGCTTAATATTACAATAACTTATGTAATGGTGCCCCATAGACTTCAAAGATGGGCACTCGAATCATTGGAGAATTTCAGTCAATTTCCCTTAGAACGACAGCGTTGCTTCCAGAGGTCAGCGTTCTGAAGGCCTGCGCTCGTTCCTGAAAGCCGCAATTCAGCGCAATCAATTTACCCGGACCCGTATGGCAACAACTGGGTGGTTTGCAGACTGTCTGCTTTTAAATGACTTAAGCCAACAGTCGCCATCTAGTTCCATTCGCGCCAGCTACCCGGATCGATAGAGATATGATCAAGCCGGACAGATACCGATTTTCATTTCACTCGGACGAAATGATGCATAGCAGCGGTTATGCAACCTTGCGGTTGCGGCACTTTCCCGACAGGGCCGTGATCAACGCGTCGACTTCAGCCATTGGCACCGGACGACTCAACAAGAAGCCCTGGATGTTGTTGCAGCCGTTTTTAAGAAGCATCTCGACTTGCTCTTCCAGTTCCACGCCTTCCGCTATGGTTTCCATCCCCAAAGCAGCGGCAAGGCCGGTAATTGCCTGAATGATAGCCGCACTGCCTTTATCAGACATGATATCGTCCACGAAACTGCGGTCGATTTTGATCTTGTCGAACGGAAAGCTGCGCAAATAACTGAGGGACGAATAGCCGGTGCCGAAATCGTCGAGAGCAACTCGGACCCCCATTTCCCGCAAGCTGTGTAACGCCTGCAGGGTTTCCGCGACATTATCAATCAACAGCGATTCGGTAATCTCGAGCTCAAGCCGCTGTGGTGACAACCCAGACTGGGTCAGCGCCTGTATTAGAACCGATTGGAGGCCTTTCGTCCGAAACTGGACTGGTGATATATTTATCGCCACCCGGATTTGTTCGGGCCAAGTTGCTGCCTGATGGCAGGCTTCTTTAATCACCCACTCGCCAATCTGGACGATCAGGCCGGTTTCTTCGGCAAGCGGGATGAAGTCGAGCGGAGACACAAGGCCGCGGGTGGGATGATTCCAACGGATCAACGCCTCGAAGCCGTTTATTTTCTGTTCTTCGGTATTGAACAACGGCTGATAGTATAACTCGAACTGGCCGTGCTCGATCGCCAGTTTAAGATCGATTTCGGTTTCCCGGCGCTTCCGAGCAAGCTCATCCATTTCTTGTTCGAAATAGTGATATTGGCCTTTGCCTTCATGCTTTGCTCGATAAAGCGCGAGATCAGCGTTTTTCATCAAAATGTCAGATTCAGTGCCATCATGAGGTGCAACGGCTATCCCGATGCTTGTCGTTGTCGGCATGATATGCCCATCAAACTCGAATCTGTCGGCAAAGGATTTTTCGAGACTTTCGGCGATTTTCGTAATTGCATCCACACTGTCGACGCCATCGACCAGCACCGCGAACTCATCACCACCGAGGCGGGCAATAAGATGGCCATCCAGCAGACCTTCCATGCGCGAAGAGACTTGCTTCAACAAACCGTCGCCAACCGGGTGA
>TARA_R110000772_G_scaffold15232_5_pt1 | contig 45578 bp, 38 predicted proteins | sample TARA_R110000772 | Tara Oceans TARA_R110000772 (sample SAMEA4397948) | marine metagenome | biome: Polar Biome; feature: [SRF] surface water layer (ENVO:00010504); material: water (ENVO:00002006), including particulate matter (ENVO:01000060) such as... | depth 5 m | reverse complement strand
AAAAAGAAGCAGCCTAGTCTCTAAGTCAAGGCTGTAGAAGCCCATTGGTCGACACGGAGTGGCGTCGATGGGTAGTTCACTTAGGCGTAATACTCTTTATTATTGGTTTTAGTTTACAGCTAAACTAGTTATAGCTTTAAAAGTTAACAGTGGTTGTTTTTAAAGGTTAAAAATTTCAATTGTCATTAGTATATTTCAAGTGCACTTAGTAGCATATAAGTGCTAATTTAACGCTAAGTAAATTAATAACAGGGAATATACTAATGAAACTAGAATCTTTAGCGCTGCATCATGGCTACGAATCAGAATCAACCACAAAGTCTGCAGCAGTGCCAATTTATAATACGTCATCTTATACGTTTGATAACACCCAGCATGGTGCTGATTTATTTGATTTAAAAGTACCTGGTAATATTTACACCCGTATTATGAACCCGACTAACGCAGTATTAGAGCAGCGTATCGCGGCTATGGAAGGGGGCGTAGGCGCACTGGCTGTAGCCTCTGGCATGGCAGCAATTACTTACGCAATTCAATGTTTATGTGAAGTTGGCACCAACATTGTTAGTACTAGCCAAGTATATGGCGGCACTTACAACTTATTTGCACATTCATTACCACGCCAAGGTATTGAAGCACGGATGATCAAAGCAGATGACTTTGAGGCCTTTGAAAACGCAATAGATGATAATACTCGAGCAGTATTTTGTGAATCAATTGGCAACCCTGCAGGTAATATTGTTGATATTGCCCGATTAGCCAAAATAGCACACAGTAAAGGTGTGCCCCTTATTGTTGATAACACAGTAGCAACGCCGTACTTATGCCGCCCATTCGAGCTGGGTGCCGATATAGTGGTGCATTCATTAACTAAATACATAAACGGGCACGGCACTGCCATTGGCGGCATGATTGTTGACTCAGGTAAATTTGATTGGAAAGCAAATGCTACGCGTTTTGCCATGATGAACGAGCCAGATCCGTCTTATCATAATGTTGTTTATACCGAAGCCTTTGCAGAAGCCGCGTTTATTGGTCGCTGTAGAGTGGTTCCGCTTAGAAATACCGGTGCGGCACTTGCACCAAAAAATGCATCAGACATTCTAATTGGCCTTGAAACCTTAGGTTTGCGAATGGAACGTCACTGCGAAAATGCACAAAAGGTGGCTGAGTATTTACAAAAGCACCCTAAAGTTTCATGGGTTAACTATGCAGGCTTAGCGTCAAGTCCATACAACGCAATGTGTAAAAAAACAACTAATGGTAAAGCATCGGGTATATTAAGTTTTGGTATTGTAGGTGGCTTGGAAGCAGGCACTCGTTTTATCGACGCACTCAATATGATACTGCGTTTGGTAAACATCGGTGATGCTAAGTCGCTAGCGTGTCATCCTGCATCAACCACGCATCGTCAGCTTAATGATGAAGAACTCGCTAATGCAGGTGTGAGCCGTGATTTAGTGCGTTTATCGATTGGTATTGAAAATATCGACGATATTATTGCAGATGTAAGTCAAGCGCTCGGTAAAGCGTAAGCTATTTATAAGTAATAACATCGTTTAAAATGCCTCTATACACTGAGGCATTTGTATTTATTGACTCATTGAAAAGCATATAATTAAGTATCTAACTTGATAAGTAAACGGTCTAAGCAAGCCAGGATAGTATAAATAATTATCAATAAGGTTATATTTATCTAGCAAAATAGCTTAAAAGTGGCTAACCGCAATTATAATTGTTATGTTACGTGTAACATAATAAATTAATTACCTGTGATGAAAAAAAATAAACGCTCTTCACTTCAAAATATAGCGGATGCAGTTGGGGTCACTAAAATGACGGTAAGTCGTTATTTACGTAACCCAGAGAAAGTATCAGCAACAACTCAAATCAAAATTAAAGCAGCCATAGATTCACTTGGTTATATTGCTAATAAAGCCCCAGATTTATTATCTAATGCCAAAAGCTACTCTATAGGTGTGCTTGTCCCATCGTTAACTAATCAAGTGTTTTCGCAAGTTATTCGCGGAATTGAAGATATTACTGAGCCTGCTGGGTATCAAACAATGCTCGCGCATTATGGCTATAGCCCCGAAATTGAAGAAAAGAGAGTTGAATATTTATTATCATATCATGTAGATGGGCTAATTTTATCGGAAACAACGCATACCGACAGAACCCGAAAAATGATTGCTATGGCGGGTATTCCTGTGGTTGAAATAATGGATATTCATCACACTCCAATACACCAAGCGGTTGGCTTTGATAATGCTAAAGCTGCTTTTGAGATGACCAATGCGCTTTTAGATAAAGGCTACCGGAATATTGTTTACCTTGGTGCAAGGTTAGATATGCGCACACAATTGAAGTTTCAAGGCTATAGCGACGCAATGTTACTAAGGGGGTTTACTCCTAAAAGTGTGATGACAAATGAAGCTTCGTCGTTTAGTTTGGGCGCTAAATTATTGCAAAAAACACGTACAGAACATCCAGATACTGACTGTATATTTTGTACTAATGATGATTTGGCTATTGGTGCTATTTTTGAGTGTCAAAGAAATAATATTTCTGTTCCTCAGCATATGGGGGTTGCAGGCTTTCATGGCCATGATATTGGTCAATCTATGGTGCCTCAGCTAGCCAGTGTGATCACGCCGCGTTATCAGATTGGTAACCTTGCAGGGGCTAAATTACTCAGTCGTATTAGTTCAACAACAGATATTGAAACACCCGATGAGCAAATATGTGATACCGGTTATGTGATTCATTTAGGCGAAAGTGTTTGATTAACTATGTCACTCATAAAGCAAGAAAATATTAAACCTAGAATATTGAGTTGTAAGTGAAATATGGTGCTTGCCTCCATCAAACAGTAAAAGCTATAACACTCGAAGTAAACACCGATGCTGCTATTTAAGCACAGCATCGGACATATTTAGGGTTTTATGAATAAAAATAATTTATAAAAAGAGGGAAATAATCATAGCTACAATAGCACCCGTTGTACCAATGATGGTCTCCATCACCGTCCATGTTTTCAGCGTTTGCATTTCAGTAAGGCCAAGGTAGCGATTAGCTAACCAAAAGCCAGAGTCATTTACATGCGATAAAACGATTGAGCCTCCACCAATGGCGATAGTAACCGCAGCAAGCTGAGCGCCATCTAGTCCAAGCGGCTCTAACATAGGTATAATTAAACCGCATGCTGTAAGCATAGCAACAGTTGCAGAGCCTTGAATTACGCGTACTGCGGCTGCTAATATAAAAGCTAGCATAACAATCGGTAAGCCAGATCCCGCAAGCATATTACCAAGCGCTGCCCCTACACCCGAATCAACCAATACTTGTTTAAATACTCCCCCAGCGCCTGTTACCAAAATGATAACGCCAGCAGGTTGTAAGGCACTACTGCAAATTTCCATAATACGATCTTGTGGTACACCGCGTTTTACACCCAGTAAATAAAATGCCATTAAGCAAGCTGCAAGAATTGCAGTAAATGGGTGACCGATAAACTCTAACCAATGATGTAAGTTAGATTGTTGCTCAACAAAACGAGAGCCAATCGTATTTAAGGCAATCATTAATAATGGCAGTGCAATTAAACCTAGAGCTAAGCCAAAACTAGGCTCGCCCTCACCGTCTCTAGTATTATCATTGTTTTGGGCGTGTTCAGGTAGTTCAACATGAATTGACTTAGCAATTAGCGATCCCCAAAGAGGGCCGCCAATGATCATAGCTGGAATAGCAGCAAGCAAACCAAATAAAATCATATAACCGTAATCGGCACCAAGTTGAGATGCCACTAAAATAGGGCCTGGCGCAGGGATAAGAAATGCCTGACAAGCAGCAATACCAGCAAGCAGTGCAATCCCTATTTTAATAACACTACCACCGCCTTTACGTACCACAGCAAATGCAATACCAATTAAAAGCACCACAGCAACATCAAAAAATAGTGGTAAAGCACATATAAAACCAGTAAAGGTGAGCGCCCAGTTAGCGTTTTTCTCGCCAAAACGATGTAATAAGGTATGAGCAATACGGTCAAGCGCTCCAGTCTCTTCCATTACTTTGCCAAACATGGCACCTAATGCAACCACAACAGCAACAAAGCCTAAAGTGCCGCCCATTCCTTTTTGGATAGTTTCTGCGATCATTTGTGGGCTCATTCCAGAGAATAGCCCGGCTATCATCGAAACTAAAATTAAAGCGACAACCGCGTGTAGCCTTACTTTCATGACTAAAAAAAGTAACAGTAGAATAGAACCTACCGCGGTTAGTATTAAAGATAAATCTGACATATATTTCCTACTTAAATCCAACTCAAATTAGGATAGTTAACTTGTGTTTAATTTCATATTATATTAAGTTACGCGTAACATGTTACCAGTAACTTAATATAAAAATTCATTCAAAGCTAATGAATTTTTAAAAAATAGAGTGAGATTAGCTAAATGAGCCAAATAAACGCGGGTCGAATATTTATTATTATGGGTGTATCAAGCACCGGAAAGTCGAGTATTGGTTATGCGCTTGCGAAAAAAATGGACGCTAAATTTATTGATGGCGATGATTTACATCCCAAAGCAAATATTTTAAAAATGTCATCAGGACAACCGCTTAATGATGATGATAGGGTGCCGTGGTTAGAAAGAATTCGTGACGCTGCGTTTAGTATTGAGCAGAAAAATGAAGTGGCCGTTATTGTTTGTTCAGCCTTAAAGAAAAAATACCGAGAGCAAATATGCGAAGGAAATGTGAATATTACTTTTTTACATTTACAGGGAAATTTTGAATTAGTTAAGCAGCGAATGCAAGATAGAAGAGGGCACTTTATGCCTACTGAGCTATTAAAAAGTCAATTCGAGACATTGGAAATCCCCCAAGCAGATGAGTTAAATGTAATTAGTATCGACATTAATAAATCATTTAAGCAGGTTGTAAGCGCTTGTTTTCAAGCTACGCAAACCGATATAAATTTAGCTAGCGGGTAACCTATAAGGTATAAATACAAAAATAATGAGTAATAAAGTAGATGCCATTTATTTCAAACGTTCAATAACAGGCTAAATTTAACAACAGTTAGTTTTAGTCTATTATTGAAGTTAAAGTTTTATAACCCAGATGTTTAGCTTACCTATTAAAACCCCAGCTATTCATTGCTTAATCGGCTCGTGGGGTTGCTAAAATCACCTTTTTTTCATCTTCAGATAAAATAATCCACTCAAAAATTTCATCGTTGGTACGTCCGCAGCCAGTACATAGGCCACTGCGCCGCTGGCAAACTCCAATACAATCGGTTTTAAGTTTAGTCTTGCTAGTTTTTGTTTGAAAACCCATAAAACCCTATAAAAAATTATTGTTTAGTAGCTACTGATTTGCCAATTTCTAATGAGGTAGACCACGATTTTAAACTAGATAACGTTTTACCGGTGTAGATTGAAATAACAGGGGTGTTTTCATCAAGTACGAAAGTAGTACGAATCGAGTTTTTTGACTCTTTTTGGCTTTCATGCCAATTGCTTTCAAGCAAACATTGGCGAGTAAAAGCCACTGCTTTTTGATGATCTGTTACAGCAGCTACTTGCTCTTTGTAACTATTTTGACAGCGGTAAATAACATTATCATGATCAAATGCAGTAATTTGGCACTGTTGACCCACTAAATGATAGTTAGTACTCCAGCTATCCATAAATTTTGTGGTTACTTTGGTTGTTTTTAGCGATTCAAAACGGGTATCGTATGCACCAAGTAAGGTTTGAATTTTATTACATGGTGTAAGTTGATCTATAGCGGCTGTTTGCTCAGTAACAACGCTAGAACAACCTGAAATTACCAAGCCAGTAAATACGACAGAGGCTAACTTCTTCATTCAATATTATCCTTTTAATTAATGAATTTAGTGCGCTATGTGCTAAAGCACACTAAATAATTTAAGCGTGCTTTTATAAAAGTTGTTGGTATTAAAGTTACAACTTACTTGTGGCGACCTATTAAGCATTTAACTACGTCTTCAAGGGCTAAGCCTTGGCGTTGTAATAGCACTGTAAGGTGATAAATTAAATCAGCAGACTCGTTTGTTAGCTCATCGTTATCGTGTTTCATTGCAGCAAGGGCAACTTCTACGCCTTCCTCGCCTACTTTTTGACAACTACGGCTTAAATCTTCTGCAAACAAAGACGCTGTATAGCTTTTAGCTGGGTCGTCGTTTTTACGCGCTACAATAACATCTTCAAGTTGCGCTAAAAAGCTTAGGCTTGGTTTTGCATCATCGCCAAAACAGCTTTGCGTACCTAAATGACATGTTGGGCCTTGTGGGTTTGCTAGTACCAAAATAGAATCGTTATCACAATCGGTATGCACTGACACGACATTTAAATAGTTTTGAGATGACTCACCTTTGGTCCACAAACGCGATTTTGAGCGCGAGTAAAACGTTACCTTGTTACTTTCAAGTGTCACCTTTAGTGCTTCGCTGTTCATGAAGCCTTGCATTAAAATAACACCAGAACGTGCATCTTGAATAATAGCAGGGATCATTTCACTTTTAGTGAAATCAACTTGAGTTTGGTTGTCGAGTGTTAATATCATAATCTTGCTGCCACTTGGTTATTAGTTAAAAATTGTTTTAGTTCACCAATGTTAATCACATTTTTATGAAAAACACTGGCTGCAAGTGCGCCATCAACTTCACTTTGTTTAAACACATCTACAAAATCTTGCATAGATCCAGCACCGCCTGAGGCGATAAGAGGAATATTACACAGTTCGCGTATTTTACTTAATTGCTCAATATCATAACCGTTACGTACGCCGTCTTGGTTCATACAGTTTAATACTATTTCGCCTGCTCCTAAGTCTTGTACGCGTTTAACCCATTCTTGTGTTTTATAACGGGTACGGCTTGACGCATTAGGATCGCCAGTAAGTTGGTACACTAAGTATTCACCGGTCACTTCATCGTAAAAGCTATCTATACCGACCACTACGCATTGCTTACCAAACTCATCGTGCAGCTCTTTTATTAGCTCAGGGCGAGCAATAGCAGGGCTGTTAATGCTGATTTTGTCTGCGCCGCGTTCAAGTACGCGAGCTGCATCGGCAACCGACTTAATTCCGCCAGCCACACAAAAAGGAATATCAATATGACGGGCAATACTCTCTACCCAATTTACATCGAGTAAGCGTTTTTCAACACTGGCACTAATTTCGTAAAAAACAAGTTCATCTGCACCGGCCTCGCTGTAAGCTTTTGCCATAGTTAAAATATCACCAACTACTTCATGGCCTTTAAATTTTACGCCTTTGACTACTTGGCCGTCTTTAACGTCGAGACATGGAATTATGCGTTTTGATAACATGGGAAAGTCTCGCAGGTAGTGTGTTTATTTTTGAAAGTCATAGCTACTATTCTTTTCGTTAATATTTTGCATTAATAACAACAACACTAAAAACATTATTGTCAGCAAAAAGTCATATTAATAATTACCTACAGTATATATATATCTAAGCGTTATTTATAGGCGAAATATCTTATAGTTAATTACTTTTAAAGCTATTTAGAGGGTTGTATAAATAATAAAAAGTGAGAACTTACGGATGCTAATTCCATGCTGTATTAATGTGTTAAATTATAACAAATGGGCTCTAAGCAGCCGCTAACTTAGCGCTTTTTAGGATATACATAGTGAAGCTGTAGGAATATTTGAGTTTTTCAGTTCAGTTCAGTTCATTTAAGTTATGTATTGTTAAAATTAAATGCTCAACTTAAATTGACTTGTGGTTGGCTGTTATTAGCATGATCATGCTTTTTACTTTTATGTTCATACATTCTTTTATCCGCTTTGTTAAGTAACTCATCTAAGTCTGCTGCTTCGTCGGGATATATAGCATAGCCAATGCTTACAGTAACTAAGAGTTCGTTGTGCTGCAAAACAATAGGTAACTCAATCGCACTTAAGTATCTGGTTATTTGTTTTTCTATTTGGTTTAGGCTTTCAATGTTGGTGCTTATAACAACGAATTCATCCCCGCCAATACGGGCGATACAGTCAGTTTTACGGGTTATATCTTTTAAGCGGTCGGCTATTACGGTTAATACACAGTCGCCAACTATATGGCCGTGAGTATCGTTTATTGGCTTAAGCTTATCTAAGTCAAAATATAAGCATGCCACTTTACTGTTTGCTTGTTTAGCTTTTCCAAACTCACATTCAGCAAACTTTGTCAGGGTGTTACGGTTTGCAAGCCCGGTTAAATAATCGGTTTGAGCTAGTTTTAGTACTTCTTTTTCAGCGATAATGCGCTTTGAAATATCAAAATTAATACCGACTATGCTATCACCATATACTCGGCCATCGGCGTTTATATATCGTGTTGCTCCACAGGGCAGTATAATTTTAAACTCAGCATGAAACTTTTCATTGGTTGCTATTGCTTTGGCCAGCCTATTGGTAACATCATCATAATCATCGGGATGAATTGTTTTTGACCACTGAGCATAGTTACAAGAAAAAGTACCCTTTTTAATGCCATAAAGTGTGTGCATCCAGTCATCCCAAATAAGCACATCGGTTTTAAAATTCCACTCCCATATGCCAATATTAGCCGCATCTGCTGCTAATGCTATTCGATGATGCAAGTTATCTAGCTCAATCCTAGCTTCTCTGAGCTCAGTAATATCTTCAGCAATACCAAGTAAAAATTTAGCCTTACCCATATTATCTTTTATAATCACTTTGTGAGTACGTAAATAGCGAGTTGTTCCATTTATGGTAACTGGCTCTTCGTTAATTGTTATCGAATTGTTTGAGTTCAATACTGTGCGATCTGCTTTTGCAAAAAATTTTGCTTGCTCTGCTGGGAATATATCAAAGTCATTTAATCCTATAAGTTGTTCTTGTGATTTGCCAAGTAATTTTTCAGCTGATTTATTTACATGGCTATAACTTAGATGCTTAGCTTCTTTAATAAACAAAATGTTAGGTAGGGTATCAAATATAGTTTGTGTAAAGGCTTCTTGATTTTGAATATCGGTTAAATCTTTAATAGTAGCTACTAAAGGGGCGTTAGTTAGCTCACTTATAGGGTTGATTGCGATTGTTATAGGAAACTCTTGCCCACAATTTTTGCATCCCTGTAACAATTGGCTTTTTCCAAAGTTGGATTGATCTTCATTAAATGAATGATAAAATTTTGCATGCTTTTTTGGCAGCAATATAGCAATGTTTTTGCCAATTAACGCTTGTTGATCAAAACCAAATACTTTAGTGGTTGGAGGGTTAGCAAATTCGATAATGCCTTGGCGATCGAAACATATCACTACGTCTTGTACTGTATTTAGTACTGCTTTTAATTTTGCCGATAACAAGCTTCTGGCGCGTAATTCCATACTGCCTACTAAAAATAAGCTCAATACTAGCACTACAAATATAATCACTTGGGCAAGTTGTGCACTGTTGTCATTTGCAAGGTAGGTTGTATGGCTAGATTCAAATACATACATAGAGAGCATACCAATATAATGCATACCCGAAATAGCACTGCCCATTACCAGCGCTGCTAAGAAGTTAACCCGCTTTTGTTTATTTTGCGTTGTTTGGCGTAATTCATTTATTTTTAAAGCTAAGCCCGAAAGTGCTATGGCAATAAATACAGAGAACGTAAACAAAGTGGGCTCATAAGCCATATGCGCTGGCATTATCATGGCTATCATACCTACGTAATGCATACTGCCAATACCTAAGCCCATAAGTACACTTCTAAACCATAAGTGTTTAAAACGCTCTAAATTAGGGGATATAACAAAATAACTAGCAAATATACTGGGTAAAATTGAAACTAGTGTTATAGGTATATTGTATCTTACAGGAATAGGGAGTTGGTAGGCTAACATGCCAACAAAATGCATTGCCCAAATACCTGCACCTAAAAAGCAAGATGACAGTAAGGTCCAAAAAAGCTTTTCATTTTTAAGTTGCGCGCCTTTAATACGAGCAGAAAGTAAAAATGAAATATAAGATGCAAATACCGCTGTAAATACAGATGCTAAAACAAGTATGGGGTCATATTTGGCTGTGATCACCGCTGCTTTGAGCATTTCTGGCGTTACAAAATGTAGCGTTAAATGATTAGTCAATGCGGTCCCTCACCTTGATTATAAGCTCTAAGGGCCTATTTATGAATAACTTAAGTATAGTATACAAATATAGTGTTGACCATTAAATGCTTAACTGAAAAATATTACTTTGGGTTATTTTAGTACCGTTAGTATGAGGGTTTTTAGAGGTTTTATAACGGGGAAATAGAGTTAAGCAAGTTGGTTATGTTAAGTAAGTTGCGATATAAAATGAGTTTGTTGGATTAACTATGGTGTTAGCTTTAACGTATTGATAATTTAAGTATGAAGTAACATTATTTTAATACTTCAGAGGTAAGCACTTTTTAAGTGCATCAGTACTTACAGCGCGTGGGCCATGGCGCTAATAGCGGGGCTGTTGTTAACGCTCGCCATAGAAGAGATATTAATTATGCTGCCATAATCGCTATTTTTCATGTGAGGAGCCACTAATTGACAAAGTCGGCACATGGTAAACACATTCATATCAAATACGCGTTTAAATTGGCTACTTTAATGTCGTAAGGGTTTTATTTACCTGTACCATCGCCGCCAACAGTGTTAACAAGTACGCCGATGGGCACTTTATTAAAGTTATGAAGCTAGTTATTTATCAACAGCATAGAGCGATATTTTATGTTGTGGGTTGGGTATAAAAAAGCATGCGGCCAGATAATATTTTACATTAGCTGGCCGTATATTTTATTTACTTTGCAATATTTAGTTTATTACCTTAGGCATTAACTGGTGTGCGTTCATCTTTTTTAACGCCCATAAAAATAGCGTAAAGCACAGGTATAACAATTAAGGTTAGTAATGTAGCAAAGAGTAGGCCAAATACTAATACAACCGCCATTGATTGGAAAAATGCATCAAAATAAAGCGGTATTACCCCAAGTACTGTTGTTAGTGTTCCCATCATTACTGGTCTTACTCGGCTATTAGCCGAATCGACAATGGCATCATAACGTGGTTTACCTTGCTTAATTTCCATATCCATTTGATCAACCAATACAATGGCATTTTTAATGAGTAGACCAGATAAAGAGAGCAATCCTAATATCCCCATAAACTCAAGTGGGGTTTGAGTTGTTACTAAGCCAAATACCACGCCTATAAGAGCCAGCGGTACCACAAGCCAAATAATAATAGGTTGTTTTAAAGCATTGAATAACACCACTACAATTAGCACCATAGCTAAAAGGCCAAGTGGTAGTGTTGATGCAAGCATTTCATTTGACTCTTTTGATTGCCCATACTCACCATCCCATTCCAATGTGTAACCGGCAGGTAAATCAATCGCTTCTATTTGTGGCCTTACTCGATTAAATAATTCAGATGCAAGCTGCCCAGGAAGTGGATCGGCTTGAGCCTTAATTGTCCACATTCTATCTTCGCGCTTTAAAATACCATCACGCCATACGGTTTTAAATCCATTAGTAACTTGCTCTAATGGGATTGTTTTACCTGTGATTTGGCTAGGAATTTGAATGTTGCCTATATCATTAACATTCGAGCGCTCTTTTAGGGGAGCTCTAACAATAATAGGAATTAACTCTTCACCTTCTCTATATTGGCCAACCGTTTTACCAGAAAAGTTTTGTTGTAACGCTTCAGCAATTGCTTTGCGTGTTACACCTGCACGCTGGGCATTAATTGGCGAGTATTGCGGTTCAATAACCCTAACTTGCTGGCGCCAAGTATCTTTAATTGAGAGTGCACCGCCGTCATCAATCATGATTGCTTTCGCTTTATCGGCTAATTCACGAATTACTGCGGGTTCTGGCCCTTTAAATGTTGCCTCAATTTTAGAACCACCTCCGGGTCCCATTACAAAGCGCCATACTTTGCCTTGCGCTTCTGGGAAGGTGTCATCTATATACGCTTGTACTTTAGGGATCATAGTATCAAGCACTTTATAGTCATCTACTTTAGCTAATATTTGGCCGTAAGAACTGTTTGGTGATTCTGCTCCATAAATAAGCATAAATCGTAAACCGCCACCACCAATTAAGGTTTGTACGCCCTCAATACTCTCTTGTTGTTGAATAAAGGATTCAAGCTTGATCATATCTTTTTTGGTTTTTTCGATATCAGTTCCTTGCGGTAACCAAAAATCTACTACCATTTGTGGTGTTGTAGAGGCTGGGAAAAACCCAGATTTTACAAACTGAAATCCCCACATTGATGCACTAAAAGTAAATATCACTACAGCAACTGTTAACCAGCGATGATTAAGCGAGCTAACAACAATGGATTGATAAGCCGCCATAATCATATTAGGCTTAGCTGTTGTAGAGGTGTCTTTATCTTGTTCTTTAAACAAGCAAAAACAAAATAGTGGCGTTAGGGTAATTGCAAATAACCAACTGTAAAGTAAAGAAATTAAAATAACCCAAAATAAATGCCCAGTAAATTCGGCAGTATCACCCGGTGCTAAACCTATAGGTGCAAAGGCCACAATACCTACCAAAGTGCCGCCTAATAAGGGCCACCTTGTTTGCTTTACAACTTCAGATGCTATTTCTAGCTTTTTGCGCCCTTGTTTAGTACCAACCAGTATTCCCTCGGTGACAACAATGGCATTATCAACCATCATCCCTAAAGCAATAATTAATGCCCCAAGTGAAATTCGGTGCATGGGTATGCCGCTAAAATCCATGGTTGCTAGTGTGGCAAAAATAGTCAGTAGTAATACTGCGCCAATAACAAGCCCAGAGCGCAGCCCCATAAACACAAGTAAAGTAACAACAACAATAATTAATGCCACAATTACATTTACTACAAAGTTATCTACCGATGCCTGAACAACCTTACCTTGATGATAATATTCATGCACTGTTATACCAATGGGTCTCACGTTTTCAGCTTGTTTAACGCGCTCATCTACGCGCTCAAACACTTTAACAACGTTAGTACCAAGCACACTGGCAACCCCTAAAGAAATTGCCGGTTGCCCGTTGTAACGTACAAGTTTAGTTGCTGGGCTTTGAAAACCACGATATACATTAGCAATATCTTTTAAATATATAGCTTTACCGTCATTGGTGGCGCTCACTAATAGGTTTTGTATTGTTTCAATAGAATTAATAGAGCCGGTGGGATCTATAAAAATACGTTGATCACCAATTTGCGTATTACCGGCACTTATTACTGTATTTTGCTTATCTAAAATTGAATAAATATTACTGATTGAGCTACCTAAAGTGGCCAAATCTTCACGGGCTATTTCAACAAAAATACCTTCTTGCTGAACACCGGTCATAGCTACTTTAGCAACGCCTTTAACCTGTAAAATATCACTTTGTAGGTTTTTAGCGTAGGCATGCAGCTCATCAGGAGAGTAACCCTCGGCTGTAATTAAATAGCTTAAACCATATACATCACCAAAATCGTCAAATATTTGTGGCGTACCTGTACCTGGTGGAAGGGAAGGGCGAGCATCATTAATTTTATTTCTTAGTTTGGTCCATATAATCTGTAGCTCAGACTTTGTCGGCGAAAACTCCGATTTAATCTCAACTTTTATCTCAGACATACCCGATGAAGAGGTAGACGATATGGTATCAATTTCCTGCAATTCTTGAATAGCACGCTCTAAAGGCTCAGTTACTTCTCGGGCTACCTCTAAAGGGCTCGCACCAGAGTAAGGAACAAACACTTGTGCGGTACGAATTATAAACTCAGGGTCTTCAAATCGTGCCATGTTTTTATATGAAGAGAAGCCAAAGCCTAACGTCAGTATAATAATTATGGTACTAATGAGTTTGTTATTAATAGTCCACTTTGCTAAATCCATTACTCAAGCTCCTATGACTTAGTCCAAGCGCGTACTTTCATACCATCGGTTACATAATTTGCACCGGCACCAACAATTACATCGCCGGCTTTTATACCACTGGTAACAACTAGTTCTTCACCAATACCGTTTACTAAGGTGACAACCGTTTTACTCACGATCATAGATTCACTTACTGTCCATACATAGTGCTGGCCATTTTCTTCAAAAATAGCAAATGTAGGCAGAGTAATTTCATTTGTAGTCGACTTATTATCAAATTCGATACGTAAACTGGCATTCATGCCGGGTAAAATATTTAGCTTTTGCGGTACAGCAAATGAAAACCTAACTTCATAAGTTTGGCTAGACGTATCAGCTTCTAAATTAGCGCGACGAAATGTAGCAGGAATAGGAGTATTAGCAGCTGATTCTAAAAGTACAAAGGCACGGCTGTCTGTACGCGAGTCAACGGTGGCAACAATAGAAGATGGAATATTAACAACCACTTCCATTTCGCCTTTACCAAATAAAGTAACTATATGCTGGCCTGCATTTACATTCTCAAGCGCCTCTACTGGTACAGCGGCTACAATTGCATCATAAGGGGCAACTAAAGTACTGTCTGTCAGTGCTTTTTTTGCTGAGTCATAGCGAGATTGAGCAACTTCTTTTTTCGATTTTAGCTGCTCTATATCTCTAGCCGAAATTACGCCATCTTTAGAGAGCTTAATTCCGCGATTAAAGTCATTATTAGCTGTTTCATACTGTATTTTTGTAGAGTTTACTTCGTTAATAAAGTTACGCTTTTCTAACGATGCCAGTTCGTCACCTTTTAATACGGATTGCGCTGCAATAACATTTAGTTTGTCTATTTTACCGCCAACTTGAAATGCCAACTTTGCGCTTTTTATCGCATCGACAGTAGCTGGATATGTAAGAATGTTTGAGTGCGCAGTATCTTTAATGGTAATTAATTTAACAGGCTTTGGGGCCTTTTCAATTTTTGTATCGACCTCAGGCTCAGAGCAGCCCGACAGTAGTACTGCTAATGCAATGCATAGCGTATATCGATTTTTTACTACGTGTTTTATATTCATATTTTATGCCTTTTATAAAAATCAGGTACGCTTAAACTATATAAACCGGTAAACCTACAACAAACTGTGTAACTATTAATAAGCTTGATAACCTTATTACTTATAAGGAGTATCACCATTGCTTTTATTAACTTTCCCAACGACTTATGAATAATTATACCAAATCGATTGAGTGTAATTCTGTATTGTTATGCTGTTATTAGAAGTAAACGCTATAAAGCCAAATACTGCAATTATAATTGTTATTATAATGTTAATTTAATATTTGTTATACAAAGAGTATACTTTAGCGCATATTATTAAGAATATCATTGTAAATTCAATGCGTTAATATATCTGTGCGTTAATGTTTTTGTTTGTGCGATTGTGTAACTCAGTGATACAGGTAAGTATATTATGTTGCAAAATTGCGAGTTTGAAAGAGCTTACTATATTGCTAGGGCTACTTTAAGTACTGTATGAGGCTAGGTTAAGGGTTTTACTTGAGGTGTTGCTTAATAATTAAGTTAATGAATAAAAGCACAGTATAGGTACTGTGCTTTTTTGTATATATATTAGATTCTTAGCGTGTTACTGCTAGTGCTTCTTCCACACTAAAGGCGCCATCGAGCAGTGATTTACCTAAAATAATACCGCCAATACCCAACTCTTTGAGCTTTTTAATGTCATCAAGTGAGCTTACGCCACCAGATGCTTGTACTTTAATAGTTGAGTTATGCTTAATTAAATCCTCGTACAGCGCGAACGATGGGCCGGTCATGGTGCCATCCTTGCTGATGTCCGTACATAAAAAATCGATAACACCTAAGTTAGCATAAAAATCTACTAGCTCAAGTAAACCAAACTCAGATTCAGTTAGCCAACCATGGGTTGCCGGAGCCCAGCCAGTGGCTGTTTTATTTACATCAAGGGCAATAACAAAGTGCTCTGCGCCAAACTGCTCAATCCAGGCTTTAACTTGTTCGCGTTTTTCAACCGCCATTGAGCCAATAACCACTTGGTTTGCGCCGGCTTTTAGCCAATCACTTACATCTTGCTCACAGCGAATGCCACCGCCAACTTGATACGGCACATTAAGTGCTTTTGTAGCCGCTTGAATGTGTTGCCACTGTTTTTTACTTGGATCGCGGGCACCTTCTAAATCAACTAAGTGAAGTTTACCTGCGCCGCTGTCTGCGTATTCTTTTAAACGCGCGCCTAACTCGAATGGGTAAAACTGTACAGTCTCGTATTTGCCTTGGTATAAGCGCACAATTTGATTTTGTAATACGTCTAATGCTGGAATAATCACAGTGTGTCTCTTTATTAATAGATGAGGGGCAGTCTACAACTGCCAATCAACAAAATTTTGTAATAAACGCGCGCCTATTTTAGCGCTGCGCTCTGGGTGAAACTGCATGCCGGCATAGTTATCTTTGGCCACTATGGCCGAAAAATGTTGTCCATACTCGCCGCTTACTAATGTGGCGTTGTTTACCGTGTGCGCAAAGCTGTGCACAAAGTACACTTGCTCGTCGGGTGTTAGTCCTTTTGTTAAGGCATGCTCTTTATTTATGGTTAAATTGTTCCAGCCCATATGCGGTGACGTAAGTTGACCTACATCAAGCGCTGTTACATGCCCAGGTATTTTACCTAAGCACTGCACGTTACCTTCTTCGGTGCTTTCGCACAGTAACTGCATACCTAAGCAAATACCCATTAGCGGGCGCTGGTATTCGTTTATAGCGTGTTGCCAACCGTTATCTACTAAGCGTTTCATGGCAACCGAAGCATGGCCAACACCGGGTAATATAGCGCGCTCAAAACCCGCTAACTGCTCTGGAGAGGTAATTACAGTTGGCGTTTGTCCTAAACGTTCAAAGGCAAAACGCACTGAGTTTATATTAGCGCATCCGGTATTTATTATCGCAATCATAAACACCCTTTAGAGCTAGCAGTTTGCTGGCTAATATCTTGCGCTATTGCCATGCGCAGTGCGCGAGAAAAAGCTTTAAATAAACCCTCTACTTGATGATGGCAGTTACCGTCGCTTACCGATAAAATTAGGCTAATTGCGGCGTTATCGCTTAAGCTTTTGAAAAAATGCTCAACCATTTGTACATCTAAATCGCCTGCTTTTTCGCGGCTAAAATTAGCGTTAAGTACAAACGAAGCACGCCCCGATAAATCAATTTGTGCTTCGGCTTTACATTCATCCATTGGCAGGGCAAAACCATAGCGAGCAATTTGCGATTTAGTGCCTAAGGCTTGTTTAAGTGCAACACCTAGAGCAATACCTATGTCTTCAACAAGGTGGTGCTCGTCTATGTGCAAATCGCCTTTGGCTTTAATGTTTAAACCAATGTTGGCGTGGGTGCGAATTTGATCAAGCATATGATCAAAAAAGCCAAGGCCGGTATCTATACTGCCGTTTTTAGTTTGATCTAAGTTTATTGCTACATCTATTTGAGTTTCTTTGGTATTACGTGTAACGCGGCCCTCGCGGTTTGCGGTAGTTAGTTTAGTAACTATTGCACTCCAATCGCCATCGTACAAAATACCTTCGCAACATAAATTTTGCGCCAGGCCTATATCAGTTTCACGGTCGCCAATTACAAAAGAGCGCGCTAAATCTACTTTGCCAGAACGCATTAGCTCGGTAAGTAAACCTGTTTTAGGTTTACGGCAATCGCAGTTTTGCTCGTCAAAGTGTGGGCAAATTAATACCTCGTCAAAGTTAATGCCTTGGCTTTGTAGTATGTCCATCATTTTGTCTTGGGCTAGATCAAAATCCTGTGTAGGAAAGCTGTCGGTGCCTAAACCATCTTGGTTAGATACCATTACTAAGCGATAGCCTGCTGCTTGTAATTGTAATAATGCGGGCATTACACCGGGTAAAAACGCCAACTTTTCAAGGCTGTCTACCTGTTTATCGGTAATTGGCTCTTCAATTATGGTGCCGTCGCGGTCAATAAATAAATAGGGGTTACTCATGATACTTCCTGTTGTGCTGAAATTGCTGAGGCTGTTGGCAATGCTAGGCCATCAAGCCAAATTTTTACTTGTTTAAGTTCTTGTTCGCTACCAATTGAAATGCGTAGCCAGTCGCTTTCACCATATAAGGTAAAAGCGCGCATAACCAAACCTTGCTCAAGTGCGATTTTAAAATAGTTTTTATCGGCTAACTTTAAAGTAACAAAGTTACCTTCACCAGTGAGAATTTTTAATACAGCAGGCGATTCACTTAGCCACTGTACAAGTTTAGCTTTTAAAGCGTTTAAAATAATCACTTGGCGGCGCATTGAGGTAATTGCATCGGGAGCAATTGCTTGCGCTGCAATACTTGCTACTACGCCAGATACCGGATACGGCGCTATTACTTTACGAATTGGCGCAAGAGTTGCTGCTTGTGCAAGCGTAAAACCGGTTCTAAGGCCTGCCAGTGCAAATGCTTTTGAAAGGGTACGTAGCACCACTACATTACTAAATTGGTTTATTAATTTTGTAGCGCTTTGCTCTGGGCAAAATTCTATATAGGCTTCATCAACAATAACCAATGCTTTACCCGTTAGTGCTGTTGCAATTGCGGTCACTTTATCAAGTGGGGTTAAGCTGCCTGTGGGGTTATTTGGGTTACAAATAAATACCAATTTTGAGCTGCCAACCGCATCTACTATTTCATCAACACTGCCATTTAATAATAGCGCTTGTGTTAGTGCGTTAATGGCGACATTGTGTGTATCGGCAGTGACTTTATACATGCCGTAAGTTGGCAAAAATAGCGCAATGCTGTCTTTTGCGCTTTCGCAGTATGTTCGCACTAAAAGCTCTATGCCTTCGTCGGCACCACGGGTCATTAGCACGTTTTCGCTTTTAAGCTCTGCATACGCCGCGTAGCGATCAATAACCAGTTGTGGTTGTGGATCTGGATAGCGGTTTAAATCTTCAACACTCAGCTGGATGGTTTTAGCATACGGACTTTCGTTGGCATTTAACCAAGTTGTGCCGCTTAACTTTTCACTTTTAGCTGAGCTGTAAGCAGCAAGCGCTGCAATATTTGCTGGTAATAAGTTATTAGCTTGCGTGCTCTCATTGCTCATTTTTAATTGCCTCTAAGCGAATTGAAACCGCATTTGCGTGAGCATCAAGGCCCTCGGCATTTGCAAGGGGTAAAATAGCTTTTGAAAGCTGGGTTAAACCACTTTTAGTAATTGTTTGCACTGTGTAGGTGCGAAAAAAATCAAGTAAGTTCAAGCTAGAATAGCTTGCGCTATAACCATAGGTTGGCAATACGTGATTAGTACCTGATGCATAATCGCCTGCCGATTCAGGCGTATAATCGCCCACAAATACTGAGCCCGCATTTTTAACTTTATCTAGGTAGGGTGTGGAGTCTGCTAGTTGCAAAATTAAGTGCTCAGGGCCGTACTGCGCTGATACGTCAAACGCTTGTGCGATTGAGTCAACTAAAATAAGTGACGAGTTAGCCAAGGCTTGCTCGGCGGTTTCTTTGCGGCTTAATTTAACAAGTTGGCGAGTAAGCGCCTGCTGAGTTTGCTCTATAATACTTTCGCTGTTACATAATAAAATAACTTGCGAGTCAGCACCGTGCTCTGCTTGTGAGAGTAAATCGGCGGCTATAAATTCTGGGTTTGCACGTTCATCTGCAATAACTAATACTTCAGATGGGCCTGCAGGCATATCAATGGCCATGCCAGGTACAGTTTGCGCCACAAGTTGCTTAGCCATTGTGACAAAGCTATTACCTGGGCCAAAAATTTTATTCACTTTAGGCACTGACTCTGTGCCATAAGCCATTGCTGCAATTGCGCCTGCGCCACCACTTTCTATTAGCGTGTTAATGCCGCATAATTTTGCTGCGTATAAAATAGCGGGGTTAATGGCTTTATCGCCTTGTACGGGGGTAGCAAGTACAACGGTTTTTGCACCGCTTAATTGGGCTAATACACCTTGCATAATAACCGACGATGGCAGTGGAGCACTGCCACCGGGTACATATATACCAACAGCTTCGATGGCTTGATATTTCAGTTCACACATAACGCCCGGTTGGGTCGATAATTTAATATCTTTAGGTAATTGCGCTTCATGAAAACATTTTACATTTGCATAAGCGGTATCAATGGCATACTTAAGCTCTGCACTGAGCGCCTGCTCAGATGCGTTTATTTCATCAAGCGGCACACGTAAACGTGGATTCGCTCTATTATCAAACTCTTTAGCCATGTCCAGCAAAGCGTCGTCGCCTTGCTCTTTTACTTTAGCTAAAATAGTTTTACATCTAGCTTCAACCTTAGCGCTGGCCGAAACCGCAGGGCGTGTTAGCGCCGCTGCTTGTGCTTGTGAAGATTCCTCATTCCAACGAAGCATGTTACTTACTCCATCATTTTTTCAATAGGCATAACTAAAATTGAGTTAGCACCTAGGGCTTTTAGCTGCTCCATGGTTTCCCAAAATAAAGTTTCGCTGCTTACCATGTGCAGTGCTACATAATCATCACTACCGGCAAGGGCAAGTAGGGTAGGTTGACCAGAGCCAGGCAAAATTTCGCAAATTTCTTCAAGCTTATTTTTTGGAGCGTGTAGCATGATGTATTTGCTTTCTTTAGCTTGTCTAACACCACGTAGGCGCGGCATAAGCTTATTAATAAGTGCTAATTTATCGGTATCTTGTAGGTCTTTATTTTGAATTAAACAAGCGTTTGATTCTAAAATAGTATCGCCTTGCATTAATCCATTCGCTTCAAGCGTTGCGCCAGTAGAAACCAAATCACAAATTGCATCAGCAAGGCCTGCACGTGGCGCTACTTCAACCGAGCCGGTAAGCATAACCGTGCTGGCGTTAATGCCTTCGCGTTTTAAGTACTGTTTTAAAATTTCAGGGTAGGTGGTAGCAATACGCTTGCCTTCAAACCAGCTCTTGTCTTGCTTACCAAGCTCTTGTGGCCACGCTAGTGCTAGGCGGCAGTAACCAAAGTCTAGTTTAGACAGTTTAGTTACTTCGCTTGGGATGCCTTGGCGTAAACGCTCAGCTTGCACTTCTACTAGTACGTTTTCACCCACTATGCCTAAATCACATACGCCTTCCATTACTAAGCCTGGAATGTCGTCATCGCGCACACGTAATACATCAATTGGCATATTAGTTGAGTGTGCAATTAAGCGTTGTTCACGAAGGTTAAGTTTGATACCTAGCTGTTTAAGTAGCTCTTGGCAATCTTTTGAAAGGCGGCCGCCCTTTTGGATGGCGATACGTAGACGATTACTGTTGTTCATTATTCATTTTCCTTTAATTTAAAAACTAAAAACCCCGAGGCGGAACCTCAGGGCGAAAATGAATCAATTTGTATGACTCGCCAGAGGTTCCTTTTAGGAATAACCTCTCAGCGAAAGACCTGACAGGTTATTCCGATGAATGGTGGTGATGTACTGATGTCAGGTTTAAGCGCATTTTATTGTCCTATTTAACAAACGTTTATATAGTTAACGTGTGTTGTTATGTATCTCGATTTGTGCGTATTATAAAAACATAAAGCAGCATAATATGGCAAGCCTTTTTTTGCATAATTAAAGAATATGTTATAACCGCCGATATAAACTAGGATTAATGTATATTAACTTAAGCTTTAAAAGCTCATACCATAAATTGATTTTGGTATTGAAGGAGGATGTATGGATATTATGATCCCCTACTTAGGGCCAATTACGCGTTTAGCGCTCGAGCCTAAAGGGGCTTTTTATATTGCGGGCGTAAAACAAGGTGCGAGTACTGACAAAGTCGCATTAGACGAGCGTAAAAAACGTGAGTTAGAAAAAAAACAAAAGCTTTCACTTATCAACGAAAACACCGATAACTCGGGTATTAAAAAAGATGAAGACGGTACGCCGCACCTAGATACATGGGCATAAGTTGTTAAGCTGCGTTATTAAGCGCAGCTACAAAACAGATCAAATACGCCCCAAAGTAGGCGCTATTTGATCATGTATATAACCAGTTAACCGCAGCAAAGTAATAGCTTAATTAGCCGTTTTTTTAGTTTGCTCTGCAGATGCAATACTGCTGTGAATAAGTGGTGAAATAGTTAAACCTTGAATAATAATTGAAAAAATCACCACTACATAGGTCACAATTACAATTAGGTTATGTAAATCAGAGCCGCCAATAAAAACTTCTTCACGGGGTATGGCCGCTGCCATGGCTAATGCTAAGCCACCTCTTAATCCGCCCCAGGTTAATATTTTAACGCTATGCTTGTCGTAACTTCTAAATTGTTTAAACAATACAAAAGGGGCACCTACACTAATAAAACGGGCTATAAGCACAGCAGGTATCATCAGCAAGCCTACGCCAATTTCACTTAGCGTAATGGGCATGGTCACTATGAGCATGCCAATAATTAAAAACAGTAGCGCATTTAAAAAGCTGTCCGTGGCATGCCAAAAGTCTTTTACATAACGGGTATCATCGGGCCCTGTGCGTTCAGTGGCTTTAGAGCGAGTAATATTACCTAACAAAATACCGCTGGTTACCATAGCAAGCGCGCCCGATATTTCCCATAAATTAGCCGCTGCAAATCCTGCGCTTGGGATAGTGAGAGTAATAAGCAAGCGAATATTTACGTCGCGACTATTAATAATTAAAAAGTGGCCAACCAGTGCAATAGCCAAGCCAAACGCTATACCACCAAGGGCATCAACAAAAAACAGCTCGGCTATATCTTTAAAGTTTGCATCGGTACCATAAAAGGCTACTGAAAAAATAGTGGTAAATATAACTAAACCAATCCCATCGTTAAAAAGCGATTCGCCCTCAACTTGTACCGAAATACCCTCAGGTGCACGCATTTGCTTAATGATAGCCAGTACTGCAATTGGGTCGGTGGGGCTAATTAATGCACCAAATAATAAACAGTATATAAAAGGCACTGGCCAGCCAAAGGCTGCAAATAAGTAAAAACTTAAATAGCCAACTATAAAAGTAGAAACCAAGGTAGAAAACAAGACTAAAACGGTTATTTCCCAGCGTTGTTTTTTAAGAGCTTGCAGGTTAATTTCCAGTGCGCCGGCAAACAACAAAAAGCCTAGCATGCCTTTAAGAAGTAACTCATTAAAGTTAATACTCGAGACAATTTGGGTCATAGCTAACGCGTTTTGATCGCCCAAAAGCTTAACGGCAATGATCAACAATAATGAAATGACAACCGAGCCTGTGGTAATGGCAATAGTGGTTTGCATTTTAAGAATATATTGATTTGCAAATGCAATAAAAATAGCAAGTGCAGAAAGAAAGCAAATGAGGTACCAAGCATTCATCGATTAACCTTAATTAATTATAAGCGACACACAAAAAGCGAGTTTCAAGGCTGCTATGGTACTCCTGTCATATTAGAGTGTCACAATATTTATAGGCGAATTAGGCGTTTAATTTAACTTTACTATCGCAACTGGTTAATAGTAAATGAGCCATTGTTAATAGTGTTGTCATAACTTTAAAGCTAAGTTAGTAATAACGTGTCTTGGTAATTTAGGATGAATAATTAAAATGAAGATTTTATTTTATAAATAGCGTCATAAAAGTAAAACTACTTTGTAATTACTTGCCCTTGGTGGTTAGCTTACGTAAAATCGCGCTATTATTTATTGTAAAGTGATTGGTATTATCAAACAGCTGTTTAGTGCAACCGGGCCTTTGGCGTTATCTTTAGATGGGTATACACCACGACAGCCACAAATAGATATGGCCGTTGCCGTTGCTGATGCGTTAAAAAACAGCTCACAACTAGTAGTTGAAGCCGGTACGGGCACAGGAAAAACCTTTGCCTATTTAGCCCCCGCGCTTAAATCAAAAGGTAAAACCATCATATCTACGGGCTCTAAAGCCCTGCAAGAGCAGTTATATCATCGCGACTTACCTCAACTCGTAAAAGCGTTAAGTGCTTCTAAAAAAACGGCATTATTAAAAGGCCGAGCAAACTACTTATGTACTTATCGACTTAATCAGCATGTGGCTCATGTACCTACCGACGATTCTGATGTAATGCACCAATTAGCTATGGTGGCTAAGTTTGCCAGCGAAACACAGTCAGGCGACTTAGCCGACTGTATTGGTATAGAAGACGATGCAAAAGTATTACCTTATGTAAACTCCACCGCAGACAACTGTTTAGGCAAAGAATGCCCCGACTTTCAAGCTTGTTATATAAGAAAAGCACGCTTAAATGCGGCTGATGCCGATATAGTGGTAATTAACCATCATTTATTTTTTGCTGATATGGCGGTAAAAGACAGTGGTTTTGCAGAGCTGATGCCCACAGCAGATGCTTATATATTTGACGAAGCACACCAATTAAGCGAAATTGCTAGTGATTATTTTGGCGAAAGCGTTAGCACTAAAAAGCTGGTGGATTTAATAAACGATTTACGCGCCATTTATCGAGCCGAAATCCCTGACATGCTGCAGCTAGGTAAAAGCTTAAATAAACTCGAAACCAGTGTTGCCGATTTACGCCTGCAGTTTGGCGTTGATGGCAGCCGTGGTGATTGGCGCTCTAAACTCAGCGATAAGCAAATTTGCGCCGCGTTGCATCGGGTTATTAGCGACCTAGACTTTGTTTATCAGGTATTAAAGCTTTGCTTAGACAGAAGCGATAAAATAGAGCACCCGTTTGAACGTGCACTGGCATTTAAAGGCCAGTTGGAGCGGGTATTCGATACCACACAAACAGGTTTTAGTTATTGGTATGAAACCACCCGCCGTTATTTAACTATTAATATAACGCCATTAAATGTATCAGTTAAATTTGCTAAAATGATGGCCGATACAGGCGCAGGGTTTGTATTTACCTCGGCTACATTGTCCGTCGATAATCAGCTTAGCCACTTTAACGCCAGCCTTGGACTAACACCCAAACAAAGCATGATGGTAGATAGCCCGTTTGATTATCCAAACCAAGCACTGCTGTGTTTGCCGCGTTACTTACCTGAGTCGCACGCAGACAATATGCCCCACGCAATTGTAAAATTAACGCTGGAACTGATTAAGTCGGCTAAAGGACGCTGTTTTGTGCTTTTTACAAGTTACCGTATGATGCATTTAGTAGCCGAAGGGCTTACTACGCAAATAGACTACCCAGTTTATATGCAAGGACAAATGTCGAAACGTATTATTTTAGAAAAGTTTACCCGTCATGGTAACGCAGTGCTATTAGGGACTGCTTCATTTTGGGAAGGGGTTGATGTACGCGGCAGTACACTAAGCTGTGTTATTATTGATAAGCTTCCATTTGCCGCACCAGATGACCCTTTACTACAAGCTAAAATGCAAGACTGCCAAATGCAAGGAAAAGACCCCTTTGCACATATACAATTACCACAAGCAGTTATTGCGCTTAAGCAAGGAGTAGGGCGGTTAATACGCGACAGTAAAGACAAAGGCGTACTTGTAATATGCGATAATCGCTTAGTTACACGCCAGTACGGGCAAGTATTTTTAAAGAGCTTACCGCCAATGCGCCGCACGCGAAGCTTAGAAGATGCCAATAAATTTTTACAACAAATTAATTAGAGTAATAAAATGATCAAAAGTAATATTCTTGCCCTTGATGCGTCTACCGAAGCGCTATCAATTGTTTTACATTTTAAGGGGCAAACATTTCATCATTTTGAAGAATGCCCGCAGCAGCATAGTCAAAAAATACTGCCATTAATAGATCAGCTATTAACCAGCGCAAACTGTAAATTAAAAGACTTAGACGTAATTGGCTTTGGTCAAGGTCCAGGTAGTTTTACGGGAGTACGTATTAGTGTAGCTATTGCACAAGGCCTTGCATATTCAACTAAATTACCACTTGTAGGGGTATCTACGTTAGCTATTATGGCGCAACAAGCGTTTGAGCAACACGGCCATGAAAGTGTTTATCCCAGTATTGACGCCCGCATGGGAGAGATTTACTTTGCGCATTACCAAGCACAAAACGGCTTAATGCAATTAGTTAATCAAGAATGCGTAATTAAACCTGAGTTGTTAAATCAAGATTATATAGCCAATAGTGCACCACAATCGGTTGCTGTAGGTACAGGGTTTAAAACATACCCTGATGCGTTGAATGATTTTAATAACGTAACTATTAATAGCGAGATCACACTGCCAGATGCACGCTACATGCTAGCATTTGTAGAGGCAGGCTTTTTAGCGGGTAACGTTGTAAAAGCAAGCGATGCACAGCCTAAATATGTACGCGATACTGTTACTTGGAAAAAGCTTCCAGGTCGAGAGTGAAAATTAAATAACGAGTATTTGCAAATTGGTTGTTTTTAAATCATAATTTTAAATAGATTAAGATTGGAGACGCGTAATGACGCTGCCTATTGGTTCAGGTTTTTTTACCGGAGATATTCCGGGTAGAGTTAGCTCTGCTAAAGTAGTTACTAATAAACCACAAGGTTTGTTAGAGCACACTGCTGCGCCAAAAACGAATACCGATTATGTTAAAAACAGTCGTGAAGGCGTAGAGTTAGCCAATCAATTTTTTAAAGCGAGCGCAGCAAATACACAATATAATCAAACTATTTACGACCAACCCTCAGCACAAGTAAGCAAGGCTATTTCCACTTATACCGAATTTGCAAATTTAGAACGACGTGCTGAAGTGCAAGATTTAATTGGTGTAGACATTTACGCTTAAATTACTCAAATATAAAATTTAAAAATAAAAAGCCCGAACATATTATATGCTCGGGCTTTTTGTTTGTTACATATTCATTGTTTCTAATACGTTATTTTTCTATAAATGCAATTAGCTTATCGGCAATGTCAGTATTGTTTTGTGAGCCCGTAAATTGCTCGCTACCTTTACCATATGCAAATACTTGTACATCTACAGCAGTGTGGCCACCAGTTGTCCAGCCAGTAAAGCTGGCATCGTTAATAATACTTTTAATGGCTAAATTTAAAGGCTTTTTACCCATTTTTTTAGCTTGCTCAAGTTTAATTTGGTGCTCAGAACTAAACTCAATATTAGTATTAGCCGACCAAACTGTTTTTAAATCACTGGCATCCATTAAAAGCGAGGTTAATTTACCAGCCGAGGCTTTAACGCCTTTAACTATTTCGGTATCCCACTTGTATTGTCCGTGGGCACCAAGTGTTAAACCACCTGTTGAGTGATCTGCGGTAACAATTAAAATCGTGTCTTGGTTTTTATCAACGTATGCTTTTGCTTTTTCGACCGATTTAGCAAAATCGTCCATTTCTGCCATAGCACAGGCTATATCGTTAGCATGGCCACACCAGTCAATTTGGCTGCCTTCAATCATCACAAAAAAGCCTTCTTTGTTTTGGCCATCTAATAAATCAAGTGTTTTAGTGGTTAATCGTGCAAGGCGATTAGGGTGCTCATCAATTGCGTATGGAAGGCCTTTTTCGGCATATAAACCAATGGCAGGGAGCTGCGTAATTTGGCCTAGGTTATTAATGTCATCGGAGTATTGATAACCAGCGGCTTTAAATTCTTCAATTAAGTTACGGTCCTCACGAATAAAATATTTAGTCCCTCCACCTAGCATTAAATCAACGGGTAGCCTGCCCGCAATTTTATTGTCAATGTAATCATTAGCAATTTCATCGTAGTTACCGCGAGATTCATTATGAGCTGCAAAGCTTGCCGGTGTGGCGTGGTTAATTTGCAAAGTAGCGACAAGTGCCGTGGTCATACCGCGCTCTTTTGCAATTTCTAACATCGTTTTAACGGGCTTTTTATTGGTATCTACGCCAATAGCACCGTTATAGCTTTTATGGCCGCTGCTTAACGCTGTAGCGCTTGCTGCGCTGTCGGTAACATAAGTATGATCGTCTGGGTAGGTGTGTGCCATGCCAGTTAAAATAGTATCGAATACAGTGCTTTCAATTGCTTTTGTGTTCGAATCGTCTTTAAAGTAGCGATAAGCAGTTGTATAAGCTGGGCCCATACCATCGCCAATCATATAAATAATATTTTTTGGTGCCGAATCTGCATAAGCACTTGTTGCGCTGCATAAAAGCGCCAATAAACTGAGCTGTTTTTTCATGTTTGTACCTTTTAAATGTACTTAATTTAATAGCTTGGAGTTATTGTATACAGTTAATATGATAAATAAATTAATATCGATGAACGACTAAAGCAAAGTGTTAAAGTTATATTGCGCTTAAGCTTTATTAAATCAGGATCACATAAACTAACTTACTTGCTTAGTTATAATTACTCCTTTGTTTTAAATTAGTTGGTAGCAAATACCTATCATTAAAGGTTACATTGTCTATAACTACTGAAGGATAGATTTAAAAACACCTTTTAAAACACGTTAGAGCTAACAGTTATAAATAATCATTAATAAAATTAATAGGGGTGTGCTGTGGAACCATTTAATATTCAAATCAATAATTTAAATATTCATGGTTTAAAAACGGGAAGTGGAGATGAAGTTGTAATTGCGCTGCATGGCTGGCTTGATAATAGTGCAAGTTATATCCCTATGTTAGCAAATGCCAAAGTGCAGCAAACGTGGTATTGCCTTGATTTTGCCGGACACGGATTGTCGTCATGGCGTAGCGACGACGCACACTATTATTTTGTAGATTATATTGATGATATATATCAGTTTATAAATACTCTAGGGGTAAAGAAAATACATTTAGTAGGGCACTCTATGGGAGCTATGGTGGCGGGTGTGTTTGCAAGCTGCTTTAGTGACTATGTAACGTCTGTAACATTTATAGAAGGAATAGGGTGCGTAACAACCCCAAGTGAAGAAGTAACGCAACAACTTAAAAGTGCTATTTTAAACCGAGACAGGCTAAAAAATAAAAAGCCAAGAGTGTATCAATCGAAAGAGCAAATACACCAAGCACGTGCGCAAACAACAGACTTAAGTAGCCAGCTTATTGAGGTATTAATGGCGCGCAATATTAAAACAATTAAAAATGGATTTGCATTAACAACCGACCCAAAGCTTAAAAATCATTCAGGTTTTAGGTTTGATGAGGCGCAATGTATTGGTGCAATAAAAAATTTAATTGCGCCATGTCAGTTAATACTAGGGGATACAGGCTACACTTTTGTAAAACAAAATTTAGAAAACTATGCTAAATATTACAATAGCTTAAATGTAATAACTGTAGAGGGCGGGCATCACTGTCATATGCAAAGCAGTGCGCACTGTTTTGAACAGATTCAAGCATTTATGGTGCAAAGTAGCGTGTGTTAATTGTATATTAGCGTTAAATGTGGGATTATTCTTCATTAGAGTATTTGCTCAATTGTCAAAGTGCCTTACTTAGATTAAGGTTAATAAAAATATAACTATAAACAGGGGCTAAGAGTGGAAAAAATTTGGCTTAAGCGCTACCCAGAAGGTATGCCTGAAACTATCGATCCTGAGCACTATGCCTCATTACTCGAAGTGTTTGAAAAAAGTTTTACCGACTACAAAGATTTACCCGCATTTACAAATATGGGTAAAACCTTGTCTTATGATGAAATTGATACTGCAACTAAAAAAGTTGCGTCTTATATTCAAAATGATTTAGGCCTTAAAAAATGTGACAAAGTGGCAGTTATGATGCCTAATTTGTTACAAACGCCCATTGCTATTTTAGGTATTTTACGTGCAGGCTGTGTTGTTGTTAATGTAAACCCACTCTACACAGTGCGTGAACTTGAGCACCAACTTAAAGATTCTGATACTTCAGCAATTTTTATATTGGCTAACTTTGCCGATACACTCGAAAAGGCATTACCGCATACCGATGTTAAACATATTGTTGTTACCCAAGTAGGTGACATGATGGGTGGCATTAAAAAGCATGTTGTAAACTTTGTTGTTAAGTACATTAAAAAGATGGTGCCAAGCTACACTTTGCCAAATACCATTAATTTTTGCGATTTACTTAAAGCCGACGAAAATGCCTATGTACGTCCAGAGGTTAACTTAAGTGATTTAGCTTTTTTACAATATACCGGCGGAACAACGGGTGTATCTAAAGGCGCAATGTTAAGCCACGGTAATATGGTAGGTAATCTTGAGCAAGTTTCAGGATGTTTAGACCCAGTGCTTGAGCGCGGTAAAGAAGTGGTAATAACTGCGTTACCGCTTTACCATATTTTTGCATTAACGGCTAACTGCTTAACATTTATGAAGTACGGCGGATTAAATGTACTTATAACTAACCCACGCGACATGCCTGGTTTTATTAAAGAATTAAGTAAAGCTAAATTTACTGCTATTACGGGTGTAAATACTTTATTTAATGGTTTGTTAAACACGCCAGGATTTGCCGAACTTGATTTTAGTCACTTAAAAATGTCATTAGGCGGCGGTATGGCTGTACAACGCCCAGTTGCTGAAAAATGGCAAACAGTTACAAAATCTAAATTAATGGAAGGGTATGGTTTAACCGAGTGTTCTCCTTTAGTTACCGTTAGTCCTTATGACTTAACGGCATATAATGGCTCAATTGGTTTACCGGCTCCAAGTACCGAAATCAAATTAATTCTTGATAATGGCCAAGAAGCAGCAAAAGGTGAACCAGGAGAGCTTTGGGTTAAAGGCCCGCAAGTTATGCTTGGTTACTACAAACGCCCAGATGCAACCGCTGAGAGCTTACAAGATGGCTGGTTTGCTACCGGTGACATAGCAACTTATGACGACGAAGGTTTCTTTTATATAGTCGATCGTAAAAAAGATATGATTATTGTCTCGGGCTTTAATGTATTCCCTAACGAAATTGAAGAAGTTGTTGCCATGCACGACGGGGTGCTTGAAGTAGCAGCTATTGGTATCCCTCACGATACGAGTGGTGAACAAGTTAAAGTTTTTGTTGTAAAAAAAGACCCTTCTTTAACTGAAAAAGATATAATAAAACACTGTCGTGATAATTTAACTAATTATAAGGTGCCTAAGCTTGTTGAGTTTAGGGATGAGTTACCTAAAACTAACGTAGGTAAAATACTCAGAAGAGCCTTGAAAGATTAGCAACCATTAAAAAAGCCGACATATGTCGGCTTTTTTATTGTAGGAGACTAAGTGCACTACCAATTAATTGAAACCCAAAATCAGCTTAATACTTTTGTTGAGCAAATTAAAAACAAGCCCGTTTTAGCCATAGACACAGAGTTTATGCGTCGCCGTACTTTGTACCCAGAAGTTGCACTTATTCAAGTTTATGATGGCGAGCATTTAGCACTTATAGATCCACTGGCAGAACTGTCATTATTCGATTTTTGGCAAATTTTAAAAGATCCTGCTGTTTTAAAAGTATTTCACTCTCCTTCAGAAGACATAGAAGTTTTTCAAAAGTACGCTGGGTTTGTTCCTACGCCGTTATTCGATACTCAATTTGCACTGCAAATTTTAGGCGAAGGAAACTGCATGGGCTTTGCCCTTATGGTAAAAACCTTACTGGATATTGAAATAGATAAAAGTGAATCACGTACAAATTGGTTGCAACGGCCATTAACAAATAAACAATTAGAGTACGCTGCTGCCGATGCCTATCATTTATTACCCTGTTTTAATCTTATTATTGACAGTGTAAAAGCCGCCGATTTATTTAATATTGTTATTAGCGAAAGTGAGTTAGTGGCTAATAAGCGTGAATTTCAAACCCCAGATGAACTGCTCTATAAAGACATTAAAAATGCGTGGCAACTAAGGCCACATGAACTTGCAATATTAAGAGAGCTGGCTGTTTGGCGTCGAAATAAAGCAATTCGTAAAAATTTAGCACTTAACTTTGTATTAAAAGAACATAATATGACAGAAATTGCTAAACGAGGCCCTGCAAGTTTAAATGCATTAAGGCAAATTCCGGGCGTTGAGGCGATAGAAGTGAACCGCTCGGGAGTCGAAATACTAAAGTGTATTGAACAAGCAAAAGCATTACCTGAGGAGCAACACCCAGCAATTTTAAAGCGTTTAATAGACTTTCCTAGTTACAAAAAAGTAGCGAAAGAGATAAAACAAAAAATTAATAAAGTTGCCAAAGAACATAATATTCCAGAGGATGTAATGGCTTCTAAAAAGCAGGTTAATCAACTAATTAGTTGGAATTGGAAATTATCTGCAGCACAAAAAGAGCAGCATATTAAACCAGATTTGCTTAGTTCTTGGCGCTATTCTTTTGTAAAAGATACGCTAAAAGAATGGGATGTTTGATCGTATTTAAGTCTCTAAGGTTAGCTTACATAGATAACTTACTTAATAGTGTATTGAGCTAACAGGTATAAATACTAAGCTATTATAAGTGCACCTATTATTGGGAGGCAGTTATAATAGCTTTATTAATTTATTTGCTATTCATTTAGTGGTGTTTTTTATATACCACTGTTATTAAAGTGCTTTTTATGAAAGTTGAAACAATAAAACGTAAACTATTAGAACTATGTAAACCAGCTTGGATATTAGCTATTTTGGTTGCTTTTAATGGTTACTGGCTAATTAAACCTGTTGTTGCACGTATGCTCGAAATGCTACCGGGTGTATTAAACTGGTCGCTCGATTGGTTAAATTTAATTGATAAAATAGGAATAACAGAACTACCGCGCTTTATTTTAGGTGCAGGCTTAATAATAATGTCGGTTGGCTTAGCTTTAAAAGCACGTTTAGCGTGGGCTTTTTCACTGATACTATTAATAGTGGTCGCGGTTATTAGTATTTCATCTTCAAGCTCTGGGCTAATATTATTGTCTTACACTATGGTTGTGAGTATGTTATTACTCGTATACTGGAAAAGCTTTGATGGCTCTAGTATTACCGCAGGTAGTTTGTTTGCTCTAACGAGTACAGGCGCATTAATGCTTTATGCTGTGTTTGGCACTTTGTATTTAGGCAGCGAGTTTAGTACCCCTATTACCGATTTACCCACTGCATTTTACTTTTCTATTGTGAGCATGTCGACGGTAGGCTATGGCGATCTTTACCCTGTAACGTCTACAGCGCGACTATTTACCGCATCAATTATTGTTATGGGTATTACCGTTTTTGCTACTTCGATCAGTGCTATTATAGGCCCTGTGATTGGTGGTAATCTTAAAAAAATTGTTAAAGGTAGGATTTCGAACGTAATGAGAAAAAATCATTTTATTATTTTAGGTATTTCACCCACCGCACACAGTGTTTATGCCGGTTTGGTAGAGCGTGGCGATGTAGTTACTTTAGTGTGCCCAACAGGGTCTGAACACGAATACCCGGTAGATGCAGACATTGTTTATGGCGACTCAAGCTCAGCCGATATATTAATCGAAGCGGGCGCTAAAAAGGCAAATTATATTTTAGCGTTACGTAATGATGATGCTGAAAATGCGTTTAGTATTTTAGCGGCTAAAGAAGTTGCTGGCGAGGACACCAAAACAATTGCTTTGGTTAATTCAAGTAAACATATTCCGCAAATTAAGCGCGTAAAACCTGACGTAGTATTTTCATTGCAACTACTCGGTAGTGAGTTGTTAGTGAGAACGCTAAAGGGTGAGACTATTGATAATAAACTGATCACTAAGTTGTTCTTTGGTGATGCAGAATAAGCTCGGCTAATTACTCAGGCCAATGTTTAACTACTTATTATAATAACCCTAAGTGTTAGCTAAACTGGTTCAACATTAAGTTGAAATAAAAAAGCTTAAATGACTCTCTTATTTCCATTTTATGGTAAAGCTATAAAATAAAGTCGTTAAAAATAAAAAAGCCGTTCATTTCAATGAACGGCTTTTTTGCGAGCAGTAATTTAATGCTTAATTACTGCCTTATACTTTTGGCTCTTCGTCAGGCAAGGTTACGTTTAGCTCAAGCACGGCTAAGTCATCTTCATTCTGATCAAACTGAACTTGGACTGCATCACTGCTCACGTTAACGTATTTACGGATCACATCTAAAATATCTTGTTTTAATTGTGGTAAGTAATCCGGCGTTCCTCGTTGAGAACGTTCGTGCGCGACTATGATCTGCAATCGCTCTTTTGCTAATGACGCACTGTTTTTCTTTTCTGAGCGGAAGTAGTCAAGTAAAGACACGTTAACCTCCAAATATCCGTTTGAATAAACCTTTTTTCTCTACATCTAAGAAGCGAAAGTCGACAGTCTCACCTAGTAAGCGGCTAATCGCATCTGCATAAGCTTGGCCTGCATCAGACTCACTGTCTAAAATAACAGGTTGGCCAGAGTTAGATGCACTTAATACTGCTTGAGACTCAGGAATAACGCCTAATAAATCAATCGCTAAAATATCCTGAATATCTTCAACCGATAACATTTCACCTTTAGAAACACGATCTGGGTTGTAACGAGTAATTAATAGATGTTCTTTTATATTTTCTAAGCCTTCTTCAGCGCGCTTAGACTTACTGTGTAAAATACCTAAAATACGGTCTGAATCTCGCACTGACGATACTTCAGGGTTTGTTGTTACAATTGCTTCATCGGCAAAGTACATAGCCATCATAGCGCCAGCTTCAATACCCGCTGGTGAATCACAAACAATGTAATCAAAGTCTTCTTTTAATTCGTTAAGCACGCGCTCAACACCTTCGCGTGTTAGGGCGTCTTTATCACGAGTTTGTGATGCAGGGAGTAAAAATAGTTTATCAACGCGCTTATCTTTAATAAGTGCTTGATTTAAATTTGCTTCACCATTAATTACGTTTACAAAGTCGTACACTACACGACGTTCACAACCCATAATTAAATCTAAATTACGTAAGCCAATATCGAAATCGATAATAACTGTTTTGTAGCCTTTTAATGCTAAGCCTGTACCAATTGCGGCACTTGACGTTGTTTTACCAACACCACCTTTACCCGAGGTAACGACAATAACTTTTGCCATGAGATTTATCCTTTAACCAAAGCTGAAATTTCTAATGATTCATTTTTTTGTTGTATCTGCACAGCGCTACCCCAGTGTTCACCTTGCAGTGAATCACTGATCCAATAATTGCCATTAATAGAAACAAGTTCTGCTTCTAAGCGATTACAAAATATATGTGCGTTTTTAAACCCTTTTGCGCCAGCGATTGCTCTACCACGTAGGGTTCCGTATATATGTACGTTGCCATCTGCAATAACTTCTGCGCCATGGCTTACAGCACCTAGTACCACTAAATCGCGATCTTTTGCATAAACTTGCTGACCAGAGCGTACCGTGCCATTAATTATTTGTGCAGGCAAGTGCACTGTTTTTTCAACAATAGACGTATTGGGTTCTTTTTTAACAGATTCACTCTTAACGTCTTGTGAATAATTTAATACAGAGAGGCCAGCTGCTTTGGCTTGCGTATGTTGCTCGTCTGAGCCATTACACACACCAACCGCATTAAAGCTCATACGCTCAAGTAATGATTTTAAATGAACAAAATCGAGAGAGTTATTTTTTATCTCAATTAAGTTAACAACAATAGGCGCACCTTCAAAAAACTTGGGCGCTTGGGCTATTTTTATATACAGTTGCTCTGCTAAAAGGTTTATATCAGTACTGTAAAGATGTAAAACTGATAACGTAAAAAGATTCCCTTTTAACTCAAAAATTTGTTCTGACATACACGCTCAATTGAATTATCTGATCAGAGATTAAATTTAGATAAACGCAGGCTGAATAAGGCCTTTATTGAAATTTTCAATCTAATTATTCTAACTTATTATTGCTCTCATGTTATAGTGTGAATCATTGTTAAGCAAGAATTTATAGGGCCATAATGCTCACTGCGGTATATAAAAGTAAGAAAAAAGCGGATAGCTTCTTATTTGTTGAAAAAAGAGATGATTTTACTAAAGTTCCGGAACCTTTAATGGCTATGTTTGGTCAACCTAAATATGTGATGCTGATAAACCTAGCAAAACGTGAGGTGTTAGGTACAGCTGATTTAGAAACCGTAAAAGCAGCATTGACAGAAAAAGGGTATTATTTACAAATACCGCCTCCGCAAGAGAATCTGTTAAGCCAATTGCGAAAAGAAAACGGAGCCGAGAATGATTAAAAAATTAGCCATAATTTTATGTGGAGTATGTTTAAGCACATCTGTAATGGCAAAAACCCAAGCTGAATTTCAAACATATTTAGACGCTTTAAAGCAAGAAGCAATTGCAAAGGGTTACGACAGCCAGCTTATTGATCAAGCATTTGCTGGTGCAAGCTATAAAGAAAAAATAGTATCTGCAGATAAAAATCAGCCAGAAGTTAAAGAAACGCTCGAAACCTATTTACCTAAACGCGTACCGCAATGGAAAATTGATCGCGCCCGTAAATTATACGCCGAAAACCAAGACGTGCTAGAAAAAGTAGCTAAAGACTTTGGCGTGCAAGCGCGCTTTATTGTGGCAATTTGGGGCCTTGAAAGTAACTTTGGTGCTATACAAGGTGGCCATAATGTAATTTCATCGCTCGTTACGCTCGCATTCGATGGTCGTCGCGAAACCATGTATAAAAAACAGCTTTGGGCTGCGCTTGATATTTTAAAGTCAGGGCACATTACCCTTGATAAGTTTAAAGGCTCTTGGGCAGGTGCTATGGGGCAAACGCAATTTATGCCTACCTCATTTAACGCTTACGCGGTTGACTATAATAACGATGGTCGCAAAGATATTTGGACTACCAAAGAAGATGCATTCGCCTCTATTGCTAATTACTTAAAGCAAGAAGGCTGGAACGACTCGCTTACATGGGGTCGTCAGGTTAAGTTACCAGAAAACTTTGATAGTAAATACGTGCTAGTGCGCGGTACTAAAACGCGTAAACAATGGTTAGAATTTTGGAATGACTCAGAGCGCTCATTAGCTGAATGGCAAGCACTAGGTGTACGCCGTGCAGATGGTAGTGATCTGCCAAATGTAGATGTACGAGCAGCGTTGGTAATGCCAGATGATATAAATGGTCGTATGTACTTAGCCTACGATAACTATAAAGTATTTATGCACTGGAATCGCTCGTATTACTTTGCTACCAGTGTAGGTTATTTGTCAGACAGAATTGGCTATCCAAAAAGATAATACAGATTAAATAAGTATCTAAAAAAAAGCCGCAATTGCGGCTTTTTTGAATTTTGGGTTTTACTTACTCTTTTTTAAATATTTTATCTTTTAAATCAATTACCTTACCGATGCCAGATCCTAACTTCATTAGCTTATTAAGCTGCTCAGGGGTTAAACGCTGTAATTCAGATGACCATTTAGTCACTGTTTCAAGCAGGTTATGAATTTCGCCCATTTGTTTTTGTGCGTAAAGTTCATCTTCGTTGCTTGCAGTATCTAATAGATTATCGCGCAGTAAGCTTAGAGTAGGCTCTACTTCGCGTTTTTTACGTTCTTCGAACACCCGGTTAGCCATATCCCAAATATCACCCGCAGGGGCATAATATTCTTTTCTGTCGCCAGGAATATGTTGTACTTTAATGAGCTGCCACGATTGCAGCTCTTTAATGCCCATACTAACATTGCCGCGTGAAATACTGAGGGATTCTGCAATTTGGTTCGCGGTCATCGGATTTTTAGTAATAATCAATAAGCCACACATTTGTCCAATAGTACGATTGAATCCCCAGCGGCTACCCATTTCACCACAGTGCATTACAAAGGAAAAATTTTTGTCGGATAAACTCATAGCTTCTTAATTTTTAGTAATTTCAGAAACTAATGCTAGCACGCTTATTGAGTATGGCAAGATTTTACAGCGAGTTAAGTAATTACTGTCAGACTAAAGTTTAATTTAGATTAATAATCACTCAGCTATATTGGTTTAAGTTGTAACGGGTATAAAGCAATGAAGTTTATTTTTAATACACATTAATACTTATTTTATAGGTATTACTTAAACGATGGAATGATTATGAAAGCTGCAATTAATAATGAATTTAAAGGTAAATTACAAATAATAGACATGCCTATCCCAGAGGTTGGCATAAATGATGTATTGGTAAAAATAGCGGCCTGTGGGGTGTGTCATACAGATTTACATGCATGTCATGGCGATTGGCCTGTTGCGCCTAAAATGCCTTTAGTGCCAGGTCACGAAGGCGTAGGTGTAATTGAAAAGGTCGGTAGCAATATTAAACACCTAGAAGTAGGCGATCGCGTAGGTGTGCCTTGGCTTTACAGTGCCTGTGGGCATTGTGAGTTTTGCTTAGATGGCAGAGAAACCCTGTGTTTGTCACAGCATAATACCGGCTACTCTATAGATGGTAGTTACGCCGAATATTGTTTAGCACACGGTGACTACGTGGTAAAAATACCCGAAGGGCTTGGCTTTTCAGAAGCCGCGCCATTATTTTGCGCTGGAGTAACCACGTATAAAGCACTTAAAGTATCGGGAGCTAAACCCGGGCAATGGGTGGCTATTGTGGGAGTAGGCGGTCTTGGGCACTTAGCTGTACAGTATGCTAAAGCAATGGGGTTTAATGTTATAGCGGTTGATACCGGCAAAGAAAAACTCGCGCTGGCCAAAGAGCTTGGCGCAGATATTACCCTCGACTTTAAAGAAGTGGTTCCAAGCGAAGCCATTTTTGAACAAGTAGGCGGCGCGCATGCAGTTGTATGTACTGCAGTTTCAAAGCCTGGTTTTGAGCAAGCTTATAAAAGTGTACGTCGTGGTGGTAAGTGTGTGTTAGTTGGTTTACCGCCAGAGGATATGCCATTACCTATTTTTGACACAGTATTAAATGGTGTGTCAGTTGTGGGCTCTATTGTAGGTACTCGAAAAGATTTACAAGAGTGCTTAGAATTTGCAGCACAAGGTAAAGTAAAAGCAATTATTGAAGAAAAACGCTTAGAGGATATTAACGAAATTTTTGATGATATGCTCAAAGGCGAAATTAACGGCCGTATAGTTGTTACTATTTAACGGTTAAAAAAGGCAATAAAAGGCGTACATATTAAGTATGTACGCCTTTTATTATTTTAGTGACAAATCCTAGTTAAAGTGTGTAGCTAAAGCTCAATTTAGCATTGCGCTCTTGCCCAGGCATACCGCCTAAAAACATGGCTTTAGAGTAATAACGCTTATTAAATAAATTATTAAGATTTAGCTGCATATGCCATTTATCAGTTGTGTACGAAATAGCAGTGTCATAAATTGTATAGCTAGGTACATAACCATCCGGAATCGAAAACGAGCTAGAGTTAGTGCTGCGGTTATCTACAAAAGTAATACCGCCGCTAATATTTACCGCCTCTGGTAAATTAAACATGTTTGCGTAGTAAGTTACCCAAGTGCTGGCAGTTACATAGGGCACGCCTTTTTGGCGAGTATCGAAACTGCTGCTATTAGGATTACTTTGATCACGTGCATCTTGGTATACGCCGTTGACGTTTATTTTCCATTTATCGTTTAAGTAAGCGTTTAAATCAAGCTCCACACCTTTGGTTTCTTCTTTACCATTATAAAAGCTTTCAACTACCCCCTCTGCAGATACACCCGCTTCATAAAGAGGATTAGCATACTCTAAATTAGTTCGTGCGCTTTCAAATACCACAATAGACGCTAATAACTGATCGTCAAAGGCCTTAAAGCGAAATCCTAAATCGTTACTTAACGATTCAGAATCTTCTCTGTCGGCTTCGTTACCACTTACAGAGCCTAAAACACTGTAGGCTGTACGCCCTTTAGAATGATTAACAAATATCGAGAAATCTTCTGTTGGCTGATAAGTTGCACCTAAATTATAGGTTAAACCACTGTCTGATGTATTTGCCTCAGGTGTTGGGTTTGCACGGCTTGAACTGTAGCGCTCATCTACACCTAAATGCTCGTAACTTTGTTTAATACGGTTATAGGCAACCCCAATACGTGTAGTAAGGGCTTCATTTATATAGCTTACATGTTGAATACCTAACCCCCAAGCTTGTACTTTTTTATTGTAGTCGCTGGTTTTAAGTGGGTCGTAATCGGCAAAGTTACCGGTTGGCCAGTTAGGCTCTCGTATATCGTAAATGTAGGGCAGTGTGCCTTGGTAAAGTAAGTTACCGTCGCTATCGTTGATCACTTTATCGGCATCATAAATAGAGTATTGTTTAAAGCCAATATCTCTATCTTCATAATTAGCGTTTACTAATAACTCGTTGTCTATATCGGCTACTGAAAAGTCGTAACGCAAATCGGCAAAGTACTGCCATGACTTTTCGTCGGCCTCCACTTGGCGATACTCTTGGCGGCGTGCTGCAAACGGGTAAAGTACCCCGTCTTCAACTAGTGGCGCGCGCGGATCTTGGTTTATTACTCCACTGCGAGTTGAATACACGTAATTATAAGCTCCGGTTTGACGAGCAAAGCTTGAGGTGTAATTACGATACTGCAATTGTTGATTCAAAAATAAATCATCGGTAATAAAGTAGTTGTGGGTTAATTTAAAACGCAACTCCTCACCTTCGTTATCTTTAGCCATAGGTGAAATAATACCATTAGTACCAAAGCTGTAAGGCGTTAAACCATCTGAAGACGATAATGAATTTGCAAGCTCAATGCGCTGCGCTTCAGATAATTGCAAGCCATTGCCAGACGGATCATTTACTAAATCAGCACCGGTTACTTGATCTGACGTTAGTCCATTTACCGAATTTGCATCGTAAATACGAATAGGGTGACCAATTGAATCCACTGCAATGGCATCTTTAATGTAGGCCGCGGAGAGCATAATATTTTGTTTGTTATCGAATACATATTTAAGCGAGGTATAAATTTCGTCGCGATCTTCTTTTAAGTCACGAAAGCCGGCACTTGAAGCTGTTTTAGCCATGACCCTATAGGCTAAATTATCGGTTATAGCATTGGTGCTATCAATCGAAAGTGCATAACTATCCCACTGGCCATGCTCTACGCCCACTTTATGTTTTTCGTTAAACTCAGGCTTTTTTTCAATTAGGTTTATTACGCCACCAGCGCTACCTATGCCATATAAACCAGTAGCAGGGCCTTTTAGTACTTCAACCGATTCAACATTAGTAAGTGAACGAGTCGGGTTAAAGGTATTACCTAGCCCAGCACCGCCATACATACCGTCGTAGGTGTAATTGGCATCTAAGCCGCGAATAACTAAATTATCGCCAATACCGTAGTTATTGCCGGCTTGAGTTAAACCACTTACGTTGCGTACTAAATCTTGCAGGCTATTAACCCCTTGTGATTCAATAAGTTCACGGTCAATAATAACCACAGGAGCTGGGGTTTCCATTAACGACATGTTTGACTTAGTAGCTAAGCCAGAGCTCATAACAACACGGTTTTGTTTTTCGTAAACGCTAATGCGCTCTATGTTGTCTTCAACTTTTATATCATTAGCAAAGGCTAATTGTGCATTTAAACAAGCAAGGGTAAGTAAAGAATATTTAAAGTTATGCATATAATGGTAAGTATTCGTATTTAACAAGTTACGTGAATGATAATGGTTATCGTTATTAAAATAAATAAAAAGTTCAAAAAAAACTTTAATAACAATCTGTTTGCTGGTTTTTTAAGCGTGTTGAAATTGGTAAGCGTAACTTATGCTTTTTAAATGTACGATTAGCTTTTTCAGCCTAAGTTGGCCAAAGTTTCAGCTATTAATTGTTTAGGCATAAAAATTATTTAGACTTAAAATAAAGGCCCGCTATAAATTAAAAGCGGGCCTTATGTAGAGCTATCTAAAAAGAGTTACTAATTTTTGTAAACTACCCCTGCCTTCATTACAAAAGGAATGTGCTCAAGTGTTGCAATATTTTTAAGCGGATTGCCTTTTACTGCAATAATATCGGCTGCAAAGCCGGTTTTAAGTTGGCCTAACTGCTTATCCATTTTTAATAGCTTTGCGCTATTTACAGTAGATGCTTGAATTGCTTGCAGTTCAGTCATACCAAACTCAACCATGCGAGAAAACTGTTTAGCATTATCGCCATGCGGGTAAATAGCAGCATCGGTGCCAAATACCATGTTTACGCCGGCGTTCACTGCACGTTTAAAGCTATCACGCTGTACTTTAGATACTTGGCGTTCTTTATCTAGGTTTTCCTCATCTACGCCATTTTGCTCACCAAAACTCAGTGTATATTCGGTATTGTAAATATCCATTGAAAGCCAAGTACCATGATCTTTAGCTAATTTAATTGCCTCGTCATCTAAATAACTGGCATGCTCTACGCTATCAACACCGGCTTTAATTGCGGTTTTTATACCATCTGTACCATGAGCATGCGCGGCTACTGGTAAGTCGCGAAGGTGCGCTTCATCTACAATGGCTTTCATTTCTTCAAACGAGTACTGCTGTGCGCCCAATTTAGTCCCTTTTGAAAATACTCCCCCTGTGGCACAAAATTTAATGGCGTTGGCACCGTATTTAATATTTTCGCGCACTTTAACGCGTACCGCCCATGGACCATCGGCAACGCCTTGCGAGGTATATTTAAGCTCAGGTGGCAAACGGTTGTTATCACAATGGCCGCCGGTAATACCTAAAGAGGGGCCTGCTGCCCAAATACGAGGGCCAATTATATCGCCTGCATTAATTCCATCTCGTACTGCAATTACGCTGTAACCTTCTGCGCCTACGTTCCGCACGGTAGTAAATCCAGCTTCAAGGGTTTTTTTCGCAAAGTACGCTGCTTTTACAGCCATACGCGGTACCGATTGTCCTACACGCTCACTGCGAGGTACCGTTGGATCGCTGGTTAAATGCACGTGCATGTCCATTAATCCTGGCATAAGTGTCAGTTCAGGCAGCTTAATATGTTCATCTCCTTTATTAAGCTTAGGCGTTTTATTGCTATCAATAGCGGTGATCACGCCATTATCTATGGTAATAAGGGGTGACTGTATTAACTTACCACTTTGAACATCAAGCATTGCCTTAGCAGATACATAAGTAACAGCATAGGCATTCATACTGTTTAAACATAAAAGTGCGATAGAAGCAGACAGTAGTTGTTTTTTCATATTAGGGGGTCTTTTATTAGTATTTTAAATTAACTCGACTTTACCAAGCTAAACACAAACTGCAAATAAATAGCGATGGCTGTTATCTATCGTAATTTCTTTATTTAGTTGATGTAACTACGCATACTCGATAAGTAAATTTTAACAAGGTATCAGCATGAAATTAATAAACTTGGCGGTTATAGCCAGTGGTGTACTGCTTGCTTTAAGTGGTTGCACTAATATAAATAAAAGTAAGCATGAAAGTAACACCACCAGTAGCCACGCGCAATTGAGCATGGCTAATACTGCCAAAGCAGTGGTGTCAGAGCTTTCAGCACAACAACAGCTTGATGTACTGGTAGCGCAATATTACGATGAGTCGCTTATGTTTAGCCCTCTCAGTGCCACTTACAATGGCCGTAATGAGTTTAATAACCAATTTACGCCTGTTATTTCATCGGCTAGCCGTGATAAAAAAGCCGCTTTTTATAAAAAATATCAACAGCGCTTAACACTTATAGATAAAGAGCAGCTAGTAGGACAAGCATTATTAAGCTTTGAAATATTAACCCAAGACTTAGCGCTTAAGCTTGAAGGAATGCAATACCCAGATTATTTACTGCCAATTAATCAAATGGCAGGGGCACATAACACCTTTGCTGGTTTTGGCTCGGGACAAAGTGCACAACCTTTTAATACAGTTGAAGATTACACCAACTTTTTAGCCCGAAGTGAGGGCTTTATTAATTGGCTTGTAAGTGTGCAAGAATCAATGGCGCAAGGCATAAAGCTTGGCGTAGTGTTACCAAGACCACTGGCTAAAAAGCTGCAACCACAATTTGCAGCCCATGTGGTAACTGACGCTGAAGACTCACTATTTTGGGCGCCAATTAAAAACTTCCCAGAGTCGTTTACAGCACAGCAAAAGCAACAAATTACAGCACAATATAGAAAATTGATTATAGAGCGTTTAGTACCTGCATATAACAGCATGAGCGAGTTTTTAACTAATCAATATATTCCTAATAGCCGAGAAAGTATTGGTTATAGCGATTTACCTAACGGTAAAGCGTGGTACGAATACCAAATTAAAAAACACACTACGCTTAGTTTATCTGCCAACGAAATTCATGATATTGGTTTAAGTGAAGTAGCGCGTATTTTATCTCAAATGAAAAAAGTAAAAGAAACAGTTGGCTTTAAAGGTGACTTATCTGCATTTTTTGACCACTTACGTGATTCGGACGAATTTTATTACAACACGCCGCAAGAGTTAATAGCGGCATACGAAAACGTAAAACAAAAAATTGATGCGCGTTTGCCACTGCTTTTTAACATAGCACCAAAAGCGCCATACGTTGTAAAAGCAGTAGAAGCTTACAGAGCACAGTCGGCTGCGGGCGCATCTTATGCGTCTCCAGCACCAGATGGTTCTCGCCCAGGTGTTTTTTATATTAATACCTATAACTTAAAGGCGCAGGCTAAGTTTTTACTCGAAACACTATCGATTCACGAAGCAGCACCTGGGCATCACTTTCAAATAGCATTACAGCAAGAAATAGATGGCCTGCCAGATTTTCGTAAATTTGGTGGCTACACCGTATTTGCCGAAGGTTGGGCGTTGTACGCCGAAAGCTTAGGGAAAGAGCTTGGCTTATTTACCGACCCGTATATGTGGTATGGGCGTTTATCAGATGAGCAATTACGCGCTATGCGTTTAGTACTCGACACTGGTTTTCATGCAAAAGGCTGGACGCGTGAGCAAGGTATTGATTACATGCTAGCTAATTCGTCTATGGCTAAAAGTGATGTAATAGCCGAAGTTGAGCGTTACATAGCATGGCCAGGCCAAGCGCTGTCATATAAATTAGGAGAGTTTAAAATTAGTGAGCTGCGCGACTACGCACATAAACAGCTAGGTAATAAGTTTGATATTAAAGCGTTTCACACGCAAATACTCATAGATGGCGCATTACCTATGCCAATTTTAGAACAGAAAATAAAGCGCTGGGTTAAATCAGTACAATAATGCTTAGGCAAAGCCCTTACCTGCAAGGTATTGGCTTTGCGCCATTTGCAGCAATACGGTAGAATGCGCGCTCTTTAGGGGCGCGAGTACATTATGTTTGATCAACAATTAGCAAATACACAATTTTGGCTTGAAAAAAGCCTAAGCGACATGAACCAAAATGAATGGGAAGCCATTTGTGACGGCTGCGGGAAATGCTGCTTAAATACCTTTATTGATAGCGAAGATGAAGATGAATTTACCGCCACCGATCAGCTACGCGAAGGTGAGCAGTTAATATTTACTAATATTGTGTGTCAGTATCTCGATAATAATACCTGTGGTTGTAGCGAATACGAAAATCGTCAAACGCTGGTACCATCTTGTGTAAAACTTACCAAAGAAAACCTCAAAGATATCTTTTTTATGCCACAAAGTTGCAGCTATCGCCGTTTGCACGAAGGGCGAGGGTTGGCCTCGTGGCATCCGCTGTTAAATAATGGCGACAAAACAAAAATGCATCAGCAGGGCATTTCGGTAAAAGACAAAACCGTAAAAGATTGCGACGTTAAGCTCGATGACTTTGACCTATATATAGCAGAGTGGCCAACCAAGGATAGTGATTAATGAGCAAGCAACAGGCTGTTATTGGTTTATTAAATCCCAAAAGCCCAACTAA
>TARA_R110000772_G_scaffold99174_3_pt1 | contig 46296 bp, 73 predicted proteins | sample TARA_R110000772 | Tara Oceans TARA_R110000772 (sample SAMEA4397948) | marine metagenome | biome: Polar Biome; feature: [SRF] surface water layer (ENVO:00010504); material: water (ENVO:00002006), including particulate matter (ENVO:01000060) such as... | depth 5 m | reverse complement strand
TAGGAATCAAGTCAAGGATCAAATCTGGAATTCTTTATGAAATCTGTTCTATATAAAGTCAGGCGGCAAGTCTTGAATCAAGCCCAGGCTCTAATCTGGGTGAAAGTCCCAAATCGGGCCTGGCATCAAGTCATGGATCAAGCCCAGAGTCAGGTCTGGGGGGAAGTCGGGCGCAATGTCCTAAGAGACCTCGGAGATTCTCTATGAAGTCTGTATTACATAAGGTGCATTGCAGAGAAGTCTGGAATATGAACTATCGCGACAAAAACGATCCGATCGGTACACGTGGGTTTATAGTCCATAGAGCCATGTATCCTAGGGTCTGGGATCAAGTTAGGATGAGAATAAGGGCCCGGATCAGATTCATGAAAGCGATATTGGATTGGTGAATCGACACAAGGAAGGAAATGAAGTTATGTCACAAGTGTATGGTCTTGAACTGCTACCCGCCCATATGCGACCGGGTGTTGAGCGGTATGTCATGAATGGTATCATGCCTGGCGATTTCCTTAGGTGTGTCCTAGAGAATGACCTTGTGAGATCCTTTGGTCGTGCTGATAGCATCAACTCTGCATGTATGGCACAATGGGCATCATGGCTCTATGTGGAAGCACCCCAGGACTGTTGGGGATCACCCGAGGTTGTCGAAGCATGGTGCAATAAGGGAGGTCTGGAAGGTCGCGAATGACTTGACATAGACCACATAATACTGTATAATACTACTATTGGTGGAATTTATGGTTTCACCAATATTCTTATCATCATGAAAGGTAACTATATGTCACAAGCAGAAAGAATTGAAACCCTCCTAGTTAAGGAAGGTCGCGGTCATCCAGGTATGACCGTGGCTGCAATCGCGCGAAAAGCTAAGGTGCCGATGCAATCGGTATCGAAGCGGATCTATGATCTCAAGGAACGTGGTAATACGATCTATACCAACTTCCGGAAGGTTCGTGGACAGAAGAAGACTTATTACCGCCTAGGATAATATTTCTCAAAAAGTGGGTGGCATGTGCTTATATATAGTATGTGTTACCCACTTTACCATGGAGAGATATTATGGAAATGCAAATTAATGTTGAGGACCTGCGAAAGAATAAGATTTTGATCGCAACGCCGATGTATGGAGGTCAATGTCACGGACTATATACCAAGTCGATTCTTGATCTTCAAGGCCTTTTGACACATTACGGTGTTGAATCACGGTTCTCATTCCTATTTAACGAAAGCCTCATCACTCGCGCAAGGAACTATTTGGTTGATGAATTCCTACGAAGTGAATATACTCATCTGCTATTCATCGATTCGGATATTGGTTTTGATTCGCATGATGTGATCGCACTATTAGCCCTTGATAAGCCCATCATAGGCGGACCATATCCCAAGAAAAGCATCAACTGGAATAATGTCATGAAGGCAGCCAATAAGCCAGAGGCGACAACAGGCGATCTTGAGGCCGTGACAGGAGATTATGTGTTCAATCCTGTGCCAGGTACCAAGAACTTCTCAGTCTCAGAGCCTCTTGAGGTTATGGAAATCGGCACAGGCTTTATGATGATCCAGCGAGATGTCTTTACCAAGTTTCGTGAGGAATATCCCCACCTGAGATATCGGCCCGATCATGCAGGTCAAGCCAACTTTGATGGGTCGAGATATATCCATGCATACTTTGATACCGTGATCGATCCTGATTCTCACAGATACCTATCGGAGGACTATATGTTCTGTCAATATTCAAGAGCGATTGGTATACCCGTGTTTTTGTGCCCTTGGATGAAGACCCAGCACATTGGCACATATTCGTTCACTGGCAACATGGATAAGATCGCCGCTTTGACGGGAACCCTATGAAATCAGTGGTAGAAGAAGTTAGAGGTTGGCCTGATGTGATGCTCGAAGAAGATCCTGTCAGACAACAGGCTGGAAAAGTTATTGATATGAAAGTCTGGAATTATGTCGATTCATATGTTGCCGGTCCAGTTTGGGCTCAGGTCTGGAACCAGGTTCGAACCGAGATGGGATTTTTGATATGATCTCCGTCCAACAAAAACTCCGAGGACCATTAGTACCTAGTGTTTTTTACAAATTCTTGGAAGTGAATGATATTGTCGGAGATTTTTTTCATCCATGTCATGCTAGTAATAAAGTAGGATTTCCAGTCTGGCAACAAACTGGCTATTTGATTTGGCGTAAAATAAACAGGAGTGTTTCATAATGCTGATCGGAATTGTTGGATTTGCATCTGCCGGTAAAGGAACTGCAGGTGGTATTCTTGCAAGTGAATATGATTTCCAAAAACAGGAGTTTGCTGATCCTCTAAAGGATGCAGTGGGTATCATCTTCAACTGGCCTAGGCACCTCCTTTCGGGGGATACAGAGGAGAGTCGAATCTTTCGCGAGAAGGTGGATGATGATTGGACACTCAGATTGGGGTATGAGGTGACACCTCGCAGTATGCTCCAGAAGATGGGTACAGAGGCGGGTCGAAACATCTTTGGTAGTGATCTCTGGGTTCAGTCACTGGATAGCCGAATTGATATGACTGCTAATAATGTGATCACGGATGTAAGATTTCCTAATGAGATCAAGTGGATTCGGTCAAAGGGTGGGTTTGTCATTCGCGTAACGCGAGGTCCAGATCCATCATGGTACGACACAGCCTGGGAATATAATAAATCAGATCGGAGCGAATGGATGCTCTATGATGAAAAGGATAATGCCATCCATTACTCTGAGTGGGCATGGATCGGTCAGTCTATTGATTATATGATCCATAATACATCCAGCATACAGGAATTGAAGAATAACATCGGCCACATGATGCAGATATTCACTGGTCCACCAAGCAATGAGTGATTGACTATTGCCTCGGACTATGATATACTTTCACAATGGTATAATATGAAGGAATTGATCCATGAAACTAACCGAAAACACTATCTCCGTCCTAAAGAACTTTGCAACAATCAATGAGAGCCTCCTGGTCAATTCAGGAACTCAGCAAAGAACGATGAACATCGATCGGACGATCCTGGCTGAGTTCACGGCCTCTGATGACTTTCCCCTCCAGTTCGGAATTTATGATCTGCCACAGTTTCTGGCCAATATCACTCTTCTGGAAAATCCCGAGGTTGATTATGGTGAGAAATCGCTGGTCATGACCAATGATTTGAAATCCCTATCATTCAACTATTGTAGTCCGACCCATATCAAAAGTCCTCCCAACAAGACCCTCAAGATCGAAAATCCTGATGTGGAATTTGATCTCTCGGCAGAAAACTTCCAGTTTCTCCTGAAATTGGCTGCGACGAACAATCTCCCCAATGTTACCGTAGCCAATGATGGTAACCAATTGATCATCAAGACATATGAGCGGTCCAACGATTCGTCCAATGTCGGTGTGATTCGATTGGGTGATTATGAAGGTAAGGATTTCTCCGCGACCTTCAATGTGAACAACTTCAAAATGAACGTGAATGATTACCACGTCAAGGTCAATCTCGAAGGCTTTGCCCTGTTTGAGACAAAAGACCAGACGCTCCGGTACTTCATCGCACTTGACAAGTAGGAGATTGAATATGAGCATGATAGGACATAACCAACCGGTGATGAATGTTGAAGCACTATCACCTGTCGATAAGGAAAGGGTCAAGAAGGCTCTATCCGAAATGAATGATAGTATGACGCGAGCCTCCTCTGAGCGAACCCTCCAAAAGGAAATCATCGATGAGGTTTTCGATTCGGTGGGTCTTGACAAGAAGATGATGCGCCGAATGGCTCGCGTGTTTTTCAAGGCCAATTTCAATGATGAGGTAGAAGCCAACAACCAGTTTGAGGACTTCTATAAAGGCATCGTGCAGGCTAAACAGGACACAGCAAATAATGTTTAGCAACCGCATTCGGGGGTCAGATTATCCACCTGAACCACCCGAACTTCCGAAAGTCGTTTTTATAGGGCCGGTCTCGGCAGAATATGCAACGCCTGCTGATGATTATGTCTGTAACAGATTCCATATTCAACCTCTAATGACACCCTCTGGATATGCTTTGCCACTTGGTGCTGCACTAAAAATAATTGAGAAGATTAGTAAGGAGTTGGACGAGATTGAAAGAAAATTGGAGAAAATGAATGTCTGAATTCCTATATGTGGAAAAATATCGGCCACATACGGTGGGTGATTGCATTCTTCCTGATCGACTGAAAAAGTCATTCCAGAAGTATGTGGAGACACAGGAAGTACCCAATCTGATGCTGACGGGTACTGCTGGTGTTGGTAAGACGACCATAGCGAAGGCCATGTGTGAGGAGATCGGTCTGGATCATATCGTCATCAACAGTTCCGAGGAACGCGGGATCGATCTCCTACGCACCAAGATCAGGAGTTATGCATCAACCATGTCGCTGGTGGGTGGCAGAAAGGTGATTATCCTTGATGAGGCCGATTATCTGACACCGGACGCTCAGGCCGCACTTCGTGGCGTGATGGAGGAGTTTTCTGATAACTGCACCTTCATATTCACCTGTAACTTCAAGGGTCGCCTAATCGAAGCCCTCCACTCGCGCTGCACGGTTGTGGATTTCATTCTGCATCCTGATGAAAAGCGAGGTATGATTGTAGCCTTCTTCAAGCGTGTGGGTGATATACTGACACAGGAAGGTGTGACATTCAGAAAGGAAGTTCTGGCTAAGATTCTTGAAAAGCACTTTCCTGATTACCGTCGGACGTTGAATGAGGTTCAGCGACTGGCCGCTGACGGTTCGATTGATGTGGACGATCTCGCGAATGTCTCGGATGTGCGGAAGTTGGGTGAGTTGGTTGCTGCACTCAAGGAAAAAGACTTCAAGGCCATGCGGAAGTGGGTGACAGGTAGTAGCGATATTGATCCAGCCAGGATCTATAGGGCCATCTATGATGCGCTCTATGTGTATTTCGCACCAGCCAGCATACCGCAGGCTGTCGTGATCATCGCGAGATATCAATATCAGGCCGCATTTGTGGCTGACCAGGAGATAAACCTGGTAGCTTGTTTGACTGAAATTATGGTTGATTGTGAGGTGAAGTGATGAAAAATAATGCTGTTCAACAACACGGAATTGATTTTGAAAATTTAATTCATCATGCATGGCATGGTATATCAAAATCTGAATATGAAAAGAAAATTCCGGGGGGTTATACTTCTAAATGGGATATTATGGAAGGCATTCATTCAGATTCTAATGTTAGTGTAAAAGTCACCAAAAGTGATGGTATAGGTTTTGGTGATATACTTCGTTTATATAAAGCAACCAAAGAAGAACCATTCACTTTGGTTGTAGGATGTTTTTTCCAAAAAAGTAAAACGATCAAATCATATTATGAAATTTTGGAAATTTATTTTGAGCCTAAATATCATAAATTATTATGGGGTGGCATTACACTTAAAGAGATAGAATCTTTTGTTGATTATGTGAAAAATATATCTCCTGGTAAGGAATCACAGTCGATTAATCAAAAAATTTGGAAAGAAAAACGAGAAGATATGTATAAAAAAAGAGGCTTGATATCTATCGATGCTAAGATTGATAGCAAAACGCAAAGGCGGGTTCAATGTGGAGTTAAATTAAAGGAATTGATGTCGAGTAGTATTAAATTTGCAAGATATGATAAAAACTATAGGGATAAAATTGATCTGCCATATTTTCAATATAATACTCCTGTTAGGAGTTTCAATTTCAAATGAGCGATTTGGACCAATTTTTTACCAATTCGAATATCGTTGATATGTGCATTGCAACAATCAATTTGGACGAATATGACATTATTATAGAACCCTCTGCCGGGGCAGGGGCCTTTTATAATAAACTACCTAACAATAAAATTGGCATAGATTTGTGTCCCAGAATTGATGGATTGATAAAGAAGGATTATCTAACTTTTACTCCACTCACTGATGATAATAAATTATTGGTAATTGGTAATCCACCATTTGGAAAAAATTCTTCTTTGGCCGTTAAATTTTTTAATCATTCTGCGAAGTTTGCAAATACGATAGCCTTTATATTACCAAGAACATTTAGAAAATTTTCCATAATAAACAGGTTATGTGAAAATTACCATTTAGAATTAGAAACAATACTCCCGATCGATTCATTTCATTTACCAGATGGTACGGAATATGGAGTTCCTTGTGTTTGGCAAGTTTGGAAATTAGGCCCAATTCGACAAAAAATGTATATCCGAACTGTTCATCCAGATTTTCAATTTGTGAAAGATAAATCTGATGCTGATTTTTTAATCCAAAGAGTTGGCGCAAATGCTGGTTTAACTCATAAAAATTTTAACAAATCATCATCATCACACTATCTTATTAAAGGTGGCGATTTAGTATATCAGATAATGAAGAAAATCGATTGGACCAAAAATAATTCACCTAAATATGATACTGCGGGTAATCCATCCATAACAAAAAATGAATTGATAGAGGAATATATAAAGAATGCCTGACCTATTCAAAGATATCCTACCGTCGATCCTCGTCACTAAGAAGGATGCTCTTGGTGACGAGGAAGGCTCGTATGTGCCGTTCATCATCAATCGGGCACTCTCATACCATTATGACTGCATATTGCCCGCCAATGATATGAACCAGGTTCCCCACCTACCCAAAGCCATGCAATACCAGTATCATCTAAATAAGATACGGGCATGGAAGCGTCCTTTTCAAAAGTGGCAGAAACTTGAGAAAAATGATGATCTGGACCTTATCAAAGAGCGTTATGGTTATTCAAATGATAAGGCCCGAGCCGCCCTTGAAATCCTGTCAAAAGAGCAGGTCGAAATAATTCGAGAAGAAATGGACAAAGGTGGTTTCAATGATTCAAATAAGCGATCTAATAGAGGTGACGCTAAATGAACCTGATGATTTCCTGAAGGTTCGGGAAACACTATCACGCATCGGCATACCCTCCAAGAAAGAAAATATTCTATATCAGTCATGCCATATTCTACACAAACAGGGCCGCTATTACATTCTCCACTTCAAGGAGCTTTTCCTGTTAGATGGCAAATCATCCAATTTTTCAGAGGATGATATAGCAAGACGAAACACGATTGCCAATCTCCTCCATGAATGGGAGTTGGTCGATTTGGTTGATGAGGATCGAACTGAAAAACCGGTTGTGCCAATCAGTCAAATCAAGATTCTTCCTCATAAGGAAAAAGATAAATGGCAGTTAGTTACAAAATATAACATTGGAAATAAGAAGGACAAACATTATGGCAAAAGCGACAACTTCAACAACGACCCCGACTAATACATCTAATCCTCAACTAGGATATTTCAAACTACATAATGGAGCACCCACACCAAAATTCTCAACGGGCGAATCATGTTGCTTTGATGTGGCATTCAATGCCTCGGGCACCCTTGATGTCAAGGGATTTAATAATGTAAATAATCCTATCACTCGGAGTATGGTAAATACTAATGGTGCTCTAGTGATTGTTTCTGGCGACAGGCTTGCTGTACCAACAGGTCTTGTTCTTAAAATTCCTGTGGGATATTCGGTGAGAATTCATCCGAGATCTGGATTGACATATAATTATGGGCTGAGTCTCGCGAATGCTGAAGGCGTGATCGACTCAGATTATTTCCATGAACTGTTTGTCCTACTATCCAACACAAGCAATAATAATCTAACCGTGCGGCATGGTGATAGGATTGCACAGGCTGAGATGGTACCTGTCCTGAAATATGATTTGCAGGAAGTTAAGGAACGACCCGAGCAGACGACAGATCGGGTTGGAGGTTTGGGTTCGACAGGATGAAAACGGTAATATCAGAACTTAGGAGGGTACAACGGATATCATATCCGGCACTGCCAGTCGAAACCCCCCATATTGATACTGTTTTCCAACATATAGTTCGGAGATTGAATCATACATTTATATTCATGAATGACGGCATAAAAGAAGCAGTAAAAAAGCATTTTTGATCTTGTAATGCTGGAAAAAGGCATTATATATACTAATAGGGGAAACGTAATGAGTACCCCTATTCCTTGCCGAAAGGGAGGAAACTACAAACTTGCTAACCATAGGAGTTATTAGCATGACACATAACGTACCACACTTTGACCCATTTTCATGGGCTGATCTATCCAAGAGTTCGATTGGTTTCGAGCCGCTTTTGGAAAAGTTCCAGAATATGAGCGAATACGCACCGAAGATTCCGACATATCCGCCATATAATATCCGAAAGATCGATGAAAACCATTATGTGATCGAAATTGCCGTTGCAGGATTTGGTAAGAATGAGATCGATCTGGAGTTTCAAGAAGGTGTCCTGACTGTTAAGGGTAATACAACATCTGAAGGTAAGGATATGGGCTACATATTCAAGTCTATTGCGGATCGTGCATTCACCCGAAAGTTTGAACTGGCCGATTCAGTTGAGGTCAAGAATGCCGACATGATCAACGGAATGCTCAAGATTTTCCTTGAGCGATTCGTACCTGAGGAAAAGAAGCCTCGGAAGATCAACATTGATGATGAAGGTGTGAGGGACTAATAGTTGAATGGGGCCACCTTCGGGTGGCCTCACCATTAACTAAGGATTTATGATGTATTCTCTTGTGAAAGTAATAGAACGACCTGACCTTGATACGTATGGTTATCTTAGGGGGATGTTGATATGTTCCGATTTATGGTTTAATTGCGTTATGGTTCTTGTATCGGAATCTGTTGTAGATGTGTTTGATGAGATTGCCTCGGCTGTTGAGGATAGGATAGATGATGAAAATCAAAGTTGAGAAGTCGGTAACTGTTCTCACACCTACAATAGGACAGACAGTCCTTCGCGAATGTGTGGAATCAGTTACCAAGCAGACATACAAGAATATTCACCATCTGCTGGTTATTGATGGTGATGAACATTTCGAGAAGGTTCTGAGTAATGCACCAATCCATTATCGACCAGGTGAAGCGAATATCAAGATCACATCCGCACCCTATAACACAGGTGGTGTTGCTCCTGGTTATTATGGGCATCGAATCTATGCAGCATATCCCCACCTAATCAATACGGATTATATCGTTTTCCTTGATGAAGACAATTGGATCGAACCCAATCATGTGGAAACTCTGGTTGATACCATTGAGAAGAATGATTATCAGTGGGCGCATTCTCTCCGAAACATATATACAAAGGATGGAGATTTCCTTGACCCCGACTGTTGCGAAAGCACGGGTCGATGGCCTGTATATTGGTCACTGACACAACCTAAAGCACAGAAGGAACATCTGGTCGATACCTCGTCCTATTGCTTCAAGAAGGATTATCTGGTGGGTGTATGTGGATATTGGCATTCAGGTTGGGGCGGTGATCGTCGGTTCTATAAGATCATAACTGAATCTCTGGGTCATACCAACTTCGGAACAACAGGTCTCCACACTCTCAACTATCGTCTGGATGATGCACCCGAGAGAAAATATGGTTCCATTGATTTCTTCAAGAAGGGAAACGAAATTGTGAAACAAATTTACGGAGAATATCCATGGCTGAAATGAGATTGGCTGATCTACCCTATGCTTTGAAAGAGAATGTTCTGGAAGACTCACAAGACTTTGTTGCCTTTCTAGGTCACTGCATCGCACATGGTGCTAAATCAAAATCACAGAACTTTCAAGATATCTGGGCCCTATATGAGAATAGTTTTGAGACCGACCTGATATATGTCGAGTTTGGTGCAACAGACGGTATAACAGGTAGTAATACCTACCTCCTCCAAAAGGATTATCATTGGAGAGGTCTGTTGGCTGAACCCAACCCTATCTGGTATGAAGCACTCTATAAGAACCGCACTGGAGAATATGGTGAACCCAAGATTGTCGAGAAGGCTGTATGGACAGATTCGGGTAAAGACCTAACATTCCTTTCACCCACTGAGTCTGATCTGGGCACAATCCAAGGTTATGGCGAGAATGATGAACATGCCGAAAAGCGTGATGGTTCACCAACAATCACAGTCAAGTCAGTAGGACTGGCTCATATGTTGATGGACAAATTCTCATGGTATCTAGAGAATGAAAGTTATACACTTGATATTAGTTATATGTCAGTCGATACAGAGGGTAGTGAATATGATATTCTTAAGGCCTATTTCGAAAATAAGTATTCGAAATGGTTCAATATCAACTGTATAACAGTAGAGCATAACTACAATCCAGACACTCGAAAAAACATTCGGGATCTCATGGAAGCAAATGGATATGTGAATAAGTTTCCTGAGATATCGCGCTGGGATGATTTCTGGAAAAAAATAGAAAAGGTGGATTGATGAGAAATTTGATTATTGGTGTTATCAATAACTACACCTACGACAAGATCGAACCATGGGTTGTATCGCTCGAAAGAACCGGATATGATGGCGCGAAAGTCCTCATAGCCTATAACATCTCCAAGGAAACTACCGATCGCCTTGAGCAAAAGGATATAACAGTCTTCGCGTTCGATAAGGATCTGAATGGTAACTGCATCTATCCAGAAATATCTGGCTTTTCGCTCATGGTCGAGAGGTTCGCACATATATGGTATTTCCTTACCAACAATGAGGAAAAGTTCGGTCAAGTTATTATAACGGATGTGGGTGATGTCGTCTTTCAGCAAAATCCTTTTCATAATACCCAAATGAAGCATATCTGGCGTGAATGTTTGGTTGGATCTGAGAACATTCGATATGAGGATGAACCATGGGGTAAAAATAATATGGTCCATTCGTTTGGGCCGATGATATATGAGACAGTGAAAGAGAATCCAATATTTTGTGCGGGTGTGATTGCAGGTGAATCTAATGCAATCACTGATTTATGTTTAGCCATATATCTGATGTGTCGCGGTACACCCGGGCACGTGCAAGGTGGTGGTGGACCAGATCAGGCCGCCTTGAATGTTCTTCTCTCGTTGCAACCATATAAAATGTCAGTGACCAAATCATATGGTAGTTTTGTTGCGCACATGGGCACAAGCCCTCAGGCTGTAGCCTCTGGATCGGGTGGTGCAGGAGAGATATATAAAGATCGATTGGATGAGTATCAAAAACTATTAATCTGGAATAAAGAAACAGAACTAAGAATGGATGAAGACACAAACCTCATATACGTGAATGGTAATCTTGTGGATATTCTCCACCAATATAATAGAATACCGATGTGGGATCTGATCATTCAAGAGAAATATAGGGAGCTAACTCATGGACATTCTTGATGGTATAATGAATGACAATCTGACAATCGAAGAAATCGAAAGAGAAACAGGCTGGCCTCCTGAATACATTTCAACAAAGGGTATGATACCCTATGTCAAGCGCATGGGTCCTGATTTGATGGGCCTTGAGATTGGCACCGGTCGTGGTGAAAGTGCATATCATCTCTTGACAGTCTGTCCGAATATCAGAAAACTTACCACGGTTGATCCATATAAAGAATATGATGACTGGAACGGACCAATCTCAAAAGACCAACAGTCGAAATCAAAGGAACTGGCTATAGCCAATCTCGCGAACTTTGGTGATAGGGTTGAAATGTGTGGTACAATCAAACTCGATGAGGAATCTAAGTTTGATTTCATCTATATTGATGGTGATCACTCCCTGACAGGAGTGATACAGGATCTGGAAGATTATTATGACGTCCTAAAACCTGGTGGTCTAATAGCAGTTCATGACTGTAATCTGGGGTCTGTTAATGAAGCAATCCGGCAATTCCGAAAGAAACGAAAAATCAATATGCCCCTCCATAATAGCAGCAATGGTTTAGCCTTCTGGTATAGATATAAGGATCAGATATGAAAATTCTGAGAGTTGGTTTTGTTGATACCTTCGAAAACTGCGCGAGATTCTTCACTCACATTCTAAGCCAAAGGTATGATGTGGTCCGTGATGACATCAATCCTGAAGTTTTATTCTTTAGTGATGAGTTTTTTGGTAATCGCAACAAAGGATATAATGACCATGCAACGATTAAAATCTTTTATACAGGAGAAAATTCACGACCCATTTTTCGTGATAACGATTATGCCATCACTTTTGATTTTGTTAATAGCCCTTATCATTATCGACTACCACTTTATGTGTTGGAAATGTGGGCCATAACACTCGAAGGATGGACGAAAGACACCGAATATCTGATCCATAAACAACCACTGGATGATGGTGCGTTTGATAGGGGGGGTATATCCTATATCCAATCAAATCCCAACTCGCCTCATAGAAACACACTTCTAGGTTATCTGATGCAGCATTTTGATGTTCATTGTGGAGGACCACATTTGAATAACACAGGCTATGTCATACCTCGAGAACCGCGAATGCACAAACTTGATTTCCTTAGAGAGAGAAAGTTCAACATTGCAGTCGAGAATGGCCTGTATCCAGGCTATGTCACAGAGAAACTTCTGGATGCCTATTATGCCGACACAGTACCGATCTATTGGGGTAGCCCCAAGGTGGCTCGCGACTTCAATCCGAAATCATTCATCAATGTTGAGGAATACGGTATAGGTATAGAACTGGTTGATAGAATAAAGGAACTGGATCAGGATAAAGACCAATATATGGAGATGCTGAATCAGCCTGCGTTTGCCGGTAATGTGATGAATGATTATGCCTACTTCAATGAGTTCCATAACTGGTTTGCAAATGCATTATCAACAGGAAAAGTGCGATGAACCTTCTTGAAAGATTTCTGATTATGACAGGCATCAAACCCCCCACAACTAAGGAGGAGAGGGATGACATCTATGTAAGAATGAGAACTGCTGGTTATCTCACAGAGGACGAACTAAAAGAGATGGTGAAAGAGGATTTCAAATATGTCATATAAAGTTCTGATAGCCGTTCACAGGTACGCGCCGTATCCTGGTGGCTCTGAATATTATACCCAAGATATTGCCGAGGAGTTCCTAAAACGTGGTCATGATGTGACTGTTCTCGCGCATGAGCATAAAGGAAATCTCAATGGTGTGCAAGTGACCAATGATTACCAAGTTCTTGTGAATCAGCAATACGACATGATCGTGGTTCATGGTGGTGATTGTATTACACAGAACATTATCCATCAAAACGCATTGGTCATCAAATCGCCCGTGCTGTATTTGCTTATCAAACCATCAGATTCTGGAATATGTAAATATGGTATGCGACATCACAAGTACCTGGGTTATTCCACATCGACTGACATGGAGCATATCCGAAAATATGGTCATACGGATAAGGCACGAAGGGTTCGACACGGCATCAATCTCATTGAAACGATGAAAGAGTCTTATGCCTCTGAGAAAACGATCTATACATCCGCAGGAGGATTCTGGCCCCATAAAGGTATGGTTGAACTATCCAATGCTTGGAATGCATCTGATCTGGATGCTGAGTTGCATCTATTTGGATATGGTCCGGGTGAGGTACCTCCCATAACAGATAGAGTGAAGACGTTTCAAGGTCTTGCTAAAGAGGACGTCCTCACCCATGTTGCCTGTAGTGATGGTTATATCATGAACAGTTTCGAGGAGGGGTTTGGATTGGTTCTCCTTGAAGCAATGGCTAATTATGTTCCATGGTATTCGCGACGAACTGCTGGTGCCCTGGACATGGCTGAGTATGGTACACTATATAATGATGAGGCTGAGTTGTTAAATATTCTTAAAGATAAGCCTAAAAATGATGTTATATATAAGGATTGGAATGATATGATTGCCCATGATGATTCGAATGGTAAGACACTCAGAGATGCCTTTGATTATGTTGCGGCCAATCATACCATCATCCAGACAGTGAATGATATAGTGGACATTATTGATGGGGAAAAGGTATTAGGTAGATGACAAAAATCGATGAGTTGGAAGAAGCACTTAGGAATATTAATGATACTGTAAATAGGCTTGAAGAAACTAGCAATAGAATAGCCAAGCAGGTCATAAAAAAGGAGGAACTTCTCAATCTCTATAGGGATGCAGTTGTGATCGATCCGAAGATGGATGGTCCTGTATTCTCAGGCTGTAATATCTCTGCACTAAAACGAGCATGGGAAAAAGATAATGAACAATGAAGTATTGATAATCCTAGACATTACAGGAAAGCACATGCAGGCCTTTCGCGAAGGCGATGAAGTGAAACGAGAGCGACTCCTTAGGCTTCTAGGAGATTTTGAGTGGGCATATCCTGACGCGGCTGATGAAGTCAATAAGAGATATCCCAATGACACTTGATGAACGATTAGAGGCAGCGGCTAAAGCGTTCTGCCGTGGCGACTATGAAGGATGGACTGTCTGTCCGACCTGCGGCTCAACCGAAAAGGATATGAGAGCTTGTGATGGCCATTGGAGGAACTTTATGGATGAAGGCGAGAATATTCTCCGAGCTGCCTTTCCTGAGTTTTTTAATCCAAAACAGGAGATTGAATAATGCCACATCATGTATTTTATAGTTTGAATAGCCCATTATCATCAACACCTAAACATGTTATTCAACAGAATCTTGAGATACTTCGAAGTGAAATGGAAAATGCTTCCCGGGGACTATGGTCACCAGAGTCGTTGGAAGAAAGAATGGATCGACTGGAGGCCTTTGCTTTATTATCAGAACAACATGCGGCCAATATGTTGATGGCGATGCGAGATTGAATGAAAATAACATATGGCATATGTGTAGGACCCGGGTCATATCCAATCGATACGATCACATCGATTCAGGATGAGGCCTATCAATACCAAGACGATTACGAAATCATCCTGATTGGTGAGAATATACCGAACATAAATAATAATGTTCGGGTGATTGATTTCGATGAAAGTATAAAATCTGGTTGGATCACGCGAAAAAAGAACCTTATAGCCCAAGAAGCCAGATATCCCACACTATGTCTGATGCATGACTATTTCCTGCTAAAGAAAGCATGGATAAACGGCCTCCTTAAGGCCGTTGAGAGATATCCCAACTGGTCTGTTATGTGCAATAGGATTAATAATTTTGAGGGCACAAGACATGCTGATTGGATGATTAATCCACGGAAGATGGAAGAACTGATTGCAACAAATCCTGAGCGGTACGTACCTCTACTAATGGGAGAAGCACCACATGAAAACCATCCTAAATTTGTTAACGGTCTGCCTTATTCTGTTTCTGATTTGGGTCACATTCAATACATCTCCGGTGGCTTTATATTAGTAAAGACATCTGCCCTCCTGAATGTTCCTATGAATGAGGACATGGTATGGGGAACACCACCGGGAGAAGATGTTGAATGGAGTGAAAGATTGATTGCAAATGACCACGAAATAGTGTATAATAAGTATAGTGAAACGGACATAGGAAAGCCAGGTAAATGGCAGGTCACAGAAATGCCTATGGAATTCGTTGATGAACTAAGGAAATATTATGGCAGCAAACCAATATAGTAAACTGGTAATATTCGATCTTGACGGGGTTCTTATTGATTCCAGAGAAATGCATTTTGAGGCTCTAAATAGGGCCATATCCACAATTGCTGGCGATGAATTTGTGATCTCAAAGGAAGAACACCTCTCTACATATGATGGATTACCCACTCGAAAGAAGTTGGAACTTCTCACTCAAGCCAAGAATCTGCCCGAATATTTCCATCGAGGCATTGCGGGTGTCAAACAAATCTATACCAGAGAAAAACTCCTATCTCTAACATCTAATGAGAAACTCCAGGACATATGTGAATATCTTGAAGACCATGATTTCAAGATAGCAGTCGCTACCAATGCTGTATATGAAACGGCCGACATCGCGATTGATCGATTGGGACTGTGGGGTCTCGTGTCATGCGTCATGTCGGCTGAGAATGTTGAAAAGGGTAAGCCACATCCTCAGATGTATTGGAAAGCAATGGAGAAATGTAATGCTATTCCTGCAACCACAATCATCATAGAGGATAGTCATATTGGACGACAAGGCGCACTTGATAGTGGTGCCACACTCCTTGCTGTTGAGGATCCGGATGATCTCACAAAGGACAAGGTTGTTGCGGCTGTCGAGAGATTTGAACAGTCATCCCGCGCACCAAATATTCCTTGGAGAAATTCAGGATTGAATGTTCTTATTCCAATGGCAGGTGCAGGTTCTCGATTTACAAATGCTGGCTATACATTCCCCAAGCCATTGATTGAAGTTCATGGCAAGCCCATGATTCAGGTCGTTGTGGAAAATCTCAACATCGAGGCCAACTATATCTACATAGTCCAAGCCGAGCATTATGAGAAATACAACCTCAAATATCTCCTTAATCTAATCACTCCCGGATGTACTATCATTCAGACTGAGGGATTGACAGAAGGCGCAGCCTGCACAACCCTCCTTGCCCGCGACCATATTAATAATGATGCACCACTTCTAATCGCAAATTCTGACCAGTTTGTTGAATGGAATTCAAATGAAGTCCTCTATGCGTTTTCTGGTGATCAGATTAATGGTGGTATTGTCACATTCAAGAATACCCATCCCAAGTGGTCATTCGCGAAAGTGGGTGAAGATGGCTTTGTTTGTGAGGTTGCAGAGAAGAAACCCATCTCGGACAATGCGACCGTGGGCATCTATTACTGGAAGCATGGTAATGATTATGTGTGGTCTGTCGACCAAATGATCGAAAAGAATATCCGAACCAATGGTGAGTTCTATGTAGCACCAGCATTCAATGAGGCTATTCAGGCTGGTATGAAGATACGGATGAAACAGATTGATAGGATGTGGGGTCTTGGTACACCCGAAGATTTAGAGGTATTTCTGAATGAAAAATGATGTTGCTATTGAGGTGGGTGCAAATAATGGTAATGACACAGCCAATCTAATCCAATCATATGAATTTGTGTATGCATTTGAACCAAATCCAGATCTCTATTATGCAATCGTGAATAGGTTTGCGGGTGCAAAAAACTTCCTTGCACTACCCATGGCTGTTGATCTCGAAAATACTATCAAGACATTTCATATTGCTGATGTTGGTGACAGAGGATATAGCAGTCTCTATCCATATCATCCCAATCTCCTAAACACTGCCCTCGGTAAGCATGAAGTGTATCGCCAAGGATTTCAAAGAGATATCAATGTGGCCACAATTCGGCTAGATACCTTTATGTGTATGTATGGCATTGGTACTGTAAAATATCTATGGGTTGATGCACAGGGTAATGACCTGAATGTCCTGAATAGTCTGGGGAATCACACTTCGCGAGTAGCCGCCGGCCGTGCAGAGTTCACATACAAGGTACCCATCTATGATAATGATTTTGGTAATACCTTTGATGATGCAAAGACGTTTTTTGACGAAAGAGGATTCAGTTATAATGTCGCTATGGTCCATGCCGATGATAGCGAAGTTGATGTGACATTTGAAAGGAAATAATCATGGACGTATGGATTCTAACTTTTAACCGCCCCGAGGCCCTAAACAGACTGATCGGTAGATTGGGTGAACAGGGGCATACGGTAAATATCTTCAGCAACCACCCACAGATCAAACTTATTCCAGCATATCGAAAATACATCAAAGAGATTGTGGTCAACACCCTGAATTGTGAGGAATCAAACTCATGGTGTGCGCGAAGCTGGAATAACATCCTCATCAAACATTTTCATAACACAGAACATAAGAACATCACCTGTATTCAGGACGATACCTTTGTGGGTGAGACCTTTGGTGAATGGATTGATGTCGTATCAAAGCAATATGACTTTATCTGGGGACCTGCTGGTGACCAGTTTTTCTACATGACGTTTGATGCATTCAAGAAAATTGGATGGTGGGATGAGAGATATATCGGCTGTTACTGCGGCGATGCTGAATATGTCAAACGCGCTTATATGGCACTGGAACTGGATAAAATCTCAGTTGAAGATTCCCATAACTGGGGCTTCCGTCATAATCCATGTGGTATTAGCGAGAACATCATAACCACATATGAGTCTAAGACCATCGATCCTACCTATGATAATCAGCACTGGGAGTTTGAGAAGATGCATGGTCAGCATACGAGAACGACCGAAACCAACCCGACGATTCTGGCCAGTCAACAGTTGTTCCGTGACAAGTGGGGAATCGATCTGGATAATGGTAAACCCATCGTCCATGACCTCAATAGAAAGATGCCAGAGATCGACTGGTATCCTTGGTTTTCAAAGAAATATGGAGTGAATACACATGCTTAGTACCGAAGAACTGATCCATGATATGTTGGACAGATTCAACTATGATTGGGAAATCTTTGAGAGAGATGGTGGTCTTGATATGCATCGATATCTTGAGGCTGAGATTATCGACCTCTTTGAAAAATACAAGCCATCCATAAACCAGGATATTGTGACTGAGATTAGAAAGAATCTCAGGACCCTCCAAATACAGATAGACCAATTGGTCGTGACACCAGAAGGAAATGATAATGAGTGAACTACAAGAGAAAATTGATGGCTATGCTAAGATGAGTAAAGCCTTTATGAACACCCCCATGAATCACCCCAATGATATTGTGGGAAACTTTGAATGGCACCAACAGTTTCCTTATGAAGCATGTCTTCTGCATCGACCCAGTGATGAAGTGAATCCTGTTGTGCCAACGAATCGAACAAGAGTGGCCATTGACTTTGCATGTGGTACCGGTCGTATGGTCGAGAGAATGGCGCCCATGTTTCAGCGCGTTGATGGTATTGATGTGAGTGCCTATGCTCTGGAGTATGCGCGGCAACAGCATCCCACCAGCAACTTCTATGAGTCATCAGGTGCTGATGTGGGCGACACACCCGCGAACACATATGATTTCGTTTTCAATACGATCTCGATTCAGCATATTCCTGTGAGATCGATTCGGCAAAACATCTATAAAGGTCTTCATAGGGCCATGAAACCGGGTGCTGCTATCTCACTTCAACTTGCATATCATCCAACATATAAGGGCGGTATCTGGTGTCCAGTCACAACCCATGCTTCCTATGAATCCGATTACTTTGATGCAAACAGGACAAATGGACATGCTGATGTGGTTGTCAATAAGGACGATCTACCACTTCTTAAGGCCGATTTCGAGGAGTTCTTCACGGATGTGGAGTTCCGATTTGCAAATGTGTCTAGACTTTATGCCAATCTCAATGGCACCCATCATGCAAACTATTGGGCACAAGATTGGCTTTTCGTGTATGGCAGAAAACCTGAATAAAAGGAATCATTATGACAGAAAAATCAATGATAGATATATTTTATGATGTGAAAAACACAATCAATACTCCAAGACCTTTAGATGATGGGGTTAGTGATAAACATGAATATCACACATATCTTCAATTTTATGAAAACAAGATGAAACCGAATCGGAATAACCACATTAAACTTTTGGAAATAGGAACTTTGCGTGGCGGTAGCATGATGTTGTGGAAAAGGTTTTTTACGGACTATGAAATGCATGGCCTAGATTATGCAAAGGACCCTTTCAATTTCTGTCCTCTTGAGGATCATCCACAATACGGGCAACCCAGTCCATTTGAAGGTGAGTTGAAGGGTGATTCAAATATTCATCTACATTTTGGTATAGATAGTATGGATGTAAAACTATCAAACGATAATTTTGAAAATAATTATTTTGATTATATTCTGGATGACGGCGATCATACTGGACATGGGCAATATCTCACATTCGTCGCATATTGGTCAAAACTTAAATCAGAAGGCAAGTATTTTATAGAAGATATCCGAAGTATTGATAGGGTGCCACTTTTGGCAAATTTTATAAATCAGTATATGATAGATTGTCGTATTACCGGAGAACTAGCCGGTTTTGAGGTTTATGATAACTCTAAACAACGGCCCGATGATATTATTTTGATGATTACAAAAAAGTAAGGATAGAAACCCGACTTATGTGGATAAAAAAGGATGAAAAATAATGAGAATAATCGCACACCGAGGCAATAGACATGGACCAGACAAGAACACTGAGAATACCACATACTCAATCGAAAAGAGTCTGGATATGGGATTTGATGTTGAGTTCGACCTACGTTATGTCGATGGTGATTTTTACCTTGGTCATGATGAACCTAAAGAACTTATCGATGATGTCAGTATTGATAAATGGCCCAGGATGGGTAGTTTATATGTGCATTGCAAGACGGTGACTACCCTCCAGCATTTTATATCAAGAGGTTATATCGATACAGGTGCTATCCCATTTTTCCATGACATTGATGAGTGTGTCCTTATTGATGGTGATGTCCTATGGGTTCATCCGGCTTCTATAGAAGCGGTTGATTATGGAAATGTGGGTAATACCATATTTGTTCTACCAAATCTGGATGGATCTGAGAACTATCCTAATGTTCGAAAGGCTCTGCAATATTGCTATGGTGTATGCACAGACTATGCCTTACCACTAAAGGAGACACTTGATCAATGAAAGTTGCTGTAATAGGCGCGGGAGGCCACGTCGGCCTCCCATTTTCTCTGGTTGTTGGTGATGCTGGTCATGATGTGATTGGTATTGATACAAATGGTGAAATCATCAACCAACTATATGATAAACATTATCCCTACATGGAAGTTGGCGGTCAGGAACTGCTGGACTCATCCACTGTTGATTTCATGGGTTATATGGAAGTTGATAGGTTCAAGTTGCTGAGGGAACAGGAAGTTATCGCGATCATGCTGGGCACACCCATTGATGCAGAGAACAACCCCCGTCTTGATGCTATCATGGATTTTGTCGAGAACCAACTAATACCCAATTACGTGGACGGTCAGTTGATAATCCTGCGCTCAACAGTGTCACCTGGTACCACAGAACTGATTCGGAATACCATTCAGAGAGCCTTAGGCAAACGGGAAGGTATGGATTTTTATTTGGTATTCTGCCCTGAGCGTGTCGCACAAGGTGTGGCCATTGCAGAATCAAAGAAGTTTCCTCAGTTGGTCGGCGCCTTCACCTATGAATCCTTCGACAAGGCTAAGGAGTTTTTCGACACCTTTATTGAGAATGATTGCATTTTTCTAACACCCGAAGAAGCTGAGTTGGGTAAACTCATGACCAATATGTATCGGTATGTCACAATCGCTCTTGCGAATGAGTTCTATATGATCGGTCAAGAGTATCGGAATGTGGATGTCCATAAGATTACCAAGGCCATCAATCTGGATTATCCAAGAATGAATCTACCTCTACCAGGTCCCAATGTAGGTGGCCCATGTCTGTTCAAGGACGGTAAGTTCCTGACACAGAACATACCCTATGCGGATCTGATCCAAACATCATTCCTGATCAATGAAGGTATGCCGCAGTTCATTATGAACATTCTCAAGGAACGCTATATAGAACCACACACCCTGATGATCATGGGCATGACATTCAAGGCCGATAATGACGACACCCGGAACAGCCTTAGTTTCAAGTTGAAGAAATTGTGTCGCGCGAAAGGTATTCAGACGGTTGAGGTCGATCCGTATATTCATGACATAACTGAGGTAAAAGATTGGCTTAGGATTGATGTTGTGGTTGTCATGACACCACACACCGGGTTTCAGGAGTTCTATAATGATACCATCAAGAAGCGGTGTGGCAGTCACGCACTTGTGATTGATATCTGGAAATACCTTGACGACTCAAAGAAAACAACCAACGGAATATTTGAACTGGGGATGTACCAATGAAAATTTTAGTGACAGGATCAGAGGGATCCTTGATGCAAAATCTGATACCTAAACTTATAGCCAATGGCCATGAGGTTGTTGGTGTTGATAATCTCTCGCGACATAAGAAACGAAGTGGTATTGCTGATCCATATTCCTATGGGTTTCATAAAGTGGATCTGACTAACAAGAGGGAGACCGAAAGAGTCTTCGCAGCCTTTAGTCCTACTGTCGTCATACAGGCTGCAGCCAAGATTTATGGAGTTGGCGGATTTCATAAATATGGAGCAGATATTCTTTCTGATGATCTTGCTATCCAAAGAAACTGCCTGAATGCTGCCAAATCATTTGGTGTGAAGTCTTTTCATTATATCAGTTCAAGTATGGTATATGAGAGTTGTCCTCTGGATCAACCAGTTCGAGAATTCGAACCTGATGCATGGCCTGCTCCAAGAACATATTATGGGTTGAGCAAGTATGTCGGCGAACGAATGGTTGAAGCATATAAAACACAATACGGTCTGGGTTACACTATTTGGCGACCGTTCAATATCATAACACCACATGAAGTCTCAGAGGGGGATTTAGGAACATCCCATGTCTTTGCAGACTTCATTCAACATATCGTGGTTGAAAAGTTGAAAGAAATACCTATGATTGGTGATGGTAAACAAGTTAGGTGTTTCACATGGATTGATGATGTCGCCAATCTTATTGCGAACAATATAGAAACTGTTCATTATGATGGAATGACATTCAACATAGGTAATACAGAACCAACTACTATGTTGGAGTTAGCATCCATTATTGCAACCGAGGCTTTTGATATAGGATTGATTGGTGATAAAAATATTACATTGAAATCTGTGAGGAGTTATGCAGATGATGTTCGATATCGAGTTCCTAATATCGAGCTTAGCCAGAGAATCCTAGGCTTTAAGCCTACGAAATCAACAAGAGAAAGTGTCCGCGAATGTCTAAGAGTCCTTGCATGACAATATGTGAGATCCAAGAACAAATCAAGTTTGAGGAGACTAAGTGGTGTGTCGGTTGTGGTAGAAGTTTAGATGATATAGCCGAATGGAAAACAGCATCTATGGCGCGAAAGAAGGAAATCATCCAATCTGCGAAGATCAGGAAAAAGTTGAAATAGATGAAGAAATTTTTGGTTACTGGATCTAGTGGCTATATAGGTAGTCACATGGTCCGTGCGCTCCGTGATAAGTATGGTAGTGAAGCACATATTATAGGTATCGATAGGGTACCAAATGATGTTGTCTATTCCATGCTGCATACATATATCAATATGGATCTATCTATAGATAATGATTGGCCTCAAAACAGAATATCAAACCTGGATTGTGTATTCCATTTTGCAGCCAGTTCTATTGTTTCTGATAGTGAGAAAAATCGTCTGGAATATTATCACAATAATGTGGTTTCAGGTATTAAGACAATGAAATATTGTGATACCAAAAACTTCATTATGTCTAGCACCTGTGCGGTTTATGGTAATCCAATATACACGCCCATTGATGAGAAACATCCTAAAAATCCAATAAGTGTTTATGGTAAATCAAAGTCACATCTCGAGGACATTCTTCTGGATATATCCAACGTCAATGTTGGTATCCTAAGGTATTTCAATGCTGCTGGTAGAGTGTCACCTCTTGAAGAAAACCATAATCCTGAAACACATCTAATACCCCTCCTTATTCGTGAAGATGAAATCTCTTTGTATGGAACAGATTATCCAACACAAGATGGAACAGCCATTAGGGATTATATTCATGTAATGGATTTATGTAATGCTCACATTATGGCTTATGATTTTATTGATGGAACACAACAAAATATGATATGCAATCTGGGCACTGGTAAGGGTCATACTGTAATGGAAATCATTAGAGATGTTGAACGAGTCCGATCAAAGAGGATTGTGGTCAATAATATGCCAAGAAGGGTGGGTGATCCTGATATTTTGGTTGCTGATACAACTCTCGCGAAACAAGTTCTAGGATTTATACCAGAACATGATGTGGAAACCATAATACATTCTTATTGACTTTCATGGTATAATCTGATATAATACTGTTATTCACAATCAGGCACAGGAATTCATATGGCATATGTTACCAGAACAGTGGACATTAATATCGATCTGGGAGATTTTTCAGACGGAGAGATTCTCGCTGAGGCCGAGGATCGAGGTTTGCAGGATGATCATTATTCCGATGAAATGAGTTTAGATGATTTTGATGATGACGAATTGGAAGATGAACTGAAAAAGCGCAAGCGCCGCGGTTTAACCACAGCCATGGAAGATGCCATTCTCAATTGGCAGCGTGGCAATATTCAAGAATCTCTCCATCAGATAGAAATAGCTTATCCCTGTCTTTATGGTATTACCAAATTGCGAAAGGAATAGCCTGGATGAAATACGTTTTTGATGTTGACGGCACTCTGACACCATCCAGATCTCCTATGGATCCAGAGTTCCAGGAGTTCTTCCTTGATTTCGTAAAAAATCATGAGGTCTACCTAGTTACAGGTAGTGATTATCCCAAGACAATCGAACAGATCGGTGAAGAAATCTGCATGAATGTGAATGGTGTATTTTCATGTGCCGGTAATCAGATGTTCATTCGAGGTGAGGAACACTATAGGCAGTTCAATTTTGAACTTTTGCCTAGTGAGAAGATTCTCCTTGAAGATATGTTGGTGAAATCCCCCTTCATGCCCAAGACAGGTAAACATATTGAAAGACGAGTTGGTCTTATCAATTTCTCTATCGTGGGCCGAAATGCGACCCGTGATCAAAGGAATGCATATGTGAAATATGACACCGAACATAAAGAGCGGGAATATATCCGACTCCAGATTCTATCTAACACACGATTGGATTGTTCTATCGCGGGCGAGACTGGTATTGATATATATCCTCCCGGCCGAGACAAGGGCCAAATAACGGAGCAGATCGGAACTGATATCGTGTTCTTTGGTGATAGGTGTGATGCCAAGGGAAATGATTATCCGCTTGCAAAACTCGCAGAAATGGTGTATAATGTAAAATCATGGAAGGACACATTCAGCATCCTTCAGAGTTATGCAACAGGTTCATCAGATCCAAACAGTATCAATTATTGGCGCAACTTTACCTAGGAGAGTAATATGGCTTCAAGAAAATTTCGCGGTCCCATCCGGACTGAATATAAGCAGCGCGCCTTCGACGGCAAGTGGGAACTTCTCGGCCTCTTTATGGATGTCGAGAACTCATACACCTACGGGTCCGAGCAGGGCATACCATACACGATTACGCCCGAGAAGTGGGTGACAATGAAGGTCTATGACTATGAAATCGAGTTTGTTGGGTGAAGATGAAAAGATCCGTAAATCATGAGAAGTGGCTTAGGAAACATAACGTCCATCCTGACCAACTTACTGATAGAAAGAAATCTCTCGGTACCGACCGGGTCTGGCATAAAGAATATGCCAATATGTTACGAGAAGGCCGATCGACTTATGAGTCCTCTGGCATGAGTGGATCAAAAACATTTGGTATGGTTCGCGGTGTAATGGCAAATATTACCAAGGAATCACCAGAAGTTCAAAGAGACATTCTTATCAAGGCCATGAGAACAGCGCCCGCATGGAACAAAGGTGCATATCAATACATAACAGATGATGCAGATAAAACGACATTGGGGAGAAAGCAATAATGGCAAAGAATATCAAACTACTAAAACTGATCACCGGTGAGGAAGTTCTCGCTGAGATACTTCTACCAACAGGCGCCCAACCAGTTCGATTGAATGATTTGAATGATATTCATAGGACATACAGTCAAGTCACTATCAAGAATGTTCTTAGGATCGTGATCCTGCCTGGCCGAGATCCATCAGCACCGAGTGTCGGTCTTGCGGGATGGGCACAATTCGCAAAGGATGATGAGATAACAGTTGACAGGAGCCATATAATCGCTATAATGGAACCTATTGACCAATTTGTTGAACAATACCGTCAACAGTTTAGTGGTCTGGTAACACCCCCAACTCAGTTGATTATATGACCGATTTCTACACGAACGTCCAAGTTCACGGAGGCAAAGTCCTTTATCGAGGAATAGAGGATGGTGTATCTGTTCGCCGCAAGTTGGATTATTATCCAACACTCTTTACATTAAGTCAGGAACCGACGAAACACACCACGATTCATGGTGAATATCTCGGCAAACTCAAACCTGGCAATCTCTATGAAACAAAGGAATTTCTTCGCAGTCATAAGGATGTGTCAGGTTTTGACATATACGGTAATCAACGGTTTGAGTATAGTTATATATCAGATAACTATCCCGAACATATAGACTGGGATATATCCAAGATCAAGGTAGCCAATATCGATATCGAGGTTGGATCTGAGAATGGATTCCCCGAACCCGATGTGGCTGAAGAGCCTATCACGGCCATCACATACAAGCAAGGCGATAAGTTCGTTGTGTTTGCATGTGGTGAGTTCCGTAATGATAGGGATGATGTCGTATATGTGCAATGCAAGGATGAGATTGATCTGATCCACAAATGGCTTGATGAGTGGTCATCAGATTATCCTGATGTGATTACCGGTTGGAATATCAAGTTCTTTGATGTGCCTTACCTTGTCAATCGAATCACCAAACTTCTGGGTGAAGCAGTTGCAAAGCGACTCAGTCCATGGAACACGATCTATAGTCGAGAAGTGAATATCAACTCAGCCAAGAAAAATACTACATACACTCTCCTTGGTATATCCAATCTGGATTACATCGACCTCTATCAGCGGTACGCACCCGAAGGTAAATCACAGGACAACTATAAGTTGGACACGATCGGCCATGCGGAGTTGGGTATCAACAAACTGTCCTATGCAGAATACAAGACACTCCACAACCTCTATCGCGACAACTTCCAGTTATTTGTGGAATATAACATCCGAGATGTGGAGCTTATTGACAAGCTGGATGAAAAACTGAAACTGATAGAACTGGTGTTGACTCTATCCTATGATAGCAAGACCAACTATGAGGATGCATTCACCCAGGTTCGGATGTGGGACATTCTGATATACAACCACCTTCGCGAACGAAACATGGTTATACCACCTACTGCATTCAACAGTAAGGATTCCATGTATGAGGGTGCATATGTCAAAGAACCAATCAGAGGTATGCATCACTGGGTAGCATCATTCGATCTCAATTCGCTCTACCCTCATTTGATCATGCAATACAATATCTCTCCCGAGACCTTCATCGAACCTGATGATTACACCTCGAATATTCGGGAGTTTGTATCTCAGAACCGAATCAATGTGGAAACTCTCCTGAAATCACAGGTCGATACCACACCGCTTCGGAATGGCAATGTCACAATGACACCAAACTGCCAGTTCTTTCATACAGCCAAGCAGGGTTTTCTGGCTGAGATGATGGAGACCATGTATGATGATCGTGTCAAATACAAGAGAATGTCTATAGACGGCCGTAAGGATCTGGAGAATGAGACTGATCCGATAAAGAGAAATCTGATCCAGAACAAAATCTCGCGATATCATAACCTTCAGTTGGCTAAGAAGGTATGTTTGAACTCAGCCTATGGAGCATTGGGCAACCAGTATTTCCGGTTCTTTGATGTTCGACAGGCTGCAGCCATCACGACGGCTGGTCAGTTATCCATTCGTTGGATTGAGAATGCACTAAACTCCTATATGAACCGATTGAACAAGACGGAGAACCATGACTATGTTATCGCCTCAGATACGGACTCGATTTATCTTCATCTTGGGAGACTGGTTGATAATACTATTGCTAAAGACGGCATCGTTGACGATCCAGCAAAAGTCATCCGCTTCATGGATAAGGTATGTGATGATAAAATTCAACCGTTCATTGATACAACCTATCGAAGCCTTGCGGAATACCTTAATTGCTTCTCACAAAGAATGGAAATGAAGCGTGAAGCCCTTTGTGACAAAGGATTGTGGACGGGTAAGAAGCGATACATCCTCCGTGTCTGGAATAATGAGGGCGTTGAATATAAGGAACCCAAGATCAAGGTCATGGGCCTTGAGATGATCAAGAGTTCCACACCATCTGCATGTCGCGGTAAGATGTGGGATGCAGTTGATATCATTTTCAACCAAGACGAAAAGGCACTCATTACCTTCATTGCCGAGTTTCGTGGTGAGTTTAGAAAAATGGGTTCGGGTGATGTTGCATTTCCTCGAAGTGTAAACGGCCTTGATAAGTTCAAGGGTGACTCTAATGTGAGATGGACAAAGGGCACACCCATTCATGTCCGAGGTTCGTTGATCTATAATGATGAGATTCGGAAGCATAAACTGAATAAGGTATACCCATATATCCAGAATGGTGAGAAGATCAAGTTCCTTTACATGCTGGAGCCCAATGATATCCAGAGTAACATCATTGCGTTTCCTGATGAACTACCCGAGGAACTGAAACTGGATCAATATGTGGATTACGAAACCCAATATGCCAAATCCTTTGTGGAGCCCCTCAAGATGATCACGGATAGCATCGGTTGGAAGACTGAGAATGTGGCGAGCCTGGAAGATTTCTTCTCTTGACTATAGATACCATTTCTGTTATAATGATGCTTGAAGGAAATACATATGAGCCTTGAACAAATCAATCGACTGATCGGGGGAGATACTGGCAAACGAGTCAAGAATGACTTCTATGCCACTCCCATTTATGCTATTCATGATATTCTCAATAGAGTTTCCTTCACTGGTGAAATATGGGAACCTGCATGTGGTGATGGTGCGATATCAAAGGCCCTAAAACTATGGGGATATCAGGATGTCTATTCAACCGATCTTGTGGATCGAGAATATGGTGATGATCATTTCGATTTCCTGAAATCATATCGGGGAACGAATAATATCATCACCAATCCTCCTTTCAATATTTCCACCAAGTTTGTCCTTCATGCGCTCGACCGCGTGACAGATAAGGTCGTGATCTTCAACAAGCTCACATTCCTTGAGGGGCAGACGCGACGGAGACAACTGTTTTCCAAATACAACCTCGAAAAGGTTTACATATATTCAGCACGGGTTGGCTTCCAAGGTGGAGGAGGTATGCTAGCCTTTGCATGGTATGTGTTTGATAAGAAGTTTCATGGCAACCCTCAACTGGAGTGGATCTAATGGGCAAAAAATATGATAAGGGATATGATGATGGCTGGTATGATGGATATCAGCAAGGTATAGAGGCGGGGAAGAAGGTGGTATTTATACCCGAAAGCGGACCTGAAACCTTCACTTGCATTATTTGTGGTGGATCTCTGGAACATGATTTCATTTATGATTTCATTTGCAACAATCCGTCGTGTCCGGCATCGATTACGACATACTGGTCGGACATTTCTTTGAATGGTCCGGTTGCTGATTCCGTTACTCTGGATGATGCGGCGAAATATACGATTGGTGAAAAAGCAACCGAAACTTCCCTGACACCCGCCGAACTGGAAAAAGTGTATTGGGACAACACGACAAATACCACACCAGTAAAGGATGGCATCACGCCTAAACCAAACAAAGAGGCGGGTTGCTGATGGTTGGATTTGCAAAACGGCCATGGGGTTCATGGGAAGTTCTATATGTTGGTGATGGTTGTAAGGTCAAGAGACTGATTATCAAACCCGGGCAATCAATCTCACGACAATACCATAATCATCGAACCGAGACTTGGAATATTATTACAGGTCGCGGTATTCTCGAAACTGGATATCCAGATCTACTAAATAAAATGCAGATAGTGGGGGGAGATACTTTCACTATCCGTAAGAAGGAAGTTCACAAGGTCATAAATAACGATCTTGAAGATTTGGTTGCGATTGAAGTCCAAACAGGACCTATTACAGAAGAAGATGATATTGTACGCATATAACCCACAAAGGAGATTCTTATGGGAAAAGCAAAAGAATCGGCTTCAGCCGAAATGGATTTCAATGAACTATTAGAAATCGCAGATAATGATTATGGTGCGGTTGTTGATGATGGTATTGCTGCTGGTGATGTAACATCATGGGTGAATACAGGTTCTTACTCACTAAATGCACTTCTATCAGGTAGTATCTATAAAGGTCTACCAGGCAATAAGGTATATGCCTATGCGGGTGAGACTTCAACTGGTAAGACCTTCTATGCCATCCAAGCAGTCAAGCACTTTCTGGAAGACAATCCTAATGGCTTTGTCTTCTATTTTGAATCTGAATCAGCAATCTCAAAGGCTATGATGGTCGACCGAGGGGTTGATGTAAAGCGCATTGCCATTCTACCTGTTGCGACGATACAGGAGTTTCGGACACAGGCCATCAAAATACTCAATCGATATCTGGAAACACCCGATGGCAAAAGACAGCCCATGTTCTTTGTCCTTGATTCGCTGGGCAATCTCTCCACTCAAAAAGAGGTTGATGATATCTCAGAGGGTAAGGACACTCGCGACATGACACGGGCCCAGTTGATCCGTGGTGCATTTCGTGTTCTAACCCTCAAACTCGGCAAGGCTAATGTTGCATGTCTGATTACCAACCACGTCTATGATGTGATCGGTTCATATTTTCCAGTCAAGAAAATGGGCGGTGGTGCTGGTCTTGAATATGCCGCATCAGGCATTGTGTTCTTTGCGAAGTCGAAAAACAAGGATGGTACTGATATCACGGGTGCTATCGTGTCAGCAACCCTAAAGAAATCTAGGATGACAATCGAAAACAAGAAGGTGCAGACGCTTCTGGATTACAGTAAGGGCATCGACAAGTATTATGGTTTGACGGACCTTGCAATCAAGTTCGGCATCTGGAAGAAGGTATCAACAAAGGTCGAAATAGCACCAGATACTACGGTCTTTGCAGTCAAGATCGAACGTGAACCTGAGAAGTATTTCACCAAGGAAGTTCTAGATAAGATTGATGAGGCATGCCAGCAAGAGTTCCTATATGGAAAAACCAATGTAATGGATGTTGATGAAAAGGAGGAAGCGTGATGGCTGATAAACGAGATTATGCAGAATGGTGTTATCAACTAATGGATGGAGATACATATTTCATGGATGATCTTTACAAAGCACTTGAAGATGATGGTTTTATTGATGAAGATGCCCACGAATGGATATATAAGGAGGAAGAAGAATGATTATCGGTGAAGATTTTAGAATATTAGAGCATAACGAAAAAGAGTCCACATTACCAATTGAACTCTTGCTTTCTCCCTTTAAAGGTGTTATATTTAAGTATAATACTGTATCCGTAAAGGAAGATGCTGATGGGGGTACAGCCAAGATTATATTTTCATATGATCTTATTGAAATGGGCGATCATATTGAGACCACCCTTCGTAAGGACGAGCGATTTAATGATGTCCTTGGATTGATATTGAATAGAATGATACTCGAAACTGTAGATGTGGGAGAACTGGATGATCGAAAAAACGATTCTGAGGAATTTACTGAAGAATGAGGCATATGCCAGAAAAACCCTACCATTCATAGAGGACGAGTATTTTGCAGTTGAAGAGGACCGTATCATATTTACGGAAATCAAAAACTTCATCGTAAAATATAACACACTACCATCATTTGACGCGCTATATATTGAAGTTGATTCTCTCAAAGGACTAAGTCAGGATCAGATCGAATCAATCAGGGGTGATATCGATGAATTCCGAAAGGATGATACCGATACCACCCTTGATTGGTTGATCGATACAACCGAGCAGTTCTGTCAGGATAAAGCCATCTATCATGCCATCATGAAGTCGATTGACATCATGAACAACAAGGGTGGGTCACTCACAAAGGGTGCAATACCAGATTTACTTAAGGACGCTCTATCCGTGTCCTTTGATCCTAATGTGGGCCTTGATTACCTTGAGAATGCTGATGCACAGTTTGATTATTATCATCGAATTCTGGAGAGAATGCCGTTTGATCTGGAATATTTTAACAAGATAACGAATGGTGGTATACCAAAGAAAACACTGAATGTTGCACTGGCTGGTACCGGTGTCGGTAAGTCGCTGTTTATGTGTCATGTAGCCTCGAACCATTTGGTGCAGGGTAAGAATGTCCTTTATATAACACTTGAACTTTCAGAAGAGGAAGTCGCAAAGAGGGTCGATGCCAATCTGATGGATATATCCATGATCGACCTCATGAATATGCCCAAGCCTCTATATGATAAGAAATCGACTTCAATTCGGGATAGAACTGCCGGCAAACTTATCATCAAGGAATATCCAACAGCGGGGGCTAGTACCCTCCATTTCAAGGCCCTTTTGAATGAACTAGCACTAAAAAAGGACTTCAAGCCAGATATCATTTTTGTGGACTATATCAATATCTGTATATCATCCAGAATCAAGCCAGGTTCCACGGTTAATTCCTATTCGTTTATCAAATCGATTGCAGAGGAACTTCGTGGTATGGCGGTAGAATCTGGTATACCAGTCTTTACGGCCACTCAGACGACAAGGAGTGGTTTCAGTTCCTCGGATGTTGAACTGACAGATACGAGTGAGTCCTTTGGTTTACCAGCGACCGCAGATTTCATGTTTGCTCTTATAAATAGTGAGGAACTCGAAAAACTGAACCAGATCATGGTAAAGCAGTTGAAGAATCGGTATGGTGATCCGGCACTCTATAAGAGATTTGTGGTTGGTATTGATCGATCCAAGATGCGGCTTTATGATGTCGAGGGCGGCGCACAGACAGATATAGCCGACTCAGGCCAGACACAACTACCAGCAAATACAAATAAGTTTAAACAACTAAAGGTAGTATGATATGAAAAAGAGAAAAAAATATAATACCTATTTCGACTATCGAGACTCAGAGGTCGTCTATGTGGTCATCGAGGCTGCGACTGGCCTTGAGATAGAGTCTTTCTGGTTTGATATTGACGCTGAGAAATATGAGGAGTTCCTAGAGCAAGGTGGTGCGTTTGCTGGCTACACACCTGCATTCGTTCTAAGAAAAGTTGTAATATCTAAGGATATCAACGAGGAGTTTAGTTCGACCTTTGAGGAATCCGCATAGCAGCTATGCGGAAATAACATGGCTCAGCCACTTGAATCCACCGCTAGAATCATTATATTAAGTATGAGACAGTTTGAAAGGTATGGCATTGAAACTTAAATATTGGGTAGCACATTGCATTGGAGATTCCGATGCATATTCGATTCGCACGAAGACCAAAAAGGAATGCGAATCGGTAAGGTCACATGCACCAGGATCCTTCAAGGAACCCAAGCTGGTTGAAGTTGAATACGATTCGGGTTTCGATCTTGTCGAGATGACACTCGGTCCAGATAGAGGATTTTGGGAGTATTGAAATGAGTTATAGTTATTCGGAAGAGCGGAAATGGGTCTTCACAGAGGAAGGCCAAGTTCAATTCCTATCGATTCGCGACCGAGCGAACTACCTGATCAAGGAGGCCGGGGCCGCGACGATGGAGAAGATGATCGCAGGTGAGTCTGGTAGTGGCTGGGAAATGATGGCCTGCGTCGACCGGCTCGTGGAATTGGGCGAACTCGTTGAAGTCACAGACGAAAGAGTGCCTGGCCAGTATCGGATATTCCGAAAAGCATACTCATGAGGAATCCGCATAGCTGCTATGCGGAAATAACATGGCTCCAGCACTTGTAATCACCTCAAAAGGCATTATATTAGTAGTGTAAGAGAGAGAGAGGTTAGAAATGGGTACGACAAAGGAAAAAATCAACGATATGGTCAATACGCTCATTGGCCTGGATGAGATCGCGGGTGAGTTAAGCCCCGCGGATAATGCACGAATCGCAACTCAGCGAGCCGAACTTCGGGCCAAGATCGATGAGTTGATTCAGATTGATGATGTGGCCGGCGATATCGCCGATCTTTGAGGAAATAACATGATTCGGAAAAAGCAGGAACGTGAAGGTCCTATCGTGATCGATCTTAATGGTCCGAACGGTAATGCATTCCAACTGATGGCATATGCAAGTAAATTTGCCAAGCAGTTGGATTTGGACAAGGACGCAATCATTCAGGAAATGCAAGGCGGAGATTACGAATATCTCATAAGAGTTTTTGACAAATATTTCGGTGACTTTGTAATCCTTGAGCGGTGATATGAACATTTTTGTTGATGGTGAAAATCCTGCAATGACGGACGAGGAAACCAAGGTAGCGGTTACCTGGTTTACCGAACGTCTTTTGGGTAAGCGACTGGCTCGAAACGTGTCTATTGATGTCCAGTTCGAGGATGACATGGATGCGTATGGATATGCAGCCAACATGGACGAGGTTGAGCGCAATCCGCGGATTTTTGAGTTGCAGATAAACTCCAAGATCCCGAAATATCGCCAACTTGAGGTTATGGCGCATGAGACCGTCCACATCAAGCAGATGGCCCGAAACGAACTTCGCATGAAGTCGGGCGTCAAGATATATCATGATGGTAGAGTTGTTCGCCATGATGTCGGTTTCTGGATGGGCAAGGAATACCTTGTCAATGATGATACCTATTATGAGTTGCCTTGGGAAATCGAAGCGTACGATCTCGAGATCGGTCTTGTTAAGAATTTTGATAAATATCTCAAAACAGTTTAGGGTGGTGGCAGAATGGCCATGCTGCGGATTGCAACTCCGTTACAAGCCGGTTCGATTCCGGCCCACTCTTCCAAAACAGGAGATGGATAATGATGACTGATCGTGGTGAATATCAAGACGCGATGGAATGTCCCATGGAGGACCTTTGTGTCGCAATGTATGGTTTAGGAAAGACCAGTGACGTTGATAGCAACTTAACCGATGCCCAATATGTCGAGAAGGCTGCACGGAAGATCACTCTGTTGAAAAGGATGTTGGTTTCAACTGGTCTTTCCGAAGACCTTCTGCAAGCGATCATGGAGGAATAACATGGCTGAAAATATGAAAGATATTCTCTATCGAGAAATGGTAAAGGCTATTTTGACGGTGGGACTTGTCAACTTCAAGAAAACCTCCTTGTTCCTTAGCAATCAAAAGAATAAATAACATGGCTGAAACGAGTAGAAACCAGAAACTCCTTGAGGAGTTTACTGCACATTGTCAAATGTATCCTAATGAGCGATTCTGGCAAGCACTGACCAACTGGAGCGGTCAGAATCGGATCATGGCAGACGGTCGTGATGACTTCGACCCCGAGGACACCTATTACTGGGAGACGAAGGATGGAAAGTAGCAGGGGCCCCATCATGACAGTATCGGAGATCCAGGAAGCCCTCTATAGTTGGGCATCAGATCGAAGTGATATTTTCAATGCGCCATATGGTGTCCTTACAAGTCGTGAGAGTGATAGGGGCGACAAACAACGCCTCACCGTGACATTCGGTATTGCCAGAGGTCTGGATGTGATAGTCACTATCTACACGCCCCGATATATCGAGGTGGAAGACACTAGGAACGGAAATCGATTGTTCCAGTCTTTTCCTGATATGATGGGTGAGTTGAATCGACAATACGGTAGGAGCGAAGCGTGATGAATATTGGACAGAATGAAATCCGTTAGGCACAAAGTTCGGGGAGGGATAGATAATCACATCGACCGTCTGATTGATAGACGAGTCGAATATGCGGTACAAAGTGTTGTGGTAAATCGTGCCTATCTCTCCAACTATAACATTATTCAGTCCCAGATTATGCATCGCGTTTGGACACATTTGAATGGACGATCTTAGGCAAAAATAGTTTCGCTTCCGTAGCTCAACTGGAATAGAGCAGCGGATTTCTACTCCGAAGGTTGAGGGTTCGACTCCTTCCGGGAGCGCCAATTTAAGGAAAGATGATGAAGTTTATCGGTGATGTTCACGGCAAATATAATCAATATGAGAGGATCATCTCCGAATGTGAGAATTCCATTCAGGTAGGTGATATGGGAGTGGGCTTCAAGAGACAGAATCCTGTATGGGGTCAATCAGAGTATTTTCCCAATCCATCATATGACAAGATGGTTTTAGGAAATCATAGGTTCATTCGTGGCAACCATGATAATCCTGCGGTGTGCATGAAGCATACCCAATACATACCAGATGGTCATACCGAGAATGGTATGATGTTCATCGGTGGTGCCCTCTCCATTGATCGTGATTGGCGAACAGAGGGGTTTGATTATTGGACCGATGAGGAGTTGACACAAGGCGATTTCTATTGGATGATGGACGTTTATAAGGAATATAAGCCAAAAATCATGGTCACGCATGAGTGTCCTGATTCCATTGCCGACCTGTTGCTGAATAATCGGGCCAAGTTCAAGGACGGTTCGATCACTCGACAGGCTTTTGATGGTATGTTTAAGGAATACAAGCCCGAGGTACATATTTTCGGACATTGGCACGTCGATTTCGATCAGGTGATTCTGGGTACCAGATTTATTTGCCTAAATGAGTTGTCAACTATTGATCTGGATATGAATGATCTAACTAAAGGTGAGATTGTGCCAAATAAAGCTTGACATTTGACTTCCAATATGTTATAAATAGCATGTAATCGTTGAAAAGAACTGAAAGGCGAACAAGACGGGGCTTCGATGCCCCCACCTCCACCACGAATGCTCAGTAGGAGACGTCCGAAAGATTGCTGAAGGTTGAGAAGTCCCTGATTGGAAGTAGCTACCAATAAAGACTGATTGGCTGGAGATTTATTGAGCATTCTTGAGGGGGGTGAAAGGGTTCGATTGGCGCGAAATAGGAACTTGGAGATTACGGGGTGATTCCCTTATTGATCGAAACTATAAATGCTAATGATAACCACTACAATGAGGAATTCGCTCTAGCAGCGTAATTGCTCGGGGTTCGGAGGTACCTTGCAACAGAAACCTCCAACAGTTTCGCCGGATAGAGCAGTCTGGTAGCTCGTCAGCCTCATAAGCTGAAGGTCGCGGGTTCAAATCCCGCTCTGGCAACCAAATTCGAGTGAATGGTATGCGTTGAAGGCGCTCGTAAACCCGTGTAGGGTCGCAACCTTAGGTTAACATTCACTCGATTCTTATCGGTGTAGTTCAATGGTAGAACGGGTGGCTCCAAACCATCAGATGTGGGTTCGATTCCTACCACCCTTGCCTTCCAATGTGTATGAGAGAAAATGATAATGAAAGATAATATGAACCCCGGTATGGAATACCTCTACGTGGGTAAGGATGTAGTCACGCAAATCGCCGATGTCATCCGTGAATATCAAAATCCGAGAAATGATGGTTGGGTCCAAGAAGGTTATCGACAACAGTTGGTAGCCATAGGTGCATTGATTGAAGACGCTCTCAGGCCTACCGACTTCGATGTTGAAGATATTGATCCAGATAAGCGGTCATGGTACTATGACGGATACGGAAAAAAGCGGCCCAAGGGCCAATGAAATCACAACTCAACATTGTTGCGCGGTCCCGTCGGCAGATAGCCGTATCGATCAATGCTCAGGTTGATGACTATGCTCGGGCGCATGTTAGAAAACAACTATGGTCAATGACAGAACGAATCGAATACCTCATATGGTTTTTTCAAATCAACATAAAGGCGTTTCCGGATGAAAGTTAAAATGGGTCCATACCGATCCTGGATCGGCCCTTATCAGGTTGTCATGCCACTCAAATATCTGGGTGTGCCAGAGGACACTCGCGATTGGATCGCCGAGCGCATTCCCTCTGCACCATTCGAATGGATTCATAGAATGAAAAAGCGGAAGGTCAAGGTTCGGATTGATGATTATGATGTATGGGGTGCGGATCATACTCTCGCCCTTATCATTCTACCCATCCTCAAGAGATTGCGCGAAGTGAAGCATGGATCACCCTTTGTTGATAATGAGGATGTGCCTGAGAATCTCCGCAAGACTTATGAGGATGATACTGGTGATGATTTCCATAAAAAATGGGAATGGGTTCTGAATGAAATCATCTGGGCATTTGAGAATATTGTTGCGGATGAGGATGGTGAAGACCAGTTCTATAATGAGAAGACGAAGGAGTATGATATCGAGGGCCGGAATGCTCATGATGACCATATGCAAAAGGCTCTGATCCTCTTTGGTAAATATTACAGGGGTCTTTGGGACTGATGGAATCCGTATATGATCGGGTAAACGGCGCTGCGATGCGTGTCACTAGAGATATAACAGATAATAGAATATCCCAGGATCTCTGGAATCATGTCAATCATGTATTATGGAGCAAGGTATACGATGGGGTGTGTGAAGATGTAAAATACAGGATCGTCCGAGAGGTATTCCCAACAACTAAATAGATCATTCCAATCTTACGAAAGGATGATCTATGAAAACCTTGATGATATTAGTCCTCACATTGTTGATGGGGATATCACAAGCTACTGCACATGGAAAAATGTCAGGTAAGGCCTCTTGGTACGGCCCTGGTTTTCATGGTAGAACGACGGCAAATGGAGAACGATACAATCAAAACGCCTCCACTTGTGCCCACAAAACTCTGCGTTTTGGTACTATGGTGAAGATTCTCAATCTAAAGAATAAAAAGACTGCAACATGTCGCATAAATGATCGTGGACCATATGCTGGTGGACGAATCATTGACGTTTCAAAAGCAATTGCCAAAAAACTAGGTATGATAGCATCTGGTGTGGCAAGGGTTGCAATCACAATCATAAGATAAACAAAAGGAACCTAAAAATGAAGAAGATACTTATTGCGTCTATTATTACTGTTGCGGCCCTTGCTACAGCCGGGTGCAGCCAACATCAAGCGAATAACACAGCCAAGGGTGCCGTTATCGGTGGTCTTATCGGTGGTGTCGTGGGTCTCGGCATCGGTGCCGGTCCTGGGGCTGTAATTGGTGGCACACTATACTCTACCGCCGCAGTTGTAGCCGTTGGTGCTGGTACTGGTGCGGTTGTCGGTGGTGTTGCCGGTGCAGTAGCAGACTGATATCAAATTGGAGTCTGGCCGTTGTCGGCCAGACTCCACACCCAAAAAAGGAAAAAAAGAGAATGAAAACATTCCTAACAGCAATTGCCTTAGTATCAACTCTTCTGGTTGGTGCCGCACAAGCCGAAGTCTTTTATGCGGGCGAAAAGTCTGGAATATGGCAGACATTTGGTCTGACAGGTGACGGATCTAATCCAGTCTGTCTCGCGATGGCAGAATGGCCTGATGGTTCGGATATACAATATGTCAAAGACCTGGCCGATGGTGAATTGTATGTGCGAATCTATAATGTTGATTGGGATATCACTGATAGTCCCGGAACTGAAGTTCAGGCAAGGGTCAACTTCTATAAAGACGATCAATTTACCGCGGGCGGAACAGCACCATTGATTGTTGTGAACCATAATACCGTCGTTCTGGCTAATCTAGAGCCAACTAAATTTACACCCGCATTCATGGAAAATCATGTGATGAGAGTGGTTATGCCCGGCACCACTTCTAATATTGCCGTAGCGTTGAATGGCAGTTCAGACGCGGTTATGAATATGGCCGAATGTATGGTGGAATATGACATGAAGGACCCGTCTGAAAAGACACCTACTGTTCCAGGAAGGGGTGCATAATGAGAAAAATAATCCTATCGATGATGGTTGCTCTATTTACAATGGCTACCATACCTGCTATTGCTCATGAGAGAAATCGTCATAACCAACAGCGATACCATCAGAGACATAATAACAACAATGGCGGAACTGCCTTTCTGGGATTGTTCCTGGGTCTTCTGGGAGGTGCGATCATCTCAAATAGCAATGAATATCGACCTCGAAGATGCGACACCTTCTATATCCAAGAATGGGATCCATACATCCAAGGATATAAACCAGTACCATATACGAGATGCAACTAGGGCCCTGCGGGGCCCTTTTCGCATAAATAGACTTGATATTCAATCAAGGAACTATTCAATGGCTAATCTCGGCGGAAAAACCACAAACGGCGAAGTTGCATGGAATAAATATGTATATAAGAATACAAAATGGCGGGAGCTAAAATTAGAATCTGAATATGATGGTGCATTGATGACCAGAAAAAGTAATAAACTTGTGACAATCCTTGAGTTCAATAAAGGAGACCCCATAAAACTGGAAAGAAATTCACTGCGAAATATTTTAGGATTCGATTATGCAGAAGTGAAGATCAAAAATAAAAGTGGTTTTGTATTGCCCAGATTCATAAGAAAACCTACCAACTTTAAGCCTACGGGATATGAGGTAGAGGTTGTTAATATGATAAACAAAGTTATTGCTGAGAACGGCAATATACCCATTGACATAAAAATAAAGAATATGAGTGATATATATAAAGGCATTTCTGGAGCAATCCAAGTTGATTCGCATATTAAACGAAATTCTGGAATAAAGGCTGATCCGAAAGCAGATATCATTCTTTATATGGACAAAGGACGTTTAGACTATAGGAAAAACATATATATCTCTCACAAAAAAGAAGGTGGACCAGAGGCGTTTCAGCAATATGGTGGTGTATCAAAGACATCTGGCGCAGATATATATGATCATCCAGAAACTAGAAAATTCCTTAAGGCTGTTATCAAAAACATAGAGGACGACAAACTCCAGCAACCCCTTTTCATGAAAGTTAGGGACAGCAGATTAAAAAATATGTCTATTTTCGGCCCAGATTTTGGACATGCTTTTGGTCTACAGCATACACAAGTGATAGGCCAAGGTCTGCCTAAATTGAAAATAACAAGAAGTGAAAATGTTTGGGAATTAGACTTTTCATCACATATGTCAACCTCGGGTGATTTATCTCATTTCACGGGTGGTTATACTCCAGTCTTTGCCGCTACATATCGTGCTGGGAGAGGATTTGAGTTTAATGGGATAAGATATAATGGCGCTAGAGTTGGTATATATCCCATTAAACTTATAGAAACAAGAAGTGGTGTTCAGGAAATAAAATGATAAAATACCAAGAATTCCTAGAAGAATCAAAGACTGATAAGAACCTTCACCTTGAGCATCTTGAAGATGAGGTTCTCAACAATGGTGTGGATGGAGCCAGACGAGCCATCAATTTTCTTCAATCACTTAGAGATATGCTGGCAGGTCATTCATCGGGTAGAATGAACATCACCACAAAATGGGATGGTGCTCCTGCGATCTTTGCTGGTATCAATCCCGAGAATGGTAAGTTCTTTGTCGGCACAAAGGGTGTATTCGCACAGACACCCAAGATCAATTACACTAATGCAGACATCGACAAGAATCATCCTGGAGGCGGTTTGGCCCAGAAACTAAAGTATGCATTAAAATATTTACCCGAATTAGGCATTCGGGATGTGATTCAAGGCGATATGATGTTTATCAATGCCGATCTAAAGGGTGATACCATTGATAATGAGAGATATATAACCTTCCAACCCAATACAATCGTCTATGCAGTACCTCAGAACTCAACTCTAGCCAACCAGATCACAAGCGCGAAGATGGGTATCGTCTGGCACACCACATATACAGGCAAGAAGATTTCTGATATGAAAGCATCATATGGTGTGAATATAGGCCGCTTATCAAATTCCAAGAATGTCTGGTATAGGGATGCATCATTCGTTGATACATCAGGTTCAGCCACATTCACGAAGGACGAAACAGCCCAACTCACGGCTATTCTCTCACAAGCGGGTAGTTTGTTCCGCCAGATATCGCCCCGCACCTTAAATACCATAGCCACAAATGATACCTACAAGATACCTATCAAGACATGGAATAATTCCAAGGTTCGTGAAGGACAGACTATAACGCACACTGGTCATCATACGCGAGGATTAATCCAGAGTGTGTCTGATAAGATGAATGCCAGCATTCTTCAGGCTAAGAAAACAGATACTCGGATGAAACGAACAAAGGAAAAAACCATCATCATGTCATTCTATAGAACAAATGCGGGTGAACTGAAAAAGATATTTGAACTAATGAATCACCTAACAGATGCCAAGAATATGATCGTGAGAAAGTTACAACAAGTCAAAGATATTGGCACATTTGTCAAGATAGGTGATGGATTTAAGGTAACATCGCCCGAAGGATTTGTAGCCATCGATCATATTGGAAATGCAGTCAAACTTGTTGATAGGCTGGAATTCTCCCATAACAATTTCAATGTAGTAAAGAATTGGTCGTAATGAAAAAAGGCACACTCAACATCTTTGATATTGATGGGACACTATTCAATTCCGACACAGCCGTCCATCTAAAAAGAGGGGGTAAGAGTGTCGGCAAACTCTCAACATCACAATTCAACAAGCACAAACTGAAGGATGATGAGGAGTATGATTACCATGAGTTTATGTCGGGTGCATATTTCCGCAAGGCCATAAGACCGATCAACAAGATGTTGGATAAGGCCAATAGGATCATCGCGAGACAATCTGGACAATCCAGATCTATCATTGTAACTGCACGACAGGATTTTCATGACCATCATGAGTTTCTGGATGCATTCCGTGACCATGGATTTCCGATTGATCAAGTCTATGTGGAACGAGCAGGTAATATGGTGCGAGGTCAGAATGCAACAAGAAAGATGCGACCCAAGATAGCCAAGGGTGCTGTCATTCGACGCTATATCAAGTTGGGTTATTATGATCGGATCCGGATGTGGGATGATGATCCTGATAATCTGAATATTCTGATAAAACTGGGTCAAATCCATCCAGAAGTCAAGGTAGAAGCGTTTCTGGTTGATCCGAATAGCGGTAACACGACACGATATGGCAACATAAGAGAAGGAATCTATGTGCCGGATGTGATTCATCGTACTATCCGTACAAATCTAAGAGAAAGATTGTATAAATAAGAGTATCAAATCCCTATAGAGGGGGTTTTAGTTCCTACAGAGGGAATAGTATGACAAAAAAAGTCGTCTTCACGTTCGGTCGCTTTCAGGGACCAACGCACGGACATAAAAAACTCATTGATAAGACTATCCAACATGCTAATCGGATCGGTGCAGAGCATAGGATTTATGCGAGCAAAAGCCATGATTCGGATAAGAATCCCATTCCCTATGGCCGTAAAGTAAGTCATCTCCGGAAACTGTTTCCCCATGCCAATGTAGTTGATGACCGTAATGCACATAACGCATTCCATATCGCTAAGAACCTTAGTGATAATGGTTATGATGATGTGACCATGGTTGTTGGGCAGGATCGTGTCAATGATTTCAAATCTCAGATCGGTAAATATGTCAAGAATCGCAAGGACAAGGATTTCAATCCCAAGAAGCATTATGGCTTCAAGAAATTTGATGTAGTCTCAGCCGGTGATCGTGATCCTAATGCAAAGGGTGTAGAGGGTGCCTCAGGCACCAAGATGCGTGAGTTTGTTCGGACAGGCGATTTTGAGTCCTTCATGAAGAATACACCCACAAATAATGCAAGGATCGCCCGCGGCATTTTCAATGATATGAAGCGCAATCTCCGAGAGGAGAGGGATCCTATTGGTCACACACTATCCCGTGATCTCATGCCTCAGATTTCAAATCCTGATGATTTCATATCACACCTCAAGAATGATGGTATTGAATCACGCCTTGTAAAACTCCATCCGGATGAACTAAAATCCTCACAGATGGAATTCGATAACGAAAAGGTTCATGCTATGATGGCCAAACCTTCCAAGAAGCCTATTATAGTGTCGAATGATGGTCATATCATGGACGGTCACCATCGTTGGTTGGCTGATAAGAAGATGAATCGGAAGACAAATGTCCACCATGTGGATCTACCTATCCTTGACCTCATCACAAGAGCCAAGACATACACAACGATAAGTGAAGAGGCGGATATCGATCATAAGGGTTTCAAACCCCTCCTTGATACATTTATTCGCTTTGCATGTAAGGAACTGGAACTGGATAATGCACCATCATTTGAGTTGATGAAAAAGGATGATGCTGGTCGATCATTTGGGGGATATCAACCCGACTCAAATCACATCATCGTTGCGACGAAGAACAGACATCCCATGGACATATTCCGCACAGTCGCGCATGAACTATGCCACCATAAACAAAATCTTGAAGGTCGCATTCAGGATGTTGCACGGGAAGGTGGTACAGGTAGTGATATAGAGAATGAAGCCAATGCAAAGGCTGGTGTGGTCATGCGAAACTTTGCAAAGAACAATCCGGAATGCTTTGGTTTGACCCATGTGACAGAGGAAGTTCTGGAAGAGGGCCTTAATGATCCAGCCAAGTTCAAAGTCGTGTTTCTTGGTGGTGGTCCAGGCTCAGGTAAGGATTATGTCCTTGATATGGCCCTGAGGGGTCATGGTATGACAGAGGTTAATTCCGATAAAGCATTTGAAATGATCATGAAACAGAGGAGCCTTTCATTAGCCATGCCTCCTGAGGAAGAAGAACAAAAAGATGCAGCCCGAGGTAAAGGCAAAAAAACAACACATGAAAGATACAACCTTCAAATCCAGGGTCGAAAGGGTTTCATCATCAATGGAACTGCGGATGATGCTAACAAAATCGCGAAAATGAAAAAGAAACTTGAAAATCTTGGTTATGATACTAAGATGGTATTCGTTCATAGTGACGATAAGATTTCCAAGGAACGAAATCTCGAAAGGGGTGAGATAGACCCCAAAACAGGTAAGCCGAAAGGTCGGACAGTACCTGAAAATATTAGACAAGATAAATGGAAGGGATCACAAGCAGCCCGAGCGGTCTATCAAAAGATGTTCGGCAGACATTACCACGAGGTCGATAACTCAGCCGATCTAAGAACAGCACATCCAGAAGTCAAGCAGAAAGTTATGAAGCAGTTTGGATCTATCTGGAAAGAAGTCAGAAAATTCACAAAAGAAGCACCATCAAGACCTGAAGCCCACAAGTGGCTTGAGGGTGAAATGAAGGATCGGCGCATTCAAAAATTCAAGCAACCAAAGGCTCACCAGACATTACCATCTCAGCATGATTCAGATGCAAAGAGAATGGGACTATCATATCTGGGATGGGGTCGCTATGGTAAAAAGGATGCTGCAGGTCATGGTGTGACAACACATTTTGTAAGGAATGATAAATTGGTACCAAAACAGCAACACCAACTCATGCAACAGCACCAGTTGGCCGAAGATGATGATGCATCCCAGGAGGATGTCATCATGTCAAAAATGAAACGGAAGAAAATCTCCAAGAGAGGTGAAGCAAATAGAAAGTTGTCTGAAACGATCAATGACCGGTTCGACACATTTCTCGAGGCTACAGAAAAACCCTCTGATAGAGAGGAAGGGACTGATAATCTTGTAAAGACATATGCAGATGATACACCCGGTGAGAGTAAGAAAAAGAAGTTTAATAAGATTGTCGTCCATAAATCACCCAAGGGTTGGAAAATCAGTGGACCTGGTGCACGCGCGGATAGAACGTCCTCAACAGGTCGAATGCCTGTCTTTGGATCAGGATCATCCAACTATGCAACAGGCATGAATGAAAGCCTTATACCTCTCACAGAGGATGTGCTACCCGATCGAAAACAAATCATCGACTGGGCACTATCCGAGACAACAAAGCAGCGATTCGGTGCTAAATATGGACCCCAGGCTGCGGAAAAGATCATCGAAACGGCATATAGACTTGAAACAATGAACGAAAGTGGAGTTACTGGACCTAAACCACTGAGAGATATCAGGTCTAAGTTCGGAAATCAATAAATAGTATCAGGAATATTATAACTTTTATAGAAGGTATGAAACAATGTTCAATAGATTCAATCAAAAAGACGACCCTCTTCTGGATAGCGTGAAGGGTGTCATTGACACTAATCAGATTCAAAGACAGGCTAGAACAGTCTTCAATGAATCTCTGGGTATTCAGGATCGAAAGGAACTTCCTCATGAACTCCTTTATGATTACGACCAGGAACTGGAAGAATTTACCACGAAGTCACTCACAGAGGGTGTCGTGAATGAAGTCTCCGTAAACAAATTGCTAAAATACAAAGATAAGGCTCATAAGCAAGCATCTAAACTTGGCAAAGATATATATCGGAAACACCAATACGGAACAGATGATGAACAGCCTACAGACAAAGATTATAGAGATTCTGATAACCGAAGCCGGGGTATCAAACTAGCCAATAAGAAAATCAAGAGAAGTCTGGGTGAAGACCGACTAAATGAATGGGTTAACCCCAGCAAGGCTCTTTATAAGGCTGTCAAGAAGGCTAGATCAAAGCAACCTGAGCGCGAGGCTTATGCTGAGAAACTCCAAAAGAAGCAACTAAAGGATTATGATGATGAGAATTTCGGTAAAAAGGCGAAAACTAAAAAACTCGAAGAAAAGAAAGATGCTGAAGGTAATGAAACATCATTTTATCCTTCTAAGAAGCACAAAGAAGATCGGCTCAAGAGGCTCAAATCCTACATAAAGAGCAAGCAAACCAAAGAGACCGAACCCGAAGAACATGGTGTAGAGGCCGAGCGGGAAATGGCATCTAAGGGCAAGAAGATGTATGAGAGCAATCCTATTTCCAGATTCGTCCATAAGATCAAGGCCAAAAGTGCCGGAAATAATGCCGATAGAGCCTTTGATGATGGCGATGAGGCTGAGTTTGTGAAAGGTAAGATAACACG
>TARA_R110000772_G_scaffold5252_15_pt1 | contig 46433 bp, 50 predicted proteins | sample TARA_R110000772 | Tara Oceans TARA_R110000772 (sample SAMEA4397948) | marine metagenome | biome: Polar Biome; feature: [SRF] surface water layer (ENVO:00010504); material: water (ENVO:00002006), including particulate matter (ENVO:01000060) such as... | depth 5 m | reverse complement strand
AAGGCCAGCGCCGCGATCGCGCACGCAGAAGCCAGCCAGCGCATTATCTGATCGCGTCTTCCATCGCCTGCGGCAGGGTGATCGGTGTCAGCTGGCGACCGTCAAACGGTTCGCTGGCGCCCGCGACCAGCGACGGCTTTGCCTCGGCCAGCGACTGGCCGGGCGTGGTCAGCCCCATGGACAGGATCGCGACATCATCGCCGATCTGGAGATTTTCTCCGGTACCATCCTCGATAATCGGCGGGATCGCGCCGCCAAAGGCAGCCTTCAACTGCGCGCCGCCCGGAAAGGCCGGATTATAGCCGGCCCGGCCATGGTCATTTTCAAACACCCGCACGCCAATCGGCTTCGGGTTATAATTGGGGTCATCCTGCCCCTTGGTATAGGATACGATCAGGATATTGCCGGTGCCATTTTCGGCGAAGCGGTTTTCGAACACTTCCACTTCGTAATGCGACATCACCATCACCCCCATGCCGGCGGGAACCTCGGCGACAATATTGCCTTCGGGCGCGAAATTCGGCGTGTTGTTGTCGACCACGATATTGTCGAACACGCGGACATTGCGGCCGCCCTGTTTCGGAATATTGGGCAGATCGAAGACCAGGATGCCGCCGGTATTGTTGACCGCGACATTGTTGTAAACATCCGCGCCGATGCTGTTCTCGATCTCGATCCCGGCGACGTTGAATTTGGCGACGCTGTTGCGGACGATGATATTCTCCGACTGGCCGACATAAATCCCGGCGTCCGACGAGCCGATCGTCGTCACGCTGTCGACCAGCACGTTGCTGCTCTCGACCGGATAGATCGCATAGGCACCATTTTCCGGATGCGGCCCGCGGGTCCACTCGACCCGCAACCGGTAATAGACAATATTATCCGCGCCCTTCGACTTGATCCCGTCGCCCTTGCTGTCCTCGATCGCGAAATCGCGCAGCACGACATGGTCGGACGTTACCAGCAGACCTTCACCCGCGCCGAGTTGTCCGGCAAAATTGAGCACCGTCTGGTCCATGCCGGCACCGCGCACGGTGACATTGTCGACGTCGAGCGACAGGCCGTCGACCAGATCAAAGCGACCGGCCCCGAGTTCGATGACATCGCCGGGTTCGGCGAGAATCAGCGCTTCCTGCAGCCGTTCCTGCGCATCTTCGCCGGGTGCAACGCTAACGGTTTTGGCAAGTGTCGGGGCGCTCAGACATAGCGCGGTGGCAACCAGTAAACTGCGGATCATATCTCTCTCCTCCAAGAACAGAGGATAATGACGCAAAAACCGGCCGATGCCAAGAGCATTGACATTCATGTCAGTAGATTACCCGCCTTGGCAGTCCGGCTACGGCTTTGGTTCGGGGAAAAGGAAGCTCAGGCTTCGCCCAATATCCATTCGATCGCAGCATCAGCGTGAATCTCGGTGCTGTCGTAAATCGGCAGGATATTCGCCTTGGTATCGACAATCAAATCAAGCTCGGTGCATCCGAGCACGATCGCCTCGATCTCCTGCTTGGCGATATTGGTGATATAGGTTTTCATCGTCCGTTCGGACTCGCGCTTGGCCTGACCGAACATCAGTTCCTCGTAGATGATCCGGTCAATCTCCTCGACCCGCTCCTCGTCGGGCGGCGAAAGCGTGATACCCTTGCCGACCAGCCGCTTGCGATAGAAGCCCTCGGTCATCACGTTGCGCGTGCCGACCAGAGTCGCCGACTTTATCCCGTCGGCCACCATCTTGTCGCCGACACAATCCGCGATATGCAGGATCGGCACACCGATTTCCGGTTGTACCCGGTCATAGATCTTGTGCATCGCATTGGAACAGATCAGCACCGCCGTCGCGCCGCTATTTTCCAGCCGCTTGGCCGACCGCGTCATCAACCCGGCCGCAGCGTCCCAGTCATCGTCCGATTGCAGACGCGCATAGTCGCTGAAGTTGACGCTTTCGATCAACATATGCGGGCTGGAAAAGCCGCCGAGCCGGTTCTGCACGATGCGGTTGATCCGCGTATAATAGCTGGCCGTAGAGACCCAGCTCATTCCGCCAATCAGACCAATTTTCCGCATCGAATTTTATATCCCTGAAACATACGAGCCTGGCGTCTAGAGCGCCTTGACTATTTCCTCGCACATTTTCTTCGCATCGGAAAGCAGCATCATCGTCTGGTCCATATAAAAGACCTCGTTGTCGACGCCGGCATAGCCGACACCGCCCATCGAACGTTTGATGAAGAATATCGTCTTCGCTTTCTCGACATCGAACACCGGCATGCCGTAAATCGGCGATCCCTTGTCGGTTTTCGCCGCCGGATTGACCACGTCATTGGCCCCGATGATGAAAGCGACATCGGCCTGGGCAAATTCGCTGTTGATATCTTCCAGTTCGAAAACCTCGTCATAGGATACATTGGCTTCGGCGAGCAGGACGTTCATATGGCCCGGCATGCGGCCAGCCACCGGGTGGATCGCATATTTGACGTTGACGCCTTCTTCTTTCAGCAGATCGCCCATTTCGCGCAGCGCGTGCTGTGCCTGCGCCACCGCCATGCCATAGCCCGGAATGATGATCACATTCTCGGCCTGTTTCATCATATAGGCAGCATCCTCGGCCGAACCGCGTTTCCACGGGCGGTCGATCTTCGCCGCGCCGTCGCTCGGTCCGCTGTCGGCACCAAAGCCGCCGGCGATCACGCTGATGAAGCTGCGATTCATCGCCTTGCACATGATATAGGATAGGATCGCACCGGAAGAACCGACCAGCGCACCGGTGATGATCATCGCCGTGTTCCCGAGCGTAAAGCCCATCGCCGCTGCGGCCCAGCCGGAATAGCTGTTCAGCATCGACACAACCACGGGCATGTCCGCGCCGCCGATCGGAATGATCAGCAGGAAGCCGATCAGGAAGCTGAGGCCCACGATGGTCCAGAAAATCGCTCCCGTACCGACGGTGGGCGCAATGGCGAAATAGGCGGTCAGGCCAATGATCCCGGCCAATACGCCGAGATTGAGGACATGACGCATCGGCAGCATGATCGGCGCGCCCGACATATTGCCGTTGAGTTTCAGAAAGGCGATCACCGAACCGGAGAAGGTAATCGCACCAATAGCGACGCCAAGTCCCAGTTCGACCCGGCTGACGGTCAATATTTCACCCGTCGCGTCCAATATGCCAAAGGCACCGGGATTGAGATAGGCGGCTATACCGACCAGCACCGCGGCCAGACCGACAAGGCTGTGAAAAGCCGCAACCAGCTGCGGCATATCGGTCATCGCGATCCGGCGCGCGGTAAAGAAACCGATCGCGCCACCAATGGCGATGGCACCGGCGATTTCCGGCAGGCTGGCGATGCTGTGGGTCCACAGGGTGGTGACCACGGCAATCAACATCCCGACCATGCCGAAACGGTTGCCCGCCCGACTGGTTTCCGGCGAAGACAGGCCGCGCAGAGCAAAAATGAAGAGAACGCCAGCGACCAGATAGGCGGTGGCGACCCAGGGATTTACGGCTTCACCGGAAGCGGCCATCGCTGGCGTGGCGAAGAATAGCGCTGCTGCGCCCCCCAATAATGCGCGCATTATTTGCGCTCCTTTTTCTTGTACATCGCGAGCATCCGCTCGGTCACGGCAAAGCCGCCAAAAATATTCACGCTGGCGAGAACGACGCCGACCAGGCCGAGCCATTTCGCCACCTGGCTGCCGTCAGCCTGCGCTCCTGCAGCCGCCGCGATCAGCGCGCCGACGATGATCACCGAAGAAATCGCATTGGTCACCGCCATCAGCGGCGTGTGCAGGGCCGGGGTCACCGACCAGACGACATAATAGCCGACAAAACAGGCCATCACGAAGATTGAGAGTATTGATATAAAGTCCATGTCTAACCCCTATTTCGCCAGAAGGCGCTCGTTCACAACCTTGCCATCCTTGGTCAGGCGTATGCCAATCGTCACTTCATCATCATCGGGCAGAACCGGCCGCTTGGCCTCTTCGTCCCAGTAAGCGCTGAGGAAATTATAGAGATTGCGCGAGAACAGAGCGGAACTGTCCGCCGCCATGCTCGACGGCATGTTGTTTGCGCCGATAATCTTGACGCCGTGCTTCTCGACCACTTTGCCGGCAACCGCACCTTCGACATTGCCGCCTTGCTCTGCCGCGAGATCGACAATCACGCTGCCGGTCCGCATTGTCGCGATCTGCGCGTCGGAGATCAGACGCGGCGCGGGACGACCGGGGATCAGCGCGGTAGTGATGACGATATCCTGTTTGGCGATATGGGCGGAGACCAGTTCGGCTTGCGCTTTCTGATATTTCTCGCTCATTTCGGTGGCATAGCCGCCGGTGCCTTCGCCTTCGATGCCTTCGACCGATTCAACAAAAATCGGTTTCGCGCCGAGCGACTTGATCTGCTCCTTGGTCGCGGCCCGGACGTCGGTCGCACTGACCTGAGCGCCAAGGCGCCGGGCGGTGGCGATCGCCTGCAGGCCGGCAACGCCGACCCCCATGATGAAGCAACGCGCGGCGGAAACCGTGCCGGCTGCGGTCATCATCATCGGAAAGACCCGGCCATAATGGGCGGCGGCTTCGAGAACAGATTTATAGCCCGACAGATTGGATTGCGAGGAAAGGATATCCATCGACTGCGCGCGGGTGATCCGCGGCATGAATTCCATCGCCAGCGCATCAATGCCCAGCTTGGCATAGGCGTCGACGCGTTTGCGTTCGCCGAACGGATTGAGGCTGGCAACCAGCCATGCACCCTTCTTGATGCCCTTCAGTGACTCAGGCTCTGGTCCCTGCACCGCCAGGACAATGTCGGCATCTTTCAATACCGCTTGCCTGATGCCGATTGTCGCGCCCATGTCCTGATAGTCCTTGTCGGCAACCGACGCCGAAACACCCGCTCCCTTTTCGACGGCCAGAGACGCACCCAGTGCAATGAATTTCTTGACCGTTTCCGGCGACGCGCTGACGCGCTTCTCGCCATCGGCGAGTTCTTTCAAAACCGCGATTTTCACAAAATATTCCAATCAGTTAGGAAATAAGAACAACCACCAATATTGTCACAATGATGGTAGCAACCGTACCGACCTTCAGCAGCGATAGAAAACGGGCGTAGGATTCTTCCGCTGCGTCAAAATTATTATCCGATGTCATGATATCCCCATATTATCGTTCAAAACAGGCGCGAGGTGTAACCGTATATTAGTCGCTGCTCAAGCCCTAGCCAGTGTCATATTAAATAGAAAATTTATTCACCCCTTAATCGGCTCTTTACCGGTTGCCGCTAATGATGTGCCTCATATTGGGACAATCGGGATAAAAATGGTACAAAACGGCACTAAATTACTGCTGCTGATCGATGATGAGCCTGCGCAATGCCGGCTGATTTCCGCGCTCGCTTCCCGGGCGGGATTCCGCACAATCTACGCCCGTGACGCAGAGACCGCGATTGCGACGCTCGGCACGCAGGATGGCATGATGCTCGACGCCATCATCCTCGACCATTGGGTGCCGGGTTCCGAAGCCACCGAACTGATCACCGAACTGAAATCCCGCCGGCCCGCCTTGCCGGTTCTGATGCTGACAGCGGTCGGCTCGATCGCCGAAGCGGTCGATGCCGTGCGCGCCGGTGCCACCGATTATCTGATCAAACCTGTTGCCCCGGAACTCATGCTCAATGCGCTCAACGCCGCGGTGGAATCCGCTCGGGACGACGGCGAACTGCGTCCGCTCAGCGAGAAAATCTCGGCACCGCTCGAATTTGAGGAAATTGTCGGCGCTGCCCCGGCCTTCCGCGCAGCCCTCGCCATCGCTGCCAAGGCGGCCCGCGCCCGGGTTCCGGTGCTGATCGAAGGCGAAGGCGGAGTCGGCAAGGAAGTCATCGCCGACGCCATCCACGCCGCCAGCCCCCGTGCCAAACAGCCGATGCTCAAGCTCAATTGCGGTGCAATCACCGGCAACCTGCTCGATTCCATCCTCTTCGGCCACGAAAAAGGTGCATTCACCGGGGCGTTCGACCGCAAGATCGGCCTGCTTCAGCAAGCCGAAGGCGGCACGATATTCCTCGACGAGGTCGACCGGATTCCGCCGGAAACACAGGTCCGCCTGCTGCGCTTCCTGAAACATTCCGATATCCAGCCGCTCGGCAGCCCGAACAGCTTCCAGCTCGATGTCCGGATCATTGCCGCGACCAATCGCAAGCTGCTGCTGGAAGTCGAAAAAGACAATTTCCGCGAAGATCTCTATTACCAGATGAATGTCGTGCAGTTGACCATCCCGCCATTGCGCGACCGGACCGGCGACATTCCGGCCCTCGCCCGGCATTTCCTCGCTCGCCTCGCGTTGCAGCCGGGCCTGCGCAGCTTGGGCATTACCGACGAAGCGCTCAATCTGCTGCGCAGCTATCGCTGGCCGGGCAATGTCCGCCAGCTGCAGAGCGTATTGTTTCGCGCTGCGGTCATGTGCGACCGAAATGCCCTGACCTGCGAGGAATTCCCGCAAATCGCCTCCTTTGTTGCCGAATCCGGCGATAGTCAGCCGCATCTCGTCCGCAGTCCGGAAGGGATCGGGATCACGCTTTATTGCGAGGATGGCAATTTGCGGCCGCTGGAAGAAATCGAGGCCGACGTCATCCGCCTTGCGATCGGCCATTATCGGGGCCGGATGACCGAAGTCGCGCGGCGGCTGGGGATTGGACGCTCCACTCTCTATCGCAAGCTGGCCGACCTTGGCATTGATAATGCCGCGTAATTAAACGGTTTTTTTGTTGGATATCCGGTTGGATCCTGTTGGATTTGACATTTTCGGCCAAAATCGGTTTTCGCGAAATCCAACATCGCCATTGATGTTTGGCACCGCCGGTCTTAAGTCTGCTTGCATGAAAAACATGCTTCCAACTCTTCCATTCGGCGCGACCCTGACGCTCGCGCTTCTTCTCTCGGCCTGCGGAAAACAGGAAGCGGTGGGCGATGTTCCATCCAGCGAAGAATTGGCGCAACAGGCCGATGCTGCCAGCCAGGCGATCCGCGACGAAGCGGATGCGGCCGAAGGCGATGGCGCGACAAGCGCGGTCGATCTCGCCACTCTCGACAGCTATGCCAACGCCCTGCGCGGTTACACGATCATGGTGCCCGGCGCCTGGACCGTCGACCAAGCGTCCAGCGACGACAATGGCCGGGTCTATACTGACCCCGAAAGCGGTGCAAAACTGGCCGTTAGCTGGGTTGAAAATCGCGAAGATGCGGCCTGGAGCAAAGCTGTCCAGACCGTCGAGGACGGCAGCGAGACCATGGAAGGCGCGCCGGTCGGCAAGAATGAATATCGCGCTTCAGGCATTTCGACCAACGGTCAGAAATCAAGCCAGCGAATGCTGCGCAAGCCCGACGGGACAATGGTCCGGGCGGAAATCAGCTATGCCACCGATCAGGCCCAATCGACCGACCCGTTGGCGAAAACGATATTGGACAGCCTGACCCTGCAATAGCAGCGGCTATCGCGGACTGATCTGGCGTAGAATCGGGAAACCTGTCTAGCGGTTGAGCTTGGCGTCCAGAAAACTGGGCATCGGGCCGTTCCAGCCATCATCCGCCCCGTCGTCATTGCCGCTCTGAACCACTTTCGGTTTTTCGTCCCGGACCCTGGCAGCGCGCGCCGGCTTCTTGGGCGCGTCATCTTGCCGCGACGGCTTTGGAGTATCGTCCTGCTCCGCCTTTTTCGGCCGGTCATCCTGCCGTGGTTTCTTCGCTGCATCATCACGCCGTGGCGCTCTTGATTTCGCAGGGACAGGCTTGTCCGAAGCGGATTTCGCCGGAGCCTTGTCGGCCGGCATGTTGCCGCCTTTGCTGCCCTTGCGTTCGGTACGGACCGGAATTGTCATGCCGGTCAGCTTCTGGATGCTGTCGACGTGTTCTGCATCGCTGCGGGTCACAAAGGTGATCGCAACGCCGGTGGCACCAGCACGGCCGGTGCGGCCGATCCGGTGAATATAGTCATCCGGATGCCATGGAATATCATAGTTTATGACATGGCTGACGCCCTTGATATCGAGCCCGCGGGCGGCGACATCGGACGCGCACAAAATATTGATTTCACCGGACTTGAACCGGTCCAGCTCCGCGAGACGCGAGCTTTGGTCCATGTCGCCGTGGATCTGCCCGGCATCAAAACCGTCCTTGCGCAGGCTCTGGCAGAGGTCACGAACCTCGGTCTTCCGATTGCAGAAAATGATCGCGGTATCTACGCCCTCATGGTCCAATATGTCGACGATCAGCTTGCGCTTGGCCTTTGGAGAAACCTCCATCAGCGATTGATCGATCGAGGTATTGGCCGTGGCCGGCCGGGAGACCTCGATATATTTCGGATTGCTCAGAAACTGGTCCGACAGCCGCTTGATGGGTGGCGGCATGGTCGCCGAGAACAGCATCGTCTGGCGGGTCGCCGGCAGTTTCGAGCAGATTGATTCGATATCGGGAATAAAGCCCATGTCGAGCATCCGGTCCGCTTCATCGATGACCAGCAATTCACAGCCCGACATCAATATCCGTCCGCGATCGAACAGATCCATCAACCGGCCCGGAGTCGCGATCAATACGTCGACGCCTTTTTCCAGCGCCTTGATCTGGTCGCCCATCGAAACACCGCCGATAAGCAGGGCCATGCTGAGATTGTGGTTCTTGCCATATTTCTCGAAATTTTCTGCAACTTGCGCAGCCAGTTCGCGGGTTGGCTCAAGGATCAGCGACCGCGGCATCCGCGCACGCGAGCGGCCATGCGCCAAAATGTCGATCATCGGCAGCACAAAGCTTGCCGTCTTGCCGGTGCCGGTCTGGGCAATGCCGATGATATCTTTCATCATCAATACAGGTGGTATGGCTTGGGCCTGAATCGGCGTCGGCTCGTCATAGCCGGCTTCGGCCACGGATTTGAGCAGTTCTTCAGACAGGCCGAGATCGGCAAATTTCATAGTGTTTCCGGAAAAATATAGGATGCAACCTTGCATCCTGTCTTAGCCTCTTGGACTAAGCGCGGCAATGACCGCATATCCCGAATTTGTCAAGTTTTCTCGCTTGATCTAGCGTTCCGGGACAAGTTCTCTAAATCGTTCAATCTCACATTTGGCTCCGGTCCGCGAGTGCAATATATCGCGCCCCGCGCACATTTTGCCGTCCGCCGATTTCTCCATATAGAAGCCGGAATAGAAACTGCGCGCCTGGCAATTTTCTTCGAGCTGCGCACGGACACGTCTGCGGTCTTGGGTCACCAGATCGAGAAATTGGTCCGAAAACATCTGCACGCCCAGAATATTGTTCATCGGCAGGCATTTGCCGATTTTCTTTTCCCGATAGCTCTGTCGCGGAATTTCACGCGAAAAATCGGCTCTCGGAGACACCTGATTCGGACGACGACGCGGCACCCGGATGATCACCCGCTTTTCGATTCGGACCTGGGCATATGCAGGCGGACGCGCCGGAACAAAGGTCCTGCCCGCTTCGGCAGATGAGTCATCCACCGGCTGAATACCGCGCGTTTCCGGCACGGAGAGCAGCAATATCGCTATAAGTGAGAAGCTCACCAAAATCCCTTAATTAACCGTTGGCTTTGCTATACCAGTGACGATTGAATATTGCATGAACTGACAAATTGCCAATCATCCTCTTCCTGCGGCAACCTGACCGTCCCGGCTTCCCGGTAAAATCAGGATCGGATGCAGGACGAGAAGAGATTGGCCCTGACACGCGAGGAGCAACGGCATGCCGAAAACGGTGAATTGGCAGGAACAGATGCAGTCGGTTGTGGGCGCCAAGGGTTTTACCAGCGCTGCAGACGACATGTCTCCCTGGCTCACCGACTGGCGCGGCCGTTACACCGGCGCCGCTGCAGCGATGATTTCGCCGGGCAGCACGCAAGAAACAGCAGAGATACTCAAAATCGCGAATGAAAATAGCGTCGCGATCGTTCCGCAGGGCGGCAATAGCGGCATGGTCGGTGGCGCAACTCCTGACGACAGCGGGCAATCGATTCTCCTGTCTCTTCGCCGCATGAACCGGATTCGGGCGATAGAATCGGGAGACCAGCTGGTCCTGTGCGAGGCCGGCGTGATCCTTCAAAATTTGCACGAAGCCCTGGCAGATGAAGGACAGCGATTTCCGCTCACGCTCGGAGGCAAAGGCTCTGCCACGGTCGGCGGACTGATTTCCACCAATGCGGGCGGCACCCAGGTGCTCCGCCACGGAACGATGCGGGCGCTGGTCGCCGGCATCGAAGCGGTGCTGCCCGACGGCACGATTCTCGAAGGCCTTGCTGCTCTGAAAAAGGACAATCGCGGCTATGACCTGAAACAATTGCTCATTGGCGGCGAGGGCACTTTGGGTGTTGTCACCGCCGCGACGCTGAGGACAGTGCCCGCGCTGATCGACCGCTGCGTTGCCTGGATCGCAGTTGACAGCACCGATGCGGCCTATCGCCTCTTTCAGTTTCTCAACCGCCGGACACCGCAATCGCTGGAAGGCTTTGAAATCATCCCCGAGACCTGCCTGGATTCGGTACTGCGCCACATTCCCGGAACCCGTCCGCCGCTGACTGGCGCGCATCGCTGGAATATTCTTGTCGAACTCGTGCGCGACCAGGCAGATGCGCAAGATCCGCGAACGGTGGCAGAAGCCCTTCTTGCCGAAGCGCTGGAGCTTGGCCTGATCGAAGACGCAACGCTTGCGGCCAGCGAACAGCAGGCGGAGGATTTCTGGAAAATCCGGGATTCCATTTCAGAAGCAGAACGCGCCGGCGGCCCCGCCCTGCAACATGATATCAGCGTTCCGGTTCCGAAAATGGCACGGTTCATCAACGAGGCATCTCCGGTTATCGAAGCGAAATTTCCCGGTACCAAAGTCGCCGCATTCGGACATATGGGCGATGGCAACGTCCACCTTCACGTGAAGGCACCACCCGGCGTGCAACCATTGGAATGGATGCGAGATTATGGAAATCGGATTACGCCGCTGGTTCATGATCTCGTGATCGCAGCCGGTGGTTCGATATCGGCGGAACACGGGATCGGACAAAATAAACGCGCGGAACTGGAGCGATTGTCGTCGCCGGGACGACTCGCCATGATGCGCGCAATAAAAACGGCAATCGATCCCAAGAACATTATGAACCCGGGCAAACTCGTTCCCCTTGCGTCTGGCCATTCAGGCTCTTAAAGCCAAGTCAACTAATTCGGTCTCAACAGTCATTTTTTCGGAGAAACAAACATGGCGAGCACGCCGCAAGCACAAGCCCTACCAATGTTCTACAAGGATCTCGTTCCGCTCAATTCCAATGAGCATGCGAAATGGAAAGTCAAAGGGCTCGACAACGCATCCTTCATGCAGTCGCAGCATGCCATTCCGATCACCTGTGACGAATTTATCAATGCAGCGCGCAATTATCCGATCGTATTCTCGGTTGGAGAAAATAGTGTCCCGCTGATCCTCATGGGCCTGAACGAAGGTGTGAACACTTTCATGGACGACGAAGGCCGTTTCAGCGAGCCAGCCTATGTCCCCGCCTATGTTCGCCGCTATCCATTCATGCTCGCCAAATTGCGGCCGGATGCTGACGAATTGTCGCTCTGCTTCGACCCGACAACGGATGCCATCGGTGATTACAAAGAAGGCGACGCACTTTTTGACAAGGATCAGCCAAGCGAGACCACAAAGAATATCTTGAATTTTTGCGAGCAGTTCGAACAGGCGGGCCAACGGACCGGACAGTTTGTCCAGGAACTGGAAAAGCTGGGTTTGCTGATGGATGGTGAAGTCTCGATCCAGCAGACCGGAGTCGAAAAGCCGTTCGTATATCGCGGTTTCAAAATGGTCGATGAAGAGAAATTGCGCGAGCTGCGCGGTGATGAACTCCGCAAGATCAACCAGAATGGCATGTTGCCGTTGATCTACGCCCATCTCTTTTCGCTCCAGCTGATGCGCGAAGTTTTCGCGCGCCAGGTCGGCGCTGGCAAAATGCCACAAGTGACCGAAGCGCCTTCGGTTCAAGTCTGACCGGTTCACGGACCTATCAATCTATCCGGTCCGGTTGAATCGGACCGGATGGAAAAGAATAATTTTCCGGCAAAAGGGTCTTGCAACTGGTTGCTGTTGCACCCACATTATGGTTGTACGGGTCCGCATCCCCCGATCGGATCCATACAGGCATTTCCTTGAAATGCCACCTCCCTGAACCTTGGCCACCTCGCCGATCCGGCGAGGTGGTTTTTTATTGGGAAACCCTCACTCCGCTGCCTCAAGCTGGAAACGACCCGATAGCTGGTCAGCTAACATCACACAGCAATTCCGGATCAATTCCGAAATAGGACCGGCTGCGTCCGTCGGCTCGCGCAGGCTTTCGTCAAGATATAATGCTCGGTCGACTTCGAGCTGCAAGGCGTGAACGTTTCGCGCAGGCTTGCCGTGACGTTCCAGAATATAGCCCCCGGAATAGGGGTGATTGGTCTGGACGTGATAACCGCCCCGGCGGAAATGCACCGCTGCCAGTTCCGCATAGCGAGAATCACAGCTGCGCCCGAAGCGATCGCCGATGACAAAGCCGATCTGGCGACGATCCTGATCAAATACCGACGGCATGCTGTGCAGGTCCAGGAGCAGCGCGCCTCCAAAGACGGACTGTATCTGGGCGAGAATATGCGCGATCTTGACATGATAGGGTTCATGGTCCTGTTCGATGCGATCCATGACATGCCGATGCGGCCATTTCTCCCGCCAAAGATTTCCCGCACCGTGCAGACGACGCGGCAATATACCCAGACCTCCCCTTACCTTTCGGCTGATATGGGATGTCTGCGAGGGATCCATCCCGGCGACCATTTCCGGGTCAATTTCGGCGGGACTGCGATTGAGATCCAGCCATGCCCTTGGCTTTCGCGCAACGATCAGCGGAAAGCCGGCTGCCGCGGCTGACGCCGCCAGACGATCGACGTAGCGATCTTCCAACCGGAGCAAATGGGACGCCGGAACATTCAGGTTGTCGATGAGCCGGGACGGATAATCCCGCCCGGCATGGGGCACGCTGACCAGCACCGGGAATTTCAACATGTCGACATTGGCAAGAGAATAAGTGGAAACTTCGCTCGAATGTCCGCTGGAACCGGCGTTAGGCATGTTCATGCTCCAAAAAACCTGCATATTCCTTTGAAAATATCATCCATTCCCAGAAAAAATTAACCGATTTGCACTTATACAGCGGTCTCGGCATAATGGCCGGTCTGAAATCAGACATATTCTGGAAGGCGCGACAATATGATCAGAATTCTCCTCGCGGAAGATGAACAAGCAATGCGTGAACATCTTACACGGGCACTCGAGAAAGCCAACTACGAAGTCGTGGCGGTGGATCGCGGAACTGCTGCGGTGCCATTGCTCGAATCGGAACGGTTTGATCTGCTTCTGACCGACATCGTCATGCCGGAAATGGACGGGATCGAGCTTGCACAACATTGCGCTTCGGTCTGCCCGGACACCCAGGTCATGTTCATTACCGGATTTTCCGGCGTAACATTGCGCGCCGGACAGTCGGTTCCAAAGGCCAAGATTTTGTCGAAACCCTTCCATTTGCGGGATCTGGTTCTGGAGGTTGACCGCTTGTTTGAACCGGACAGTATCAGCGACTTGAATTAGGCCTTGCGCCAGTCGAAGCGGCTGGCTAGACGGCCTCCAGCGTGGGCGTATAGCTCAGTGGTAGAGCACTTCGTTGACATCGAAGGGGTCGGGAGTTCAACTCTCTCTACGCCCACCATTTCCCGATATTCATATTTTCAGGCAGCCAGCGCCGTTGACGCGCAGGCGTCCTGGCTGGGCGGGTGGCCATACCAGCTTGTATAGGCGCGCGTGAAAGCGCTTAGCTCGCTGTAACCCAGCTTTGCGGCTATTTCAGAGAGGTTGCGGGTTCCCTCGAGAAAATAGAGGTTGCACGTATCCCGCCGGACCTGCTCGAGCAGCTGGCGATAGGACAGACCCTCCGCAACCAGTTTACGCCGCAGGGTACGCTCTGCCATTCCGAATGTCATCGCTGCCGCGTCGAGACTGAGACCGGATTTGTCCAGCAGATGCAGTAGATATTCATAGGTCAGCTTCGCGATATTTTCGCGCTCGAATCGGCCTCGCGCAAAAATCGCCCTCTGGCGTCCCGTGGCTGAAATTATCTCCGGATTATGTTGCGGCATCGGCCTTGCCATCGCCATCGGATGATATTCGAGATAGTTGGAAGGCCTGTTGAAATAGCAGGGAACCGGATCGTCCCGTAAGTTTCTTTCCGGTAGGCACCTGAAACCATCGGGCCTCGGGTGGGCGAAATGCACCGCCTTCACCGTACGGAAGCGCCCGTCGGACAGCACTTCGCCGCTGTGATAGATAAGCGAAAAGACAATGTGGATGAGATCCGGCGAAACGGGCCGGTCATGATTCCACACCAGCCGGTCGTCCGAGGACAAGGACAAGAGCTTTACCGTCGGCTTCTCGCCACCCAGCCCCTGCTCTTCGACGAGCTGGAGCAGCGCTTCGCCGAAACTGGGTTGGAAATGAGCGGCAAAGCCAAGGTCGGAAAAGCAGCGCGGCACCATGTTCTTGCCGATGGCAGAATGAATATCCGTACGATTGAGTTCGTCTCTTGTCGCCGCACACAGGCTGGCAATAGCGTCATCGCCCAACTGGAAGCCGGGGTCGCGTAATTCCGGCTCGGAACATTGCAGCGCATCCAACAGCTGGGGCTTGCGGGCCTGAAGCGCGTGGCAGCTCAGGTAGGCGCGATAGAGAAACTGGGCGGAAATCGTCAAACTTGTGGATATCGGATATGCCATGCGGCCAAGCTAAAGGCCAATCCTCGTCTATCTCAACAGGCTTTCGATAAAGATGTAAAATTGTCGACGAACACGCCGCCCCTGCACCAATCTGCGCATGAAGAAAATATCTTCAATATCGGATGACCGAGGCGCCCCACGTAAATCCGCCGCCCATAGCCTCCAGAACGAGCAAATCGCCGACCTTGATACGACCATCGCGCACCGCAGTATCCAGAGCCAATGGCACCGATGCTGCCGATGTATTGGCGTGAATATCGACGGTCTTGATCACCTTCTCCGGTGCCAGGTTCAGCTTTTTGGCAGTAGCGTCCAATATGCGGGCGTTGGCCTGATGCGGCACCACCCAGTCGACATCTCCGATCGACTGGCCCGATTCTTCGAGTACTTCATTCAAGACCGCAGACAGGTTGACGACAGCATGACGAAACACCTCGCGGCCTTTCATGCGCAGTTTTCCAACCGTTCCGGTGGTTCCGGCTCCGCCGTCGACATAGAGCAGCTGGTTATGGGCGCCGTCAGCATGCAAACGCGTCGCCAGAACGCCGCTTTCGCCATGTTCCGCCGAAAGCACGATCGCGCCGGCACCATCGCCAAACAGCACACAGGTGCCGCGATCTTCCCAGTCGAGGATACGGCTGAAAGTTTCCGCGCCAATCACCAGCGCATTTGTCGCGCTACCCGCCCGGATCATGCTTTCCGCAACCGAAAGCGCGTAAAGAAAGCCCGAACAAACTGCAGCAACGTCAAATGCAACGCAGCCATTGCAGCCGAGCGCATCCTGAACGATGGTAGCCGTCGCCGGGAATGTCTGGTCTGGTGTCGCAGTCGCGACGATGATCAGATCGATGTCAGCACTGTTGAAACCCGCTGCCTGCATGGCTTTTTTGGCGGCTTCGATCGCAAGAGTCGATGTGGTCTCGTCATCTTCGGCAATATGCCGGAACCGGATGCCGGTTCGCTCGACAATCCATTCATCTGTTGTATCCACCCGCTGCGCGAGATCGGCGTTGGAGACCCGGGTGCGCGGCAAAGCAGAACCGGTCCCCTTGATCACCGCACGCTTGGCAGCAGTAACGCTCATTTCGCCACCTCGGCAACCGGAGACGTTTCGCTGATTTTTTTCAGATCTTCGCTGATACGTTCCAGGATACTGTCCTCCACCAGCCGAGCGGCGACTTCGACAGCATTGGCGACGCCTTTTGCATCAGCGCTACCGTGACTTTTTACGACCACACCATTCAGCCCCAGAAACACCGCGCCATTATGATTATTGGGATCGAGCTGGTCGCGCAGCATTTCGGTGGCTGGTCGCGATATCAGAAATCCGATCTTCGAACGCAGGCTACTCAGAAAACTCCGCTTCAGCAGGTCGGTGACAAAGCGCGCAGTTCCTTCAAGCGCCTTCAGCGCTACATTGCCCGAGAAACCGTCGGTCACGATCACATCGACCTCGCCGGTCGATATTTTGTCGGCTTCGGTAAACCCGAGAAAATCCATATGCAGACCGCCAGCGCCTTTCAGCGTTGCGGCGGCTTCCTGGATCGTGCCGGTACCTTTGGCTTCTTCGGTCCCGATATTCAGCAGCTTCACTCTGGGCCGGTCAAAACCGTGCATGATCCGGCTGTAGGCCGCACCCATGACCGCGAACTGCACCAGATTCCGGCTGTTGCATTCGGTGTTTGCACCGAGGTCGAGCATTACGACATCGGTTTCTTTCATCGTCGGGAGCAGTGCTGACAGTGCGGGGCGGTCGATACCCGGCATCGTGCGCAGCGCCAATTTGGCAATGGCCATGAGCGCACCGGTATTACCGGCGCTCACAGCTGCGCTGACTTCGCCGGTCTTCACGGCATTGACAGCCATGCCCATCGATGTGGTTTTGGAACCGCGCAGCGCTTGCCCGGGCTTGTCATCACCGGACACCACGTCCGGCGCATGCAATATGTCGGATGCCGCGCTGAGATTGGGATGATCCTTGAGCGCTTCTCTGATCTGCGCTTCATCACCGACGAAAAGAAACTGAAAGCCGGCATGACGGTGACGCGCGAGAGCTGCGCCTGCGACCATCACGCGCGCGCCTTCATCTCCGCCCATCGCATCAATCGCGATTCGCGGCCTCATTCCCACCAGTTATTCCCCTTGATTGCGCGTCAGAAGTCCGGAGACTAGCTGATTAAAGATCAGCGGCCAAGACTTCACGGCCATTATAATGGCCGCAAGCTCCGCACATGTGGTGCGGACGCTTCAATTCACCGCAATTCGGACATTCCTGATATGCTTCGACCTTCAAAGCATCATGAGACCGGCGCATACCGCGTTTCGACGGTGTAGTTTTTCTTTTTGGTACAGCCATTGCTAAGCCTGTTCTATAAATTTAATGTCAAATGCCTGCATCCAAGCCAAACATTCCAGTCTCCGCTTCGTTGGAGAATCACCTGGTTCAAGTTCGACGGATTGCACGCGAAGTGGCGCGTATAATGAATTTCCTGTGCGTTGCAAGCATTGTGCTTCTATAGACGGGCTATAATTTTCATACAACTGGGGGACAGGATGATTTTACCGATAACATTGACGATAGCGGGCGCTGCTGCGCTGATAAATATCTGGCTGATGATCCGCGTGGGACAGGTCAGGGGCAGCGAGAAGGTCAGCATAGGCGACGGCGGCAACGAGAAAGTCATCCGCCGCATGCGCGCGCACAGCAATTATATCGAAAGCGCGCCCTTCGTGGTTCTGCTGGTTGCAGCTATTGAATTGGCCAGCACAACATCCCCCACATGGCTCTGGATCGTCAGCGGCCTCTATCTGCTCGGCCGCGTCGCGCACGGGGTTGGTATGGATAACGGAAAATTCGGCAAAGGCCGGATGGTCGGTACGATTATCACCATGCTGACGCTTCTCGGGCTGGGGGTCTATTCAATCGCAATCCCTTATTTGGGGGGATAAGCACGAAAATTTGCTTCGGACGGAAAAGGCAGCATTACGAACTCAATAGCGGTCGTTCCCATTGGTTCGACCTACAGTCCGAAAAGGGCGCGCGAGCGAACTCTCGCGCGCCCTATATTGGTCCAGGTTTTCTCGCGTATTTGTTGAGAAAAATCATTATCATTACCGGGGCAACCACGAGCGGCCCAAATAATAACACCGCGACAGGCATATCAAGCTCGGCATATATTTCGGCCAATGGCGCGCGAACGGCAATGATAAAGGCCCAGATCATGCGGGCCAAATGACGGCGTAGCCTTAGTACAGGGCGTCGATGGGCGTTGCGAAAGAAATGCACATCTCCGGCGAGCAATATTATGGGAATGACCAATATAACCAACGGGCCAATGGCCGGGATGTTTCCGGCTATGATTTGCGGAATAGCCATGGTGAGAAATATGCCGACAACGAAAATCTCGAATACGAAAAGTCCGTATTCCATCATTTCAATCTTCTTGGTAGTGGGCTTCAGGGCCAGAATGGCGGTGCCGACGGCATATACAGCGGTAAGGGCAGCGACAAAAAGCGGCGGAGCCATGCGCACTGATAGCAAAATCAATGAAGTGATGGCGACGAGCAGAATACAGCTAGCAAAGCTTCTGCCAGCTAGAATATGAACGTTGCTCCCCTTTCGGGTCGCCAAGGCAATGATGGCGGCTAGCAGGCCGATTATCCCGATTGCAATATGCCCATAGTAGCTCAAGGCATCGAACGGGGCTGGATTGGATAAATCAACCGGATCAACAGGTATCATCAATAATCCTTCAGCTATTTTGAGAACTATCTATATCCCTTGTGGCTTATGCTGCAATCAATGTCCACTATCGGCCCAATTGCCCTCCTACCTGCTATCGCGCCGCCAGAACATCGTCGGCGACAAACGCATTGGTTTTCCGCTCATAGCCAAATTGGCTTGTCGGCCCATGGCCCGGAATGAAGGTCACGTCATCACCCAGCGGCCAGAGCTTCTGGGTGATCGCGTCGATCAGGTCCTGATGGTTGCCACGGGGAAAGTCGGTGCGACCGATCGATCCCTGGAAGATGACATCGCCGACCACCGCCAGCCGTGACGGTTGATGATAGAATATCACATGGCCCGGCGTGTGGCCGGGGCAATGGATCACGTCGAGCACCAGATCGCCAACGGTCACCTGGTCACCGTCTTCCAGCCAGCGATCCGGCACAAAGCTCTTCGCTTCCATGCCATAGCGCGCGCCATCGCCGTCGAGCTGGTCGATCCAGAACAGATCGTCCTTGTGAGGCCCTTCAATCGGGATACCCAGTTCTTCGGCCAGCATCCCTGCCTGCCCGCAATGATCGAGATGGCCGTGGGTGATGATGATCTTCTCCAGATCCACGCCATGCTCTTCAACCGCTGCCTTCAGCCGGTTCAGATCGCCGCCGGGGTCGCTCAATGCGGCCTTGTTGGTTTTGGTGCACCAGAGGAGCGTGCAATTTTGCTGGAGCGGGGTGACCGGAATAATCACGGCCTTTAAGGGTGCTTCTGTCATGTCAGACTATTTGGCGACAACGCCCACAAGTTGCAACCCGTCTGTTCACCAGCCGATTAAAGCCGCCGTCCGGTCCAGACGACCCGGCCAATGATGTTCACGCTTTCCGGACTGACATCATCCCAGTCCGGATATTGGGGATTGTCGCTCCGAATCGACAATTTTCCCGAAGGCCCCATGGCGACACGCTTGACCAGAAGCACATCATCCATACGCAGCACATAGATGCCGTCGCGCAACGGTCGGGACGAAGCGCTGTGATCGACCATGATATCATCGCCATCGCCCAGGGTCGGCTGCATCGAATCGCCATCCACGGCAATCAACGACAAGTCTGCAGGGTCGAGGCCCAGTCGCCTGAGCCATTTCGGCCCGAAGCCCATCGATTCGGCATATTCATCATCCGCCAGTGATCCCGGACCGGCCGAAGCACCGACCTGCAATTGCCTGATCCGGAGCAAGGCAGACGATGCGCCACGACCGCCCTGCCCGGCGGCGCGCTGCTTGGGCGCACCCAGCACATCTTCCTCGACCCCGTAAAATTCCGCGAGCCTGCGCCGATCATTCTCGTCGAGCTTTCTCGGGGAACCACGCCGGATATATTGCTGGATATAGGCTGGATTTTTGCCAAGCATTTTCGAAACGGCGGCAAAATCATGGCCGTTTTTGCGGATCAGGTCTTCCAGATTGGCGCGCGGGTCTGAGGTCACAATAGAGCCAACATAGTTGCTCTGGCCGGAATAGGCAATAGGATTTTTCCTAGACATGTAGGAAATCAGATTTCAAATAGGAATTTCCCTATTCATCGAGTCGCCATTTCGCGCGACGAGCAGCGAGAAGGAGATTGCCAATGCCATTGTTGCGAAAAATCGAGATATTTCTGAAAGAGACCAACATGCCCTGGACCAAATTCGGCCGGCTGTCGGTCCGCGATCCACGCTTTGTCGAAGACCTGCGGAACGGGCGCCAGCCCGGCAAGACCGTATCGGACCGGGTAGAATATTTCATGAACTTGTGGCGCGCCGACCATGCGCGTTGATCCGGCGCGTTTGCAAAGCTGCCGAAAAGATCCCGGCTCCTTGCTTGTCCGTCAAATCGAGGCGCTGGCGGGCAATCGGGCCAGCGTCACTCTGGAACGGGAGCGTCCCTGGGCAAGCATAACTTTTTCCGGTACGCGCCACAGCTTTGCCATCCGTTGGACGGACCCTGCCGACCTTGCTGCTTTACAAAATCTGGCCACAACATTGCCGGACCACGAATTCGCAATCCCCGGCCATTTCATCGCCGATCTATTGGTAACCGAACAAACGGAAACTCATTTGCTGGTGGAGGCCCTCTCGATCATCGATCCCGTCGAGAGCAATGATAGATAGCAATTATCGCTGCGCCGTCATGCGCTCCAGGGTACCGAGCGCAGCTTTCAGGGCCTCATCCATATCGGCCTGCCGATGGTCCTGAAAATCGTCTTCGGAAGATGCGACCGACCGTAGCGGAGCGATGGTAACCGGGACAGGTTCTTCGGGTGCCTGAACTGGTGGCATATCTTCTTCGACAGCGTGAGATGGAGCAACCGGGCTTTCCGGCGGCGGAGCACCCCGGACACGGGATTCGAGCGCTTCAAGTCGACGAAGGCCTGCTTCCAGACGGTCGGCAAGCTGCGCAAGAGACAGAACTGTCAAATCCTCGCGAGGAGCAACCGTTTCTTCGGCTTGTGAAACATCTTCATGCTGGGCCGGTGCTGGTGCCGGCGCTGGCACCGGTTCCGGCTCGGGTGACGAATGCAGAGTCTTCTCGGCAACAAACGGAGCGGGCGTCACCGGATGCGGAGCAGATGGCTCCTCGAATTCAACGTGATCCTGCGCCATCTCAGGCTGCTCGAACGGCTTGATTTTCTCGGCCAGCGGAGCGCCCAGATCAGAGGAGGCGAATATCGGCTGGCGCACAGGAGCGTCGGGATGGCTATCCGCAGGCCTGACATTTGGCAGATCCTTCAGCTCGGTCACCTGACCAGCCGACTTCTTTGGCTTTTTAAGAAATTTGGTAAGAGATTTGGCCGAGAAATTCAGCTTCGGCACGGAAAAACCCGATTTGCCATCCCGCTCCTTGTCCATTGTTTCCGAGGTCAGGTTTCTGCGAATTGCCAAGCTCATATCGGAGCCTCCTTCAATAGATTTCGTTTTGTAATTCAGGAACAGATAGAGGGCCGAAGTGCACACCAGGCCCGCCAAAACGGCAACGAGGCCGCGAGCTGTATTGCCCAGAGGCGGCGCTGCGGCGGGGACGATTTCGGAGAGCCCGGTCGCCCCGATGATGCTTTCAAGATAGACATGTGGCAGAGTGGCGACCACAAGCGCCGCCGCAATACCGCCGGCGATAGCCATCGCGGGCTGTTTAAACCGAGCCATGTGCTGCTCCATCGGGTCCACATCATTCTCCACCAGTTCAGGCTGCGCGATCATAGGATTTGCGCGCAATCAACCTTTGGTAAACAGGAGTGTAACGCAAAATGTTTGATGACCAGTTACGATCCGCTTCAACAAATTTTCTCGCTTTTTCAATAGTTTGAGGCCAGCCTGCACTGTGATCGAGCAAATCGGCCAGCTTTGCGGCAATTTTTTCAGCGTCCCCCGCCGGAAAAAGCGTGCCGGTAACACCGTCTGTAATCAGCTCCCGGTGACCGCCGACATCAGATGCCGCTACCAGCCGGCCCTGCGCCATCGCTTCCAGCGGCTTGAGCGGGGTTACCAGGTCGGTGAGCCGCATCGATTTGCGCGGATAGACCATGATGTCCATCAAGCCGTAATATCGCTCCACTTCCGCATGGGGCACCCGCCCGGTGAAGGTCACTGCCGTGCCGACTCCCAATCGTTTCACCTGTGCCTTCAACGCATCCTCCATCGGACCGCCGCCGACCAGCAGCAGATGGATGTCCGGCTGAGAGCGCTGAATCATCGGCAGCGCCGCGATCAGATCGTCGAGACCCTCATAGTCATAAAAGCTGCCGATAAATCCCAGCACAGGCTTTTCTTTCAATCCCAGTTGGGCCAGCAGTTCGTCATCGCGCGCAGGCGGTTCTCCGAACAGCTCGAGATCGACACCATTTGGCGAAATGGTAATTTTGTCCGACTTCACGCCCCGCGCCATCAGATCGGACCGCAGGCCTTCACAGATCACCGCGACCGCGTCCGCGCCGTTGATCACATGATTTTCCAGCTGCCGCGTCAGCCAGTAGCGCGGACTGTTCACCTTGCCCGTACCGTTGCCCACAGCGGCATCTTCCCAGAAGGCCCGAATTTCGTAAACCAGCGGCAGGCCCGATTTTTCCGCGGCGCGCAAGGCAGCGAGTCCGTTGAGAGCGGGCGAGTGAGCATGCAATATGTCGGGCTGCCATTCACGAATAACCTGATCGATCCGCTCTGCCAGCACCGCAACTTCACGCCATTCCCGTATCGGTGATGGCCCCTGAACCTGATCAAGGGTGCGGAAGAACTGAAGGCCATCGGCCTCTTCGAGAGGCTGCTCCGCGACATAGCCATGCTGGTTCTGGCGAACACCGGTAACAGCCGCGACCGTCAGGCCACTGGCCATTTGTGCCTTCATGATCGCACGGGTACGGAAACAATAGCCACTGTGCAGGGGCAGGCTGTGATCGAGAATATGGAGAATACGCGTCATGGCATAAAGCCTTGCCAAAAAAGGATTAACGTCCCGTCAACCCAATGTCTGTATCGCGCGATAATAGAAGAGCGTGTTTTTGCCGCTCGTGCCTGGATGGATTGGTTCGATGATAGACAATTTTTCTATCGCTGTGACGCATGGCTTGCTGCTGCTTGCGATGTGGCGCCTGATCCATCGCGACGATCTCGACGTCGAAGAACCGCCCGAACGCAACAAGGAACCTGACGGCTTTTTAAAGCCACCGTCTGGCAGCGGGTCGCACTCCGATGCGTGATCTCATCTTTGTCGGATATATCGTGGCGATGCTGTTCCTCGCCTTCAAGCGACCCTTTCTGTTCACTCTGATCTACGCTTATGTAGACATTGTAGCTCCTCAACGGCTGAGCTATTTCATGCTCAACTCGGTACCGCTGTCGTTGATCGTATTCGCTCTGGCCTTCCTCGGCTTCATGTTCGCCGACAACAAGCAGGACAGTCGCTTTTCCTTCCGGCAGGCCATGATGGTTCTGCTGCTCATCTATTGCGGATATACGACGCTGCAAGCGGAGGTTCCGGACGGGGCGCTGGAAAAATGGGACTGGGTCTGGAAGGCGCTGGTTTTCGCGATATTCCTGCCGCTGACCCTCAAGACCAAATTGCGGCTTGAAGCGCTCGCCCTGTTCATGGTGCTGTGCGCAGGGACTTTGATCATCACCGGTGGCATCAAGACACTGGCCTCTGGCGGTGGATATGGTGTGCTGGTTCTGCTGGTCGACAATAATGCCGGTCTGTACGAGGGCTCGATCATTTCGACGGTCGCGATCTGCATAATCCCGCTGATCCTCTGGCTCGCCAATCACGGCACGATTTTCCCGCCCGACTGGCGGGTAAAGGCTTTTGCCTATGCGCTGATCTTTGCTGCGCTGCTCATCCCGATCGGCACCCAGGCCCGAACCGGTCTGGTCTGCATCTTGGTACTGGCGGTACTGCAATTGCGTTTCGTCCGCTACCGGATGCTTTATGCAGGGCTTGCGATGGCGGTGGGACTCATGTCGATCCCGTTTCTTCCGCAAAGCTTCACCGAACGGATGGCGACGATCGAAAATTACGAAGCCGACCAGTCTGCGTCGACCCGTATCGCGGTGTGGCAATGGACAATCGATTACGCCAAAAACAACCCGTTCGGAGGCGGTTTTGAAGTCTACCGGATCAACAAGCTGACCTATGAATTGTCGGAAGTCGACGTCAGCCAATATGAAGAATGGGGGATCGATCCAGACGATGTCGACGCGCGATTGGTAGAGGATGAAGCGCGAGCATTCCACAGCAGCTATTTCGAGATGCTCGGCGAGCAGGGCTATCCCGGCCTGGTCCTGTGGATGTTGATCCACTTCGGTGGCCTGTGGCGAATGGAAGTACTGAGACGGAAATATTCGAAGTCAGAAAAGCAAGGCGAACAATGGGTTGCGCCTCTCGCCATTGCACTGCAGCATGGTCATATCATCTTTCTCGTCGGGGCGCTGTTCTTGGGCATCGCTTATCAGCCGTTTGTCTATATGCTGGTTGCGCTGCAGATTGGGCTCGACACCTATATGACGCGGAGGTCGGCGGAAGCGCAGTGGAAGCCGATCGCCAACCGATTGACCGGAGCGGCAAAACCGGGTGCCTTACCGCAGCCGCGCAGACCGTTCACAAATTGAGTGGCGCTTTCGCCAGCGTGCCGTAGAAGCGGAGCATGACGCTCACCGTTTCCGCCACCGTCGAAAGATGGCCTGTCGCTGGCTATTTCATCATCAGCCGGGGTGCCAAGGGTCATGTCGATGTCGTGCGGTGCGAAATATCGGACGGTGTACATATCGGGACGGCTGAGGCTACACCGATATATTACGAGGGCGAGAGCGCAGAACAATGTGCGCAGGAAATCATCGAATTCGCCGCCGAGAATTCCGAACTTGATCGCGCGACCCTGCTCCAGCACATGCCCCGGGGCGCCGCCCGCAACGCGCTGGATTGCGCCCTCTGGGACCTGGAGAGCCGACAAAAGAATATATCCCTCTGGCGACTGGCGAGCCTTCCGGAACCGATGCCCCTGATATCCGCCTTCACCATATCTCTGGGTAAACCCGAGATCATGGAAGCGCAGGCCCGCCAGGCAGCGTTCACCGGACAGAGACTGCTAAAACTGAAACTGTCGGGCGAGGACGACCATGAACGGGTCGCCGCCGTTCACCGCGGAGCCCCCGATGCCCGCCTGATTGTCGATGCCAATGAAAGCTGGAACGATCTCGATATTGCAGCCGAGGCAGCTTTGCTGGCACAATATTCTGTCGAATTGATCGAGCAGCCGGTCAGCGCCGGAAAGGAGCATCTGCTCAGCGGAGTACGATCACCGGTTCCTCTCTGCGCCGACGAAAGCTGCCACACCAGCGCCGATGTCGAGCGGCTTGCCCCTTATTATGACGTGATAAATATCAAGCTCGACAAAGCTGGCGGCCTGACCGAGGCGATAGCCATGGCCCATGCCGCACAGGCTATGGGATTGAAGATCATGGTCGGATGCATGTTGTCGACCTCGCTGGGAATCCGGCCAGCCTTTGCATTGGCGCAACTGGCGCACTGGGTTGACCTCGACGGGCCCCTGCTACTCGCAAAAGACCGCGCCGACGCCTTCCAGTTTGAATTTGGCAGGATATTGCCCGGCGATAGGCTGGATTAAAATCCGTCCAGATATTCGATCACGGGCGCGGCCGCCATGCATGGCGCCAGCTTCGGCCCGCTGGCCTTGAAGTGATCCGATTTACCGTGCGCTTCCAGCGCGGCCTGATCGACATAGCGCTCGAGCACTTTATATTGCTGCGGATTGTCCTTGCACTGAAACGCCGCGTAAAATTCATTGCCCGGTTCATTCGCGCTAACAGCCGCCATCAACTCCGAGAAAGCCGCTTCAAAATCGGCATTCTTGCCTTCTGCGACGGTTAGCGTCGCGACTACACCTATTGCTGCCATGATATATTCTCCTTGATGAAAAAGGGCCGGCGGTTTCCCGCCAGCCCCCTGTATTTCGGTTCCTAGAAAATCTCGAAAAGTCCGGCTGCACCCTGTCCGCCACCGATGCACATGGTGACCACGGCATATTTTGCGCCGCGACGCTTGCCTTCGATCAGCGCATGGCCGGTGCAACGGGCTCCGGTCATACCATAAGGGTGACCGATAGAGATCGAGCCGCCGTTGACGTTGAGAAGCTCGCCAGGAATGCCCAGCTTCTGCTGGCAATAGAGAACCTGCACAGCAAATGCCTCATTCAGTTCCCACAGACCGATATCGTCCATCTTCAAGCCATAGCGCTCGAGCAACTTGGGGATCGCGAAAACCGGACCAATGCCCATTTCATCAGGTTTGGTACCAGCAACAGCCATGCCGACATAGCGACCGAGCGGGTTCAATCCTGCTTTCTCTGCCGCCTTTGCTTCCATTATGACGCTGGCGGAGGAACCGTCGGAAAGCTGCGATGCGTTACCCGCGGTCACGATCTTGTCCGGGCCCAATACGGGCTTCAGCGACTGCAGGCCTTCAAGCGTCGTCGACGGGCGGTTGCCTTCGTCCTTGCTGATGGTGACTTCGACATGGGAAATTTCTTTAGTTTCCTTGTCCTGCACGCCCATGCTGGTCGTCACTTCAACGATTTCCGCGTCAAAATAGCCAGCGTCTTGTGCGGCTGCGGTGCGCATTTGCGATTGCAGAGCATATTCGTCACATTCTTCGCGGCCAATACCGTAACGCTCGGCGACAACTTCGGCGGTCTGAAGCATCGGCATGTAGATATCGTCGTGCATTTTCATCAGTTCACGATCCGGCTGCACCCGCATTTCCGGTGTCTGCACGGTCGAGATCGAATCCTGTCCGCCGCCGACAACCACGTCCATCATGTCCAGGGTCACCTGCTTGGATGCCGTAGCGATGGCCATCAGACCAGAGGAACATTGACGGTCGATCGTCATGCCTGGCACTTCGATCGGAAAGCCTGCGCGCAGGGCTACCTGCCGGGCAAGATTGCCGCCCTGTGATCCCTGCTGCAACGCACTGCCCCAGACCACATCGTCAATAGTGGCCGGGTCAATGCCCGCTCTTTCGATCGCGGCTTTGGCAGAATAATGCCCCAGTGTTGCACCGGTTGTCGTGTTGAAGGCGCCCTTATAGGCACGGCCTATAGGTGTACGGGCCGTAGAAACGATGACTGCGTCACGCATGATGATAATCCTTATGTTTTGTGTCAGATTCGATTTTGACGCCCATTGTCCCTATTAATTGGCCAATTAACAAGGGGTTTTTTCAACGCCGCGCTGCCGTTACGGAACGCTAGTCCTTGGTTGGCGGCAGCACAAATCCACCTTCCGGATAGGGCATGATCATTTCCCCATTCGGGGCGGAGGTGAAGGTCGTTTGCGTCGGATAGGCAAATTCCAGACCTTCTTCGTTGAATTTCTGCAAGATCGCCAGCCCGATCGTATGGCGTCCTTCGTAGACCACGTCATAGTCGCTGCTCATGATATCGAAATCGAGTTCGAAATTGATCGAGCTATCGCCGAAACCGACAAAGCCGGATCGAACAAAGACCGCTTCATTTTCTTCCACGATTTTTTTGAGAAGTGCCGGAATTCGGCGGGCCTCGTCAGGATTGGTCTGGTAAATCACACCAATGCCAAAGCGCGTCCGCCGTCTCGCCAGACGGGTCATATTGACGATTTCCTTGTCGAGCAGATTGGTGTTGGAAATGATGATTTCTTCACCGGTAGTTGCTCTCAGCCTAGTGCTTTTCAGGCCAATTTTCTCGATTGTTCCGATGGTATTGTCATAGGTGATTGTCTCTCCCCGACGGAACGGCTTGTCGAAAATAATAGAAAGCGCCGCAAACAGGTCTGAAAAAATGCCCTGAGCGGCGAGGCCGATGGCGATGCCGCCCACGCCGAGACCCGCAATCAGGCCGGTGACATTGACACCCAGATTATCAAGAATCATGATTGCCGCGATTGCAAAGAGCACGAACGTGACCAGCAGACGGATCAAGGTCATCGCGTTTTCCAGCGTTTCGTGCTGGTCCGGATCCTGCGAGGTCTTGCGGACGATCAGCCCGAGAATGATTTCACGAAGCCAGATCGCCACCTGAACCACCACCGATATCGTAAACAGGACATGGACAACGCGATCAAAGCTGGATGGCGCATTTGCAAAACTGACGACGAGCTCGGCCGACACCATCATCATGAAAAACTTGCTGGTACGGGAAATCGCCGTACCGATAATCGTGCGATAGCCGGTCAGGCCCTGATTGTTCCGGACATAGCGGGCAGCGAGACGCTTGACTGCGCCGAGCGCAAAGAAAATTGCGGTACCAATGACAACCGCGATGATCAATTCCACATAATGGGTGGTCAACCAGTCGGCGCCGTCCACGGTCATCCGCTGGATCGATGCCCCGATATCCGGCGCGGTAGGTACAAGGGCGGGTTCAGCTGTTTTTGTCATAAGCTTTCAGCTAGGGAGAAGTCGCCAGAATAACAACCCGTGCTATGGAAATCAGTACCGTTCCCGCTGTCGATCTCAGGCTTTTCGAGCTCCGATGAGAAACTCTACATTCCCCTTCGGCCCCGTGATCGGGCTTTCCGCAATTCCCAGAATATCCCAGCCGGAACCGATCAACCAGTCCCTCACTTTCTCGCACGCCGCCTGGCGAACCGCTTCGTCCCGCACAACACCCCCCTTGCCGACGTCATGGCGTTCGGCCTCGAATTGCGGCTTCACCAGCGCCACCAGTATCGCCGTTTCCTTGGCAAATTCGAGTGGTCGTTCCAGTACCTTGATCAACGAGATGAAACTGGCATCACAGACAATGATGTCGACCTGTTCGGGAATATGCTGGTCGGTGAGGATTCTTGCGCTGGTCTGCTCATGGACCACAACCCTGTCATCCTGCCGCAGCTTCCAGGCAAGCTGATTGGTGCCGCTATCCACCGCATAAACTTTTTTTGCGCCCCCGGTCAGCAGCACGTCGGTGAAACCGCCAGTGCTGCTACCGACGTCCATCGCAATCAGGCCGCTGACGTCGATATCGAAATATCGCAGCCCGTGATCGAGCTTGATACCACCGCGAGAGACCCACGGATGATCTTTGCCCTTGAGTTCGATTTCGGCATCGCTGGCAATCTTGTGTCCCGGCTTGTCCATTTTCTTGCCCGCAACCGAAACAAGACCCGCCATGATATAAGCCTGCGCCTTTGCGCGGCTATCGGCGAGACCACGGTCTGCCAATATCTGGTCTAGGCGCTGTTTCACGATTTTGGGTTCGGTCTTGGTCATCGGAAATGAGGACTAGCCTAGCACCATGCTTTTGGCCATAATCCTTTGCTATGAGAAACATTTCCAAGTCACGCCGCCTTTCGCCGGCCATTCCCTTGCTCTTGCTTGCGATCGCAGCCTGCTCGCCCGCGCCCCCGGAACCGGCGCCTGCTCCACAGCCGACCAAGCCTGTTGCAATAGCGCCGCCGGCCACAGAACCCGTGCAACCGAAGGGAGACTGGATCGACTGGCCGATCACACCCGGAGAATGGGTCTATCGCAAGGATAGCCGCGGTTCGCTGGCTCTGTTCGGTGAAGCCGGTAGAGACGCTGTCTTCATCATTCGCTGTGATCAGTCTGACCGGCAATTATTCCTGTCGCGTTCCGGTTCGGTTGGCGATCAGGCCAAGATGGTCCTGCGTGCAAGCGCCGGTCTGCAAACATATTCTGCCGCCAATAGCGGCGGCACGCCGAACTATGCTGCCATTTCCGTGGCGCCGCGCGATATCATGATGGACCGAATTGCCTATAGCCGCGGCCGCTTCGCTGTCGAAACCACCGGTCTCCTGTCGCTCGCGATCCCGGCCTGGCCCGAATTCAGTCGTGTGGTAGAAGATTGCCGCAACTGAGCCGCTTGCGCACAGGCCGGAACGCGCAATTGTGACAGCAAAATAAAAAATTTCAAGACTTGTTCAAACTTCCGATATGATTCACATTTGGATCGTCGAACAGCGGAGAATGATTCAATGCAACAGTTCGTATTATATTCACAAGCGAAAGGAGGTGGTCCGATGTCTCATGGTTCAGCACAGGGGTCGGAAAAATCCGTTCGGAGGGCAAATCTGATTTAGATATCAGGCCATCCGGCAGCGGCACTTCCTACCGCTGACCCATGTTCAGAGGTTGTCGGTCCAAATGGACCGGCAGCCTCTTTTCATTTCACCTTGTCGGTTCTTTCCAGATATTCCTCGCGGATCATGAAATCGCGAATACCGATGCGCACTTCCCGCAGAAACTGGACGAGCGCAAGGGACAACAAGCTGATTGCCACGACGAACGCCCCCGCGATGGCAAGAGACAGGTTTGCGCCCGTCATCTCCATGATGAACAAGAGACCGATCAGCCCGCAAGCAATGATAGCGCTGATTACGCTGAGAAATATGGCGCTGTTGACGATCTTGATACGCAGCTGCAGATCACCGAGTTCCGATACAACAAGATCATGGTCGACGCCCGTGGTCGACTTGAACAGCTCCTGCAGATCACGCGACCGGTCGATGATCCGCGCCAGCCGTCCGGCGAACAGGTTGAGCATCGCCCCGATGCCGACCAGCAGAAAGGCCGGAGCGAGTGCAGTTTGCAAAACCGTGACAATATCGGCGCCGGCAATTTGGGAAAAACCGTTCATATCTTCATCCTGATCCGGAGTGTCAGTCCCGTCGTCGGCTGCTCGTCCCAGAACGAGAGAGTGAACCGCTCGGCATCGGCGCGGGCACGCACCAGCACCGCTTCCGGGACGTCATCGCTGGCGAAAATCTGGTCGGCCTGCCCCAGCCAACGCGCTTGCCGTAGAGTCAGGTCATCGGGGTCCGCGCTGGCCAGTTCCAGATCAATGACTTGCGAACGCGCCTGGCCGTGCGGCTGTTCCAACCATGCTTCCAAGTCTTCCATTTTGTGATCCGCCAGAACATCCAGCGGACCGTTGGGATCAAGCGCCGCATCAATCGCCTTGCGCCGCGCGGCGCCTTCCGGCCAGATCTGTTGAATCCGCTCCCGCGACTGATACAAGGCAACCGATAGGACACCCAGGCCGGCAGGCAGCAATTGCTCCAGCCTTTGCCGCAGCGCCTTGGCAAGCCCTGCCGAAGCCCCGCCGGTGCCGATAGCAATCAGCACAGGATCGCGGTCGATGATCGCCGGTGTGGTATAGTCGCAGAGCGCAGACCGGTCGACAGCATTGACCAGCAGCCCCCTCGCCTTCAATCGCTCCACCGCCGCCATTGCCTCATCGTCATTTTCCAGTGCGACCACCGCGAGCGCAATTCCGCTGGCATGCTCATCATCGGTAATCACCGCGCCGGCCCGTTCGTAGAGCCGCCTTTTGGCATCCGCCATTTCGCCATTTCCCAACAGAAGAATCCTGCGATCCTTCAAATTCAGTAAAATGGGCAATTGGTTCATCGCATCCACCAATAGAGTTGATCATCCCGGCGGCAACCGGCGTGACATATTATTTCAGCCAGTCAGGCACATGTTCGGCAGCCATGATCGTCGCCGGTTCAATGCGTTCGGCAACCACAGCATAGCGATCACCGTCGACCAGCACTTCCGGTACCAGAGGCCGGCTGTTATAGGTGTTGGCCATCGTAGCCCCATAGGCACCGGCTGTACGGAAAATTCCGAGGTCGTCGGTCTCGAGACGGTCGACGACCCGTTCCTTGGCGAAAATGTCACTACTCTCGCAGATCGGTCCGACGATCGAGGCTGTCATCGTCTCCCCGCTCGGCTCAACCGCTTCAAAATCATGCCACGCGTCATAAATGGCCGGCCGCATCAGATCGTTCATAGCTGCGTCAACAATTACAAAATCGCTGCCCAGACCGGGTTTGATCCGGATAACCCTGGTGATCATGACGCCGCTGTTACCGGCAATGACCCGGCCCGGCTCGAACATCAGTGTGACATCCCAATCGCGGGTCACACGCGCGACCATTGCGCCATATTCTGCCGGACTTGGCGGATTGTCTTCGGGCTTATAGGGCACGCCGAGGCCGCCGCCGAGATCGACATGGGTGACGGTATGCCCCGCCCCGCGCAGCTGCGCGACCAGCTCGCCCATTCGGGCATAACATGTCTCGAGCGGATCGAGACTTTGCAGCTGGCTGCCAATATGGACGGCTACTCCCCGAAGGTCGAGCCCGTCGAGCTGGGAAAGCCGCGCAAAAATAGCAGGCGCGACGTCAATCGCGACGCCGAATTTATTTTCCTTCTTGCCGGTAGAAATCTTCGCATGGGTGCCCGCATCAACATCCGGATTGACGCGCAGAGTTGCGGACGCTTTCTCCCCACGGGAAGCCGCGATCTCGGCGAGCATTACGCCCTCTTCTTCCGATTCCAGGTTGAACTGGCCGATGCCCTGGTCGAGACCGAGGGTCAGTTCTTCGCGGCTCTTGCCAACTCCGGAGAAGACAATGTCTTCCGCCTTCATTCCTGCTGCCAACGCCCGTTGCAATTCACCGCCGGACACCACATCCGCACCATAGCCTTGATTGGCCAATATCCGGAGAACCGCGAGATTGGGATTTGCCTTTACCGCAAAGGCGAGATGGACCTTGCCCGCGTCTTTCAGGCCTTCGCGAAAAACCCGTGCATGGCGCTCGAGCGTCGCCCGCGAATAGACATAGACAGGGGTCCCGACTTCTTCCGCAATCTGCGACAGCGGAATGTCTTCAGCGTGCAATACACCATTTTTGAGCTGGAAATGGTCCAATATCTTATACTTTCAAACAGATGGAACGGGATTAGCCGGGAGGTGGCAGGTCAAATTCGTCATCCTGCCGCTTTTCAGACCGGCGGAGCAGTTCGTCACTGCGTTCCGGCATGGCCTGTGACGACGGGATCAGCAGGTCTTCGCCGCTGGGCGCTATGGCCTCGCCGTAGATCGGGGCAGGCAAAGCTTCGCCTTTGGCCGGTTGCAATGCGCCTCGGTTTCCGCAGGCGGCCAATATGACCGTAACCCCGGTCAGCAGCAGCATCGAATGGACTTTGTTCATGCTAATTCTCCAGCCCCAGCGTCTGCCTGGCCTTTGCAATCTGGACCCTTACCTGATCCGGCGCTGTCCCGCCATAGCTGGAGCGGCTGGCAACAGAAGCATCAACGCTCAGCACGTCGAAAACCCGCTCATCAATCCGGCTGTCGATCGCCTGATATTGCTCCAGCGTAAGATCAGCCAGACCACAGCCTTGCTCCTCGGCAAGAGATACCACCGCTCCGGTGACGTGATGCGCCTCACGGAACGGCAGCTTGGCTTCCCGCACCAGCCAGTCGGCAAAATCGGTTGCGGTCGAGAAACCCGATTCCGCGAGCGCTCTCATGCGATTGCCGCTAAATTCCACTTCGGCAATCATGCCGGTCATCGCGGCAATTGACAGTCCGAGCAGATCATGGGCTTCAAACACCGGCGGCTTGTCGTCCTGCATATCCTTCGAATAGGCCAGCGGCAGGCCTTTCATCGTCATCACCAGCGCGTTCATCGCACCGGCAATCCGCCCGGAATGGCCGCGCACCAGTTCTGCAGCATCCGGATTGCGTTTCTGGGGCATGATCGAGGAACCGGTAGAGAAACTGTCGGGCAGCTTGATGAAGCCGAATGGCTGACTCGCCCAGATCACAAACTCCTCGGCCAACCGCGATAGATGCAGACTGCACTGGGTTGCCGCCATCAGATAATCCAGAGCAAAGTCACGGTCCGAAACCGAATCGAGGCTGTTGGCTGTCGGATTATCAAAACCGAGCATCGATGCCGTTTTGTCGCGATCAATCGCAAAACCTGTGCCTGCCAGCGCGGCGGCACCAAGCGGCGATTCGTTCATCCGCTTGCGGGCATCGGCGAAACGCGAGCGATCCCGCCGGACCATTTCATAATAAGCCATCAGATGGTGGCCGAGGCTCACAGGCTGGGCGGATTGCAGATGCGTGAAGCCGGGCATGATCGTGTCGGCATGTTCTTCGGCGCGACTCACCAGAGCCTTTTGCAGGGCATCCAGTGCGTCATCCACCATCTCCATCGCTTCGCGCACCCAGAGACGGAAATCGGTCGCCACCTGGTCGTTACGCGAGCGGGCGGTGTGCAGTCGGCCGGCTACCGGGCCGATGATCTCGGAAAGGCGCGCTTCGACGTGCATGTGAATGTCTTCGAGATCGAGATCTTCAGGGACTCCGCCAGTTTCATATTCCTCGGCGATTTGATTCAGCCCATCGACAATCTTGGTCGCGTCCTCCGCCTCGACAATCTTCTGATCCGCCAACATGGCGACATGAGCCAGGCTCGCGCGAATGTCTTGACGCCATAACTTCTTGTCGAACGGGATCGACGCGTTTATCTCGCGCATGATTGACGAAGGGCCATCGGCAAACCTGCCGCCCCACATTTTATTGGAATTTTTCGTGCCTGTTGTGATGCGTACCGTCCTGTTCTTGGTCATGCTTGTGGGCCTGGCCGCTTGCGATAGAGCGTCCAGCGAAGCGGAGCAAGAATTTGCTGGTGACGATACTCAGGAAGAAGGCGAGATTATCGAGAGCGGCCAGGGCCTGGTCGGAAAGCTCGACATCTCGCAGCGCGGCAATGCCATGATAGACGCGTCGTTTCAGGCCCCCGACGGGAGCCCTGTGCAATTGAGCGACTTCACCGGCAAGCCTGTACTGGTCAACATCTGGGCCACATGGTGCGCACCCTGTATAGTTGAAATGCCCATGCTCGATGAACTGGCAATGCGCGAGAAAGACCGGCTCAAGATTCTGGTCGTGTCACAGGACATCCAGGGCGCGGACAAGGTCGATCCGTTTTTTGCCCGCAATGATTTCCAGGCGCTGGAGCCCTACATCGATCCCGAAAATGGTCTAAGCTTCGGCTTTGGTTCAGGCCTGATGCCCACCACGGTACTTTATGATTCGCGGGGCAAAGAGGTCTGGAGGGTGATCGGCGCCATGGACTGGGATGGAGCCAAGGCCGCTGCCTTACTGGAAGAAACGCTGGCGGAGGGTTGATGAGCCATTCTCGCGGAAGCGGAAGCGGGCACTTCAAATAGCCACATAATCAGTTTCGACAGCAGTCCGCGTTGCGTTTCGATTGAGCTTCGCTATCCTGTGCTCCATTGGCTAAATGGAGAATTTGATGAAACGCTGCAAAATAGAACTCATCCTGCCGGCACTTGCAGGCCTGACGCTGCTCGCTGCTTGCGAACAGGCCCCTGAAACAGCGCCGGCTTCCGAGGCAGCCAGTGTCGAGCTTCCCAATGGCCTGACCGTGAAAGAACAGATCGAGGCACGACAGGGCCAGCTCAAGAAAATGGGCAAGGCATTCAAGACGATCAGCGACCAGTTGAAAGCGGACAGTCCCGACCTCTCACAGATTCAAACAGCCGCAGCAGCGGTGCCGAAAGAATCGGCCACCATGATCGACTGGTTCCCCGAAGGAACCGGCCCCGAATCCGGTGTCGAAACCGAGGCTCTGCCGGTCATTTGGGAGAATAAAGCAGATTTCAATCTCAAGGTCACGGCTCTGCAGGATGCAGCCGCGCTGCTTGATAGTGCCGCCCAGACCGGCGATATCGCTGCCATTGGCGCCGCATTCAAGACCACCGGAGGCACCTGCAAGGCGTGTCACGACAAATATCGCCTGGACGACTAGTTCGCCATGACGGCTGATCCGGCACGCATTATGGTCTGGGACTGGGCCGTGAGGCTCGTGCACTGGCTGATGGTAATCCTCGTGCCACTTCTCTGGTGGACGGCAGAGGAGGGCTATATGGACTGGCATCGCAGGCTCGGCTTGACGATGGTCGGCCTGGTCCTCTTCCGGCTTATCTGGGGCTTCATCGGATCATGGACAGCACGTTTTGTCCCGATGTTACGGCGGATTGTCTCCCTAAAGTCCTACATCCGCAGCCTGCGGGTCCGGGAGAATCGCCCGACCTTTGGCCACAGCCCGCTAGCCGTATTCGGTGTCCTTGCCTTGCTGGGCGCACTCGCTACCCAAGTCGCCACCGGATTATTTTCCGTCGATATAGACGGCCTCGAATCAGGCCCATTGGCAATATTGGTGTCGTTCGAGACCGGCCGGCAGTTCGCCGAGCTCCACGAATTGAATTTCAATCTTCTGGCTGCACTGATCGGACTGCATATAACCGCGATCGCCGTCTATCATTTCGTTCTGAAGGAGAGGCTGTTCAAACCAATGGTCACCGGCCATCGATCCCGCGCTGATTTTTCCGCCGAAAAACTTCCCGAAAACCGTCTGCGCCCGATTCCAATGATCGCCGCCGCGGTTCTGTCGCTTGCCTGCGTGATGTTCATTTTGGATTTTGGCTGACCCGCATCCATTCCGGTTGGGAATGATGGTGGGCGATGACGGGCTCGAACCGCCGACATCTTCGGTGTAAACGAAGCGCTCTACCAACTGAGCTAATCGCCCCCATGACAAGATGCATACACGCATCATCGGGGTCAGGCGAGCGCCACTGCCAAAACATAACGGCTTTGGCAAGTCTATTTGCGTTGATTGGTCGACAAGAATTCCTGCCGGCGATTTACGATGCTTATTTTGCATCATTAATCGGCCCGTTAGCAGAACCCAAGCTGACTCCGCGATTCGCCTCTTATGCCTTGTTATCCACAGGATATATATGTTCTATTTCAACAACTTAAAAAGATAATCAGAAAATTCCACGGCTTGCCGCTGTCAATAGAATTATTTCACTTTTTTTACAGCGCCGCTATTGATCGACTCGGGAAGAGGGGCTTACTAAAGAAACTCGGCTGGTGGCTAAGGATGCAATTTCCAAGCCTCAATATGAAAATAAAACTGATGGTTGAAAACATGTTTTCGACATGGGTTTTCTGCGCCTGATCGATTCCCATGGCTGGGGGTAGTTAAAGATCAAGCGCACAAGGCATGCGGTTAAAATATTGGCCCCGCTATCGTGCGGGGTAGAGGGTTAATGTCGGGGGATATTCGTGAACGAAATCGTATCTGGGCGGGTTAGTAACCTGTCTGAAACTGAGGCTGTGGCAAACGAGGATATTATCTCGGCTGATCTCGAAACAATCTGGCAAAAGATCTGTGCGGGGCTTCGCCGTGATCTGGGAGCGCAGATTTTCGGTCAGTGGATCAAGCCGATCAAATTGTCTGTTTTCGATTCGAATAACGGCACGATGTTGCTCATTCTCCCGTCGGAATTTTCCGCCAACTGGGTTCGGGATCGCTATTCAGAGCGTTTGTTGATGGCCTGGAAAGCCTATCATCCGGCGGTCAGCGAACTTGTTTTTCAGGCCCAGTCCGGCTCCGCGAAAATCGCACAGATATCCAAATCCAGTGCTGCCAATGATTCTGCTGTAAACAGCCGTCAAAATGTGTTTCCCGAAAGCAAGTTTCGTCTGGACCTGGATCCGCGGATGACGTTTGACCTGTTTATCGCCGGAAATTCCAATATTCTCGCTCTCAATGCTGCCCAGCGCACTGCCGCGGCCGAGAAACCGCTTTTCTGTCCGCTCTATCTCCAGTCGTCGACCGGTCAGGGCAAGACCCATCTGATGCACGCCATCGGCCATGCATTTCGGGAAGAATTCCCGACGTCAAAAATCATCTATATGTCAGCCGAGCGTTTCATGATCGAATTCGTATCAGCCATGCGCCGCAACGAGGGAATGGAGTTCAAGGCATCCCTGCGCGAAGCCGACCTGCTGATGATCGATGACATCCAGTTCATTGTCGGCAAAAACTCCACCCAGGAAGAATTTCTGCACACGGTCGATTCGCTGATCAGCCAGGGCAAGCGCGTTGTCGTGGCAGCCGACCGGCCGCCACAGGCACTCGATGGTGTTGACCAGCGGCTGCTGTCGCGGCTGTCGATGGGGCTGGTCGCCGATATCCAGTCCGCAGGCCTCGAACTGCGCCGCGACATTCTCAAACATCGCCTCGCCTCCATGCCGCATCAGCATGTCTCGGAAGAAGTGGTCGAATTTCTTGCCCGCACGATAAGCCGTAACTTGCGGGAACTCGAGGGCGGCCTGAATAAGCTGCTCGCCTATTCCCAGCTCACCGGACGCGAAATCAGCCGTGAACTGGCTGAAGAGCAATTGTCGGACATATTGAGTGCCTGCCGCCGCCGGATCACGATTGACGAAATCCAGCGCACGGTTTGCGAATATTATCGGCTTGATCGCAATGAAATGTCATCGAAACGCCGCGCGCGGGCCGTTGCCAGGCCACGGCAGGTTGCGATGTATCTGGCAAAGGTAATGACCCCCCGCAGCTATCCGGAAATCGGTCGGAAATTTGGCGGGCGCGACCACAGTACAGTGATCCACGCGGTCAAACTGGTCGAGCATCTGCGCGGCGAAGACAGCGAAATGGACAATGACGTCCGGATGCTCCTCCGCCAGCTCGAAAGCTGAGCGGAGGCGAATCGGGCTCAGGGAACTAGTTTTTCTCTGGGGCGACAGATATTCTGACCCGTTCACCACTGTTGCCCGGAAAGTCGGTAAACATGGCTTCGACAAGATTGGGAACAAGATAGGTCAGATTCTTCGATCGCGATAAGGCTTCGGCCTTGCCTTCAAACAGACGCTCGCCATCGACCGCACGGTCGATTTTCAGATCAAGCTCCGAGGTATAGACAGTAAAGCTGCGGACGCCGTCATATCCGGAGAAGCCGTAACCACCGAAAAGAAACGGATCGTGAAAGCCATAGCGATAGCGATGGCGACCATAATATCCGCGGCCATAATATCCACCGAATCGGGCGGACCCGATAAAGGGATCATAGTCGGCGACGACTTTCTCTCGCCCCTTGTCGATATCATAATCCATGCTGACGATCAGTTCTGCCGCGGCCGGATCGTCGCTGAGACGATAGCCCAGATCACGCATCCGCTGCTCAACCATCATGGCATATTGTCCAAATTCGAGACCACCAGACAGATCCGGATCAGCCGCCACTACAGCAAAGCTCTGACCCGTTGTGTCAGGAAGCGCGACGAAGCGCTGTACGTCGGCGCGAAATGGCGTGGCGCAGGCGCCAAGGGTGAGCAAGGCAAGCGGCGCGAGCAACGAAAGTCTGTTTCGATTGAAGCCTTTTTTGGCTGAGATATTCATATTTCTTCCTTCAGATTGCCCACCATCATTGTCGTGCATGATGAAGAAATCAGGCTGAACCGGGTTTGAACGGCGACAGACTGACAGCTTATTGGCAACTTGAGCCGTTTCACATCAACCGCACAAGGAAAAACGGGACTCCAACGATTCGCGGAAAAGCGATTCAACCTACGGATAGCCGAATCAGTTGCACGAATAGCGCATCAGAAAGCAGTCACCCAAAAGAAAACCCGCCACAATCGGACGGGTCTTTCTATAATCATGTCAGGAAGCTTATGCGGTTTGAAGCGCGGCAACCCGTTTTGTCAGACGGCTGAACTTCCGCGAAGCCGTATTCTTGTGATACAGACCTTTGCTCACACCGCGCGCCAATTCAGGCTGTACGGCCTTGAGGGCTGCGGCTGCCACGGTCTTGTCGCCAGCTTCAACAGCTGCATCCACGGCCTTGATCTTGGTACGGATCTGGCTGAGCCGATTTTTATTAATCACGGTGCGGCGCGTGTTGCGACGGATACGTTTTTTTGCTTGCGGCGTATTAGCCATGAAAAACCCTCAAAATCTGAAATTAAATGCCGGGGCGCTGCGTATGGCTTCCGGCTCAAGACGGCGGCCAATAGCGTGGGAGCCGATTCCCGTCAATAGCTTAGTGAACCGCTTATTTCTGGCATTGCGAACAGTAAAAGGTCGACCGGCCACTATCGACTCGGCGCAGCACCGGCGCGCCGCAATGACATGGCTCTCCTTCACGGCCATATACCAGCCAGTCCTTGGCGAAATATCCCAGTTCTCCATCAGGTCGTACGAAGTCGCGAAGCGACGACCCGCCAGCCGCGATCGCAGAGGTCAGGACCTGCTTAATCGCAAGAACCAGCCGTTCATAGCGTAGGTTGGAAATTGTTCCGCCTTTCGCGCCCGGCGATATACCTGCCATGTGCAGCGCTTCACAGACATAGATATTCCCGAGTCCGGCGACCGTGTTTTGGTCGAGCAGCAATTGCTTGATCGGCGCCTTCCGTGCCTTGGTCGCGGCTTTCAAATATGCGGCGGTAAATGCATCGCCCAGAGGTTCGGGACCCATTGAAATGAACGGCTTATAATCGTCCAGGTGGTCGGTGCGGACTAAATCGAGCGAGCCGAATCGGCGAGGGTCGTTGAGCACCAGGCGGTGACCCGATTCTGTCTCGATCAGCAGATGGTCGTGTTTCTCGATTTCTTCCGGATCAATACGCCAGCGTCCCGACATGCCTAGATGAAAAATCATCACATCGCCGCGATCGGTTTGGATCAATCCGTATTTTGCCCGCCTGCCAAGCGACGTCACGGCCGCGCCGGTCATTCGCTGGCGCAAATCGACCGGGAACGGCCGACGCAAATCGGCGCGGCGCGGCTCGACCAGCGACAGCCGCTGTCCTTCGAGCACCGGTCGCAAACCGGCGACGGTTGTTTCCACTTCGGGTAACTCGGGCATGGCTGTCCTTATCGGTTACGGTCCAACGGTCAGCTATAGAGTGATTGCAGTGCTGCCAAGGGTCGTCTACTTGGGATTTCAAAGAAAAATCAGCACAGGCACAAAATGGCTATCGAAAGCAAAACCGTTTCCTTCGGCTATGAAGAAGTCGAAGAGAGCGAAAAGGTCGGCAAGGTTGGCGCGGTTTTCTCCAGCGTTGCATCCAAATATGATGTGATGAACGACGCGATGAGCGCGGGAACCCATCGCTTGTGGAAAGACCGCTTCGTACGCCGCGTCAAGCCGCGCGCTGGTGAATCCATCCTCGATATGGCCGGTGGCACCGGCGACATTGCTTTTCGCATGGTTGATAGCGGCGCCGACATCACGGTAGCCGACATCAATGCCGAGATGTTGGCCGAGGGCGTGAAGCGGGCGCTCGACAAAGACGAGACGCGCCTGGTCTGGAGCCAGCAGAATGCGGAAGAGCTGAACTTTCCCGATGCACATTTCGATGCCTATACGATTGTCTTTGGCATCCGGAATGTCACCCACATCGACAAAGCCCTGGCCGAGGCGCATCGTGTCCTGAAATATGGCGGGCGATTTTATTGCATGGAATTTTCGCAAACCAAATGGCCAGGCTTCGACAAGGTTTACGAAACCTATTCTCACAAGATCCTGCCCAAGGTCGGCAAGGCAGTGGCAAATGACGAAGCCAGCTATCGCTATCTGGCCGAATCGATCGCGAAATTCCCGCCGATGGAGAAATTTCGTGCAATGATTGCCGACGCCGGATTCAGCCAGACCAAAGTCGAGCCGCTGATGGGCGGACTGGTCGCGATCCATAGCGGCTGGAAGGTCTGAGCACACATATTCGATGACCAGTTCCCGCACCCACATATTCCGCCTGCTAAAATGGGGCCGCACGCTCGCCAAACATGGCGCATTGCGCGATCTTGAGAAGCACAAGGCAACGCCGCCACAGGTCCGCCGCCTGTTCCGCATTGCGCGGATCGGTACATTCCAGCCGAAAGAGCCCAATTACTCGGCTGCGCTGCAGGCCATTGGCCCCGCGGCCATCAAGCTCGGCCAGACGCTGGCGACCCGCCCCGACGTAATTGGCGAAGCAGCCGCACGCGACCTGCTGCAATTGCAGGACAGCTTGCCGCCGGTCCCGTTTGCCCAGATTCGCGACGAGATCGAGCTCAGCCTCGGAAAGTCGCTGGACGAACTCTACAGCCATATCGATCCCGATCCGGTCGGCGCCGCCTCCATCGCGCAGGTCCATCGTGCAACCACGTTGGAAGGCAAGGATGTCGCCGTGAAGGTTCTGCGTCCCGGCATCATCAAGAAATTTACCCGGGATATTGAAACCTACGAATGGGCAGCCGCCCATCTCGAGGCGCTCGGCGGCGAAGCCAAGCGCCTCCGTCCGGAATCGGTGATTGCGAATTTCCGCCGCTGGACAATGCGCGAACTCGACCTCCGCCGAGAAGCCGCCAGCGCTTCGGAACTGGCCGAGCATATGACCCAGGTCGACCAATATGAAATTCCTGCGATCGACTGGGAGCGAACTTCCGGCCGGGTGTTGACGCTAGACTGGGTCGAAGGAGTAAAAATATCAAACCGCGAAGGCTTGATCGCGGCCGGTCATGATCTGGACGCAATTGCCAACAGGCTTGTTCACACATTCCTCAAACAGGCGATAGAAGCCGGCTATTTCCACGCCGACATGCATCAGGGCAATCTGTTCGTGAAAGCGGACGGCACAATTGTTGCAATCGATTTCGGCATCATGGGACGGATCAACAAGAAAGCCCGCGTCTGGCTTGCGGAAATTCTCTACGGCCTGACCACCGGCAATTACAGACGCGTCGCGGAAATCCATTTCGAAGCGCAATATGTCCCGGACCATCACAGCATGGAAGATTTCGCCACGGCCTTACGCGCAGTCGGCGAACCGATGCGCGGCAAACCCGTGAGCGAATTGTCGGTCGGCGACATGCTCGACGGACTGTTTGCGATTACCCGCGATTTCGACATGGAGACCCAGCCGCATTTGCTGCTGCTGCAAAAGACGATGGTTATGGTCGAGGGTATCGCCACCGACCTCAATCCGATGATCAACATGTGGGACACCAGCGGACCATATGTCAAAGAATGGATTCGCGGTGAACTGGGTCCGGAAGCAGCGATTGCCGACCGGATCAATGATGATCTCGGCACCATCATGATGCTGCCCGATATCGTCCGGCGTCTTGATGCTCAGCTCCCCCGCAAAGGCGGTGCCCCTCCTGCTCTGCCGGTTGCAGACGTGGAATTGATCTGGGAGAAACGGAACAAGGGCCCGGCGAGCGATTTCTGGCGCTATGTGCTGACAGCGATCGTCGCTGGCGGGGCGGGTGCCGCTGCGATGTTCCTGTGGGGATAGGCAAGCGAGGTTAGCGTTGACGCCCCTGACGGGTGCCACAAACTCTGTCGTTTCCTGCCCTAAACACCGGTTTCATTCTTGCATTAGGCGGCTGCTTTGCACCGGATGATGCCCGAGGCACATGCTGCTTGGCTTTGGAGCCACTAGGCTCTAAATCGAATGATATGACCAAGCCCAAACATATCCTGCTGGTGATTGGCGGCGGAATCGCTGCCTATAAAACCAGCGAGCTGATCCGCCTGATCAAGAAATCCGGTATGACGGTTCGCTGTGTTCTAACTGAATCGGGCGCGCAGTTCGTCACGCCGATGACGCTGGCAGCGCTCTCCGAAAACGAGGTCCACACGACCTTGTGGAGCCTGAAAGACGAAGCCGAAATGGGCCATATTCAGCTCAGCCGCGAGGCCGATTTACTGGTCATCTGTCCGGCGACCGCCAATCTGCTCGCCAAAATGGCGGGTGGAGTTGCCGATGATCTCGCGACGACATTGTTGCTGGCAACCGACACGCCGGTCATGGCGGTCCCCGCAATGAATGTGAGGATGTGGCTGCATGCCGCCACCCAGCGCAATATAAAGCAGCTCAGGGCCGATGGCATCTTCGTCATGCATCCGGATGAAGGCGATATGGCCTGCGGTGAATTCGGTCCCGGAAGACTTCCGGATCCGGAAGCGATCATGGCGGAAATCAGCGTTCAGCTGGAAGCTTCATTTACAACAACGGACGGCGCGACGAAATCCGAGCCGGGAAACCGCGCCAATATTCTCGACGGCCAGCCTGCCTTTGCGCCCGACCGGCATCGACCGTTGCGCGGCAAACATGTCCTAATCACTGCAGGACCGACCCACGAACCAATCGATCCGGTGCGCTATATCGCCAACCGATCGTCCGGCCGCCAGGGTTTTGCCCTCGCCGCTGCAGCAGCTGAAGCCGGCGCACAGGTGACCTTGGTCGCTGGCCCCGTCCACCTCTCGACACCGGCCGGGGTCATCCGCGTCGATGTGGAAACCGCGCTCGAAATGGAAAAAGCGGTCCATGACGCTCTGCCCGCAGATATCGCGATCATGGTTGCCGCGGTCGCCGACTGGCGGGCTGACAGCCAATCCGGCCAGAAGATAAAGAAAAAGGGCGCTGCCCCCGAACCTTTGAAATTGACCGAAAATCCGGACATACTTGCTGGTCTTGCACGGCATGAGCAACGCCCGGGACTGCTCATCGGCTTTGCCGCTGAAACGCAGAAAATCGTCCAACATGCTCAGGCCAAGCTGGCGAAAAAAGGCTGTGACTGGATTGTCGCCAACGATGTTTCGGGGGACGTGATGGGCGGCGCAAACAATAGCGTGCAGATCATTACCGCGACCGGCAGCGAAAACTGGGAGCAATTGCCAAAGCCCGAAGTCGCGCGGCGGCTCGTAGCAAAAATCATCGAGGAAATTGCCTGATGTTCGAACCCATTGATATTGCCGTCAAACGGCTCGATCATGCCGGCGACCTTCCCCTGCCTTGCTATGAAACCAGCGGCTCGGCGGGCATGGACGTCCGGGCGGCAGAAGCGCTGAATATCGCGCCGGGCAATCGCGGACTGGCTGGCACCGGTTTTGCCTTCGCCATCCCCGAAGGCTATGAAATCCAGGTTCGCCCGCGATCCGGCCTGGCGCTAAAAAACGGGATCAGCATACCCAATACACCGGGCACGATCGACAGCGACTATCGCGGCGAGCTGAAAGTAATCCTGATCAACCACGGTGAGGATGATTTCATCATCGAGCGCGGCGACCGCATCGCGCAGATCGTGGTCGCACCGGTCCAGCAGGGCCTACTTTTCGAGGTGGCAGATCTGGATGAAACACAGCGGGGGTCTGGCGGTTTCGGATCAACCGGCGTATGAATAATTCACGATTTATTTTTGAAGGAGTGATGTGATGATCAATATTCTGGCTACCATTTTGCTTTCTGGTGCTTTCGCTTCCGCAGATGACATTGAAATCAAGGAACTGTCTTCGGATTTCTACAATCTCGAACTGGCCCAGTTCACAAAAAAGTTACCTGTTCTGGAACGGCATGAACGACAGGCCGAGCGTATTGCGAAAAAAGCAGATTGTAAGCTAACTTCCGATATCGGTTGGGTCCATGCACGGGTCGATGTAGCGCTGGAGGTCTCTCCCCAGGGCCGGGTAACAAAGGTTGTTCCCGTCGACACAGGCTGTCGGCAGCTGGAGACATATGTTATACAGCATCTTACCAAATTTGCCGGCCATGATGGAGCGGTCAAACGCTCCGGTGACCAGAAATGGTATCGTCAGGCGATCACCTTCCGCTGGCCGGAATGAGCCCACTCAGCGACGAACAGCTCGACCGCTATGCCCGGCATATCGTTCTCAAGGATATTGGCGGAATCGGGCAGAAGCGGATAATTGATGCCCATATTCTGATCGTTGGGGCGGGGGGTATTGGTTGCCCGGCGATCCAGTATCTGGCGGCGGCCGGAATCGGGGCGCTGACGATATTTGATGATGATATTATATCGCTTTCGAATTTGCAGCGGCAGGTATTGTTTACCGAAAATGATATCGGAAAGGCGAAAGTTGAAGTTGCCAAAGTTGCCGCGCAGCGGATCAACCCGGATGTCGAGATAACCACTATTAATCAAAGACTTACCGCGCAACATCTGGGCGAGGACGGTGCAGCATTTTTTGCCTCATTCGATGCGATTATCGACGGGTCGGACAATTACCAGACCCGCCTGCTGGTCTCCGATCTCTCGGTCACTCACCGCATCCCGCTGGTTTCTGCGGCGATCGGGCAGTTTCAGGGGCAGCTCGGCACGTTCCGCGGCTGGCAGGAGGACAAGCCCTGCTACCGCTGTTTCGTCGGCGACGCGCTCGACCCCGATGATTGCGACAATTGCAGCGAAGTTGGCGTTCTCGGCGCAATGGTCGGCCTGATGGGCAGTTTCGCGGCGATGGAAGCAATCCGCGTGGTCACCGGCTTCGGCCAGGACCCCGCCGGAAAGCTCCAGCTTTTCGACGGCCTTGCCCCCGCGATGCGCAGCATCAACCTGCCCAAGGACCCGCATTGCAAAAGCTGCGGCACCCCGCCGCAAACTTGACAATCACATCCCTGACTGGCGCAAACTTCACGGGTCGAAAGCCCGACTTCGTCCCAATGTCCGCTCCACCGGAGCCGAACACGATCCAATTGATTAATTGCACATGAACCATATCGCGTTATGCTGCCATGATATTGGGGGCATCAGGATTTGGATTTCGCGAACAAGCAAGACATGCTGTCGAGACCCGTTGCAGCGGCGCGCTTTTCGCTCTTTGGAAGCTTTCAGCTACTGGCACCCGAC
>TARA_R110000772_G_scaffold266469_1_pt1 | contig 46468 bp, 41 predicted proteins | sample TARA_R110000772 | Tara Oceans TARA_R110000772 (sample SAMEA4397948) | marine metagenome | biome: Polar Biome; feature: [SRF] surface water layer (ENVO:00010504); material: water (ENVO:00002006), including particulate matter (ENVO:01000060) such as... | depth 5 m | reverse complement strand
TGCAAATCCGGGGGGCTAATGGGTCAATATTGGGTGCAATTCAACAGGCATCAAAAAAACTGTCGCCGCTTTCTTGAAAATTCTGCATCCATCTAGCCCGCCGACTGATGAGGAGTTCGAGGAGTATGTCGCCTACGCGGTCGAGTGCCGCCGACGCGTCAAGGAGCAGATGAACAAGCGCAAATCGGATGACGAGTTTGCCAAGATCAACCTTTCCTATATCGACACCGATGGTAAGGAAATCATCGTTTTTTGCCCTGAATCCAAGGCAGCTTCCGCTACTCAGGAGCCGGCACGTCGCGACATTCATTCTAATGAAGCATCGCCGCCGGTAACCAGCGAAACTCCCACGACAGTGCCTGAGCCGACAGTGCCGGCCCGATACCCGGCCGACGAGGAAACTATCGAGGCGTCCCAGGAGCCAGTGATAGAAGAGCTAAAAGAACAGCATTACACCATCCACTATGGTTCGACCGGGTACAGCTACGAATCGATAATTGGTCCTTATCTGGAAGGTGCTAAATCGATAGAGATCGAAGACCCCTATGTTCGCGTTACACATCAGATCCATAATTTCGTGCGCTTCTGTGAGGCTGTTCTCAAGACGCCAACGGTACGTAGTATTCGCCTGATCACCAGCTATGACGAAAACACTGATGTTAAGGAAATGTCGGATCGACTGGGTGAGCTGAAGCAAAGTCTATTGGAACTCGATATCGCGCTTGAGATGAAGGTCAATGAGCATATGCATGATCGCGAGATTCGCATTGATAACGGCTGGACTATCAAGATAGGACGCGGTTTAGATTTTTATCAGAAGCCTGACAGTTGGTTTGGTATTGGCTCAAATGATCTGAATTTGAGGAAGTGCCTTGAAACCAAGGTCGATATTTTCAAGCGGTGAGTTTTGATCATGTTAGATCTGTTGAGAATTGTGGGAAAATAGGGTTCTCCAGCTAATGCAGCCCCTGCTGTTTGATTGTGCGCAATAGTCAAGCTGTGAGGCTAAAAAAATTAATCATAAGCTCATTTTTGTGGAGGGCCTATGGCCATCGTACGGAAACTCGAGAAATTAATTTTGGAGCGAGCTTCGAAGCATAAGGAAGTAGACGCTACCTTTTCTATTGTCACGGACGACGACGGCCGTAAAAACTTGCAAGTGGATACTTACGGTTCCAGAGATCGTGAAAATCTTGATAAAAAGAGCCAGTCCTTGAGATTTTCGCCGGAAGCTATTGAGCAGCTCAAGGAGATTCTGAGTGAGCTATAGCATGGGCCGAACAAAGTATTGGTAGTCTCACCCTATGAAAAACTGCCGATGAGTTGGGTTGTCTCTTTTGAGTTGGGCGAGCCACGCTGAGCATGAATTCTGCCACGCAGTACGACGGAGAGGCTGCGTACCGTGCGAGCCACTATGATTCTATTCCGTCGTCGTCTGTCCATTCACAGTGGGCCTCTACTCTGGCAGATAGAGCCCCCGGCTTCGCCTGCGACATAGGCGCCGGCTCCGGCCGCGACGCCAACTGGCTGGCCGCAAAGGGCTGGGACGTCATCGCCGTCGAGCCCAGCCAGGGCATGCGCGAACTGGCCATACCCAAGTCCCGTCCCAACGTCACCTGGCTCGACGACTCCCTGCCGGAACTCTCCCGCCTGCGCGCACTCGGCCACCGCTTCAACCTGGTGCTGCTCAGCGCCGTCTGGATGCATGTGCCGCCGGGCCAGCGCGAGCGGGCCTTCCGCATTCTCACGGAGCTGCTGAAGCCCGGCGGCACGCTGGTCATCACCTTGCGCCACGGCAGTGACGAGCAGGAGAACCGGGAGCGGGGCTTCCATCCCGTGTCCGCCGCGGAGCTGGCGGTCTTCGCCCAGCGCCGTGCGGTGGTAATGCGCGACCCGGTCACGCAGCGGGACCAGACCCGCACCCATGTGCGGTGGGAGACGGTGGTGTTCAGCATCCCGGATGATGGTACCGGTAGTCTGCCGCTGCTGCGCCATATCATCGTCAACGACAACAAGTCGGCGTCCTACAAGCTGGGGCTGCTGCGGGTGCTCACCCGAATTGCGGAGAGCGCGCCGGGCGTGGTCATGCGCCGCTCGGATGACTGGGTGGACATCCCCCTTGGGATTGTCGGCCTCTACTGGCTGAAGCAGTACAAGCCGCTGCTGATCAACTATCAGCTGCGTGAGCGGCCCGAGACGGGGCAGGGTTACGGCTTTGCCAGGGAGGCCTTCTGGAAACTGGCGCAGATATCCCCCTATGACCTGCGGGTGGGTGGCCATCTGGCAGCCGATCACGCCGCGATTGTCACCCAGGCCATTCGCGACGCCTGCGCCAACATCACCCGCATGCCCACCCGTTACATCACCTGGCCCGGCCGCGCGGAGCCGGTATTCGAATTCGAGCGGCGTACCTTCCGCTTCCAGCCACAGCCGCTGGTGATCTCCCCGGAGTATCTGGCGCGGTTTGGTGTGTTCCGTATCCCCGCCGCTATCTGGCAGACCCTGGGGCAGTACGCCTGCTGGCTGGAGCCCGCGATCCTGCGGGAGTGGGCCGCCTTGCATGGCGAGTGGAATGTGAGTGACCCGCGCGCCGGCGACCAGCAGGTCTTCGCCTGGGAGGAGGGGCGGCGGGATACCAGCCTCGCGGCGGGGCGGATGCTGGACCTGCGGCAGCAGGGCGTGGACGTTCCCTGCGTCTGGAGTGCGCGCCCTGTTCGCGACGCCAGCAAGCTGCACATCGACCACTGCTTTCCCTGGTCGCGCTGGTTCAACAATGACCTGTGGAATCTGCTGCCAGCCCGCAGCGATATCAACCTTGCCAAGGGGGACAAGTTGCCCTCCGCGGAAACGTTATTCTTGGCCCAAGATCGCATTCTGGACTGGTGGGATCCGGCCTGGCTGGGGTCGCCGCACCGGGAGCGTTTTCTGCTGGAGGCCACTGTGTCGCTGCCAACGCTGGTGGAGCAGCCGGCGCCGGCGGATATCTACCAGGCCATGCTGCATCAGCGGGCGCGCCTGAAGGCGGATCAGCAGTTGGCAGAGTGGACATTTTCGAGCTAGCCCTTTCGCCGCCCGCGACCTGAATGGCCGCGGAATATTAAGGAGATAGACAGGCGTATATGCTGTCGTGGGCAGGCAACGTACTAGTACTAATCAACGCAGGATTGACGATCTCTCAAGTGAATTTCTGACAACAGCATGGTGTGTTTTCATCTTCATAGAGATCGCGTTACCATCCGGCTGAGGGTTGTCGCAGATTACTGCGATCAGCGCGCATATTGGTGGGGACAAGTGATTGGACACGAATGAAGTCGCGCCGGCTAGCTCTGACTGCCGGCTTTTACAGCGATTGAATAGCGCGACTCCCGTCGAACTTGATCGCGTTTGCGCTCACCTGAAGCTCGCACCGGGAAGTGGTATCGATAAAATCGTCATGACCTATCAAGAGGCTGCGGATAACTCTCTGACGAACATTTTACGCCCCCTGTTTCGTAGCCAAGCACTCACTTACACTCAATCACTCCGATTTATCCTCAAGGAATTGCGGTCGTTATCGGAGGGTTTAGATGATACATGGCGTGCCGTTAAGTCCGTAAGATTCTGGAGCTATCGGTCAGCGATTGATGATATGAATGACGATGAACTTGAAAGTCGTATCTATGAAATCTATGCCGCAGAGGTCGAGGATGCCCAGCGCAAATCTTTGACCGATTCGCGTAACTTGAGCAAGGGCGCAAGTTACGTGCCCTCTTTGGGTGGTGTTGCTGCCAGTACTGCCGTTACCGTAACGTCGCTTATGGCTACTCGGCTGCCCTTTGCCGCAATCGCGCCAGGGGCCATTGCGGGGCCAGTGGGAATGGCGCTAACAGTGGGTATGCTGGGTTATCAGGCCTCTGGGCCTGCCTTCCGCAAGATCATACCCGCAACTATTGAGCTGATACTTATCGGGCGTCGCATCCGTTATACACCGGAGGGTTAGCAATGGCTATTTTGATGGAAGCCTCATCGAAGTTTCTAACCGACCTGACTCTTGGCAGGGTGGTGCGCTACGGGGCCATATTGAAGGATGCCGGTACTGGACAGATAGTGGGTCATCTTAAGGAAGCTGGAGTAATGGGGAATATACTTACTTCCCTTACTCAATCACCCTTGGGGGTGCTCAACCCTGTAGGCACCGTAGTTGACGTGGTAGGGCACACGGTAAACGGGTTTCAGCTACAAGGAATCCAAAGGTCAGTAGACGAGGTGAAAGCGATTGTCGATGGTCTGCAGCTTGCCACTAATGTTGCTGCTATAGCCTCGGTGGCGGGCCTTGGTGTTTCCGTGGCGGGCTTTGCAATGGTTCAGAGCAAGCTCAAGAGTATGGACAGCAAGCTAGACGGCATCGCAGGCGATGTCCAAAGCATCAAGTTAGCCCTTTCAGAGTTGTCTTTGAGTTGGGATGCCCTTTCCGATGCGCGTTTTGATGCCGCAACGGAAACGCTGATTGTCGCTGAGAAGGCCTCAACTGAAGTGCGGCGGCGTGAATACGCTCAGCATGCCGTACACGAATTTTCATTGTTAAGGCAGTACTATTCCAAGCTGCTGCAGCGAAGGTCAATCCTTGAGGACCCTGAACTGGATGTCGAGCGTCTCAATGAACTGATGGCACGTTACACGGTCTCCTGTATGGGATTGCTGCAGGGAGAATTCTTGGTGGGTGATCTTAGCGCCTATCGGGGCTGGCTTAACATTATCAATAAAGAATACGCCGAGCGCGTTTGTTTCAGCGTAAAGGACGTTTACCTCGCCCGCTGCGACAAAGCAGCGCCGTTGAATTTAGCGCTTAACCATGAAGTGTTAGCAAACAGTCTTTCGACCTTGGCCGCAGTCTCGAACGAAAACGTAGCGCGGCTCGATTCCTATTATGCAGAATTGGATTTTCTTGAGGTTAATGGAATCGAGCCTGCGCGCTATCTTCAGGAGTTAAAGGAGCACGAAACGGATATTGTGCTACTGAGAAAGTTGCAATGAGGGTTTCTTGCTCTATTACTTTTTCGCCCCGAGCTGTGGTGAGAGGACTGCTGCGGGGCTTTTAAACTGTGGCAGCGCTTTTGACTATAGGCGGCTGCCACACCTACCAGCAGTGGTAAAGTAAGTCAGAGCATGTAACACCCCAGAATAACAACGCCCCTCAGAGGACCCACCCCATGCCCACCAACCAACAAATCGACCACGCCATCAACGAACACTTCGACGCCTGGAATGCCCAGGATCAGGCGCGCTGGTCAGCGAACTTTTCCGACGACATCGTCTTCGAGGACCCGTACGGTGGCCTGCTCAAAGAAGGCCCTCAGGCCGTGCAGCACAGCTGGGAAAACAGCTTCAAGAACGGCGACGTGTGGACGCTGGAATGCCTGTTGAAACAGGTCTGCCTGGATCAGGCCGCGTTGGTGGTGCGCTCCACGGGCTCAGTGAATGGCAAGCCCGTCGTGGTGGAGGGTATCGAGATTTACACGGTGAACGACAGCGGCAAGGTGTGCCACATTCGCACGTACTTCAACCCGCCGGAGGGCATGGAGCTGGATCCGTATTTCTCCCAGCAAACCTGAAGCGGGTGATAATCCTGGAGCCAAAAAAAACCCGCCGTTGGCGGGTTTTGATCGACGGTGCGGGGCTGCTTAGGCAGCCTTGCGGCGCACCAGCCCCAGACCCAGCAGGCCTGCGCCGAACAGCAGCAGGGTGGCCGGTGCGGGCACGGGCGCTGCTTGTGTTTCAACAGTGATGTAGGCTGCGCCGCTGTCGAAGGGAGAGGAATTCACCAGAATGTCCACGGAATAGCTGCCAGCTGCGAGTAACGTGCTCCCTGTACTGTAGTAGCCACTGTCAAATGCGACATCGGGGTTTGCAGTGGTGTCACCCGTTCCCGTAGTTGATGTGGTGAACGCGAACTCTGAATTGATGAACACGTCAAAAATGTCGCCGATCAGAAAAGCGTCGGTGACGTTACATTCACCACAATTTTGCCGCGCGTCCGCCCCCGCTCCAGATAGCGAATAGCATCCGGCACTTCCGTCAGCGTAAAACGTCGATCAATGAAAGGTTCCAGCTCCCCGCGCTCTGCATAGCCCGCCAGCACCGTCAGATCCTCTGCGGTGGTCATTGCCATCAAGGGCTCCAGGCGTTGCGAAACGAAGGGTGAGCGCACCAGGGCATGCAGAGGCCGGGCCAGCGGGCCCCACCAGTTGTTCATCTTCATGTTGCCGACCGCCACCAGCACACCGTCCGGTTCGGTGACGTCCAGCATGGCTGAGATGGAACGGTTGCCGACCATATCCACAATGGCGTGGTAGCGGGTGTTGCCTTCGGTGTAATCCTCTTGGGTGTAGTCGATGACGTGGTCTGCACCGAGTGCGCGCACCAGTTCGGCGTTGCGGCCGCTGCACACCGCGGTCACGGTGGCGCCCATGGCCTTGGCGAGTTGCACCGCGTAGCTGCCAACGCCGCCGGAAGCGCCGTTGATCAGCACATGCTGGCCGGGCTGGACATTCGCTTTGTCGCGCAGGGCCTGAAGCGCGGTGATGGCGGCCACCGGCATTGCGGCGGCTTGCTCGAAGCTGAGGTTTGCCGGTTTTAAGGCCATGCCGCCGGTTTCATTGCGCACCACATACTCCGCGAAGGCACCATTGGCCACGCCATACACTTCATCACCCGGTGCAAACAATGTGACGTCCGTACCCACGGCCTCCACGGTGCCGGCAAAATCGGCGCCCATGCGCGGCGACTTCGGCGCATTCAGGCCATTGGCCAAACGCAGCAGGTAAGGCGTGCCGTGCAGGAAATGCTTGTCGAGGGGATTGACGGAGGCAGCGTGCACACGAACCAGCACCTCGCTGGGAGTCAGTTCCGGCACCGGGAGGGTCTCCAGGGTGACAATATCAACGTCACCGTAGCAGCGCTGCAGGTTGGCCGTGAAACCGCTAGCGCCTGCCGCTGTCGGCGGCGCCGGCTCGCAGGGTGCGTTATAGCGGGTCATCAGCGCCAGTGCGCCCACGGCGATAACGACAGTGGCGGTAAGCCCGGCCAGTATTTTCAGAATAAGTCGTTGTTGCATGTTGTGTGCCCGGGCAGTGAAGAGGGTGTCACTCTGTATGGGTGTGGGCTGCGCGGCAAGCCTTTTGCGATGAATAGCCTGTGGGGTGCGTTCAGTGGACCAGCCAGGCCTGCAGCTGGGGCACTACCTGCACAACCACAATCAGCCCCAGCATGAACGAGTGCAGCGTAGCCTGTATGCGCAGCGGCTCGAGCTTTTCCAGCCGCGCATCAAACTTGTCAAGGCGCGCATCAAGCTTGTCCAGTCGTGCATCAAGCGCGTCCAGGCGCGCTTCAAGCGTGTTCAGCCGAGTTTCAATTCGCTCAAAGCGCTGTGCCTGTTCGCCGAATCCGGCGCGCAAGACGGCGTCCAGATAGTCGCGCGTCACGATATTATCGGCGTAAAAGCCAAATGCTTCGGCCATCAGCTCTGCCTGTGCGTCAGCCTGCGGTTCGGGTACGCCGGCTTCCCGCAGGCGGCGTGCGTAACGCAGTGAATCGAATGCCAGTGTTGCCATAAGAATAGCCTCCCCACGCGATTACGCCAAGCATGACAACCCTGCAGGGGCTGTGGTACATCATGTGCATGCCTCTTTCATCCCAAACAGCCCACATTGATACAGCCGATTCGCGGCCGCGTGCGTGGTTACTGTCTGCTTACCGTGCTGACAGCCACGCCGCCTGGGCAGACTGGTTGCTGGCCTCGCAACCTCAGTTCAACTGGCAGCGCCTGGAACTGCCGGGGCGTCACTTTGCCTGGCGTATACGCGGCAATCCGCTGTCCTGGCTAGATGCGTTGCCGTTGGAGCAGCCGGCCCTCATTGTGGCTTCTTCCATGGTGGATCTTGCGACGCTCAAGGGGCTGCACCCGCGTCTGGCTGGCGTGCCAACGCTGTATTACTTCCACGAGAACCAGTTTGCCTACCCGCTCAGCCACCGCCAGAGCCACTGGCTGGAGCCGCAGATGGTGCAGCTCTATGGTGGGCTGGCGGCTACCCGACTGCTGTTCAACTCCGCCTTCAACCGCGACAGTTATTTACAGGGCATCGCGGGGTTACTCGCGCAAATGCCGGATGCGGTGCCGGATGGTGTGGTGCAGCGGCTGGCGCAGAAGAGTGTGCTGTGCCCGGTGCCTATCGAGCCGGTGCCGGCAGCGCAACAGCGCGACAGTCAGCTGGTGCTGTGGAACCACCGCTGGGAGCACGACAAGTGCCCGGAACTCTTTGTCGAAGCGATGGTGGCATTGGCCGAGAAAGGCGTTGAGTTTCGGCTCGCCCTGTTGGGCAAGCGGCCACAGCGTGCACCGCCGGCGTTGGCACGGCTGCGAGAAGCACTGCCGCAGCGCATTGTTGCCGACGGGCAGTTGCCGGCAGCGGAATACCGCACACAACTGGGCCGGGCGGCGATTGCGGTGAGTACTGCGCGCCATGAATTCCAGGGCCTGGCTATGCTGGAGGCGGCGAGCGCAGGCGCCATCCCCCTGGTGCCCGATGCGCTGTGCTATGCGGAACAATATCCCTCAGCCTGCCGTTACCCACAGGGCGATGTAGCCGCACTGGTGGAACGCCTGCGGCTGTGGTTGACGGGCGGATTGCCGCCGCGAGTGGACGTTACGCCCTGGTACAGCGCCAGCCTGGCTGCAGTGTGGGCCGGGTTGCTGGCAGCTGCACCGGGGGCTGGAGCTACCCCTTCGGCCCCATCAGCGCCCATATAATCAGCCCTACCAGCGGAGCCAGCAGCAGGAGCAGGATCCACAGCAACTTGGCCAGCCCGCCTGCGGAACTCTTGGCCACCTTCACCACCGCCCAGATAACAATCACGAGCCAGATCAGGCCCAGTAATCCACCGACTTCTACACCCATAACAACCTCCTTGATGATGGCAGGCCACTTTGCGTGCAGGCCCGCCAGTTTCTTCCTGAGTTCACTCTACTGAAAATGCCCGTGTCTTACTATGCACGTAACCCCTTCATTTCCCGCAGTGGTAACTGCTGGCTTCATCCATGGCCCCGTGTGCGTTGTAGATGGCGCGCTGGGGATAGGGGCAGAGCAGGGCGGTGGCTTCGGCGCTCAGCGCTAGCGGTGAGTTGGACATCGCTTGAGCTTCTGCAACCACGTCGATGGTGGCGGGATTGATGTGCTCGCCGGCTGGTACGCCACGGTAAATGTCAAGGAAGCCCTGTGAGGCCTGTTGCCCCCATGCCGGCTGATCCTCACGCCCGGTAATCCAGTGTTGAGGTTAAGGCATGTTCGCCGGAGTCCACAAGGAGCGTGTCCTCGCTCCGTTCCAAACAGTATGCTCATCATGGTTTCGGCGATGGACCTTATGTACTATTTACGAAGGTGACCGCACAAGTGGGTGACCTCCGGCAATGCAGGTCGAGAAAATCATGAACAACTGTCCCATCACCAAACACAGGCTCGCGGATCTGGCCCTCTACAGTCATGGTGCGCCCAATCAGCTGATTGCTGAAAATCGGCGACAGCACCCGGTTTCCTGGGAAGAGGGTTGTGCCGGGCAATCCGGGCATTGGAATGTGTTTACATCCGATCAGATGGATATCGTGCTGAAAAACCCGGCGATTTTCAGCAATGCCACAGGGCCAAGGCTTGTCGATACACCCAAGGAAGCAATCAGGGGTAAACACGTCTCTCTCAATCTGATGGACCCGCCAATGCACCGCGATTACCGGCGCCTGGTCGACGCCGCGTTCAAACCCAGTGCCATCAAGCAGCTTGAACCCCGCGTCCTGGCTATCGCCAACGAGATAATCGATGAAATCATTGGGCAGGGTGGCTGCGAATTTGTGACGTCGGTCGCGACACCGTTACCACTGCGTGTCACCGCGTCGATGTTGGGCATCCCGGATGAGGATCACACTTACGTCTGCACCCTGACCAACACGATGATGATCGCCGACGACCCTGACTTTGCCGGCAGTGTGATGGACGGCTACGAGGCGCAGCGAGCACTCGTTAAGTACGGCGCGGGGTTAGCCGCCAATCATCGTCTCAATCCCTGTGAGGACCTGACAACCGAAATGCTGGAGGCGAGGCGGGAGGGCGGAGAGCAACTGACGGATCTGGAATATGGCCTGTTCTTTCTGAACCTGATTATTGGTGGTATCGAAACCACACGCAATGCTACCGCCTATGGGTTGTATCAATTGATACAACAGCCGGAACAGTTCCACATGCTGCAGAATGATCCTGCGCTGATTCCCGACGCGGTGGAAGAAATTCTGCGCTTTCGCGCACCGATAATGAATTATCGTCGTACCGCGATGGAAGATTTTGAGCTCGGTGGGCAGACGATCCGCAAGGGAGACAAAGTCATTGTCTGGTTGGCTTCGGCCAATCGGGATGAGCAGGTTTTTGCAAACCCCGACACCTTTGATATCGAGCGCTGCCAGCGTGAAAGAGTACAGCGGGATGCGCGTACCTTCGGCGCAGGGCCGCACTTCTGCCTTGGCGCACATTTGGCCAGGCTACAGCTCAAGGTGATTTTTGCAGTGATCACGTCGCGAATGACCAATGTACAACTGGTTGATGAACCCAGGAATGCACTGTCTGCGTTTGTTGACGGTTACAAGGAAATGAATATTACCTTCGAACCCTTGGCATAGAGCCAGCGCACCCCGTTTCGCCCCCGGCCCAACAAGGGCCTGACAATGACTGGCATCGGCGAGTTGCTGCCCGTATACACTATTTGCCGGACTTGCGGCGTCGCCCGGGCTTCCGCGCACCATCCTGATACTGCTCCAACAGTGTGTTCAGTGTTACCAGCTCAAAATGGCGCTTTGCTGTGATGGCGTAAAAACGCTCCACGATACTGTCCAGTACGCAGTAGCGCTCCAGCTTGCCGGACTGTAACTCGTCCTGCACCACCACCTCAGGCACCACCGCCAGGCCGCCCGAGTCGCGGGCCAGCAAGCGCAACATGGCCATGTCTTCCACTTCGGCGTAGGGGTCCACTTCCACGCCGTGTTGCTCACAGAGCAGGTCGAACTGGTTGCGGATTTCGCTGTTGGGGCCGGGCAGCAGCAGCGGCAGTGTGCCCAGATCGTGCGGGAAGCGGAACTGTTTGGCCGGCTTGCCCGGTGGCCCCACAATGCACACGCTTTGCTCGGCAATCTGTTGGCAGCGCCAGGGGGTAGAGGTGTCCGCCGCCACGGCACGGTTGGAGAGAATCAGGTCCAGCTTGTGCACGCGCAGTTGCTCCAGCAGCTCCTCCAGGCTGGCGGAGCGTATCACCAGCTTTACCTTGGCTTCGCCGATGACCGGGCGCAGGAAGTTTTCCTGGAAGTTGCGCGAGAGGGTGGCCACGGAGCCGATGCGCAGGCGTTGCACCCGCTGCAATTCGCCGCTTTCCGTGAGCGCCAGCAGTTCGCTGCCCAGGTTGAATATGCTCTCCGCGTACTCCAGCACCAGGTGGCCTACCTCGGTCAGCCGCAGCGAGCGACCGTCGCGGCTGAACAGTTCGTGGCCGAGCTGTTCCTGCAGCTGCTTGATCTGTGACGACAGGGCGGACTGGGATACATGCAGTTGCTGCGCGGCGCGCGTGAGGTGGCCTTCTTTGGCCACCACCCAGAAGTAGTAAAGGTGGTGAAAGTTCAGCTGGCGCATGTCAGCGTTCTCTTTAAAAGAACAATACTATCTAATCTAACTGTTATACAAAATCATTCTCGCGCTGCAATATTGGACAGTTGAACCACACCCGCCACGGCAGTTACGGTACGTCACCTGCATGACTGATCAACCACACTTGGGCAGCGGCCGTATTGCACTGCTCACCCGCCATGCCAAAGGAGCGCTCGTTGTGCCGTCGCCACCAGGCAGGTGGCATTTACGCAGCATGCAGGCGGCAAACCCTTTTTTCCCCTGCAACGTACAGGCAAGTATTCCCGCTGGAGGCCCGCACTACTGTGAAAGACACACGTTACCACTCGTCCCTTGTTGTGGACGGCATCGAGAAAGCACCTGCGCGCGCCATGCTGCGCGCAGTGGGTTTTACAGATGAGGATTTCCACAAGCCGCAAATTGGCATTGCCTCCACCTGGAGCATGGTCACGCCGTGCAATATGCACATCAATGCGCTGGCGGACGAAGCCTGTGCCGGGGCCGATGGCGCCGGTGGCAAGGGTGTCGTGTTCAATACCATCACCATTTCCGATGGCATCGCCAACGGTACCGAGGGCATGAAGTATTCGCTGGTATCGCGCGAAATCATTGCCGACTCCATCGAGGCGGTCGCGGGCTGTCAGGGGTTCGACGGGCTGGTGGCGGTGGGCGGCTGCGACAAGAACATGCCGGGCTGCATGATCGGCATCGCGCGGCTCAACCGTCCGGCGGTGTTCGTGTATGGCGGCACCATCCAGCCGGGTGCCAACCACACGGATATTATTTCCGTATTCGAGGCGGTGGGCCAGCATGCGCGGGGCGATCTCACCCTGCTCGACGTGAAGCAGATCGAGGAAACCGCGATTCCGGGCCCCGGCTCTTGTGGCGGCATGTACACCGCCAACACCATGGCGTCGGCCATCGAGGCGCTGGGCATGAGCCTGCCCAACAGCTCCGCGCAGGAAGCGGTGTCTCGCTCCAAGGCGGAGGATTGCCGACAGGCTGGCGCCGCCGTGCTGAGTCTGCTGGAGCGCGACATCAAGCCCTCGGATATCATGACGCGGCACGCGTTTGAAAACGCCATCGCCACCGTGATTGCACTCGGCGGCTCCACCAACGCGGTGCTGCACTTGCTGGCCATGGCTCATGCCGCGCAGGTGGAGCTGACACTCGACGACTTTGTGCGCGTGGGCGAGAAAGTGCCGGTGTTGGCAGACCTGCGCCCCAGCGGCAAGTACATGATGTCCGAATTGATTGCCATTGGCGGCATTCAGCCGCTGATGAAAATGCTGCTGGAGCGCGGGTTGCTGCACGGCGACTGCCTCACGGTAACCGGCAATACGCTGGCAGAGAACCTGGCCGGTGTGGCGCCTTACCCTGAGTCGCAAGACATCATCCGCGCCTTTGACAACCCCATCAAACGCAACAGTCACCTGATGATTCTGCGCGGCAACCTCGCACCGGAGGGAGCTGTTGCGAAAATCACGGGTAAAGAGGGCCTGCGTTTCCAGGGCACTGCGCGCGTATTTCACTCCGAAGAGGAGTCCCTGCAGGCGATTCTCGATGGCCGCGTCGTCAAGGGTGATGTGCTGGTGATTCGCTACGAAGGGCCGCGCGGCGGCCCGGGTATGCGCGAAATGCTCAGCCCCACCTCGGCGCTGATGGGCAAGGGACTGGGCGCCGATGTGGCGTTGATCACCGATGGCCGTTTCTCGGGCGGCAGCCACGGCTTTGTGGTCGGGCATATCACGCCGGAGGCGAGTGAAGGCGGCCCGCTGGCCATTGTTGAAGATGGCGATGAAATCGTGATCGACGCGGAAACCGCGCGCATCGACGTCACGCTCAGTGCCGACGAGATCGCCGCCCGCATGGCGCGTTGGCAGCCCCCGGCGCCGCGGTACACACGGGGCCTGCTGGCCAAATTTGCCAAAACCGTGGCCTCGGCGTCAGAAGGCGCGGTCACCGACAAATACCTGTAAGGAAAACAACATGACAGACGAGTTGGAAGCGCGGCGATTCCGGTTGATCAGTGGTGTGTTCTATCCCGACGAAGCCAGCCAGTTGCTGATGACCTTGATTGAGGGCAAGATCAGTTTTCACCAGCGCAATAACGGGAGCCGGCGCTGCACACGCTATGCGCGCTTTCGGTTGCATTTAATGCCACTTCGCTTGCACCGCGGGCACGGTGCCCTTAGGCTCATACCTAATAAAAAAGGAGCCCCCACGTGGCCGCTACACCGCCCTCTGCCGGCGCGCCGTCTTCGTTGTTTACTGCGGGAACGCGCCGTTATGTGCTGACCATCCTGGTCATCGCCTACACCTTCAACTTCATTGACCGACAAATCCTCGGCATATTGGTGGAACCCATTCGCCTTGAACTCGGCGTCAGTGATACAGCGATGGGCCTGCTCACGGGGTTGGGTTTTGCCCTGTTCTACACCCTGATGGGTATTCCCATCGCGCGCTACGCCGACCGCGCCAATCGGCGCAACCTCATCGCGGCGGCGGTAGGTATCTGGAGTGTGTTCACCGCCGCGCAGGGGCTGGCGCAGAATTACTGGCAACTGCTGGCTTATCGCATTGGCGTCGGGGTGGGTGAGGCGGGCTGTTCGCCTCCCGCACATTCCATGCTGGCGGACTACTACCCGGCCAATGAACGCGCGACGGCGCTGGGTATCTATTCACTGGGCATTCCGATCGGCATTCTGTTCGGCTTTTTTGTCGGCGGCTGGATGAACGAGTGGTTTGGCTGGCGCGTGGCGTTTTTTGTGGTGGGTATTCCCGGCATTGTATTGGCACTGGTGATTCGCTTTACGCTGCGCGAGCCGGAACGCGGCATGTCCGAGACCCGGGTGACCGCGCCCGGTAGTCAGCCCTCTGTTGCCGCGGTATTCCGCTACCTGCTGGCGCGGCGTTCGTTTGTGCACATGGCCTTGGGCGGCGGTATTACCGCCTTTGTCGGTTACGGCCTGATCTCCTGGTCTGCGGCGTTCCTGGCGCGCTCCCACGGCATGTCCTCCGGTGAGATCGGCACCTGGCTGGGGCTCATATTCGGCATTCCCGGCGGCATCGGCATTGTGCTCGGTGGGCGTCTGGCGGACTATTTCGGCGCCCGGGATGCGCGCTGGTATTTATGGATTGTGGCCCTGGCGCTGCTTGTTTCCGTGCCCGCGGGGGTGTTTGTGTTCCTGCTTGATGACATTCGCGCGGTGTTGCTGCTGATGGTGCTGCCAGTGATGCTGGGTAATTTCTACCAGGCCACCACCTTCGCCCAGACACAGACATTGGTCGGCCTGCGCATGCGCAGTGTCGCCTCGGCCATTCTGCTGTTTGTGATCAACATCGTCGGCTTGGCACTGGGGCCGTCGGTGGTGGGCCTGATCAGTGACCTGCTGGCAGCGGATTACGGCCAACACTCCCTGCGCTGGGCGTTGCTGATCTGTTCCCTGGCGAATGTCTGGGCGGCCTGGCACTACTGGCGGGCAGGGGCGGCGTTTCCCGCTGATCTGGCGCGGGTGGAAGACTAGCGCCGCGCCTCATTTACAGGCGCTGACCGCCGGCTACAGCGTGGCGAGAAAGTGCAGTAATGCGGCGTTGAAAGCCGCCGGCTGTTCCTGCTGCACAAAGTGGCCAGCGCGCTGGATCAGTTCTATGCCGCGCAGGTCACTGGAGCAGCGCGCCAGGACCTCGAGTGCATCGGTGCCGATCATCTGCAATACAGGGTCTTCGCTGCCGGCGATAAACAACGACGGTGGTGTGACCTTCGCGTCGGCCCAGGCCTTGCCCAACTCCCAGTTGCGATCTGCTACCCGGTAGGAATTGATACCGCCAATGAACTCTGCTCCCGTCGCACAACGGGTGAACTCCTCGACGTAGGTGTTCATATCCTCCTCGCTCATCCACGGCCAGGGCAGGGGAATGGCCGGGTCGGCAAGCACATCGAGGTAGTTGTGCCCCTCCGTGCTGAAGCGCGTCCAGTCCAGCAGGTGGCCGTCTGCGCAGAGCGCCCAGAACAGACGGGTGAGGAACAAGCGGGGTGCGCGGGCGAGCTCGCGCTCCGGTCGCTCGGGCTCCTGATAGTAGTGCATGTGGTAGAAGTGGCGCGCGGCCACTTCCGCAAAGCAGGTACTGGGGGCCTTGTCCGGGCGGGCGAAGGCGCGGCCGTAGTCCGTGCCGGGCGACGGGTTGGCGCCGGCGCCACCGCGGCCGGCGAGGTCGAAATCGTAAGGGCAGGCCACGCCTACCACAGCGCTAACGCGGGACGGGTGCCGCACGGCCACGTTGTATACCTGGGCGGCACCGAAATCGTGCCCGACCAGTACCGCTTGTGCCAACCCAAGATGATCCATTAGCCCGACCACGTCGTTCACCGTGTGCTGGCTGTCATACACGGCCGGGTCAAGCGGTCGGCTGGAGCGGCCGTAACCGCGCTGGTCGAACGCAAGGGCGTTGAAGCCAGCCTCGGCCAGAGCCGGCAACTGGTGGCGCCAGCTGTAGGCGAGCCCGGGAAAGCCGTGGCAGAGAATCACCCAGGGCTGCTCCGGCTGGCCCCGACACAGACTGTAGTGCAGTTCAATATCACCCACGGGGGCGCTGGCGTGCTCCACGGTGCTCACCGGTGGCTAGCGCGGCGTGATGAAGCGGTCCGCGAACCGTTCCATCGCCTCGAGTTTGGCATCCAGTGCATGAAAAGCCGGGTCGTCGACTGTCCAGGCCATGGCGATGGTGCCGTCGATGCCCCAGTCTTCCAGCTGGTGGTAGATGCCGGGGTCTGGTTCGGTCTGCGGCATGACAAAACGTCCGAAGGGCTCCGCGCCGCGTTCGGCCTCGACGATGGCGCGCTCGGCGTTCAGTTGGTCCAGTAGCTCACGAATTTCCGCCATCGGGTAGTTCATGCCCATCCAGCCGTCGGCGTGTGCGGCGCGGCGCAGGGCGGCGCGCGACTTGCCGCCGATCCACACCGGCACTTTGCCGGGCACCGGGAACTGCCCCGTGGGGGGAAACTGGTAGAAGTCGTTGTCGGCTTCGGCCATGCCGTCATCCCAGAAATCCCGCATCACCTCCAGCATCGCGTCCATGCGTTTGCCGCGGTTGCGCGGGTTGTGGCCCAGCACGGTAATTTCATCTTCGCACCAGCCCGCGCCAACGCCGAACACAAAGCGGTGGTCGGTTTGCATGGCCAGCGTCGCCGCCTGCTTGGCAGCGCTGAAGGGCTCGCGCATGGTCAGCACGTACACATAGGTCATAAAGCGCAGTCGCTCGGTGACCGCGGCCATGGTGGCGATGGTAATCATCGGGTCCGGAAAGCGGGTGTGGGCGTGAATGTGGCGCTGCCCGGAAGGGTGCACGGAGGTGTAATCGCGCGGGATGGCCACGTGGTCTGATACGGCTATGCCCGCATAGCCCATTTTCTCGGCCGCCGCGGCAACCTGTTTTACCTGGTCGTTGCCTTCGTGAAACCAGGCCAGCCAATATTCCATATCTCCTCCTGACGGTGCGGGAAAACGCCAGGCGAGTGCTGCGGCTTACTCGCGTTTCAGCAGCAGCCAGGCCTCGGCGTAATCACTAATGTGACGATTCGCCGCATGATACCCCGCCCAATCGCGGTAGTAGCCGCTCAGCCAGTCGAGCTGGTACAGATTGTCATGAAAAGCGCCGCCGGTATCCGCCATCACGTTCAGGCGGTAGGTGGGCTCCCCGGCTTCTTCGGTGCGCAGCAGCACCAGGCGGCCCAGGCCGAGCTGGAAAATATCGCCGGCAACGGTCACCAGCGGTTGTACAGGAATCTTGTAATCCGCGTCCTTGCCGTAGCCGAGCACGCCCGGCACTGCCTTGAAATACCAGTAGCGCTCCTGCTCCTCGGGCTTGCGCGTGCGGTCGTATGCAATACCGTTGTTGCGATGAACGTTGAAGTAGCGCTTCTGGCCCGCGTCGTCTTCGATGACCGCCGTGCCCTGCAGCAGGGCGCCTTCCAGGTCGGCGCGGCTGAGCCAGATCAGCGGCGGCGCGCGCTGTGCCATGTCGTTGGCGCTGGCGGCTGCAGTTTCACTGGCCACAATCGCCTGTTTGCCGAACTGGAAGCGGGTAATGGCCGTGCCCAGGGCATCGGCCTCGGCCAGTGGCAGCTGGGCCTCATCGTGCGGTAGGCCATACAGGGCGTGGGGGGTGGCCGCTGTCTGCGCTTCGCTGCCGGATGCCACACGCACGTAGTATTTGGTCAGCAACAGGCGTTCGGCAGGCAGGTTCTGCAACAGCGGTTTGCCGCTCGCCAACTGTGCGGCCCGCGCGCGATCCGGCTGCCAGCGCAGCAGCTCGAAGTGGCGCTGCAGGAACGCGGGGTCGGTGAGGCGCGAGCTGCGCCCGAGGCGTGCGTCCTCTGCCGCAACTGCGCAGACGAATTCCAGTGTGGCGCGTATGCGCTCGGGCGGGGTTTGCAGCCAGGGCGTGGTGCCGCCGTGAATGACAGCCGGGTCGTAGGCGTTGCCCTGGGCGAGATAGTCGGCGGTGGCGGCGGCAACGTCACACAGTGCCTCGCTCTGATCCGGCCATTGCCCAGGTGCCAGGGTGTGTGCCGGGCGGAAGCTGGGCGCTGCGCTCGCCGCCGCGCTACAGAGCAGCAGCGCGGCCAGCGCGCCTCGGAAAGTCAGTGGCATGAGGGACCCGCCTAGAAGGTGGCGCGTACAGCGATAGCCGCCATGCCCGCCAGTGCCAGCGAGGACAGCAGGAACAGCAGGAAACGCACCGGCACGTAGTTGGTGGTGGCCTGCACGATGCTGTGGGCAATGCGCAGCACGAGGTAGCCCCAGGCCAGCTGCACCGCCAGCGCACTGTCTATGCCGGTAATGGCCAGAATACAGCACAGTGCGTAAAAAACGGTGGGCTGCTCGTGCAGGTGGGTGTAGTTGTGCGCCTTCCAGTTCACGTGGTCGGGAAGCACGCCTTCGAGGTCGGCACCACGGCGTCCACCGGGTTGTGGCTTGGACAGGTCCAGCCCTGATTTGCTCATGGCGGGCATGCGTGTAGCGGCCATCCAGATCAGCATGACCAGAGACCAGCTGGCAAGCAGGGCGGCGGGGGCAAGGATTTCCAGGGCAGGCATAGCGGGCACTCTCGGCGTTTATGTGTCGCGAGTAGAACTGATCGCGCAGCTCGGCGTCAAGCCTGTTCCGGAATACACGCCTTCTGGCGTAAGCTGAATTCAATCCCGTGTGTTGCCAGGAAAACTGTCGATGAAACGTCTGTTACTGATCGCCCTCCCGCTGTTGCTGCTCCTGTTGGCAGTGCCCCCGCTAATGCTGGGGATGCCGTTGTGGCAGCTGGGTAACGCGGTGTCCCTGGCCACCGGGCTCGGCGCCAAGCTGGCCTGCTCCGGGCGTTTTATCAGTGGTTTTGATGACGCCCGGATTCTCGACGACCTGGCCAGCTATGCAGCGATCAATCGCCAGCTGTCACTCGATTTTGGCGTTGACCGCGTTGAGGTGAGCTTGTTTGGCCTGGCGCCGGCGTCCGCGACTTACCGGCCGGGGCTGGGTTGCACAGTGAACCATGGCGATACAGCCTTGGTGGATGCACTGCAGCCGCCTGCCCGCAGCACACCGCCTGCGCAGTGGCCAGCACGTGACGGCGGGTTCACAGCGCAGCAGGCGGCGGTTGAGGCCGCGTTGGCGGCGGATAATACGGAAGGCCTGCAGACCCGCGCCCTGCTGGTGCTGCAACGTGGTGAGCTGGTGGCGGAGAGCTATGCCCCCGGGTACAACGCGGACTCGCAGCTGCTCGGCTGGTCCATGGGTAAATCGTTGATGGCGATTGCGCTGGGTCGCATGGAGGCGCTGGGGCTGCTGCCCGCGTCGCCAGAGGGGCCGCTGTTTCCCGAGTGGGGGGACGATGACCGCGCGCGCATCCGCCTGGTACAGCTACTGCAGATGACCTCGGGCCTGCGCTGGCAGGAGGATTACATTCCCGGGAGCGATTCCACACACATGCTGTTTCATGCCCGCAATGCCTCCTCCGTGGCCCTGCGCAGCCCCGGTTTGCACGTACCGGGGAAGCACTTTTATTACTCCTCCGGCACCAGCAACCTGCTGGCGCGATTTGCGGCCGCAAGGCTCGGCGGTGCCCAGGCTCAGCTGGATTTCTTCTACGCCCAGCTGCTGCATCCACTGGGCATGCATCACACCGTGCTGGAACCCGATGCCGAGGGCATTGTGGTCGCCAGCTCGTTCGTCTACGCCAGCGCGCGGGACTGGGCCCGCCTGGGCCAACTGTTATTGGACGATGGCAGGCTCCAGGGTCGCCTGTTTCTGCCCGCGGGCTGGGTCGCGCGTGCCACGGCGCCCAATACCAGCGCCAATGAACCACGCTACGGCTACCAGCTCTGGCTCAACGACGGGGGCGCTGCGCTGCGCTGGCCGGATCTCCCCCGCAGCGCGTTTGCGATGCTGGGTAATCGGGGGCAGGCGGTACTGATGGTGCCGGAACAGGCGCTGGTTGTGGTGCGGCTGGGCTGGACCGCAGGAGCGTATCCGCTGTCGCGCAAGATGGGTGAGCTGCTTTCCAGGCTCCAGAATGCGAGGTAACACTCGATGTGCCGTTTCGGTGGTAATTTTCACATTTCCCCGAGTATTTTTGTCGGGTATTAAAAATAATATATAAACCAATAAGTTATAGAAATATCCTTATTGAGTCCTCAGAAATATCTGGGTTTTTAAGGCGATCATGACAAACAATTCATGATCCAGTTACCTTTAAAATCAGTAAAAGCGTTACCATATGTGAAGTGTGGTAACAAACCGGTAAAACGAGAGGGTGCAGATGGTCTGCAACCGTTACCGGCATCTGAGGAGAGTGGAAATGAAAACGTTGGCTGCAACAGCCAGGCTCGGCACCCTGGCACTGACTTTTGCCCTGGGTAGCACCGCCTTTGCGCAGACGGCCGAACAGGAAGGCCGCTTTTTGCTGGCGATGAACGAAACGGTCGCGAGTGCAGAGTGGCAACCGGCAGTTCGTGCGGAAGAGCAGGCTCAAGCGGAGGCCGTGGAGCGCGAGCTGGCAGTATCTGCTGAGGCGATCTCGCGCAAGCTGGACGAGCAGTTGAAGGCGCGTCTGTCGCGCAAACTCGATATGGCCATCTGACAGGCCAAATGAAGTCGCCAACCCGAGGCAGTGGCCTCGGGTTTTTTTTGCCCGCCGCCTGCTATGATTCTCCTCCCGAATGTTGCACAGGAGGGCTGTCATGCTGGAACCACTGGCCCCGGATCAGATATACCGCGCCTGCTCGGGTGATGGATTCGACTTCACCACCACGGAAGGGCTGGAGCCGCTGGACCTGCTCTACGGCCACGACCGCGCCCGGGAGGCGCTGAGTTTCGGTACCGCCATGCGAAGCGACGGGTTCAACCTGTATGTGCTGGGCGACCCCGGTCACGGCCGCCACGACCTGGTCGAGCAGTTCCTTGCGCAGCGTGCAGCCGGGGAGGAAGCACCTGGAGACTGGGCCTACCGCTACAACTTCGATGACCCGACCTCGCCTCGCTACCTGGCGCTGCCGGCCGGCATGGGGCGCCAGCTGGTAGCGGACCTGACGCAGCTGGTAGAGGAGCTGCGCGCCGCCATTCCCGCGCTGTTCGAGAGCGAGGAATACCAGAATCGACTGCAGGACCTCAATCAGGCCATGGGGGAGCGCCAGCGCGATGCCGTGGAGGCGATCCGGCGCGAGGCGCGGGAACAGGACATCCTGCTGGTTTCCACCCCCAACGGGTTTACCTTCGCGCCGGTCGACGGCAAGGGCGACAGCGACAATATGATGTCGCCCGAGGACTTTCGTGCGTTGCCCAAGGAAGACAAAGAGCGCATTGAAGCGACCGTGGAAATTCTGCAGCGCAAGCTCACCCAGGCCATCCGGCAGATGCCGCTGCTGGCGAGGGAGCTGCGCCAGCAAGTGGACACGCTGAACACCGAGATGCTCAATTCCGCCATCGAGGCGCCGCTCGCCGAGCTGGAAACGCGCTACCGTGAGCAGGCTCCAGTGCTGGAGCATCTGGGTGCCTGTCGTCAGGCCGTGCTGTCCCACGCCGCGGCATTTCTTGCCGAGACACCCGAGGTTGCGCCGGAGGCGGTGTTCAGCCGCTTCCAGGTGAACCTGCTGGTCGATAATGGCGAGACCAGCGGGGCGCCCGTGGTCTACCAGGATTTGCCCAGCCATCAACACCTGGTGGGCCGCACCGAGCATCACGTACACAACGGCACCCTGGTCACCGATTTCTCCCTGATTCGCGCCGGTGCCCTGCACCGTGCCAACGGTGGCTACCTGGTGCTCGACGTGCGCGGCTTGCTCACCCAGCCAGGCGCCTGGGAAACCCTGAAGCGCGTGCTGCGTGCCCGGCACATCCGTACGGAAAGCCTGGAGCAGGCCTACGGCCTGATCAGTACGGTGAGCCTGGAGCCGGAGCCCATTCCGCTGGACGTGAAGGTGGTGCTGCTGGGTGAACGCCTGTTTTATTACCTGTTGTGCGAGCACGACCCGGAGTTTCTCGAGCTGTTCAAGGTGCAGGCGGACCTCGAGGACACGCTGGACCGCGACCCGGCCAACCAGGCGCTCTATGCACGTATGATTGCCACACTCGCCACGGACGCGGGGCTGCAACCCCTTGACCGCGGCGGTGTGGCAGCCGTCATAGAGCGCGCCAGCCGCCTGGCGGCGGACCAGCGCAAGCTCACCGCGCGACAACGCGAATTGCGCGACCTGCTGCGGGAAGCGCAGCACTGGGCGGAGCAGGCGGGCGCGAAGATTACCGGCCGCGAGCATGTGGAGACCGCCATCCAGCAACAGCTGAGGCGCGCCAGCCGCTTGCGGGAGCGCAGCCACGAAGCCATTCATCGCGGCATTGTGATGATCGATACCCAGGGGGCCGTTGTAGGACAGGTTAATGGCCTGTCGGTGCTCTCGCTGGGTGACTTTGCGTTTGGCCAGCCTTCACGCATCACGGCGACCGCGCGCCCGGGCAACGGGCAGCTGGTGGATATCGAACGCGAAGCGCGCATGGGCGGGCGCATCCACACCAAGGGGGTGATGATCATTGCCCGTTATCTGGCCAACCGTTACGCGCCGGACACGCCTCTGTCATTGTCCGCCAGCCTCGCCTTTGAACAATCCTATGGTGGGGTTGACGGCGATAGCGCCTCGGTGGCCGAGATCTGCGCCCTGGTGTCGGCCATCAGCGGTGTGCCGCTGAGTCAGGCTTACGCGGTTACCGGGTCGGTGAACCAGCGCGGTGAAGTCCAGGCGGTGGGTGGTGTCAACGAGAAAATCGAGGGCTTTTTCGATGTCTGCGCCGCGCTGGGCGGGGTGGAAGGTCGCGCGGTGCTGTTGCCGGCCACGAACGTGGAACACCTGATGCTCAAGCAGGAGGTGCGCGATGCCGTCGCGGCCGGGCATTTTCGCATTTACGCCATACGCCACGTAGACGATGCGCTGGCATTGCTGACGGGGCTGGAGCAGGGCGAACTGGAGCGACGAGTGTCTGCGCGCCTGGAGGCCTTCTCGGCGGCGGTCAGGGCGGCGCGCAGTGAGCACGACGACCCGGCAGGATTGGCAAATGCGGGGGAGGAGAGCGACGATGAACAGTGACGCGGTGCAGCGCCAGCAGGCGCGTCGTGTGCTGACCATGCTCGACGCCTCGCGCCACAGCAGGACGGCACTGCAGGCAGCGGTCGAGCTGGCACGCGAGCATCGCGCGGAGCTGGTTGCGCTCTACGTGGAAGATGAGAACCTGCTGCGCTCGGCCGATTTCCCTTTCGCCTGTGAAGTGGGCGCACGCAGCGGATTGGCGAGGCCGCTGACGGTTGCCGCCATGCAGGCTACCCTTTCGCGTCAGTTACAGGCGGTCAGCCAGGCACTGGAGTCGGCGGTGGCGGGGGACGGTGTGAGCTATTCCCTGCAGGTCACGCGCGGTGGCGTGGTTGCCGCCACGCTCGCGCGGGTAACCGCAAACGATATTCTGCTACTGGGTAAAGCGGGGTTTTCTGCACACGGCGGCGGCGCCCGGCTCGGCTCGACCTGTCGGGCGCTCTTGCTGCAGGCGCCGTGCACAGCGCTGGTGTACGCCGAGGACATGCCGCTGCGACCCGGCCCCTTGCGGGTGTTATCGCCGCCAGTCCCCGAGGCGCTGTTACAGCTGCCCTTGTGCAATGCGGTGGAGACGGTGCAGGCGCGCTCTGCCGGCCATCTTGAGCACCAACTGCAGCGCGTGCGCAACGGTGCCCTGTTGCTGCGGCGCGCCGAGTTGCGCGCGCTGGCAAGCGAAGACCCACAACTGCTGGCGAAAATCCCTGTGCCGGTTATTGTGCTGCCTGACCCCGTGTAACGTCCGCCATGCGCTCGCGGTAGTCCCAGGTAAACAGGCGCTCCGGTTGTATCCGAATCAATACCTCTTCGGCCTTGCGCGACAGCAACCAGTTGCCTACCCGTGATTCCTGCTGCCCCAGGTAGCGCTCCAGCAACAGGTCCAGCAGCTCGCTGTCACCCAGCGGCTCGAGGCTGGCGTGTCCCTGACCGCGCACACCGTGATAAGGGGGGGCGTTGGGTGACACCTCGAAGCCCACTTTCGGGTCGCGCTGCAGCAGTTTGACCAGCGCCGATTTCTCGTGCGAGACACACAGCAGAGCCTGCTCGGCAAAGGCATACCAAACCGATACCACGCGCGGGTAGCCGTCGTTGCCCGTGCAGGCGAGGCGCATCGGCACGGTGCTCTCACGCAGGAAACGGTGGGTGTCTTCCAGGGACCAGGGGCCCTTTGTGGTGGGTGTCATGAGAACCTGCTTGCTGTAGTGAGGGCGCAGTATAGGGCGCTTGACGGCATTCGTGAATGCTTGCAGCGGGCTTGGCGCGATGCGCAAAAAAATTGATCGGGGACAACATACCCGTGTTCATGTTGAGCGATACTGCTATCCTATTGCTGAGATCAATTCTAAATAGACACAGCAGGAGAGCTGATTGTGAAAGGACAGCCTGGATGCTCAAATGGGCACCGCAAGTCCACTTTGATCCTCGCCCTGGCGGCTGCCGGCATGGCACTGCCCGCAGCGGCGCAAACCTTCCAGTTGGGCCCGTTCGAAGGCAATTTTTCCTCGAATATATCCATCGGCGCCAGCTGGCGCACGGAGGCGCCCAACCTCGGTGTGTTGTCCCCCGGGAACACAGACGGCAAGGGGCGCGCGTCTTCCAGCACGGCGGATGACGGCAACCTCAACTACGACCGGGGCGATATGTACTCGCTGCAGGTGCGGGGTATTCACGACCTGGAACTGGCGGCGGACAACTACGGCTTTTTTACCCGGCTCAAGTACTGGTACGACCACGAGGTGGGCACCAGCGACGTACCGCATGGCCATGCAGCCAACGGTTACACTCCCAATCGCAAACTGGACACTTCGGATTTCGAGCCTCTGGCGCAATACAGCGGCATTGAGTTCCTCGACTACTACGTCTACGGCAGCTTTGAAGTGGGTGACAGCCCGCTGGAGCTGCGCGCGGGTAACATGGTGCTGAGCTGGGGCGAGAGCACTTTCATCCAGAACGGGGTGAACGTGATCAACCCCTTCGACGTCACCGCGTTGCGCAAGCCGGGTTCCGAGATCAAGGAAGCCCTGCTGCCGGTCGGCATGCTGTATGCGAACTATGGCGTTACCTACGACCTCAGTGTGGAGGGCTTTGTGCAGTATGACTGGCAGCGCACCATCCTCGATGAGTGCGGCACCTACTGGAATTCAGCCGACCCCTACGGTGGTGGCTGTGACTACCTCACCATCTCCAACGCCATCCCGGATGGCGAAGCAGAGGCGGCGGGCCTGACCCTGCCACGGGGTGCCGATGTCGAGGCGTCGGATTCCGGTCAGTGGGGCCTGGCACTGCGCTATTACGTTGAGGAACTGAATGGTACCGAGTTCGGTCTGTACTATATGAATTATCACAGCCGCACTCCGATTTTCAGCGCCACCAATGCGACACAGAGTTTCGGTCTGCCAGTAAACTTCGGCGCGAACCCCGAGTACTTCTTCGAGTTCCCCGAGGATATTGAGCTCTGGGGCGCCACTTTTGCCACTAACGTGGGCGAATGGGCGGTATCGGGCGAGCTCAGCTACCGGCCTGACTTCCCCCTGCAGATCAACACCACTGATTTGTTGCAGGCGGTGGCGCTGGGTACCGCTGCGGAATGGTCGCGCATGTTGTCACGCTCGCTGGAGCAGGGGCCGGGTGGTTACCTGGCCGGCTATGACGATGTGTCCTATACCCAGTTCCAGATGACCTTCATCAAGTTCTTCGAGCAGGTGTTGGGTGCACAGCGGCTGTCCTTTGCCAGTGAAGTGGGTGCCGTGTGGTTGAGCGGCATGGATGACAGCATCAATTACGGTCGCTCGCCCAACTACGGGGTAGGTGATTTCGAGCCGTTCAACAGCAACTTTGCCCTGTGGCCGGGCTCTCCTGTTGCCTGTGATTCGCACCCGGCGGCAGAAGCCTTCGCTGGTATTAGTCCCAACAGTAACGGCGATTACTGCACCAATGATGGCTTCACTGACGACTTCTCCTGGGGCTACCGGGTGCGCGCCGGACTGGAATACACCGACGTGCTGGCGGGTATCAACCTGACGCCCAATATGGCATGGTCGCACGATGTGAAGGGTACATCGCCGGCACCCAACTTTGTCGAAGACCGCATTGCGCTCAGCGTTGGTGTCACGGCGGATTACCTCAACGTGTACCGCGCTGATCTGTCCTACACCAGTTATTTCGGGGCAGACTACGATGAGTTGAAGGACCGCGACTTTGTTTCCTTGAGCTTCTCGGTGGCGTTCTAGCATTCACGATAAAAGGAGTTACACATGAATAAGAGATTGATCGCCGTGGGTTTGGCGTCGCTGCTCGGCATGAGCGGCAGCCTCGCGCTGGCCAAGGTCAGCCCTGAACAGGCGGCGCGTCTGGGCAGCGATGAGCTGACGCCGATGGGCGCTGAGCGCGCCGGCAATGCAGACGGCACCATTCCGCGCTGGGAGGGCGGTTATCAGGACCTGCCGGCCGGTTACACCGAGGGCGAGCGCCTGGTGGACCCCTTCAGCGCAGACGAGCCGCTGTTTACCATCACCGCGGAGAACGTTGACCAGTACGCGGACAAACTGTCACCGGGCCAGATCGCGATGTTCCGGCGCTACCCCGATACGTACCAGATGCCGGTGTACCCCACGCGGCGCAGTGCGCGTCTGCCGGAAAACGAGTATGACCTGATCAAGGAATGGGCCACCAAAACCGATCTGGTAGCGGGTGGCAATGGCCTGGTGGATTTCAAGGCCAACGTGCCGTTCCCCATTCCTCAAACGGGCATTGAGGTGATCTGGAATCACATCACCCGTTACCGCACCCCGCTGGGTGTGAAGCGGCGCTACATCCAGGCCCCTGTGCAGGCCAATGGCGCCTTCGCGCCGGTGCTGTTCGAGGAGGAGGCGATCTTCGCCAACCGCTTCCCTGAGAACCCCAATCCCAACCGCCTGTTCGTGTTCCTGCAGCGCATCCTCGCGCCAGCGCGCCTGGAGGGCGACGTGCTGCTGGTGCACGAAAACGTGGACCAGGTGAAAGAGCCACGCTCTGCATGGGTCTACAACGCCGGCCAACGACGTGTACGGCGCGCGCCGAACATCGCCTACGATGGCCCCGGCGTAGCCTCTGACGGCCTGCGCACCGCGGACGACCTCGACCTCTTCAACGGCGCCCCGGATCGCTACAACTGGGAGTTGGTGGGCAAGCGCGAGCTTTACATTCCGTACAACGCCTACGCGCTGCGTCGCGGTGACCTCGCCTACACCGATATCATCAAGCCGGGGCACATGGACCCGCAGTATCTGCGTTACGAACTGCACCGGGTGTGGGTCGTCGAGGCGACTTTGAAAGACGACGCCCGCCACATTTACGCCCGCCGCACATTCTATGTCGACGAGGACACCTGGCAGATCGCCGTGGTGGACCATTACGACGGCCGCGGAGAACTGTGGAAAATGAAAGAAGGCCATATGGTCATGCACTACCAGGTGGCCGTGCCCTGGCTGGCGGCGGAATCCCTGCACGACCTGATCTCGGGCCGTTACGTGGTGATCGGCCTCGACAACGAAGAGCGTGGTTACCAGTACGACTTCGACTATGTGGGTGATTTCGAGGACTTCACGCCGGCGGCGTTGCGTCGCGCCGGTCGCCGTTAGGTAGCCCGCGGTGCATTGCAGAGGAATCGCGGTGGGGCGTGTGAGCCCCATCGTCTGGCTGCTGGGCCTGCTGGTCTGTGCCCTGCCCGCACAAGCAGCGGTCGAGTTCGCGTTCATGCCGGCAGTGCGCATGGACGACCCGCAACACGCACAGCTACTCGATATCGCACGCGCCGGTGAGCGGCTGGTGGCTGTGGGTGAGCGCGGTGTGATCGTGCTCAGCGATGATCACGGCCAGACCTGGCGTCAGGCGGACGTGCCGGTGAGCACGACGTTGACGGCGGTGAACTTCCCGCAGCCCGATGTCGGCTGGGCGGTGGGCCATTCCGGCGCCATCCTGCATACGGCGGACGCCGGAGCAAGCTGGTCGCTGCAGTTTGATGGGCGCGACGCCAACCGCCAGTACCTGGCGTGGGCGGAGTCCCGCGTGGTGGCGCTGGAAGAGATGGTCGCCAGCAACGAGGACCCGGAGCAGCAGGAGGCGCTTGAGTACGCCCTGGATGATGCCATGTTCGCGGTGGACGACGCCACGGACGCGATTGAAACCGGGCCGGCTGATCCCTTTCTCGATGTGCTCTTCATCGATGCCAACACCGGGTTCGCGGTCGGCGCCTATGGCATGCTGTACCGCACGGACAACGCCGGCACCGATTGGCGTATCGCCATCGACGGCGTGGCCAACCCCGACCGTTTCCACTACTACGCCATGGCCACGGGTGTCGATGGACGCCTGTATCTAAGCGGTGAAGCGGGTCTGCTCTACTACTCTGCAGACACGGGACAGAGCTGGGTTCGCATTGAAGACCTCTACGACGGCTCCCTGTTCGGTAGCGTAGAGGGCGAGGACGCGGTATTCGCCTTCGGTTTGCGCGGCCATATTTTCCTGTCACCGGACGGTGGTGAGAGTTGGCGCGAGCTCGAGAACGACGAGCGCACCAGCCTTTACGGCGGCGTGGCGTTGACCGACGGGCGTGCGCTGATGGTGGGGTCGGGTGGCCTGGTGTTGGCTAGTGACGCCGAGGGTAACCGGCAAGCCTGGCGACACCCCTCACGCGCCAGCCTGTCTTCTGCGGTGCAGGCGGCGAACGGTGATATCTGGCTGGTCGGCATGAAAGGCCTGATGGCTTTGAGCGAGGCAAAACCCCTGTGACTGATCACGAAAGCACAACGATCGAGCCTGAAGACGGTCGCCTGCGGCCCCTGTTGGGCACGCTGCTGATGCGAGCCCGGCTGTCGCTGATTCTGCTGTTTGCGGTGGCGACGGCCTTTTTTGCCTGGCAGGCCAGCCAGCTGCAGCCGGATGCCAGTTTCGAAAAGATGCTGCCCACCTCCCACCCCTATATCCAGAACTTCCTCAAGCGTCAGGATGAACTGAAAGGCCTGGGCAACTCGGTGCGTATTATCGTCGAGAGCCGCGAGGGAGATATCTTTACCGCGGAGTTTCAGGACCTGCTGAAACAGATCACCGATGAGGTGTTCTACGTGAACGGCGTGGATCGTTCCGCATTGCAGTCACTGTGGACGCCGAATACGCGCTGGATGGAGGTGACAGAGGAGGGCTTTGTTGGCGGCGCGGTAATACCGGACGATTATGACGGCAGCGAGCGCACGCTGGCCAAATTGCGTGAGAACGTGCTCAAGTCCGGGCAGATCGGGCGCATCGTCGCCAACGATTTCCAGTCCACTATCATCGTTGCGCCACTGATTGAAATCGACCCGAACACCGGGGAGCGGCTGGATTACGCACAGTTCTCGCGTGACCTCGAGGAAATGGTGCGCGACAAGTATCAGTCCGATGATATCCGTATCCGCATTACCGGCTTTGCCAAGCTCATCGGCGACCTGATCGAAGGCGCCACCCTGGTGGGGCTTTTTTTCCTGGTCGCGTTTGCCATCACGGCCGTCATGCTGTTTTTGTATTCCCGCTGCGGCTGGCTGACCTCTGCGGCGTTGCTGTGCTCCACGGTCGCCGTGGTGTGGCAGATGGGGCTGCTGAAACTCATGGGCATGGGGTTGGATCCGTATTCCATGCTGGTGCCCTTCCTGGTGTTTGCGGTAGGTGTGAGCCACTCGGTACAGATCATCAACCGCTTTGGCACCTTCATCTATTTCAAGACATCGCGCATCGAAGCCGCCAGGCTGACGTTTATTCGCCTGTCCAAACCCGGTTTCGTTGCCCTGCTCAGCGACGGTGTAGGGTTCTTCACGTTGCGCGTCATCGACATTCCCGTGATTCAGGAACTGGCGGTTGTAGCCGCCACCGGCATCGCCGTTCTGGTACTGACCAACTTGCTGTTATTGCCGCTCGTGCTGACCTACACCGGCATCTCCGACCGTTGTGTCGGTTACCGTGCCACCAAGGAAAACAGCCGGTTCACCCACTGGCGGGTGCTCGCCAAGGTCACGCGCCGTGGTCCGGCAATGACCGTGTTGGGCATATGCACACTGCTGTTCGCGGGTGGCCTTTACTACGGACAGCACCAGAAAATCGGTGACCTTGACCCGGGTGCGCCGGAGCTGCGCCCGGATTCACGCTACAACAAGGACAACGCCTTCCTCACGGCGAACTACAGCACCAGTACTGATGTGTTCGTGGTGATGGCCAGCACCGGCGAGCAGCAGTGTGGCAGTTACGAATTCATCTCGGCCGTGAATTATTTCCAGGGCGTGATGGAAACGGTGCCCGGCGTACAGTCGGCCATGTCGCTGGTGGATGTGTCGAAGCTCTCTATCCAGGGTATGAACGAGGGCAGCCCCAAGTGGCACGAGACCAGCCGCAACCGCTATATCCTCAATAACTCCCTGAGCAGCGCGCCGAACATGCTGCGCAACACCAATTGCTCCATGGCACCGGTCATTCTGTTCCTGGATGACCACAAGGCGGATACGCTGGACGGTGTTGTGGCGGCGGTGACCGAGTTTGCCGATGAACACAACAGTGAGACGTTGCAGTTCGAGTTGGCAGCGGGCAATGCCGGGGTCGAGGCGGCCACCAATATCGTGATCCGCGAGGCGCAAACCAAAATGCTGCTGTGGGTCTACGGTGTGGTGATTGCGCTGTGCCTGATCAACTTCCGGTCGCTGCGTATCACTACCTGCATCATCGTGCCGCTGATGCTGACCTCGGTGCTGGGGCAAGCGCTGATGGCCGCCCTGGGAATTGGCGTGAAAGTGGCGACCCTGCCGGTTATCGCGCTGGGCGTGGGTATCGGTGTCGACTACGGCATCTACATCTACTCCTCACTGCAGAGTTATCTGCGCAGCGGGGAAACGCTGGAAAACGCCTACTTCTACGCCTTGAAGTCCAGCGGCACCGCGGTGGCTTTTACCGGCCTGACTCTGGCAGTGGGTGTGGGTACCTGGATGTTCTCGCCGATCAAGTTCCAGGCAGACATGGGCCTGATGCTCACGTTCATGTTTTTCTGGAACATGATCGGTGCGCTCCTGTTCCTGCCCGCCCTGGCCTGGCTGCTTTCCCCTCGTGAGAAAGCGGCTAGCGCGTAACGCGGTACGCCAGCAGTACATTCCCCGGCAGCTGGCCGAACATGCTGTAACCTGACAGCACGTAGAGCCAGCCGTCGTTCACCACTTGCCCGCTCACGTCGATGGCGCCGCCATGGCCGTCCACACCGTTGTTGCCGCGGAAGGGCACGGCGGTTGCGGCTTCCCACAGTACCTCGCCATTGCGAATATCGAACGCCCGCATGCGTCCGTCGAGTCCGCCACTGAAGGCCAGTTGCGGCGTCACCGTGGTGGCAGCCGACAGGCCGTAGTAGTAGGAGCAGCGGTATTGTTCCTCGAGGGGCTGGCCGCCGCCGGCCCGTACCTGAGCCAGCCCCACCAGCGGAGCGTGTTCCATGGGAAAGTCGCAATCCCGGGTAACCGGGTGTTCCCAGAGCGGGTTGCCGCTGGTGGCATCCAGCGCATACAGCCCGGGTGCGGGTGTATAACCCGGTATGTCGCGCTCTGGGTCCGCGATGGGCACAATCAGCCGGTTGCCGGCAAGCCCCATGCCCCAATGCACACCGCCGTTGGTGCTGCCCTGGCTCACGCGTGTTTGCCAGACCAGTGCACCGTTGGCAGCGGCGTCGAGCGCATGCACCATGCCGGATTTCTGGCCCGCGAGCAGCAACTGACGGCCATCGGCCGCCTCGCTGATGATGATGGAGGCCCCGAAGTCGAAGTCGGGCCCCGGCTGGCTGGGACAATTGGCTCCTGCATTCTGGCAGGCCGCATTCCACACATCGTCCACAGTGGCTTGATAGCGCCACACGGGTTCCCCGCTGTCGAGGTCCAGTGCAACGATGGCGTCGCTGGTGTCGGTTGCGGGTCGCGACAGGTTTTGCCCGGTACCGACGTACAGGCGGTTGCGCGCAGCGTCAATGGCCGGCGTTGTCCACACGGACGCCCCCGAAGGGCCGTACCAGGCGCTGCCGTCCGCCCTGTGGCCCTGCAGCCTGGCATCCGGTGTTGCGTGCCAGGCCCAGAGTTGTTCTCCGCTCGCGGCGTCCAGCGCGATCACGCCACCGTGTGACCGGCAGCAAGCGTGGCCGGGTCCCCCGGCAACGGCAACCTCATAGGACGACACCGGCACGTACAAACGCCCTGCATGGTAGCTGATGGATCCCGTAACCACAGAGCTCTCGAACAGCTTCGCCGGGGCCTGCCACACGGTTTCCAGCGAGTTCGGGTCAAGCGCGAACACGTTGGCCAGAGAGTCGGCGAATACCAGCAGCGGTGTGCCTGTGGCACGCTCTGCCACGGTGATGGCCGAGCGCACGCCAGCCATGATTTCCCGGTGCCGGTGAACGCAGCCGCGCTCACGGTCCAGTGCATAGAGCATCCCGGCACGATCACCCACATACAGTGTGTCGCCAATCAGCGCGGGTTGTGAGCGCATGTCGGTAACGCGGGGCAGCGCCAGGGTCCAGGCGAGTTCCAGTGAGTCGACATTGTCGCGGTTGATACCCGCGGCCGCGGTGGGTACGAAGCGTCGGTTGTGCAGCCCCAGCCCCCAGTTAGCCAGCCGGATTGCACCGCCGGTCATCGGGCTGTCACAGGATGCATCGGCCAGCCAGTCGTAGACGCCTTCGGCGGAGTCCGTAAGGTGCAGGGCGATCAGGCGACGCTCTTGCTGACTGAGGTGTGCGGCCATAGGCTGCATCTTGCCGAACTCGAGGGCGACCATGATCGCCTCGCGAGACTGGTTTCCCAGCGCCTGGCGGGTGGGTGCCTTCATCGCCGGATTATCGTGGCAGCCCGCGCAGTGCGTGTCGTAGAGCTTGCCGCCGAACCAGGCCAGCGGCAGCTTGTCTGCATGGCGCATCACCCATGCCTCGCCGGCCTGCACGGGGTCGCGAAAAAAGCCCTCACTGGCAAGCCAGTAGCCCAGGGGCAGCAGCAACAGCAGGGGCAACAAAAGGCGTTTTTTCATGGCGGAAGTCCGAATGCGTAGAGGTAGTCGCCGCTGCCGCGGTTGAACATGTGGTGGCCCCCGGCATTGATGACCACATACTGGCGCCCACGGTAGCGGTAGGTCATGGGTGTGGCGGTGGCATCCACGGGCAGGGTGTAGCGCCAGAGTGTAGCGCCCGTGTTCACGTCAAAGGCGCGGAACTGGCGATCCATGGTGGCCGCGATAAAGAACAGCCCGCCAGCGGTTGCAATGCCACCCCCCAGGTTGGGGGTCCCCCACTCAATGTGGAAAGGTGCTGTTACCGGGCCCATTTCGTGTACGGAGCCCAGCGCTGTCTCCCACAGAATGCGGCCGGCGTAGAGGTCAACGGCAATCAGTTTGCCCCAGGGCGGCGGGTTGCAGGGCAAACCGAGGAAAGACTGCAGACTACCCAGTTCCGCTGCATAGGGTGTGCCCGCCATGACCACGCGAAACTGCTTGCCGGCCGAGGGCGGGCCGTTGCCGGCGGCGGGTTGCTCGCCGAGTGGCACCAGGCGCCCACTGAAGGCCACATTGTTGACGTTCACCAACAACACGCCGCGCTCATCGAGCAGCGCACCACCACCCCAGTTGGGCCCGCCCAGGCTGCCCGGATACATCAACGTGGGGGTTTCGCTGATCGGGGTGAACAGGCCCAGGTTGTGCAGGTTTTCCAGTTTCCGGCGGCAGTCGGCCCGATCCACTGGCGTGAGGCCCCAGGCGTCATGCGGCATCAGGAAGGAGTCCAGCAGCGGCGGCGGCGCGATGGGTTTGGGCTGCGTGAGGGCCGCGTGCTCTCCGGGAACCTGGGACGGCGGAATGGGGTGCTCGGTGATCTCCCACAGCGACTCACCGGTAAGCCGATTGAGGATGAACACCAAGCCCTGTTTGGTCAGCTGCACCAGTGCCGGAATGCTGTCACCGTCGCGCTGCCAGTTGAACAGGATGGGTTGGGCTGGCGTATCGTAGTCCCAGAGATCGTGGCGCACATGCTGGAAGTGCCAGCGCCGCTCACCGGTGTTCAGGTCCAGCGCCACGATGCTGTTGGCATAGCGGTTGTCGCCGGGGCGCTCGACACCGTAGTAGTCCGGGGACGGGGAGCTGGTGGGCAGGAAGACCAGCGCGTGTTCGGTATCCACCGATAGTGGTGCCCAGACGTTGGCGCTGCCGCTGTCCGGGTGGCCCACCAAGGGGTCGAAGGTCCACCGGGCTGAACCGTCGTGGGCATCCAGAGCCTGCACCACGCCGCGCGGCGTATGCGCCCGGGTAAAGTCGATCACGGTAGAGCCGGTGATCACCACGCCTGCCGCAACGACCGGCGCCGACGAGTTGCTCACGTCGCCGGGGGCATGGCCGCTAGCGCCGTACAGGGCGACACGGCCACCATTGCCAAACCCGCTGCAGGGTTGTCCATTCCTTGCGTCCAGTGCCCACAGGTGGCGGTCGTGCGTGGACAGGTATAACCGGTGTCGGCAGTGTGCGTTGGCAGGGCTTTGCGTGTCTTCGGCATACGCGACACCCCGGCAGCGAAAGGGCCGGTCACCGCCGCGGTTGATCTGCGGGTCAAAGCTCCAGCGTTGTGTGCCGTTGCCGGGGTCAAGGGCTATCACGCGGTTGAATGGGGTGCAGTAAACGAGGCTGGCACCCGCCGCCTCCGGCAGCAGAATGGGCGTGGCCTGGGTAGACGTGTTGGCCATGTCCGCACCGTACTGCGCGCTGTCGCCGCTGCGGAATGTCCACGCCACTTCCAGCCCGGACACGTTGCCGGTATTGATGTCATCGGCCGGGCTGTAGTGGCGCCCCCCGGCATCGCCACCGTACACCGGCCAGTCGTTCGCCAGCGCCGTGCCGGCCAGCGCTGCAAGCCAGAGGCCCGCGCTGAGTGCAAGCACGCCGCTGTGTTTCACGGCGTCGGCGGCGTAATGCGCAGCAGTGTCGGCTGGCCACCTTCGGTCTGCCAGCTGGGAAAGTGGGAGTTGCTGGTGTACACCGCACCGTCCTTTTCGGACACCTCGACATCGCGGGTAAAAAAGCGTTGCCGGGGCATGGGGTAGATGCGCCAGTCCTCGGTGGCAATGTCAAAGCTGAGCAGGGTATCGGACTGATTGCCATTCACCCACACCACGCCGCGTTCGCGATCGACATTCAGGGCGTAGGGAATTTCATTGCGTACGGGCAGTGGGTAGTCGCTGAACTCGCCGCTTTCTGGCGCATACTTGACCAGCAATGAGTCCTGGAACGCCACGATCCAGAGATTGCCCTCGGCATCCGCGCGCAGGCGGCGAGGGCCGGCGTAGGGAAACTCAATCATGCGCACTTCATCGGTCGCCGGGTCGATCACGGCCAGATCATTGGCGTACAGTCGGGCTACCCAGATCCGTCCGTCGGGTGCCACGTCAATGCCGTAGGGCATGGGTAATCCTGTGCCCTCTCTGTCTGGCGCCGGTTGTGGGCGATTCTCCGGATCAATGCTGAACAGCAGCGGCAGGGACTTCAGCACCAGCCATTCCTTGATGCTGCGCGCCGGCAGGTCATACAACGTGAACTCACCGCTGGTGCGTTCGAACTTTGCCACCTGGGAGGAAAGCGCCAGGGTAAACCACACCCGGTCCTGCGCATCGATGCGTATGGTATGTGGGTAGTAGCCAGCGTCCATCTCGTGGATGGTGAAGGCCTTGGTGGTGGGGTTGAACTCCAGCAGCGCCTGCTGCATGGACGGGGTAATAAAGATATTGCCGTCCCGCGGAGACACCGCAAAGGAATGCACGCCCATGTAGTTGTACATTTTCGGGAATACGGTGAAACGGTTGCCGAGAATGCCGCCCACGTGGTCATCCGCGCGGTGGGGGACTTTGTACACCGTGTATTCGCCGCTCTCCGGGTCAACCTCGTAGAGCCGGTCGAACAGGTTGTCCCCCACATACACCATGCCGTTGGGGTGCAGCAGGAAGTCGTGCATCTGCGAGAAGCCATCGCCGATGGGCCACTCGGTCATGCTGACCTCGGCAAGGTGCGCGCCCCAGGCACGCGGTTCCGGTACGGTCTGCGGTTGCTCGCGCAGTGTCCGCAGCTCGCGCTGCAGGTGCTCGGCGATTGCCTGATGGTCTTCGGCGGGTAGCCGCGCACCATAGCTGTTCATGCGGGCGAATACCGCCAGCCACTGCTCGACGGTGCGTTCGTTGCGCATGAAGGGCGAGGCCTGTTGGTGGCAGAACGCGCAGTTGAGCTGAAAGGTCTTCTTCAACTCGGCATCACCGCCGAACGTGAGCTGCGACAGCCAGACATTGGACGGGAAGCCGGCGATGTACTGCTCCGGCGTCATCTTTTGCAGCACGACGGTCGTACTGGCCGTGTCGGGGTCGGCGCGTGTGCTGGCATCCACGAAGCCCTGCGCGCGTACGCGAACCTGCCGCGCACTGTCGGCCTCCGGCAGCGTGGCAACACCCTGTGCGTCAGTGAACCGGGTAATGGTCACCACCGCCGTGTTGGTGACACCGTGGGGCGGGTAACCATCGTCGCTCAAGTCCGCCGGCGGCGCTTCAAGCGGGCTGGCGGTTACCATTGCCGTAGGCACGGCCGCGCCCTCGCGGTCGACGACCCGGATGTCGGTAGCATGGCTGATGGCAGCGCAGAGCAGCAGCAACACGGCAGGGATAGTTCTGATCATTATGTTTCTCCCTTTGCGCAGGCGCATGATAGCGCGCACGTCGGGTGAGCTGAAGTGGCAAGGGGCAGTGCACTGCGCGGCCAGTTCGCTGTTCCCGGCAACGAGCGGGCAAATTGGCGCTATAACTCCCGCCACGCAGGCGCTACAATCCTGCTTCGTTCTGTAAACAGCGCAGGGTTTCTCATGGCTACATCGTCGCTTCGCTCACGCATTCACACCTCACTGGCCTCGATGGCCATGGTTCTGCTGGCCGCCTGTGCCAGTGCCCCGCCAACGCCATCGGTGGACTACAACGCCGCGTACGATTTTGACGCCGTGAAGACGGTCGCACTGTATCGCGCCGCTGAGACCGCCCCGGGCGAGGACCCGCTGAAATTGAGTGACATGACGCGCGACCGTATCGAGAGCGGGCTGAAAAGCGCGCTTACTGCGCGCGGTTTCACGCTGGTGAACAGTGTAGAGGAAGCCGACCTGCTGCTGAGCTGGCACTTGGTGACTGAAGACAAGATGGATGTGCGCAGCTACGAGGTGCCTTCCGCCACGACCATGGGCATGTACGGCCCCGGCTTCTATCGCTACAACACCTACAGCATGTACAGCTGCTGGTCCTGCATGTCCAGCCGCACCGAAGTGTCTGTGCACGAGTACACCCAAGGCACCTTTGTGGTGGACATGATCGATCCCGAGCAGCAGCGGTCGGTTTGGCGCAGTGTAACGACCTCTCGGCTCAAGGGTGAGCTGGGGCGCGAGCAAAGCAAGTATGATGAAGCCGCCAATCTGGTGCTGGGCTCATTCCCGCCCGGTAACAGCGCTCCCTGAGTTCCGCCAGGTCTGACCTGCCGTTAGGCAGGCAGGCCGAAGCGCTCGCGGAGGAAGCGGGCAATACCGTCCTCGTTGTGGTGGCCGATAACCGCGCTCGCCGCGGCCTTTACGTAGGGTTTGGCGTTGTCCGGTGCGTAGCATTCATCGGCCAGGGCGAACATGCTGAGGTCGTTGTCGCTGTCACCAAAGCACAGCACCCGTTCTATACCCAGTTCGCGCTTCAACACTTCCACGGCGTTGCCTTTGCTTGCATCGCTGTGATGAATGTCAATCCAGCTCAGTGCCGCTCCCTCCAGCGCGTCGCCGCTGTAGGCCACCAGGTTGGCTTCACCTTCGACCATGTCGGCGATGGCCTGAATGCGGGCCGGTGGGCCCAGCGCGCTGATGTTGGTGATGTCCGCGTCGGCGGGCATGCGCTCTACCGGTAGCACGTCCACTTCCGAGCGTTCCGCAAAGGTCTCCGACAGGCGTTTTTCCACATCGTTGCGCAGCGGGGTATGGTAAATCGCGTGGTAGTTGCCGGGGGCGAGAGTGAAGATGAAAGGCGTGACGTCCTGCGCCATAACCGCTTCCAGCACGTGCTGGATTTCGTTCTGGGTGAGAAAACTGGTGTGGCTGTAATCGGTGGCCGTAGGGCACCAGATCATGGCGCCGTTCTTGTAGATCTGCGGGAGCGCAAAGCCATGGCCATCAATGATATTGCGGGATGCGTGCAGCGTACGCCCGGTGGCCACGGTGTAGGCGATGTGCCGCTCCGTCAGCATGGCCAGTGTGTCGCGGGTGTACGCACTGATGCCCGATTGGCTGTTAAGCAACGTACCGTCGAGATCAAAAACAACCAGTTCCACTGTTGGTCCTATCTGCCCTGAGGCACAAGTTTCACAGGCGCGCAAGGATAGCCTGTTGCCGCCGTGAGGTCGAGAAAACCGCCGTATGCACCTCGACGCGATTGGGGCAGTCCGCCGGCGCCGGCCTGCCGACGGGGCTCAGGAAGCGGGGCCGAAGGCGTAGGCGCCCCCCTGGTCGAGCGCGCGGCGGTAGGCGGGCCGCGCATGAATGCGGTTGCGGAAGGCCGCCAGGTTAGGGAACGGGTCCAGCGTGTGCAGTAGCGGCGCAACCTCCGCAACGAACGACATCTGCACATCGGCGCCGGAAAAACTGTCATCGACCAGCCAGCTGTTGCCTTCAAGCGCGCTGTCGATGTAGCCCAGATGACGGTTCAGTTCATCGGTGATACGGGGCTGCAGTTCGGCACCCTGGTCGGGCAGCCGTGAGGTGTACATACGCAGCATGAGCGGCAGCATGGCGCTGCCTTCAACGTAGTGCAGCCATTGCAAGTACTCTTCGTGCGCATCGCTGCCGGGGGCGGGCAGCAGGCGGCCGTTACCGTACCGACGCAGGATGTAGTCGATAATGGCGCCCGACTCCATGATTATCCGGTCGTCATCAGCAAGCAGGGGCGACTTGCCCAGCGGGTGCAGCGCTTCCAGCGCCGGCGGCGCCAGGTTGGTGTCCGGGTCGCGCGCGTAGTGCACGATCTTGTAGGGTAACTCCAGCTCTTCCAGCAGCCAGAGCACACGTTGTGAACGGGAGTTGTTGAGGTGGTGAACGGTCAGCATGGCGGGCTCCGTGAGTGATGTCATCTGGCGACCAGCCTAGCACGGGTTACCAGTCGATGGGCTTGTTGTCCCAGTCGAGGTAGGCGAGGGTGCCGTCGGCGCGGGCCTGATTCATGGTGCTGAGCAAACGCCTGGCGACAAAGTCGGCGCTGAACAGCTTGTCTGCCGGCACACGCGCCTGAAAGGGCTGTGACAGGGGCGTGTCGGTGGTGCCGGGGTGAAAGGCGATCAGTTTGCTCCCCGGCGCGCGGCGCGCCAGCTCCACCGCGGCCGTTTTCAGCAGCATGTTGAGCGCCGCCTTGGAGGCGCGGTAACTGTACCAGCCGCCCAGCTGGTTGTCGGTAATACTGCCCACGCGGGCACTGAGTACCGCAATCCGGCAGTCCTGCTTGCGTGCCAGTTTGCCGGCGATGGCCTGCAGCCAAAGCAGTGGAGTGATGGCGTTCGCCTGCAGCACCGTCTGCATCCAGTCGGCATCCAGCTGCTCCAGAGACTTCTCCGGTCCGTGCTCGGCATCGTGCAGGATGCCACTGCAGATCACCACGTGCGAAAGCTGTGGTACCTCCGAGGCAATCTGCTCTCCGCTCGCCTTGATGGCCGACGGAGAGCCGTCGCAGGCCAGCCAGCGCAATCCGGGTTGCTGCGCGAGGTCAGGTGGCGCTGTTGCCGCGCGGCTGATGCCCAGCACGCTGGGAAATTGCTTTTCCTCGAGCAGGTGGCGTATTACCGCGCTGCCAATACCGCCGCTGGCGCCGATGACCAGCGCCTGTTGGTGATCAGTTGTCATGTATGAGCGCCTTCCTGATGGCTGCGATCTCTCCTTCGGGCCACGCAGCGCCGAGGGGTAGATTGCCCCAGACGGGCTGTGGCCAGCAGGGGTCGTCCGGGCGGCGGCCGATGATGTGCAGGTGCAGTTGCGGTACAAGGTTGCCCAGCGCGCCAAAATTCACTTTTGGGTAGGCATGCGCCTGCTTCAGCCATTGGCTGATGTGCTGGCAATCCCGCATGACCAGAGCCAGGGCATCGTCGTGCATATCCAGCAGGTCGATGGCCTCGGTGTCGGGCACGAGTAGCAGCCAGTGCAGGCTGGCGTTGCGCGACAGCAGCAAACGGCCGGAGGCAAGCGCACCGATGTCGTGACAGTCCGCTTGCAGTTGCGGGTGTAGCTCAGGCGCCGACATAGCGCTTGATTACCATTTTGCCCAGTGCCATCTGGTGCACCTGGTCCGGGCCATCGGCCTGCCGGCACCAGCGTGCGTAATTGAAAGCATCCGCCATGCAGTAGTCCTCAGTGAGGCCGCCGGCGCCGTGGATCTGCATGCAGCGGTCGATCACGTTCTGCATCAGCAAGGGCACCGTGCTTTTCGCTGCCGCAATGTAGTCGAGAGCGCCCTGCGGGGTCAGCTCGTCCATCTTGGCGCAGGTTTTCAGCAACAGCAGACGCCCCATCTCTATTTCGGAGAAACAGCGCGACAGATCCTCCCGCACGGATTGATGCTGGCTCAGTTTGCGCCCGAAGGTGGTGCGGCTTTCGGCACGCGCGCAGGCGAGTTCCAGCGAGCGTTGCGCGGCACCAATCAGGCGCATGCAGTGGTGAATACGACCCGGCCCGAGCCGGCCCTGGGCAATTTCAAAGCCGCGCCCCGGCCCGAGCAACATGTTCTCAGCGGGTACCCGCACGTTCTCAAACAGCACCTCGGCGTGGCCCAGCGGCGCATCGTCATAACCCAGGGTGGTCAGCGGCCGTACCAGGGTGACACCGGGCGTATCGCGCGGCACCAGTATCTGGCTCTGCTGCAGGTGACGGTTGGGGTTTTCGGGGTCGGACTTGCCCATGACGATGAAGATTTGCGTGCGCTCATACATGGCGCTGGTGATGAACCATTTGCGGCCGTTCAGGACCCAGTGGTCACCGTCCTGTTCAATGCGCAGTTCCACGTTGGTGGCGTCGGATGAAGCGACCTGGGGTTCGGTCATGGCATAGGAGGAGCGTATCTCGCCGGCCAACAGCGGGCGCAGCCAGCGCTCCTGCTGCTCCGCGCTGCCGTAGCGCATGAGCACTTCCATGTTGCCGGTATCCGGCGCATTGCAGTTGAACACCTCCGGCGACCACAGCACACGACCCATGAGCTCCGCCAGGGGGGCATAGTCAAAGTTGCTGAAACCATCGTGGTCGCAGTATTCCGCCTCATGAGGCGAGATAAACAGATTCCAGAGCCCGGCAGCCCTGGCTTTCGCTTTCAGTTCATCCATCACCGGCAAGGCGGCAAAGCGGGAAGGGGAGGCATGCAACTCGGCGGCATAGCGTTGCTCGTTGGGGTAGATATGTTCGTCCATAAAGGCCTGCAGCTGTTCCTGGTAGGCATTGGACTGCGCGCTGAAACTGTACATGTGTGTCTCCATGCGGGTGGCAAAGCGCTCAAGTGTAGCGTTCCGCCCCGGTTTCGCAAACCGCATTTGCCTTCATTGGACCCGGCCGACACGGCGCGTTCACGTCCGCGACGGAAGGTCTTGCCCCGGTCGAGGGAGTCGGTTTACCGTGACGCACTATTGCCACAGTGGACGCGTGCTTGTGCCCGCCGGGGCATGTATTTTCCCGCTTCAGCCCGCGAAGGTACCCGGGAATGCGTTATGCTTTGGCAGTTCAACGTTTTGGGGTTGCACAGTATGTATGGTCGATTGAAGGCGCTGGGTGGCCTTGCGGCAGGGCTGCTGCTGTTAGCAGGCGATGCTTCTGCGGGTGAACTGCAGGTACGCCTGACGGGCAGCGACGGTAACCCGGTGCCGTTTGCGGTGTTGACCGTGCCCGGCGCTGAGGTGGCGCAGCCCGCGCCACAGGCAGGTGCAACGGTAGATCAGCGTGAGCGTCGCTTTGACCCACTGGTAACCACCATTACCCCCGGCTCTGAGGTGACGTTTCCCAACAGCGACGATACGCGTCACCACGTGTATTCGTTTTCGCCGGGGAACACGTTTGAACTCAAGCTGTTTCGCGCCAATGACGCGCCGCCCGTGGCCTTCAATGCGCCCGGTGTGGTGACGCTGGGCTGTAACATCCACGACAGCATGAAGGCCTACCTGTACGTCAGCGAGAACCCGAGTGCGGCGGTGTCCGATGCGCGTGGCGTTGCCAATCTGCGTTGGCAGGGTGGCGCCACCGAGGTAGAGGTGTGGCACCCGCAGCTGCCTGAGCCGTTGCGCTTCCCGCTGCCGGTCGCCGGCGGTGAGCTTGCCCTTGATCTGCCACTGGCCTGGCAGGACCCGCAGGGAAGCAAGACAGACTCTGAGCTGGAAAACATGTTGAAACGATTCACCCGCGATGCGAATTAGCTTTCGCAACAAGCTGCTGTTGTTCATCGGCGGCCTGTTGGCGGTAACGCTGGCGAGCAGCCTGCTCGCCGTGTTGCGGGCGTCCAACACAGCGGTAGAGACGATCGTGCGTGACGAACTGGAAGTGGTGGAGCGCGTATTTCGCTCGCTGCTGGAAGTTGACCGGGAGCAGCTTCGCGGGCGCGCTCAGGTGCTGGCGGGAGACTTCGCCTTCAAACGCGCCATCGCCACCGGTGAGCAGGCCACCATGCTCAGCGTGCTGGCGAACCACGGCGAGCGTATCGCCGCGGATTTCGTGGTCATGCTTTCGCGTGAAGGCGATATCCTGCTCAGCACGCATGAGCTCGAGCGCCTGCCGCAAAGTGCCGCCAGCGCGCTGCGCAGTGAAAACGCCAGCGGCACGGCAATTCTCGCCCTGTTCAACGAACAGCCCTTCCAGCTGGTACTGGTGCCGGTGTTTGCACCTGACCTGATGGGGTGGGTGGGGTTGGGGACGGCGGTGGATGACTCCATGCTGCAAGACCTGCGCGCCCTCACCAACGCCGAGATTACCCTGCTGGCGCAGAGCGATACGCACGGCCCCCGTGTGCTGCACTCTACGCTGCCTCCGGCCCTGAGCGCGGGCCTGCACGCCGGTGCGCAACCCGGGGAGATCGAAAAGGGCGCGGTCGCCACACGGGCCGATGGCCGCTGGGTAACCCGCGAAGTCCTGTTGCTGGACGAAGACGGTCAGCGCCTTTCGGCGTTGCTTTCGCAATCATTGCAGCAGGCACTGCAGAGTTACCGACCTTTGCGTCAGCAAATGATCCTGATTGGGTTTGTTGCCCTGCTGCTCGCGGTTCTGACGGCACTGGTCATTGCCCGGGGCGTTACCCAGCCAATCTATGCGTTGGTGCGCGCGGCCCGGCGCATCGCCGACGGCAACTACACGCACCGCATCGACCTGAAATCCGGGGCGGAGTTCGGCACGCTGGCCGATACCCTGAACCTGATGCAGGATACGGTATCCGAGCGGGAGGCGCGCATTCGCTATCAGGCGCAGCATGACATGCTGACGCGCCTGCCCAACCGCAGCCATATCACCGGCTCCTTCAACAACCGTATGGCGGAGCCAACAGCCGCGGCAAATTATGCAATGGCCCTGCTGGAGCTGAGTAATCTGCGCGAGTTGACCGACCTCTACGGTAGCGACTTCAGCGACCAGGCCCTGCAGGCCGTGGCGGGGCGGGTGACGGAAAGCCTGCGCCGGGGTGACATGGCTGCCCGCGTCGCGGACTCCCAGATATTGCTGTTTTTTGACGCCCTGACCCGTGTCGACGTCAATGTGGTGCTGGACAAGCTGCGCGCCGATTTTGCCGCGCCGTTGTCGATAGAGGGTATTCCTGTGCGCATCGAACCCCTGCTGGGATTCGTGTTCGCCCCGCAACACGGGCAGGACTTCGAGGAGCTACTGCGTCGCGCCCAGATTGCGCTCGGTAACGCACGCTCAACCAAGCATGGTTACTCGTTCTATGAAATCGGCCAGGATGAGAATCACCTGCGCCAGATCACGCTGGCCCATCGTTTGCAGGCAGCGGTGGAAGCGGAGAGCTTCCGCATGGTCTATCAGCCCAAGTACGATCTGGGGGGCCATCGGGTGCTGGAAGTAGAGGCTCTCATGCGCTGGAACGATTCGGAACTGGGAGAGGTATACCCGGACGAGTTCATCCCGGTGGCGGAGCAAACCGGGATCATCACGGATATCAGCATGATCGTTCTGCGCTTGGTATTGCGCCAGCTGCAGGACTGGGAGCGCGCGGGGCTTGAAGTGACCGTGTGCATCAATCTGTCCGGGGCGGATATCCTGCAGCTCGATTTCGTGCGTCACGCCATCGACCTGTTGGCAAGCTCGGGGCTGGACAGCAGCGCCGTGGTGTTCGAGATTACCGAAACCATGATGATGGCCGACATGGATCTGGCGCTGGCGAACATTCGGGAGTTTGAGAAAGTGGGTATCCGCTTGGCCATTGATGATTTCGGCACAGGGTTTTCATCACTCGCACAGCTGAAAACACTGCCGGTTCAGGAACTGAAGATCGACAAGAGCCTGGTATTGCAGCTCGATCAGGATGCGGACGACCAGCAGATTGTGCGCTCCACGATCGAGATGGCGCACTACCTGGGGCTCAAGGTTGTCGCAGAGGGTGTGGAGAACATCGCCTCCCTGCGCCTGCTGCAGGCCATGGGTTGCGACGCCGTGCAGGGCTACTACATTGCGCGCCCGATGCCGGCGCCCGAGCTCGCGGCGTGGCTGGAGGACCTGCCGCCTCCGGTACTTGCCATCGCAGGTGATCCCCATGTGTAGCTGGCGGGCAGGCATCATGCTGCTGGTGCTTTTGCTGCCTTTGGCGGTGCAGGCCGATAGCCGACTGCTCGCCACCGGAGGTGCCAGTACCATTGAAGGCCAGGCCGGCGGTGGCATTGCCCCCTGGGCCGTGATCAGTGGTTACGGCGATGTTGGCGAGTGGGGCGGTGCGCTGGGGCTTGGCAGGGTAAGTGTGGACGATTTCCAGCTTGATGTGCAGAGCGTCAGCGTAGGCTTGGAGAACACGCTGGAGTTCAGCGTGAGTCGCCAGGATCTTGAGGTTGCCCCCCTAGGGCTGAACATCCGCCAGGACGTGTTCGGGGCAAAGGCGCGCCTGGCCGGCGATCTCATTTATGGCGCCATGCCGCAGCTCACTGCGGGCCTGCAGTACAAGCGCAACCGCGACATGGCCGTGCCGTTGGCGTTGGGGGCAGCACGCGACAGTGGCACAGACCTGTATCTCGCGGCGGGCAAACTCTGGCTCAACGGCCTACTGGGGCGCAACGTGTTTGCCAACGGCACACTGCGCTGGACCGCCGCGCACCAGACGGGGCTGCTCGGGTTTGACGAACAGCGCGAGTTGGTGGCAGAGGGCAGTGTGGGTGTGTTCCTCAACCGGCATTGGGTGATCGGCGCGGAATACCGGCAGAAGCCCGACCAGCTGCAAAGTGTTACCGAGGATGACTGGGCCGACGTGTTTGTTGGCTGGTTTCCCAACAAGCGCTTCGCTGCGGTAGTCGCGTGGACGGAGCTTGGTGATATCGCGGGGCTTGCAAGCCAGAGCGGTTGGTACCTGTCGCTTCAGTTGAGTCAATAGGTGTTCGTCATGCGGCGTTTCTTTTCTCTCCCCTTGTGGCTCACATTACTGGTGACCGGGTGTGCGGGGCAGGTGGAACGAGGCGACTCGCTGTACGCACAGCTCGGTGGTGAGGCGGGTGTCGACCGCATCGTTGCCGGTTTGCTCTGGGAGATTGCCGAAGATAGTGACACTCGCGCACTCTTTGTCGACACCGACATCGAACGCTTTCGCAATAAGCTCGCGGAGCAGCTTTGCGCGGTGACCGATGGCCCCTGTGTGTACACCGGCGACAGCATGCGGGAAACCCACCGCCATCTGCAGGTCACGTCCGCGCAGTTCAACCGCCTGGTGAGTAGCCTCATACGCGTAATGGAGCAGGAGCAGATACCGGTTGGTGCGCAGAATGCCTTGCTGCAGCGACTGGCTGCGATGCACGGTGATATTGTTGCCGAGTGACTGCAGGCTTCATGCTACTGGGCCGCTTGATAAATAGAGTAATTTAACGGGAAAAGGTGTACTAT
>TARA_R110000772_G_scaffold18400_4_pt1 | contig 47450 bp, 47 predicted proteins | sample TARA_R110000772 | Tara Oceans TARA_R110000772 (sample SAMEA4397948) | marine metagenome | biome: Polar Biome; feature: [SRF] surface water layer (ENVO:00010504); material: water (ENVO:00002006), including particulate matter (ENVO:01000060) such as... | depth 5 m | reverse complement strand
CCCCGTGGGGCAGCTGGCTCAGCTGCGAAGAAGAAATGCTCGCCCCCGCAGAAGGTCCGGGCAAATATCACGGCTTTGTCTTCGAGACCCCGTCGAGTGCCACCGGCCTGATTGACGCGATCCCGCTGAAAGCCATGGGCCGCTTCGCGCATGAAGCCGCCTCGGTCGACCCGAAAACCGGCATCGTCTATATGACCGAAGATGCGCGCGACGGCCTGTTCTACCGGTTCATTCCGAACGTACCGGGCAAGTTGCAGGAAGGCGGCCGCCTGCAGGCGCTCGCGCTCAAGGGCAGGAAATCAGCCATCACCTCCAACTGGCCGAAAGACTGGGGCGGCAACGGGCCCGAGACATTTATCGTCGGACAGGACCATGTCGCTGAATGGATCGACCTCGACGATGTCGAAGCGCCCGAAGGTGATCTCGCCCATCGCGGTCATGCCGCCGGCGCAGCCCGGTTCATGCGCGGCGAAGGACTGGATTACGCCGTGCGCATGGACGGCGAAACCGGCGATTTCTATTTCACCTGCACCGAAGGCGGCGCGGAGCGTGTCGGCCAGATCTGGCGCTACACGCCGGACGAAGGCGCAGAAGCGGGCGGCACGTTGCAGCTGTTCTTTGAATCGACCAGCGCCGATTCCCTCGACATGTGCGACAATCTGGTGGTCGCGCCGTGGAACGACATCATCCTTTGCGAAGACGGACGCGGCGATCAATATCTCCGCGGTCTGACACCGGACGGAAAAATCTACGACATCGCCCGCAACGCGCACAAGGACCAGAGCGAATTCTGCGGCGCCTGCTTCTCGCCCGACGGCACGACGATGTTCGTCAACGTGCAGGAGCCGGGATATACGGTGGCAATCACCGGGCCGTGGGAGAGTTTGCGGATCTAGCCGCCCCCGATCAGTTCCCGCCCGATCAACATCCGGCGAATCTCGTTGGTTCCCGCGCCGATATCGAGCAGCTTGCTGTCCCGCCAGTAACGCTCGACCGGCCAGTCCGTGGTGTATCCCGCACCGCCCAGTGCCTGGATCGATTCTTCCGCGACCCGCACGCTGTTTTCGCTCGCCAGCATCACCGCGCCCGCTGCGTCGAAGCGGGTTGTCTGGCCGGCGTCGCAGGATTTGTTGACATTATAGACATAGCTGCGCGCGCTGTTGAGCCGGACATACATGTCGGCGATCTTGCCCTGCATCAGCTGGAACGTGCCGATCGGTTTGCCGAACTGCTTGCGCTCGCGGACATAGGGGATGACCGTGTCGAGACAGGCCTGCATCAGGCCAAGCGGGATCGCGGCCAGCACCGCGCGCTCGTAATCAAGGCCGGACATCAAAACCCCGACCCCGCCATTGATCGGCCCCATGACATTTTCTTCGGGCACTTCGCAGTCATCGAACACCAGCTCCGCCGTCGGGCTCCCCTTCATCCCGACCTTCTCGATCTTCTGGCCGATGGAAAAACCCTTCATGCCCTTTTCGATCAGGAAGGCGGTGATCCCGCCCGAACCCGCGTCGGGCCGGGTCTTGGCATAGACAACCAATGTGTCGGCGTCGGTGCTGTTGGTGATCCAGAATTTGGTGCCGTTGAGCACATAACCGCCCTGCACCGCTTCGGCCTTGAGCTTCATTGATACGACATCCGAGCCGGCCCCGGCTTCCGACATCGCCAGCGCTCCGACATGCTCGCCCGAGATCAGCTTGGGCAGATATTTGGCCTTCTGCTCCGGACTGGCCCAGCGGCGGATCTGGTTGACGCACAGGTTGCTGTGCGCCCCATAGCTGAGGCCCAGCGCCGCGCTGCCGCGACTGACTTCCTCGACCGCTATCGCATGTTCCAGATAGCCCAGGCCAAGCCCGCCGTCATCCTCGTCCACGGTAATGCCATGCAGGCCGAGATCACCCATTTGCGTCCACAGCTCGCGCGGAAACCAGTCTTCGCGGTCCATTTTCTGGGCCAGCGGCATGATCTTCTCTTCGGCAAAGCGCCGGGTGGTGTCGCGGATCTGGTCGGCCATTTCGCCGAGCTGAAAGTCAAATTGTGGAGTGGCAATCATCGTTCGTTCCTCAATAAATCTGCCCCGCTTTAGCAGATTGCAAAGCCGTTTCCAGTGCTTGCGCGCAACGTGGTCCAGTGCCATAGCGCGGCCATGCTCTACAATCTCGCAAAGCCCTTCATCTTCGCACTCGAAGCCGAACGCGCGCACGGCCTGACCATCGCCGGCCTGAAGACCGTGCCGATGGGCCCTGCCCCCAAGTCTGATCCCGTTCTTGCGACCACGGTGGCCGGCCTCGACTTCGTCAATCCGATCGGCATGGCCCCCGGTTTCGACAAGAATGGCGAAGTGCCCGACGCGCTGATCCGCATGGGTTTCGGCTTTGCCGAGGTCGGCACGCTGACCCCGCTGCCACAGGCGGGCAATCCGAAGCCGCGCATATTCCGGCTGGTCGAGGACAAGGCGGTGATCAACCGGCTCGGCTTCAACAATCGCGGCCAGCAGGAAGCCCTGCCCCGCCTGAAAAAGATGCGCGGGCGGATGGGCCAGGGCGTGCTCGGCATCAATATCGGCGCCAACAAGGACAGCGACGACCGGATCTCAGACTATGTCACCGGCGCGAAGAAAATGGCGCCGCTGGCCGACTATCTGACCGTCAATATCAGCTCGCCCAACACGCCCGGCCTGCGCGCGCTGCAGGACAAGGGCGCGCTGGCCGAACTGCTCGCCGCGGTGATGGACGCGACGGGCAAATCGAAAACCCCGGTCTTCCTGAAAGTCGCCCCCGATCTCGAACCCGCTGATATCGACGATATTGTCGATGTCGCCATGGGCCAGAAGATCGCCGCGCTGATCATTTCCAACACCACCATCACCCGGCCCGACCTGAAGTCCGCCAACCGCTCCGAAACCGGTGGCCTCTCCGGTGCGCCGCTGAAGGATCTGGCGCTGCAACGGCTGAAGGATTTCCGCAAGGCCAGCGGCGGGCAAATCCCGCTGATCGGCGTCGGCGGTATCGCGACGGCAGAAGACGCATATGAGCGCATCCGCGCCGGTGCGTCATTGGTCCAGCTCTACACCGCGATGATCTACGAAGGCCCGGCCATCGCCGCTGCGATGAGCTGCCAGTTGGCCAAATTGGTCAAACGCGACGGCTTTGCCAATATCACCGAGGCTGTCGGCACGGCATAAAGCCTGTTGTTACGCTATTCGCCGGCCCCCACCAGCACCACGCCTTCGCGGCGCGGATCGTAACCGCCATCGACCTTGCCATCGCGGATGATCACGGCATGCACGCCGCTATCCTCACCCTGCCCCGGCTTCAGATCGACACCGCGTGCCGCGAGCCCCTCGGCAACGCCCGGAGCGAACTTGTCCAGTTCCCCGCCAAATCTGGCGCCACGCGCAACCAGATTCGGCAGCGCCAGCGCCTCCTGCATCGACAGGTTCCAGTCGATCGCGCCGACCAGCGATTTCGCCACATAGGCAAGGATGCTGTTGCCGCCGGCTGACCCGATCGCCCCCGCAAACTGGCCGTCGCTGTCGAGCAATATGGTCGGCGTCATCGACGAGCGCGGCCGCTTGCCCGGCGCCACCGCATTGGCGGCAGGACGACCATCGTCGTCGACCGGGCTGAATGAGAAATCGGTAAGCTGGTTGTTAAGGAAGAACCCGTCGACCATCCGGCCGCTGCCGAAGATCGATTCCACCGTCGTCGTGATCGAAACCACATTGCCCTGCGCATCGCGGACGATGAAATGGGATGTCCCGGCGGGTTCCCGCGTCTGGTCACGCGCGGCCAGCACCGCACCGCGCGGAGTTCCCGCTTCGGGTGGAGAAGAAGCTGCACTCTCGCCGATCAGCGCCGCCCGCGAGGCAACATAGGCCGGTTCCAGCAGTCCCTGAACCGGAACCGATGCAAAAGCCGGGTCACCGATATATTGATCGCGGTCGGCATACATCAGCCGGCTCGCCTCGGCGAACAGGAACCAGGCCTGCGCGTCTTCCGGGCCGCGCGTGGCGATATCGGTTTTCTCCAGCATCGCCAGCAGTTGCAACAGCGCCACCCCGCTCGAAGGCGGCGGCGGCACGCAGACCAGATAGACGCGATAGGGGTTGCACAGCGCCTCGCGCTTAACCGGCTTGTAGCCAGCCAGATCGGCCATCGTCATCCGGCCTTCCAGCGGAGCGGCGCGGGTCTTGGCGACAATTTTCGCCGCCGTCGAGCCGCCATAAAGCGCCTCGGGACCATTGGCCGCCAGACGCCTCACGAAATCTGCATATTCGGGATTTTTCAACCGGTCGCCGGTGGTCTTGCGCTCGCCTTCGGCATCGGCAAAATAGGCCGTCGCGTCGGGCGTGCCCAGCTGCGGAAAGGGAATGCCAAGAAAACGGCCGAGACGCGGGCTGATGACAAAACCCTCTTCCGCCGTCCGCTCTGCCGCCGAAAACAGGCTGCTCCAGTCGAGAGCGCCATGATCCTCATGCACCATCGCCAGCATCGCCACCGCACCCGGCACGCCGGTCGCGCGACCGCTGGTCACCGCATCGCGATAGCCGAGCGGCTTGCCGTCCGGCCCGAGAAACATCGAAGGACTGGCCTGCGCCGGCGCGGTTTCCCGGCCGTCATAAATGGTCAGCTTACCGGTCGCGCCGTCGAGATAGGTCAGGAACGCGCCGCCGCCGAGTCCGGAACTTTGCGGCTCGACCAGCGACAGCATCGCCTGCACCGCAATCGCCGCATCAATGGCGCTGCCGCCGCGTTTCAGGACATCCTGCCCGGCCTTGGCCGCCAGCGGATTGGCGGCGATCACGAAAGGCTCTGTCTCCTGAACCGCAGCCCGCGGCGTCGCAGCCGCTTCCGGTGGCGGCGCAGCGGCCGGGCCGGTCGCCATATTGGAGGTGCAGGAAGTGGTGAGTAGCGCTGCCACGGCAGCGACGAGACGGATCATTTTCATATGGCGGGCAGCTATAGACCAGGTCGAAAGGCGATGTCCATTCGCACGAGCGCCGGATCGCTTGTCCGCCTCCACGTCGCCGGATATCACCAAAATAATTGCCCGCCCGTTCGAACCGCGCTAGTCCGTTGCAGATAATCCGAGCCCGGCACGACCGGAGCATGAGAGAGGAAGAGTTGCGTGGTCACGAAAAGAGCAGAAAACCGCTATCTGGAAATAGACCAATATCAGAATCTGGTATCCATGTTCTTCGACCGCGCCAGCCAGGGCGGCGACAAGCCGTTTCTCAGCGCCAAGATCGACGGCGCGTGGCAGCCGATCAGCTGGGCCGAAGCCGCCCGTCAGGTCGCCGCCTTCGCCAAATCGCTGAAGCGCATCGGCCTGAAAAAGGGCGACCGGGTGATGCTGGTCTCCGAAAACCGCCCCGAATGGTGTATCGCCGATCTCGGGATCATGGCCGCCGGCTGCATCACCGTGCCGACCTACACCACCAACACCGCCTCCGATCACCAGCATATTCTCGACAATAGCGGCGCCCACGCGGTCATCGTATCCACCGCCAAGCTGGCGCAGAATCTTCTCCCCTCGGTGATCGGCTCCTCCGACGCCAATATCATCATCGGCATATCCGATCTGCGCATCGGCCAGTCCGGTGATTTCGATCTCTACAGCTGGGAAAAGCTGACCCGCGGCAGCGACGAGGATGTTGCCGAGGTGACCGAGGAGGTCTCCGTGATCACCCGCGATCAGACCGCCTGCATCATCTACACCAGCGGCACCGGCGGCAAACCGCGCGGCGTAATGCAGCATCACGGCGCGATCCTGCACAATACCAAGGGCCCCGCCGAGGTCATCGAAACCGATTTCGGCTGGGACGAGGAAGTGTTCCTGTCCTTCCTGCCCTTGAGCCACGCCTATGAGCACAGCGCCGGCCAGTTCTTCCCGATCGGTCTCGGCGCGCAGATTTTCTATTCCGAAGGTCTCGAGAAGCTCGCCTCCAATATCGAGGAAGTGCGCCCGACCATCATGGTCGTGGTCCCGCGCCTGTTCGAGGTGCTGCGCGCCCGCCTTATCAAGACGGTCGAGAAACAGGGCAAGATGCCCAATTATCTGCTCGGCAAGGCGCTCGCCATTGGCAGCCGCGAAGCCGAAGGCAAGGGCCGCAAGCGCGACAAGCTGATGGACCTGTTCCTCGACAAGACGCTGCGCCCCAAGGTGCAGCAGCGCTTCGGCGGACGGATCAAGGCGATGGTCTCCGGCGGCGCGCCGCTCAACCCGGAAATCGGCACCTTCTTCCAGTCGCTCGGCCTCACTTTGCTGCAAGGCTATGGCCAGACCGAATCCGGCCCGATCATCGCCTGCAACCGCCCGCGCACCGGCCTGAAAATGGACACGGTCGGCCCGCCGATGGTCGACACCGAGGTCAGGATTGCCGAAGACGGCGAAATCCTCGTCCGCGGCGAGCTGGTCATGCACGGCTACTGGCGCAACCAAGAAGAGACCGACAAGGTGCTCAAGGACGGCTGGCTGCACACCGGCGATATCGGCCATATCGACGAGGCCGGACGGGTCGCGATCACCGACCGCAAGAAGGACCTGATCGTCAACGACAAGGGCGACAATATCGCCCCGCAAAAGGTCGAGGGCATGCTCACCATCCAGCCGCAAATCCTCCAGGCCATGATCGCCGGCGACAAGCGCCCCTATATGGTCGGCCTGATCGTCCCCGATCCCGAATGGGCGCTCGAGTGGTCACGCGAACAGGGCATGGCCTATGATTTCATCAAGCTGCAGGCCAACCCGGCCTTCAAGGCCGCGGTCGGCGAAGCGGTCGACCGGGTCAACAAGAACCTCTCGGTCGTCGAAAAAGTCCGCCGCTTCGAATTCGCCGACGAGCCGTTTGCGATCGAGAATGAGGAGCTGACCCCGAGCATGAAGATCCGGCGGCATGTGATACGGGGAAGGTATCAGGAGCGGTTGGACGGGTTGTATAAGAAGTAGGGGGGTGTGGGGGTTCCACCATTGTCTCTTACGTAGACTCCCGATCTTTTTGATATCTGGTTCACGAAACCATAATATAGCCTCAGAGCTATTGACATTTATATAGCCCTTAAGCTATAAAACACCATGGCTTGGATCGTTGAGCTTTATAGCGATTTCGAAAGCGAGTTCGCGAAGATGGACGAGGCTGTTCAGGATGAATTGCTCGCTATGGCGGGACTGCTGGAAATCTATGGCCCGCAGCTTGGCCGGCCGCATGCCGACACCTTATCGGGTTCAAGACATGCCAATATGAAGGAGTTGCGCTTCAATGCCGCTGACGGCGTATGGCGCGTGGCATTTGCATTTGATCCTGAGCGAAAAGCCATGATGCTGGTCGCAGGAGACAAATCCGGTAGCAGCCAGAAGCGGTTCTACAAGAAACTGATCAGCAAGGCGGACAAGAGATTTGACGCGCATCTGGCGGCAATCGCCAGGAAGGAGAATTGACGTTGGGACAGAATATCAAAGCCATTCGGGATGCGTTACCGGCCGAACGGCGCCAGAAAATTGCTGCGCGCACCGAAGAACTGGTTGCCGATGTCGAAGGTCTGAAAGCCTTTCGCAAACTGGCCAATCGCAGTCAGGTACAAATGGCCGAGGCGCTTGGCGTCAAACAGCCATCGGTGCACAAGATAGAGCATCAAACCGACCTCTATCTTTCGACCTTGCGCAAATTTGTCGAAGCAGCGGGCGGCAAGCTGGAATTGCGCGTCAAGCTGCCGGGCAAGGGCGTTGTGAATATTACGAATGTTGGTGATGTTGGGTAGTGGAATTTAAGGATTGGGGATTGCAGGAACAATGCCACCTTGTCCAATTCACCAGTTCCCTCTCCCTCAAGGGAGAGGGGTGCGCAGACTTGGCAGCTTGCTGCCTAGTCGGAGCTGGGTGAGGGTTTACTGGACCGCTGTGGCTCAGGAACCAACCAGCGGAACACCCTCATCCAACTGCGCCTAATCCTTCGGATAAGGCTTCGTATCCTTCTCCCTCACGGGAGAAGGCAAATAGCTCTCGCCATTCTCCCCCTTCGCGGCTTCGTGTCTTCGTGCGAGTCCCATAAACGCACTATCCCGGCGAACCGCTCCACCGGGGAACTTTTCCCACCTGCGACCGTTGCATAACCAAACCCCAATCCCCCGCACGCGCCAAACAAGGATCCGTGACAATCTCCTTCCGCACCATCCTTCTCGTCATCCTCCTCGCGCTGCTGCTGCGCGGCTATGAGTGGATCAGCCACGACCACCGCATGCCCTGGACGCCGCTGTCGCTGGCCGATCCGGTCGGGCCGTTCACCACCCGCAAGATCGACGCGCTCGCCGACGACACGCCGCAATGCCACGGCCTGCTCGAAGCCGCATCGATAGGCTATTCCGCCCTGCCCCCGGTCAGCGCCGGGCCGAATTGCGGCTATGCCGATGGCGTCACGCTGACCCGCGATCAGCCGCGATCGATCGACTACAGCCCCGCCGCGAAGACCAGCTGCCCGATGGCGGCCAGTCTGGTCCTCTGGGAAAATCAGATCGTCAAAGCCGCGGCGCGCGAACATCTTGGCACCACGGTCGCGCAGATCATCACCTATGGCAGCTACAGCTGCCGCCGGATCGGTGGCGGCGAGAGCGGCAATTTCAGCGAACATGCCACCGCCAATGCGATCGACATCGCCGCCTTCCGTCTCGCCGACGGGCGCAGCGTCTCGGTCGCCGGCCACTGGAATGCGGATGACGAACGATCGCGCTTTCTCAAGGCGGTCCGCGACGGCGCCTGCGATATCTTTGCGACCACCCTGTCACCGGATTATAACAAGGCGCACGCCGACCATCTGCATTTCGACCAGGCCCGGCGCGGCGGCTATCAATATTGCCGCTAGCGACCGGCAAGCACAGAGGAGAAGAAACCATGTTCGTTGCAGCCTATTGGTGGAAAGTCCATCCCGGCAAGGAAGAGCAGTTCCGCAGCGCCTGGCGGCGCGGCACAGCGCTGATCCGCGAAAAATATGGCAGCCTCGGCTCCCGCCTCCACCGCGACAAGGAGGGCCGCTTCATCGGCGTCGCCGAATGGCCGGACGAGGCGACCTGGCAGAAGGCCTATGACGCGAAAATGGCATATGACGACCCGGACACCCGCGCCGCCTTTGTCGACGCGATCGCCGATACCGCCGACGAGCCGCTGCTGCTGATGGAGGTGACCGACGACCTGCTCGATCGCGACTAGCGCCCTTCTCTCGTTTCTTCTTCCGCTTTTCCGGAACAGGATCGCCTCCCGCACGTTGGTTGACCAGAAACGAAACAGAAAAGGAAATCGACATGTTTGATAAAAGCCAGATCAGGGAACATATGGAAGTCATCGGCGCGGACGGCGTGCACGTCGGCACCGTCGACCATCTCGACGACAGCGGCGAGCGGATCAAGCTGACCAAGCATGACAGCCCGCAGACCGAGGGCGGCAAAGGCGCCTCCCATCATTATCTGCCGATCGAACTGGTCGCCGAGGCAGAGGGCGACCAGCTGCGCCTCTCCGCCACCGGCGAAAATGCGGTGAACATGTTTGAAGAAGCCCAATAGGCCCGAACCGCCAATTCGATCAAACGCCCCGGCCCGGTCCTGCGGAGTCGGGGCTTTTGCCTTGCTGATGCCGGCGTCTATTCCACCCCGGTCGGCTGGTTAAATTCAGTCCGCGTCCTTGGTATAGGGCACGAATTCGCCAAAGGAGCAGCTGCCCATGGTGATACCGCTGTGATTATCGACCAGCCGGATGATCTCGCCCTTGCATAGCGAGGATGTCGGGCGGCTGTAGACCAATATATTGCGGTCCGCGTTGCGGCAGCCGCCATAGGGCTTGTTGACATAGATGGTCCGGGCGTTCCGGCTCGATCCGAAGATCAATATATCGTCGCTGATAACCGTCATGTTGCGCTGGTCATTGCCGTTGATGCAGGATCTGGGCTCACCGGCCGTTCGCCCCTCGAGGCGCTTGTCGAGCATTGTCTGCTGTTTTTCGGTGAGCTCGATTTTTTCCTCGCTCATCGCGGGTGCGGCAAAAAGCATCACCGCGGGAATTGTCAAAAGCAATTTTCTCATCACCAGTCTCCTCTATCCAGCCCCCGTCAGCCAGTCATATAACATGAATGCGACTGAACCGGGGATGAAATGCGGGGGGCGGCGCTAGAAATTGTCTTTCGCGGTCCGCCGCTCGCCCAGTTCCGCCGCCGATTTCGCCCGCATGAACGGGTTGGTGGCGCGCTCCAGCCGAATCGTCGTCGGCACCGTCGCCTCGCCGCGTGCGCGCAGGGTCAGCACCTCGGCCATCCGCTCCTTCAGCGCGAGATTGTCAGGCTCCGCGACCAGCGCATATTCGCCATTGGCCTGGGTATATTCGTGGGCGCAGTATATCCTGGTGGCGTCGGGCAGCGCCTCGAGCTTGCGCATATTATTGTACATCTGCTCCGCCGTCCCCTCGAACAGCCGCCCGCAACCCATGGCGAACAGCGTATCGCCGACGAAGGCGACCTTTTCCGCAGGGATGTGGAAGGCAATATGGCCGGCGGTGTGCGCCGGTACGTCGATCACCTCCGCAACCACGTCGCCCAGCCGGACCGTGCCGCCTTCCCGGACCATCGTGTCGAGCGTCGGGATGCGTTCCTTCTCGGCTTCCGGGCCGGTGATATGGCAGCCGGTCGCTTCCTTGATCGCGGCATTGCCGCCGGTATGGTCGGGATGCCAGTGGGTGTTCCAGATCTGGGTGATGGTCCAGCCGCGCTTTTCCGCCTCGGCCAGCACCGGTTCGGCGACCGCAGGATCGACGACCATCGTCTCCTGCGATTCCGGTTCATGGACCAGCCAGACATAATTGTCGGACAATACGGGAATTCTGATAATTTCAAGCATGACGGTCAAATTACTCTGCAAATCCAGAACTGTCGATGGTTAACCTCAAAATAACACTTCACTCCTATCAAAATCCATTCGGTTGCAGAGCCTTTTGAGAGAGGGACGTCTATTGCGCTTGTTGATTGCATTTCTAGTATATTTCTGTCTCTGCTCCCCGGCTCACGCCGAAGCGCCGACGGTAAACAGCATATGCACGTTGAGCAGCGCGAAAGACATGTCCTTGCCGACATTGCTGGAGGCTGGCCAGCCCTTTGACTGTTCAAAGAATAACGGGACCATCACGAGTCCCCGCGCATGGGTCAGACTGCCTTTCGACGCCGACACAATTGAGCCCGGTACGGTGGAAGTCCAGGGAGAGAACAACGGTCTTACGACGATGCAGGTCCATGCGGTTCTCGACGATGGCACGATATTGTCATCCTATTTTTCAGAGCAGGCCGTGATCGACAGCTGGCGGCCAAAGGGTCGATACGGGCTTGCCGTGCCGGGAACAGAAAAGCCCGGGATTCGAGACCGCATCGAGCAAGTCTATGTGACGATCGACAATCCGCGCACGCTCAACTCGGTGTCGGTTATCGAACTGGCATCCAGGCAGAAATGGGAAGACCTGAAACTCCCGCTCTCGGTGATGTTTGCGGTTTTGTGCGGCATGGCGATCATGCCGCTGATCTATAATCTGTTCTTCTACGGAGCGCTGCGTTACAGTTTCATGCTCTGGCACAGCCTGATGATCGGTGCGACCGTCGCCTATACGTTCAGCTCTTCCGGCCTGATCTTCATCGCCTTTCCCGAGACCAGCCTGACCACCAAAATGCTGTTCAATCACTGGACTCTCGCGGCCGGTTTTGCGGCCGGCGGCTTTTTCCTCGTCCGCTTCGTCGAACGGGGCAAAATTGCTCCCTGGCTTCGGGCCGTCATATTGATAGGCGCCATGTTGCCGCTGCTCGTCACGGCGTTCGTCATGCAGATCGACGGGGGCCACAGCATCCACGCACGCGCTTATTATCACGCGTCATTCCTGCCCGCCTTTTTCATGGTATTATATACAATGGGCCATGCATTGCGCCGGGGCAGCAACGCGATCTGGTTCCAGATCGCAGGCTGGACCCCGATCATCATTTTCGGACTGGACCGGGTCGCACGCGGCATGGATTTATACGTCGGCTGGGCGGTGCTCGACTATGGCCTTTATTTCGCGCTGGTACTGGAAACCATCATTCTCGCGCTCGGGGTTGCCAATCGGATTCTCCGCCTGCGCCAGCAGAATGAGAGCATATTGCGCAAACAGGTCGAACTGACCCTGCTCGCCGACACCGACGGATTGACGATGATGAGCAACCGCCGTGCCTTCGAAAGGGAATATGAGCATAACCAGCACGAGCACCGCTACAGTCATCTTGCGATTATCGACATTGATTTTTTCAAGCGGGTCAATGACCTTTACGGCCACGAGATCGGCGACGAGGTCTTGCGGGTCGTCGGCAAAGAGCTGGATTCGACGTACCATTTCGCCGCGCGGATCGGCGGCGAGGAATTCACCCTGCTGATGCGCAATGACAATCGACACGACCGGAGAAAATATCCTGCGAACGAGCTGACCGAAATCTGCCAGGCGCTGATCAAGGCGGTGCGCGAACGGGTACCGGAGATACAGGAGCCGGTCACATTCTCGGTTGGCGTTGCCGAAATTGCCCGGCGCGCCACGTTGCGCAGCGTCATGGCGACCGCCGACCGGCGCCTCTATGATGCCAAGAATAACGGCCGCAACCAGGTCGTGTGGATCGATATTTCGCAGGCCACTCCGTCACAGCGACCCGGCAAGGCCGCGATCTAGCGACCGACAGGTCCTACCACTCGCCGATATTTTCCATGCTCGCCCAGGGTTCCTGGACCGCGAGCCGTTCACCCTTTTGCAGCAGCTCGACCGAGATATTGTCCGGCGATCGCACAAAGGCCATGTGGCCATCGCGCGGCGGCCGGTTGATTGTCACACCGGCATCCATCAGCTTTTGGCACAAGGCGTAAATGTCATCGACCGCATAGGCGAGATGGCCGAAATTGCGGCCACCGCCATATTGCTCGTCCGGACTGCCGTCTTCGGCCGGCCAGTTATAGGTCAGCTCGACCTCGGCAATATCCTTCTCGCCGGGAGCGGCCAGAAAGATCAGTGTGAAGCGGCCTTGCTCGCTGTCATAGCGACGGACTTCTTCAAGGCCGAGCAGTTCGAAAAATGCAACGCTGGCGTCCGGATCGCTGACCCTGAGCATGCTGTGCAGATATTTTATGGCCAAGGCTATTCTCCATTCATCGCTATTCAGAAACGGTTCATCGCAGATATCGCAATTTCGAACCGGGTCGTTTCATCCAGCCTAAGCGGCTTTTGAACTGAGGGAAAGAGTGATGAGCGAGAATTTTATCGAGAGCAGGAACAAGGTCTGGCTGGCGAGCGCGGGCCTGCTGACGGTCGGGCTGATCATCGGCGGCTATCTGCTGGGTAATGGCCTGTTGCGGGCGAAAATGGCTGATCGCAGCGTCACCGTGCGCGGCCTGGCCGAGCGCGAAGTGACCGCCGACCTCGCCACCTGGACCATTGCCTATAGCGCACAGTCGACCGACCTGCAGAGCGCCCAGACCGATATTGACCGCGACACCGATGCGATCACCGCCTTTTTTAAGGAGCTGGGTTTCCAGGCCGACGCGCTCAAACCAACCGGGGCCAACGTCAACCAGTATAGTTCCAACGGCGTCCCGCAATATACCATCCGCCAGCGGCTCAGCCTGCGCACCAATGATATCGACAAGGCACAGGCCGCTGTCGCTCGCCAGTTCGATCTGGTCCGCCGCGGCGTCGTCCTAGAGGACGGTTCGGGGATGAGCTACACCTTCACCAAACTGGACGAGATCAAGCCGGAAATGGTCGCTGCTGCCACCAAGGATGCCCGCAAGTCCGCCGAACAATTTGCCGAAGACAGCGGCACCGATGTCGGAGGGATCAAATCCGCCACCCAGGGCTATTTCAGCATCAACAGCCGCGACGGCGATGCCGGTGGCTATGGCGTGACCGATACGCCGTATAAAAAGGTCCGGGTGGTAACGACGGTGAACTTCTATCTTGATTGAAAGCGGGGTGCAAACCGATCCGGCGACTGGCCCGGATCGGCTCGCATCACCACTGTTAGAAGGTCAGCAGCGACAGCAGGTCATTGACGGTGCCGAGCGGATGCTCTTCGTTAGCCGGCGACCATTGGCGGTTTGATCCTAGATAAGAGCCATCATCAAGCTCGAGCAGCCCGATAATGGTCTCCGCCACTATCCGCCCGCCAACTGGGCCGAGGCCCTCACCTTGGACAAAGTTTCCGGGAGAAACCTCCTGACCGATCGCGCTGGCTTCCGCCAAGATATACAACCACAAAGGCGTCCCGGCATCGAGACTAGCGGGAGGCGAGGCAGAAGATGCCAGCGCTTTGGCAACATCGGAAACCTGTTCGATTTCAGTATCCGGCCGTTCGCAGGCTTCCGCGATATTTTCACCTGAGGGCAGCCGAAAGGCCTGTCCGCGCAGGAAGTTCCGGGTTGCGAGCGATTTTTCACCATTGGTTACAAAGGGTAGATTCAGCAAATCCTTCGCCATTTTGACATCGAGCTTGTCTGCACGGTCGACGGTCGGATCAGTCAGGTCGAGCACTTGCGGCCATTGCACCACGGCATCTGCGTCGCCCAAGGCTGCAAACCCTTCGCCAAGCGTGGGCCCGAAAACCTCGAGCGCCGGTTTCCCAGCCTGAATCTGGATGCGCTGCGGAATCATCGAATGGCCGAACCGGTATGCTGCGACCGAAAATTCGACCGGAATGAAAGGGTCGGCTCCATAATGCTCGCCAAAATCGCAATCTTCCGGCCGATAGATGAAGCGGCCATTGCCAAAAATATCGTCAAGCAGCGGTTTCCCCACCAGGGCCCGCAGATAGTCGTTCACCACAACCCACTGGTAATGCCAGGTGGTCACCCTCCGGGCCTCCTCAAAAAGATGGGCTGCTTCAACACCGGCACCGTCAAGATGATCCACCACCTTGTTGTGGAAGCGGATGATACCCAGTTGCAATTGCGAGATAATCCGGTTTTCATCGTTGCGCGGATCGCCAATGACCGCGCGATAATCCGGTGATCGCAAAAGATCCTCTGCTTGTAAGGTCGTTGCGCTCGGCATATCAGCACCGGTGAGCAGCTTGGCTCCGTTAAACTCCGGTCGGTCGTGGTAATACATGAAGGGAGAACCTTCCGGCCCGTCGCCGTAGATGCAATCGAGATCCAGAGTCGGCGTCCGGAAATTGGTCGTCACTTCGGGCCGGTCCAGTCGTGCGAAGCTGCTGGTCAGGTCCAGCGTAATATCATGATCGACGAACTGGCCGAAAAAGATATGTGCTACGGGAATATGGTCTGTCTTCTCGGCAGCGCCGGTTGATTTCATAGGGCCGTCTCGTGCACCGATCGCCGCCAGCGCATTGGGGTCGATATAGAGAGGGGGAAGATCACCAAACATTCGCCCAAAGCGGTCACTCCTGTTGGTGCCGCTGGTGCAAAGGGCCGGTAGCCCCTTGAATTCTTTCATTCCATGATGAGTTGCCATTGATTTCGCTCCATTTACTTTGAGTGTTGACCCGCCATTGTTGGTCTAGGTCCTGGAGCGACCCGACTAAATTCTATCCCATGGCTCCTGTTGCCGTCAATCGACAACCGCGACTTTCACCCTATGGCGCTGGAGAAAAAGGCCAATTTTTTGAGCTATTGACCTGTTGTAACAGGAATGTGCCGATCGCTGTCGCCTGACATCGCGAGCCGTGCCGCGACGAAAATGGTACGTCACAAGACAGTACCAAGCCGTATTTTATCCTCGAAGCCGCCGCCTTAGCACCGGCTGGATTTTTATTCCGCCATGCTGTCTTCGAGCTGTGCCAGATAGCGGGTTGCCGCCTTGGCTGCCGGACTGTCGGGTCCAAATTTGACCGCCTGCTGCCAGCTGCCCTTTGCGTTCACCAAGTCACCGGCTTCATAGGCGATGTTCCCAGCTTCAAGAGCGATGGCCGGATCGGTGGTCACCAGCCGTGCCGCCGTCGCGATATCGGTTTTGGCCTGTGCAAGATCGCCCATCCGGCGCGCCAATGTCGCGGACAGCAACCAGCCGAGCGGATCTTCCGGCACCAGCTGATGGACCAGAGCAAACTGCCGCTTCGCCTCGTCATATTGATTCAAGGCGACGTGGACGCGCGCCATGTCGAGATGGACTTCGCCTTTCAGCAATCCGTCCAGCGTATCCTGCTCCAGCGCGGTGGCCAGATATTTGAGGGCGGCCTGCTCGTCATCACCGGCGAACGCGGCATTACCGGCCTGCGACCAGAAATTCGCGGCGCGCTCATCGCCCGCAGCTTGCGCGCCTTCTGCCGCCTGGACGAATTCGGCAACCGCCTTTGCCCAGTCTTCCTGTCCGGCATAGGCAAAGCCGAGGCAATTGCGCGCCAGATAGCCGCCGCCTTCGATCTGCCATTTGTTGGCGGCGAGCAAGCCGTTGGCCGGATCGTCAGCCGCCTGGTCGAGACATTGTTCAAAGCGGATATCGGTCGCTGTTTTCGCTACCGGCGCGGCGGCTTCGACGGGCTGTTCGTTCTTGGGTTTCGAAGGCAGCAGCACGGGGTCGATCGGCGAACCATAAGGGGTAACCGATTGCATCAACAGGGGCAGGAGCAAGGATGAAATCATGGGAATATCCGTTACAAGGCTTGGGTTGACCGGACCGGGATCACCCCAGACGCGACAGGATATCAATCAGCAGGGCAATATCCTGATCCCGCGACAAGCGGTGATCGCCGTCCTTTACCAGATGGACCTGCACATCATCTGAACGGATTTTCTTCGCCGTCTCGAGACTATATTCCCACGGCACATCCATGTCCTTCTGGCCATGCAGCAGCCGCACCGCACCGTCGAAAGCAATATCCTTGTGGAGCAACCGGTTGCTGTCACCCGACTGCCAAAATGTCCGGGTAGTGACATAGGGTTCGTCGGAATATTCGCTGTCTTCCTCCAGCTTGCCGTCGCGCAGGATCGTCATTTTCTGCTCCTGGGTAAAGCCCCAGTCGGTGAAGTCCGGCGCGGCGGCGATGCCGATCAGATGCTTGACCCGCATCGGACGCGACAGCGCCACCAGCAACATCAGCCAGCCACCCATCGACGAACCGATCAGGGTGATCGAACCCGAAGTGACCTTGTCGATCAGAAACAGCACATCATCGCGCCAGTCGATCAGGCTCTGATCCTCGAACTCGCCACCGCTCGCGCCGCAGCCGGCATAGTCGAGCCGCAGCATCGCCCTGCCCTGCTGCTTTGCCCAGGCATCGACCGCCAGCGCCTTGCCGCCTTCCATGTCCGACATATAGCCGGGCAGGAATACGATAGTGGTCCCCTTCACGCCCGGTTTCGCCGGAGTGTAGCAATAAGCCAGCGAAGGTCCGCCGGGACGGTCGAGATAGAGAATGTCGTCTTCCATAGAATTTTCCGTATATGCTTGCCGCGCGAAGGCGGGGATCCATCTCCCGCCCTATAATCAAAAAATAGCGGATGAGAAGGTGCGCCGGCTGGCCGTTTGTGCGGACACCAACCAGTCAGCTCTGGCTTTGCAGCCCGGGGCGGACACATGCCCGCGCTTCAGCGCGCGGCAAAATAGCCAATCGCCAGACAGAGAAAGGCAATGATCAGCATGCCGATATTGGATATCGCCGGCTTTTTGACCTTGGGCAGCATTGCCGTCAGCTCGGCTGGAATATCACCCCTGAACCCCAGCTTCCATTTCGGTCGCGCCTTGATGCCGTCGTCGAGACCGAAGACATGGGACTCGCCTTGCTTGCCGAGATAGACGAGATCGCCGAAGAAATAGGCTTCGCTGCGCCATTGCTGTTCATAAAGCGCAAAGGATTTGCCGATCACCTCGATCCGCACCCGGCGCTTCAGCGCGTTATCGCCATCCACCAGCCAGATATTTGCTAAATCAGACATTTACGGAGCTTAAAACAACATGGACGCCAGCGCATCACAATTCTTCCGTCGATCAGTCGCGCTGAAATATCTCCTCGATCGGCATTTCGAAAAGGTCAGCGATCCGGAATGCCAGCGGCAGCGACGGATCATATTTGCCGGTTTCGATCGCGTTGACGCTCTGCCGGGAAACCTTGAGCCGTTCGGCGAGATCAGCTTGCGACCAGTCGCGCTCGGCGCGGAGAACCTTGAGGCGGTTTTTCATCCCCGCCTCCACTGGAACAGACTGGCCACGCCCAGGCCAGCGCACCAGACCACAAAAGCGAAATAGAACGGTATGTGGGGTACAAGATCATATTGTTCAAAAAAGCCGTAAACCGTGATGATCACCATCATGAACCCGGTAGCAATCAGGAATTTCTGCGTCTCGCGCATCCGGATATATTCGTCCTGTTCTTCCAGCAAATATCGCCCGATCGCCCCTATGAATCCGAGAACTCCGAGCGCGGGAACGAGGGCAACGACAAAGGCAAGAATCCCGGTCACCGCGTAATGATCAAACAGAAACTCTGCAAAAAAAACACCGGCGACGTAAATGACCATGACCAGCATCATGCGTTTCAGGTAACGGGAAGACGCCGTCGTTGCCGCCCGCTTGACCTCCATCAGCCGCATCATTGACCAGCCGGCCGCGAGTAGCAGGATGACGTTTACAACGGCAATCAGTCCGCGTTGCCAATCGGGCGGTGACTGGGTGAGCACAAAGACCATGGAAAGCGCCAGACAGAGGATTGATGCCATGCCGAACAGCTTTAGCCGCCCGCCCCAGACGGCTGTTTGTTTTTCACCTTCATTTCCATTGATCATGGCAATCTCCCTCCGTTCATGACAGAAATAACGAGGCTCTCGGCCGTGCTGCCGCCGTTCACATCGCCCCCAGAAACAGGATCACCAGTGCCGCCCACATGGCGATATTTTCATTGGGCGTCATCGCCCGGCCCCAGCAGCGTTTCGATTTCATGATCTTCCTCCATCAAGCGACATGGACATTATGTCATGTCTACTTGACTTATTTGCGCGATTCGCGCGCAAATGTCAAGTGAACATGACATAATGAATATGACACTTTCCACATAAGTTCTGCGATCTCCCTGATTTGGTTGACTTGAAACCGCAAAAGTCTAAGTCCAATCCACCCTTGTAAGGACTGCAGAAAGCCCTTCCTTGGCCCCAACTTTGACAAACTTTGAGATGACCTGAGCCCATGACCGAGATGATCAAGATCACCCTTCCCGACGGCAGCGCGCGTGAAGTGGCCATGGGCACTACCCCCGCACAGATTGCCGCCGACATCGGACCGGGCCTTGCCAAAGCCGCGCTGGCCGCGAAGATTGACGGCGAGTTGCGCGATATCATGCGGCCGCTGACGGAAGACACGGAACTGGCGCTGGTCACCTCCCGCGACGAGGAAGACGCGCTGGAACTGGCCCGCCATGACTATGCCCATATCCTGGCAGAGGCGGTACAGAATCTCTTCCCCGGCACGCAGATCACCTTTGGTCCGTCGACCGACGACGGCTTTTACTATGACTTCGCGCCCGCCGGTGACCCGTTCACCGACGAGGATCTGCCGAAGATCGAGGAAGAAATGCAGCGGATCATCGCCGCCGACAAGCCCCTGCGCCGCGAAGTCTGGCAGCGTGACGACCTGATCGCCCGCTGGCAGAAGGACGGCGAGACGTTCAAGGCCGAATGGGCTGCCGAGCTACCCGAGGGCGACGAGATCACGGTCTACTGGTCGGGTGACGACTGGATGGACATGTGCCGCGGCCCGCATCTCGCCTCGACCGGCAAGCTCGATCCCAAGGCGTTCAAGCTTATGCGCGTGTCCGGTGCCTATTGGCGCGGCGACCAGCGCAATCCGCAGCTGTCGCGCATCTACGGCACCGGCTGGCTCAACAAGAAACAGCTCGCCGCCCATCTCGTCCGGCTCGAGGAAGCGGCGAAGCGCGACCACCGCAAACTCGGTCAGGAAATGGATCTCTACCATATCCAGTCCGAAGCGCAGGGCAGCATTTTCTGGCACCCCAAGGGCTATGTGATCTGGCAGGCGCTCGAGCAATATATGCGCCGACGCCAGATCGAGGCCGGCTATGAAGAGGTCAAGACGCCGCAGCTGATGGACGTGCGGCAGTGGGAGCAATCCGGCCACTGGGGCAAATATAGCGAGAATATGTTCGCCGTCCCCGACGAGGTTCCCGATGCCGAGAGCGACGGCCCCGTAGTCACCGGCACGTCCGACATGATGGCGATAAAGCCGATGAACTGTCCGGCCCATGTTCTGGTCTTTCGCCAGGGCATCAAGAGCTATCGCGATCTGCCGATCCGCATGGCCGAATTCGGCTGCTGCCACCGCAACGAACCGCATGGCGCGCTGCACGGGCTGATGCGGGTGCGGCAATTCACCCAGGATGACGCGCATATATTCTGCACCAAAGAGCAGTTGATCGAGGAAGTCGGCCTGTTCTGCGACATGCTCGACCGCTGCTACCGCGATCTCGGCTTTGAAAATTACGCGATCAAACTGGCATTGCGCCCCGACATGCGTATCGGCAGCGACGAGATGTGGGACTGGTCGGAACAGTCGCTGCGCGACGCCGTCGTGGCGACCGGGCGTGACACCGAAGAATATGGCTGGGAAGAATTGCCCGGCGAAGGTGCCTTTTATGCGCCCAAGCTCGAATTCCACCTGACCGACGCGATTGGCCGAACCTGGCAGGTCGGCACGATCCAGACCGACACCGTTCTGCCGGAACGTCTCGACGCGACCTATGTCGGCGAGGATGGCGAGCGCCACCAGCCGATCATGCTGCACCGCGCGATTCTGGGGTCCTTCGAACGGTTTATCGGCATTCTCATCGAACATTATGCCGGCAAGCTGCCGCTCTGGCTCGCACCGACTCAGGCTGTGGTCGCGACGATCGTGACCGACGCCAATCCTTATGCCGAGCAGGTGGTTGAAAGACTGAAAGCCGCCGGCATCCGGGTCGAGGCCGATTTGCGCAACGAAAAGATCAACTACAAGGTGCGCGAACATTCGGTCGGAAAAGTCCCGAATATCCTCGTGGTTGGCATGCGCGAAGCGGAAGAGGGCAAGGTTGCGCTGCGTCGGCTCGGCCAGAAGGACCAGGAATTCCTGACCCTTGACGAGGTCGTGGCCATGTTGAAGAACGAAGCACTGCCGCCGGACTTGAAATCGGTCGCATGACGACCATATGATCAGGGAAGCTGTGGCATTCTCACCACAATCCTGATGGCTAATATCTCTTTCGCCATCAAGAAGGCTTTATTCGTGTAAACTTTGCGGCTAATGAGCCACCATAGACAACCACTCAGGAGTATTTAACATAGCTGCACCACCTCGTCGCCCCACGCCGCCTGTAAAAGGTGGCCCGCGCTTCAATGATCTGATCAATTCCGACACCGTCAGAGTTATCGACGACAAGGGTGAAAACCTTGGCGTGATGAACACGAGGGAAGCGATCGAGCGAGCAGCAGAAGTTGGCCTCGACCTGGTCGAGGTTTCTCCGAACGCGCAGCCACCGGTTGCAAAATATCTCGACGTCGGCAAATTCAAATATGAGGCCCAGAAAAAGGCCAATGCCGCGCGCAAGACGCAGAAGGTTCAGGACGTCAAAGAAATCAAGATGCGTCCGAATATCGACGATCATGATTATAACGTCAAAATGCGCAACGTGAACAAGTTCATCGACAATGGCGATAAGGTCAAGGTGACCCTGCGCTTCCGCGGTCGTGAAATGTCACACCAGCAACTCGGCATGGCATTGCTCGTGCGGGTGCAGGAAGACATGAAGGAAACCGCGAAGGTTGAAGCTTATCCGAAGCTCGAAGGCCGTCAGATGCTGATGGTACTCAGCCCGAAATAATCCAGACAGGCCCTCGGCGACGAGGGCCTTTTTTTTTGCCGGCTTGCCGCTTCAGCAGCGCCCGGGCCCTTGCTCAGTCGGGCTGGCTCCGCGCCATCCACAACATGCCGACACCCACGAGCAACGCCGCACATGCGATCATGATTTCAAATTCATGGTTTACCATCATCGATACCCCTGTTTATCGCCTCGTGGCACCAGATTAACAGGTGAAAGCTAACGTCCTCTTAAACCGTTTGCATGATGTGCGCGCTTTTCAGCTGACCGGCTTGGCGCGATATTGCTGCGGAAAATGGCGTTTCAGATTGGCGATCTTCGGCTTGTCCCAGCGGACGATATAGCCCTGGCGCGGGTTTTTCTGCATGAAATCCTGATGATAGGACTCGGCCGGATAGAAGGCCTTGTAGGCCTCTACTCTGGTTACGATCGGGCGCTTCCAGTAGCGCCCCTTGTCCAGTTGCGCGATATAGGCGCGGGCGGCCTTGGCCTGCTGCGCATTGGTCGGCACCAGCGCGCTGCGATAATGTTTGCCGCGATCGGGGCCTTGTGCGTTGAGCATGGTGGGATCGGCTATCACCGAAAAGAAAATCTGCATTAACTGTCCATAGCTGATCTGGCTAGGATCATAGACGACCCGAACCGCTTCGGCGTGATCGGTCAGGCCTGCGCTGACCAGCTTGTAGGATGCGCTCCGTTTGGTGCCGCCATGATAGCCGGACGAGGCACTGACGACGCCTTTCGTATGTTCGAACACACCCTCGACACCCCAGAAGCAGCCACCGGCAAATATGGCCACGGCGCGTTTGCCACTTTCCTTGCCATCGACGCGCGGCTTCGGAATGATCGTCGCTTTCTCCGCCGCATGGGCCTCGCCGACAAATGCCCGGCTCGCAACCTGCTCGGCAGGCAGCCCCGTTTGCACGCCGGCCCAGACCGCGCCAAAGCAGGCGATGCTGACGCCAAACATGATGGTGCGGGAGAGGATCGGCCCCATTGATCTAGCCGATCAGCTGCGAAGCCGAACTGACCGTCGACGACAGGTTCTGACCGAGGTCAGGCCGCTGTTCTGCGGGCTGCATGAAAAACAATACCAGAGCACCGGCAATGAAGCCGCCGCCGAGGCTGTAGGTTAAATCGGATTTGAATATTTTCATCATCGTCTGTTCCTTGGGACCCGTAATCTGTTCGAACCATCCCGCCTGTAGGTTACAGCTATTAATATAGTTTTCCTTTCCCCGTTGTGAACCTGATCACATGGGCATATTCAGTTTGGCCGTGCGAAGATTTTCTATCGGAGGGATGATTATTTTGTCTCGCGGCAGTTCGCTACGCGAACACCTCCGACGGGGCGGGCTATCGCCCGACGCGCAGTCGCGCTTGCCTCGCGATGCTCGGAAAAACTAACTCTAGATCATACGCCAAACCGACGCGAAGCGGAGACAAGCGCGACCGCGCGTCCGAGCTTATGCGAGGATAGCCAAGCGGACGGATGTCCGCGCCCGGCGCTTGAGGTTCGAATAAAAACGCCCCGTCGGAGGTGTTCGCGTAGCGAACTGCCGCGAGACATAACATGCGCCCGCCCGGCGCCTGAGGGCTAAATTAAAGCAACGCAGGCCCGCTGGATCCGCGTGCAGGCCTCGGTCAATATCTCTTCCGAAGTCGCATAGCTGATCCGGAAAGCGGGCGAGAGGCCAAAGGCCGCTCCGTGCACCGCGGCAACCTGCGCCTCTTCCAGGAAATAGGCGATCAGATCTTCATCCGTCTTGATCACGGCGCCCTTGGGCGTCGTCTTGCCCATCAGGTCGCTGGCGTCGGGATAAACGTAGAACGCGCCTTCCGGAGTCGGACATTGCAGGCCCGGCGTGTCGTTGATCATCGAGACCACAAGATCGCGGCGTCTCTCGAATGCGGCGTTACGCTCGACCAGAAAATCCTGCGGGCCGTTGAGCGCAGCCACCGCTGCCGCCTGCGAAATCGAGCAGGGATTGGAGGTCGACTGCGACTGCAATTTGGCCATCGCCTTGATCAGCCATTCCGGACCGCCGGCATAGCCGATCCGCCAGCCGGTCATCGCATAAGCCTTGGATACGCCGTTGACGGTCAGGGTGCGGTCGAACAATTCGGGGCATACCTGAGCAATGGTCGAAAAGGCGAAGTCGGCATACCAGATATGCTCGTACATATCGTCGGTCATCACCATCACATTTTCGTGCGGCAGGATGACTGCGCCCAGCGCCTTCAGTTCATCCGCACGATAGGCCGCACCGCTCGGGTTGGACGGAGAGTTCAGCAATATCCATTTGGTCTTGGGCGTGATCGCTGCTGCCAGCTGCTCGGGGGTGATCTTGTAATCCTGATCCGCGCCGGCTTCGATGAACACCGGGGTACCACCGGCGAAATTGACGATATCGGGATAGCTGACCCAATATGGCGCGGGGATGATCACTTCGTCGCCCGCGTCCAGCGTCGCCACCAGCGCGTTGAACAACGTATGCTTGCCGCCGCCGTTGGCGCAAACCTGCTTGGTGGTATAAGTCAGCCCATTGTCACGAGCGAACTTGTCGACGATCGCCTGTTTCAGCGCCGCAGTGCCATCCACGGTCGTGTAATTGGTATCACCATCGCGGATCGCCTGGATCGCGGCTTTCTTGACAAAATCCGGCGTGTCGAAATCGGGTTCGCCGGCGGACAGACCAATGACATCAATCCCCTGCGCTTTCAGTTCGGTGACCTTGGCGGTCATCGCGAGCGTGGCAGAAGGTTGGATACGTCCGAGTGCTTTGGAAACTTTGGTCATGGAAAATCCTGTCGCAAGGAATGAGGTGATTGCCTAATATCATTGGTGCTGCACTGCAACAGGACTTGTGCGGTCAGGTGCGTTTTTTCACAAATTCAGCGCGCAGCACCAATCCCTTGATCCCGTCGTGCCGGCAATCGATCTCCTGCGCGTCACCCGTCAGGCGGATAGACTTTATCAGAGTCCCGCGTTTCAGCGTCTGCCCCGCCCCCTTGACCTTGAGATCCTTGATCAGCGTGACGGCATCACCGTCCGCCAGAACATTGCCGACCGCATCCACGACCTCGGGCCCAGCCGCCTTGGCCGCAGCATCCTCCGGACTCAACCATTCGCCCGTCTCTTCATCGTAGACATAATCGCCCGCCCCGTCGCTCATCACAAGGATTCCAGCGCCTGCTGCATGTCCGCAATAATATCGTCGATATGCTCGATCCCGACAGAGATGCGCACGACATCCGGACCGGCACCGGCGGCGACCAGTTCCTCGCCTGACAATTGGCTGTGCGTCGTCGAGGCCGGGTGGATGATCAGCGATCTTGTGTCGCCAATATTGGCAAGATGGCTGAACAATTTGACCGCCGACACCAGCTTGGTGCCCGCTTCAAATCCGCCCTTCAGCCCGAATGTGAACACCGCTCCGCCCTTGCCGCCAAGATATTTCTGCGCCAGCGCGTGGTATTCATTGTCTGGCAGGCCGGCATAGGACACCCAGCTGACTTCGTCGCGCCCCTGCAGCCACTGCGCCATTTTCAGCGCATTTTCGCAATGGCGCTCCATCCGCAGCGCCAGCGTTTCCATGCCGGTCAAAATCTGGAAGGCGTTGAACGGCGCCAGCGCCGGCCCGAGATCGCGCAAGGACAAGGCACGCGCCGCGAGGATGAAGGCCATCGGACCAAAGGCATCGGTAAAGACCTTGCCATGATAGGACGGGTTGGGCTGGTTGAGGAACGCGTATTTTTCGCTCTTGGTCCAGTCGAACTTGCCGCTGTCGATGATCAGGCCGCCGATGCTGTTGCCATGGCCGGCGAGGAATTTGGTGCCGCTCTCGACCACGATATCCGCGCCATGCTCGATAGGGCGGCAGAGCATTGGCGAGGCCATCGTGTTGTCGACCACCAGCGGGATGCCAGCCGCGTGGGCAATATCGGCAATCGCCGCGATATCCTGGACGACGCCGCCGGGATTAGCGAGACTCTCGATGAACACGCAGCGCGTATCGTCGGTAATCGCGCCCTTCACTTCATCCATATTGTCGGCGTCGACAAAGGTGACATTCCAGCCGAATTTCTTGACCGAATGGGCGAGCTGGTTGAGCGAACCGCCGTAGAGTTTCTTCGCCGCGACAATATGCGCGCCGGGGTCCATCAGCACATGGAAGACGATGATCTGCGCCGCATGGCCCGAAGCCACCGCCAGCGCTCCTATGCCGCCCTCCATCGCCGCAATCTTGCCTTCCAGCGCACCGTTGGTCGGGTTCATGATCCTTGTATAGATATTGCCGAACGCATCGAGATTAAACAGGTCGGCAGCATGCTCGACATCATCGAAAACATAAGAGGCGGTCTGGTAGATCGGCGTGATCCGGGCTTTGGTCGTCGGATCGGGTTCGGTGCCGGCGTGGACCGCCATGGTTTCAAGCTTCGGGTTTTCCAGATGGTCGGTCATGACGGGTCCTTGTGCAAAGAAATATGCAGCGTGCCTAATATCAAAGCGTTCCCACCGCAACCAGACATGTCAGCGCAGGCGGGCATTCCGCCATACGGAACCAAAGGCCTGTCCCGCCGTTGCTTCCCCACAGGCGACGAAAACCCGCGCCCCGGATTCAAGGAAAGCAATCACATGACCCTCATCGATATCCTGCGCTGGACCGCCAGCATCAGCGGCATGATCGCTGCGATATTGGTTTCGCTCAACGCCGGCGCCCGGATCACCGGCATCGGTTTCATCATATTTTCCGGCTCGTCGGTCGTCTGGATTGCCGCGTCTCTCATGGACGGCAACAATCCGCTCGCGGTCCAGAATCTGGTACTGTTCGGGATCAATATATTCGGGATCTATCGCTATCTGCTGCGCAAGCCCGGGAGCGGCAGCAGCGCGAGCGACGCTGGCTGACCGTTGACGGGCGAACCGGCAATTCGCCGAACGTCCCGCCGGTTTCCGTGCAACCTTTTCCGTCCTGTGCGTTGGTTTAGCAATAGTTGAAAAGGAGAATGACAATGAGCGACGCAGACATGACCCACGCAATCCAGGCCGACGAAATCCGCGAGGAATTCTGGGAATCGATCGCCGACAGCCCGTTCGTGATGATCGCGCTCGACAGCGAGCGCAAGCACAGCATCCCGATGCGCGCGCAGCTCGACAAGGACGCCAACAGCGCCATCTGGTTTTTCACCTCGCGCGACAACCGGCTGGCCAGGGGCGGCCCGGCGATGATGCAATATGCGTCCAAGGGCCATGACCTGTTCGCCTGCGTGTCCGGCAATCTGACCGAGGAAACCGACCCGGCGATCATCGACAAGCACTGGAGCAAACCGGTCGAGGCCTGGTACGAACAGGGCCGCCAGGACCCGAGCCTGCTGATGCTGCGCCTTGACCTGCGCGACGCGGAAATCTGGGAAGCCGATCCGGGTGTCACCGGTCTGTTCAAGATGATGACCGGAATGACCATGAAGGGCGACGAAATGGGCGACCACGCTCGCGTGCCCCTCTAGGCGCGACAACTGCAGTCTGAACGCAGTCCACAGGGGCCGCAGAAGCACGGAAAAGAGCGGGACGCCGGCCGGGAAGTCGGCCGCCAATCCCGATTTGCTCCAGCCTTCTACGGCCCCGTTTCTTTTGTCGCGCTGCCCCTTGCAACAAATGCCCGGCCCGCGCGTTCTTTTGCCATGACGGACATATTAGCCGGACCCGATACAATATCCTGGGCGGAGGCGCTGTGGCGCTTGGGCGCAGCGACCTTGCTGCCATTCCTGATCGGCCTTGAGCGGTTCATCCGCCGCAAGCCGATCGACTTCCGGCCCTTCGTGATCATCTCGATTGCCGCCTGCGCGCTGGCGATCGGCGCGATGGAGCTGCTCGAATCGACCAGCGATCCGCAAAGCGACATCGACCCCAGCCGCGTCTTTGAAGGCGTGATCACCGGCATCGGCTTTCTCGGCGCCGGCGCTATGTTTCGCGAGGGCAGCTTCGTCCAGGGTGCGGGCTCTGCCGCGTCGATCTGGGCGGCCGGCGCGATCGGCCTGATCTGCGGTTTCGGCGAAATCTGGCTGGCCGCGATCATCACCGCAGTCATCCTCACCGTGCTGATCACCAGCGCGCCCTTCACCGCCCACTGGGACCCGGGCGAAGAAAGCGGAAAGCCGCCGTCCTGATCCAGCCAGTCCCCCAACCACCACCAGCAAGCAAAGGAGAAGCATCATGCCAGCCCAATCCAAAGCCCAGCAACGCGCCGCCGGCGCGGCCCTGTCCGCCAAGCGCGGCGAGACCAAGGTCGGCGACCTCAAGGGAGCGTCGAAGGACATGTATGACAGCATGACCGAAGAGGAGCTGGAAGATTATGCCAGCACCGATCACGACGGCCTGCCCGATAAAGTCGACGACGACGATTAGCCGCCGGCACTGACTGCCGCCGCGCGATCAAGAGAGACACAAAAAAGCCGGACGAAATCGCTTTCGCCCGGCTTTTTGTTTTTGGCGCAACCGCCGACCGGCGCTTACCAGTAAGGGTTCACCGTCCAGTAGCTATAGACGCTCGACTGATAGTCGCGGTCATAGACCCGGTTCGGCTCGTTGCTGTCGAAGCGCGGCGCGTCCATCAGCTGCTCCTTGGTCACATCGATCCGGTAGCCGTCGAGCTCGGTGTCATAATCGAGCTTCGACCACGGAATGCTGTGCTTCTCGTCGCCGATGCCGAGAAAACCGCCAGCGGAAATCACCACATCGGTGACATTGCCGCCGCGCTTGTCGATCAGAACCTTGTCGACCGAACCGATCTTGCCCTTGTCCGGGCCATAGACGGTCGTTCCGTCAACACGGTCGCTGGCTATGACACTGTGGTTTTTTTCATCCTGTAACATCATTTTTCTCTCCTCTAGGTTTCAGGGCCCCTTGCTGTCGGGGATAGCCGCACGGCGGCCCGTTAAGGGAGGGGGAGGGCCGATGCCATGTGGCTACAGGGAATCTACCGACGACCCCGCCGATCGTTCCGTAAAATGTCGGGATTTTTGCACGGGTGGCCGGAGGAGAGCAATGACCGGCTCGCCCAGCTTCGTCATCCCGGCGAAGGCCGGGATCCAAACCAATTGGCGGCGTACGAAAGCAAGACCGGGTTAGGCCCCGGCCTACGCTGGGACGACGATATAAATAGCCGCGAAAGCCACCCTCAAGGCCCCCCGCCAATCAACCCGACAAAGCGGTTCTCGCCCACCCGCAGCCCGGTGATTTGCGCAGCCCTGCCTTCGACCATCGCCACGCGCTCGCCAGCCTCTATCTCGATCAGGTCGAACACCGCCGGATGGACATAGCTCTTGCGGCAGATCGCCGGCGTGTTGCGCAGGGCTGCGGCGGCGGCTTCGCTGGCCTGCTTGATCGTCGGCTTGTCCTCCGTAACGATCGCGTCGAGCGCGGCCACGCTGCCGTGCCAGGTGCGGAACATCTTGGCGCTCAGGCTGTCCATGCCGGACACCATTTTCAACCAGTCGTTGACATCACCGCTGTCGAGCGGATGCACCGCCCCGTCCGCGCCGACATATTGGAACAGGCGCTTGCCGGGCAGATCGTCGATCTGCTCCAATATCTTCTGCAGCCGCGCATCGCGCAGGCTGCAGCTCACCCGCTTCCCGCCCTTGGCGCGATAGCGCAGCCGCAGCCGGTCCTCCTCATAAAGAACATTGCCACCATCGAGCGTGGTCGCCCCCTTGCTCACCCGCGAGCTGCCGCCGACCCGGATCGCGGTCCGGTCGATCAGCCGCACCAGCGCCGCAAGCGCAACCTCCTTGCCCGGCCCCTCATCGGCCGCGCCATCGGCCCGCAGCAGCGCGTTCACCTTGCGCCGGATGCGCGGCAGCACCGTGGCAAATTCGGCCAGTTGATCGAACTTCTGCCGGTCGCGAAACACCCGCCAGTCATCATGATAGCGATATTGCTTGCGCGCCGCATCATCATAGCCGGTGGCCTGGATATGGCCATTGGCCTGCGGACAGATCCACACATGCTCATAGGCCGGCGGCACCCCCAGCGCCTTGATCCGGGCCAGTTCGATACGGCATTTCAGATGACTTCTGTCGGGCAGAAAATATTGAAACCCCCGCCCCCGCCGCACCCGCGAGATGCCCGGCTCTTCGTCGCTGGTATAGGCGAGGCTGGGGATGCGGAGCTCGGTTCCGTTTTGGTTAAGCTGGATCAAGGCCGTGGCCCTGTGAGGGCCGCTCGGTGTGTGCCGATAGCGACGTGAGTGACCCTGTGCGGGCTTTGCCGGACGCGGGCGCGGGCAGGGTTTTGAGGAAGATTGACCATGATCGGAAAACTCGGTCCGCGATGATCGGTTCCCGGTTTGATGTTGAATATTGTGTCGCTAGATCATGGGGGATGAAACAAGCGCAGCTTTCACATTTTGGTAAAAAATAGCAAACGTGAAACCTTGCTCAAGTCACTGACCGCAATCGGGTGGTTAGCTGGCATTAACAGCTGCGATTTCTAATCGCGGCTTTTGCCGGCGCGATATTGGTTGTCTTGAAGTAGATCGCGCGGAAAGTTGGTGCATTTCGCAAATAGCCGCTAGAACAGCGAATAAACGAAACCAAAAAGGACATTGATATGCGTGCATGGGCCCTGAAGAGTCGTCCCGCCGGTACCCCGGTGGCTGATAATTTCCAGATGATAGAGGCACCGGATGCCCCGATTGGCGAAGGCGAATTTCGCATCGCAAATAGCTGGCTGTCGGTGGACCCCTATATGCGCGGTCGGATGAATGACGTAAAAAGCTATGCGCCCCCGTTCGGCATCGGTGAAGCGATGACCGGCGGCGCGGTCGGCACGGTGACCGAAAGCAATAACGCCGATTATCCGGTCGGATGCAAAGTGCTCCATATGGCGGGTTGGCGCGACACTGCCGTCGCTGGCGGCAGCAACCCTCCGATAGGCGGAATGCCACCGGTGAAGCTTCCCGATCTCGATGTTGCCGATCAGCACTGGCTGTCCATCATCGGCATGCCCGGAGGCACCGCCTGGTTCGGTTTGCTGAACGTCGGTGCTGCCAAAGAAGGTGAAACCGTTTTCGTATCGGCCGCGGCTGGCGCGGTTGGCTCAACCGTGACCCAGATAGCCAAGGCCAAGGGCATGACCGTAATCGGGTCAGCCGGTGGCGCGGATAAATGCGCCTGGGTTAAAGAAATCGGCGCGGATGCTTGCATCGACTACAAGGCCGGTCCGGTATTGCCGCAATTGCGCGCAGCACTGAAAAGCCTCAGCAAATCCGGCGTTGATGTCTATTTTGACAATGTCGGCGGCGAACATCTCGACGCGGCGCTCGCCTGCGCCAACGAACGCGCCCGTGTGGCGATTTGCGGGATGATTGACGTTTACAACGATCAAAAGCCGCAATCGATGCAATATCTGACCATGATCATTGGCCTGCGCATAAAGATCGAAGGCTTCCTCTATCCCGACTTCGCCGCGCAAGTGCCCGAATTCAACGCCGGTATGGCGGAGTTGATCGCATCGGGCGTGGTCACGGGCCGCGAGACGGTGATGGAGGGGCTGGAAAAAGCACCGGACGCGTTCATCGGACTGTTTACCGGCGCCAACACGGGCAAGATGCTGGTTAAGGTTTAGCGTTCCGGTGAAAGGGGCTAATTACGGTGGGGACTAATTACGGTGACAGTTGCACTAATTAGATTGGGCCACGTCCTAGATTAAAGTGCACTGTCACCGTAATTCCAATGAATAATCATCGGGCCGGGACTGGATCATCTCCGGATGGGCAAAAATGGCTTTCAGATTACGGTGGCAGAGCACGAACTAAATTCGGGCACATCTTGGATTAAAGTGCACTGTCACCGGAATTTAATATTCTGCCGGCAACCGGCTTGGTGCTAGCATTATAGACTTTCCGGGCACGTTTCTCCCTCGCAATTACAGTGACAGTGCACAAATTAGAAATTCCGGCGCGATACCGGTGACAGCGCACTAACCCGCCACCTCACCTCTCACCAACCCCCGAACACTATTCCCCACCAGAAACCCGCCAGCCAGATCCTCTGCACGCAGGTCCGCCTCGACCGCCTGCCCGCTCTCCAGCAGTTCCGCCCGCAACACGCCCGGCAATACGCCCCGGCCCAGAGGCGGCGTCAGCAGCTTGCCGTCGCGCTCGACAAACACATTCCAGATCGCGCCCTCGGTGACAAAGCCATCGCCATCGATGAAGAGCGGGTGGACGCCGCCCGTTAGTCCCTCGACCTGATAAACCCGCCGATCGCTGGTCTTGTGGTGCAGACGAAAATCCTGCGGCTCGGCCTGCATCGGCACCAGTTGGCAGCGGACCGGGCCGTCCTGCGGAGCGGGCATCGGTTTCAGCTCGATCGCCAGCGCGCCCGACTGGCCGAGGTGCAGGCGGACCATGGCGGGGCTTTCCTGATGAAAGGTGATCGCCTGGATCGCGTTGCGGGCGGCGTGGCGGTCGAATTCGAATTGCAGGGTGGCGGCGCTGGTCTTCATCCGCTCGAGATGCGCTTCCAGCCGGGCGATGCCGCGCGCCGGATCAAAGGCCATGGTCTCGATCAGGTCGACCTGATGGCCTCCCCCGACATTGGCCCCGACATTGCCCCCTGCATTGGCATCCACTTTCGCAAATCTCCCCTTGGCGAGACACTCCCGCCACTCGTCTTCCCCGTCCGAGTCCGCCACTATGCCAGAGCCGAGGCCGATGGAAAGCCTTTCTTTGCCCGCTTGCAAGAAGAGGGTGCGGATCGCGACATTGAAGGCGGCGTCGGAGCAGCCCTGCGCATCCGCCGCGTCGATCCGGCCGATCGAGCCGCAATAGATGCCGCGCGGAGCGTGCTCGCCGGCCGCGCCGTCGGCGGCGCTTTCGAGCTCGTCGATAATCTCCATCGCCCGGATTTTCGGGGCGCCGGTGATCGAACCGCAGGGAAAAATCTGCCGGATCACATCGACCGCGTCGAGGCCGTCATTGAGCTGCGCAGTGACGGTCGAGGTCATCTGGTGGATGGTCGGATAGCTTTCGATCTGGAACAGATGCGGCACCGCGACGCTGCCGCGCCGGGCCACCCGCGACAGGTCGTTGCGCAGCAGGTCGACGATCATCAGATTCTCCGCCCGCTGTTTCGGGTCGCCGTGGAGTTGCGCCTGCACCTTGGCGTCGGCTTCGGGGTCAGCCACGCGGGCGGCGGTGCCCTTCATCGGCTTGGCGGTGAGTCGCCCGTCCTTCAGCGCGAAGAAGAGTTCCGGCGAGAAAGACAGCATCCAGTTGGTCCCGTCATGGACGACGCCACCATAGCCGGCCTGCGCGCGGTCGCGGATCGCGGCATAAAGCGCCAAAGGATGCCCGGAAAAGTCCATTTCTGCCCGGAAAGTGAGGTTTGCCTGATAGATATCGCCGGAAAGGATATAATTTTGTACCTTTTCGAACGCCGCCTCATAAGCGGCGCGGGAAATCGCCGGTTCGAGCCGTCCCAGCCAGGCGCCGTTGCGGTCGGGCAGCGCCTCGGCCACCGCATCGGGTGTTAGCTCTTTGTAATCGTTAAATATTCCGAACCAGGCCAGCGGCGCAGGCAAATCCGCCGGCATTTTGCCCTGCAACCGCCCTTCCAGCGCCAGCCCCGCCTCATAGGAAAGATAGCCCGCCACATGCTGCCCCGTCAGGCGCGCCCGCGACAGGGCGGCAAAACATGCTTCCAATTCTTCCATTTTGTCGGCCCGGATGATGTCCACCGGGTCCCGGTAAAGCCGCGCTGGCGCTGCATCACAGGCCCGGGCATCGTCGAGCAGGACAAAGGGAGAATTTCCATCGAACATCAACCACCCCTAATTGCTTTTCACACCATTCGTCCATAAGCTTGGCGAAAGAAACATCGGGGGCTTGAGGAATGCGTTTTGGACCGGCTTGGCAGATTGGCCTTATATTATCGCTATTTGCCGCTATGCCAGCAGTGGCAGAAACGGGTGACATCACCCCTCGCCCGGCCGCGCTGGTCGCTGACCAGGTCCCGGATATTCCTCAGGAAATCGTCGACCAGACCCGTCCCTATATGGAATATCGCACCGCTAGTTTCGTCGACTGGGACCCGAAGAGCAAGGCGATGCTGATCTCCACCCGCTTCGCCGAAACCCGCCAGCTGCACCGCGTTGCCGCTCCAATGGGACAGCGCGAGCAACTAACCTTCGCCAGCGAACCGGTCAGCAGCGCCCGCTATGCACCCGACGGTTCGGCGCTGCTGTTCCAGAAAGACAGCGGCGGCAACGAGGTCCATCAGATTTTCGCGCTGGAAAACGGCCAGCCAAAATTACTCACCGACGGCCAGAGCCGCAACAGCCTGGGTCCCTGGTCGAGCAGCGGCAAATTGCTCGCCTTCGGCTCGAACAAGCGCACCGGACTCTATAACGACATCTACCTGATGAATCCGGCGAATCCGGAAGGCGCAAAGATGCTGATCGCCTCGACCGGCGGCGGCTGGTTTCCGATCGATTTTTCCCCGGATGACAAACAATTGCTGGTATTCAACTATGTTTCGGTCACCGACAACCAGCTCTATCTGGTCGACATCGCCGGCGGCGTCTCCCGCAAACTGACGGACAGCAGCAATCCGGTCGCCTATGAAGGTCTGCAATTCGCCCCCGACGGCAGGCTCTGGGCGGCATCGGACGATGGCAGCGACGTCAAGCGGCTCGGCGTCGTCAATCTCGAAACTTCCCTGTTCGAACCGGTGGTCGACGAGAAAATCTGGGACATCACCGATTTCGACATCAGCCCGGACGGTCGCTGGATCGCCTTCGAGGTCAATCAGGCGGGGCGTTCGCTGCTCAAATTCTACGATATGAAAAGCGGCAAGGTCCGCACCGCAGACGGGCTTCCGGTCGGCGTGGTCAGCAGTGCCAAATTTTCTCCCTGGGGTGAGCTGGGTCTGACGCTGAACAGCAACCAGACCGGAACCGATGCCTATAGTATCAATCCCGAGACGCTGGCGATCACCCGCTGGACCAGGAGCGAAACCGGCGGCCTCGATGCAGCCGACAATGTCGCGCCCGAACTGGTCGAGATCGAGAGCTTCGACGGGGAGAAAATGTCGGGATTTCTCTATCGGCCCGATCCCGCCCGACACAAAGGAAAGCGGCCGCTGATCATCAGTATTCATGGTGGCCCGGAAGGTCAGGCGACACCGCGTTTTCTGGGCCGCGACAATCATCTGATCAACGAGCTGGGCATCGCGATCTTCTACCCCAATGTCCGCGGCTCGACCGGCTTTGGCAAACGATTTGTCTCGCTCGACAACGGCCCCTGGCGGCGGGAGAATAGCGTGCTCGATATCGGTGCGTTTCTCGACCATTTGCGCAAGGACAGGCGGATAGACCGCAAACGGATCGCAGTCACGGGCGGCAGCTATGGCGGCTATATGACGCTCGCTTCGATGCTGCGCTACGGCAGCAAGTTGAAAGCCGGCCTGGAAATCGTCGGCATCTCCAATTTCGTCACTTTTCTGGAAAACACCGAAGCCTATCGCCGCGATCTGAGGCGCGTGGAATATGGCGACGAACGCGTCCCCGAACAGCGTGCAAAACTGGAGGAAATCAGCCCGCTGCTCCGCGCCAGCGAAATCAAAATACCGCTGATGGTTGTCACTGGCGCCAATGATCCCCGCGTCCCGGCGAGCGAAGCCGACCAGATCATCGCTGCCGTCCGCGCCAATGGACGTCCCGCCTGGCATCTGCTGGCGGAGAACGAGGGTCACGGGTTCCGCAAGAAGGCCAATGCCGATTATCAATTCTGGGCGAGCCTGATTTTCTGGCAGAAATATCTGCTCAATGGGGCGAAATAGTCGTGCTATTCCTGCTATTTTGCGGATTCATCGTCCTGGCTGTGCTGATTTTCGATAGCCGGAAAAATATCAGGCTTCTCCGTACCCAGATCGAGATTCTGCAACATAGTCTGGAGAATGCGACCCGCAGCGACGATTTGGCGGCTGCTGCCGATCGCAGGGCACAGCCCGCACCGGCTACCATTCGCGCCAAACGCTCCGAACCGGCCGAAAGCATCGCTGCACCGGCTACCGATGACCCAATTCCAGAACCTGTGGCGCGCGAAGCAGCTGCGGAAGCACAGGCCAGCGAAGCGAGCCGGCCCGCAGTTAGCGCGAGCAAGCGGTTCGAAGACCTGATTGGCGGCAAGCTGCCGATATGGATAGGCGGCGTTGCGCTGGTGTTTGCCGGTTTCTTTCTGGTTCGTTTCTCGATCGAGGCGGGCCTGTTCGGCCCCGCTGCTCGCTGCCTCACCGCCGCGATGTTCGGCCTGCTGCTGATCGGGCTTGCCGAATTTGGCAACCGGATTCCCCGCATTGGCGCCATTTTCACCGACGATCTACGCATCGGTCATAGTATCGCAGGAGCCGGTATCGCAGTGCTTTATGCGACCCTTTACATGGCAAGCGAACTATACGGGCTATTCGGACTGACCGCATCTCTGATGGGCGTTATTGCCGTCACCATATTGGCCTTCATCCTGTCCCGGAAACATGGTCCACCGACCGCCGTCATGGGGTTGCTCGGCGGTTTCGCGGCGCCTTATGTTGCTGGACTGGGGCCTGAATCGGTTGCGCCGCTGGTCATTTACCTGGGAGTGTTTACCGCAGGCCTGTTCGGTCTCGCCATCCATCGCGGCTGGGCCTGGTTGGCGCTATTGGCAACCGGTGGTAGCGTCATCTGGACATCGGCATTATTGTTCATGGACATAGCCGACGATGCGTCAATCGTCGGCCTGTTCATCATGCTGCTGGCGATCGGCGGCGTACTCACCCTGTCCCGCACCGACCAGAATTATGGCTTACCCAAAGCGGCCATGCGGAGCATTCCTTTGGTGGCCGGACTGGTCCAGCTCATCATGCTTGCGCCTCTGATTCAATTTTCGCCGGTCAGCTGGCTGTTTTTTGCCGTGCTCGCGGTTTTTGCAATTGCCCTTGGCTGGCGCGACGAGGAGATGACACCGGCAGCGGCGGGCGCCTTGGGACTGGCATTCGCAATGGTGGGTGCGGCGCTGTCGGACTATGGACCGGATCATGGCGACCTGCTTCCGGCGATCGGATTTGCGATACTTTTCTGCCTCGCCGGACACATCTTTGCGCTGCGGGAAAAAAGCGGCAGGATGTGGGGACTCATCGGTCTGGCCGCCCCGGTCGGGATGCTGGTTCTGACGGCACTGCTCGGCCGGTTTGACTGGAGCGAGAATTTCTGGGGAGCAGTCTGCTCCGTTGTTGCCGCCACTGCGGCGATCATGGCCTGGCGCACGCATCTGATAATGAAATCACCCGTCATGCCGCTGGCAAGCGCGATCACCGCGATTTTGCTTGTCACTGCCTTGTGGCTGTGGACGCCGGACAGGTTGGCCGCGATAATTCCGGTAGCGGTGGCATTCGGACTGGCGGCCTGGGCGCGTCATTGTGACAACAGGACGTTGGCGCGGCAAACCTTTGCAGCAGCCATGACAGGCGGTTTGATTACGGCCGTTCTTTCTGTTGAAATGATCAGCGCCTTATTCGCGTCGCTGGCCGGCGAGACCGATTTGTACAGCTATCTGCCGGCTGTCGGCCCGATGATTGTCAAATTGCTGATCCCGTCTTTTGCTCTTGTCGCGCTCGCCGGTATATTCGGTGGGACACTGGACAAACGCTCCTCAGCGGCCATCGCAGCTGCGGGGGTGATAGGCACAGGCAGCTTTGCCTATCTGTTGCTCAAGCAGATATTGGCGATCGGTCCCATCGACCAGTTCATGCAATTTGGCTTTGCCGAACGAATCACATTTACCCATTTGCTGGCGCTGGCCGGATGGCTGTTGCTGCGCCGGACCTGGCCTGCGGACTGGGCCGACGCAGCGACGAAACTGGGGTGGGCACTGGTAGGAGTGGCGCTGTTCCGTTTTGTCTATTTCGATCTGATGCTGCTCAGCCCGACCAGCGTTTCCCAAGCCGTGGGACCTGCGCCGTTCGCCAATCTCGCGACCCTGCATTATTTCGGTGCGGCCATTTGGCTATGGTTGTTTGCCAGTTCGGCGGCGTCTGGTGACCGCGCAAACAAATGGGTTCGTCCGCTCGAAATAGGCAGCCTGCTCACAACCATCGCAGCCGTCTTGGTGACCGTCCGGCAGGCTGTACACGGCACGAATTTGGCGACAGTGATGATATCTGCCAGTGATCCCGACGATCTGATGAACATCGACAGATTTGGATATACTACCACAGAAACATATCTGTACAGCGCCGGTCTTCTGCTTCTCGCGATAGCCTGGCTGGCACGCGGAATCCAGACGTCCAATGCTATGCTCCGGATCGCGGGACTTTTGCTGCTGACACTGGTCACATTCAAGGTTTTCCTTGTTGATGCGGCGCAACTGGAAGGCGTTCTGCGTATTCTGTCCTTCCTCGGCCTCGGTATCGCACTCATCGGAATTGGCTGGATCTACGGCAAGATCATGAGGCGGGAAGCCCATGTCGAAGACGAGGCGAGCGTGGCTTGACCATGTCGCGCCCGATGATCCGGATTGTCATTATCTATGCGCTGCTGTTGGCCTGCGCTGCCTTCGCGCTGGAGTGGCTGCAATATCAATATTTCGCCAAGGCCTATTCGGTCGAACTCTATGTGGTCCTGATCGCGCTGGGCTTTGCCTCGCTCGGCATCTGGGTGGGGCACAGGTTGACCGCGAAAAAGCCGCGCGGCCCGTTTGAGCAGAATAGCGCCGCGCTCAAATCACTGGGCATATCGGGGCGGGAGCTGGAAGTGCTCGAGGCGCTGGCCGACGGCCAATCCAACAAGGAGATCGGAAGGACACTCGATATCTCGCCCAATACGGTCAAAACCCACATCTCTCGGCTCTACGAAAAATTACAGGTCAGTGGCCGTGTCCGCGCGATCGAGGAAGCAAGGTCTCTGCATCTGATACCGTGATATATATGGGTGATATGGACCAAATCACCCGTCCGGGTGATTTGCAAGCGCCTATGCAGGTGCCATAACCAACGCATCAACGGAGGGAATATCATGCAGAAAATTGCCCTAACCTATGGAGTGCTTTCCGGATCCATCGTCATTCTGACGATGATCCTGGGACTGATGGTCAGCGACGGAGGCAGCTTTCTGTCGTCGGAGCTGTTCGGCTATCTGATCATGCTGGTCGCGTTGTCGATGATATTCATCGGCATCAAGCGCTATCGCGATCAGGAACGGGGCGGAGTGATCCGGTTTCTGCCTGCATTCGCCATGGGGCTCGCTATCGCGGTGATAGCGGGGATCATATATACGCTGGTATGGGAGCTATATTCGATGAGCAACGGCTACGCCTTTATCGACAGCTATGTGAACAGCGCGATCGAGGCGAAGAAAGCAGCTGGTCTTTCGGCGGAAAAGCTGGCGCATGAGATCGCGACTCTGGAAGAGATGCGATCCGATTACGGCAAAATCTATATCCGTATGCCAATGACATTTCTGGAGATTTTCCCGGTCGGCCTGATCATCGCCATCCTGTCGGCAGCGGTTTTGCAAAATCCGAAAATCCTGCCGGCACGGCAATAAGCGTTACTAAGGGGAGAAAGACAATGAAACTCGGAGCCTTTTCGATCAGCCTGTCGGTCAAGGATATCGCCGCTTCCAGAGTCTTTTACGAGAAGCTTGGCTTCACAAAATTTGGCGGTGATCAAGACCAGAAATGGCTGATCCTGAAAAACGGCGAGACGCTGATCGGCCTGTTCGAGGGCATGTTTCCCAAGAATATGCTGACCTTCAATCCAGGATGGGATCAGGATGGCCAGAATCTCGACGATTTCGATGATGTCCGCGATGTTCAGAAATCATTGCTGGCAGCGGGAGTGAATCTCGACAGCAAGACTGATGACGGCGAGGGTCCGGCCAGCATCATGGTCACCGACCCCGACGGCAATCCGATCCTGATCGACCAGCACCGCTAGGCCAATTTGCGCAAATTCGGGTGATTGCCAATGCTCGCCCGGATCGCATCGAGCGCCGGTTTGCGCATTGCCGATTTCTGATAGGCATAGGCATAGCCCGGCAGCTTGGCGAGTTGCCCCGCAATCGCGGTCGCCTGCCCGATGACCTTGTCCGGCTCGACCAGCATATCCAGATATCCCGCCTCGACCGCGCCTTTCGGATCATAGATGAACGCCTGGATCATCGCCCGGGTCTGGTGCAGCGGACTGAGCCGGTCGCGCGCCAGCTCGACCGCAAATACAGGGAGCGTCATGCCGGTAATCGATTCATTCGCACCCAGCTTGAAATCGCCCGCCGCACCAATCCGCGTGTCGCAGGCCATCAGCAGAAACACGCCCATGGCGATCGCATGGCCGTTGCAAGCACCCACAACCGGCATTGGTCCGCCATAAAGACGGAGTACCAGCTCGGACGCCCGGTCGAGCAGACGGACAGAATCGTCGCGGGTAAAGCCACCCATCATGCCGAGATCGAAACCTCCGGAGAAACGCCCTTCGCGGCCGGTCAGGACGATCGCCTTGGCGTCCGCCTCGGCTTTGTCCAGCGCTTCGTTAAGCGCGATCATCAGATCGAAATTGACGGCATTGGCCTTGCCATCGTCCATGGTGATCAGCGCAACATCATTCTGGATATCGACGGAAATGCTCATTGTCTGTCCTTTTCAACGCGGCTTTTAATTGTTCAGTTAAGCCTATTGCCAGAATCCATCAGGTCAACGGAAAAATCAGCGACAAAGGTCCCGAAATCTGCTGAATAAAAGCATGAGGTCGACGTTCCGTAGCGGCAAATCGTTCAGACCAGTTGCCCGATAATTGTTAGCAAACGCTCCACATCCTCCCGATCATGATAAAGGGCGAAGCCAATCCGCAAAACATCACCACGGACATCGGTCACGACATTCTGCTCGGCCAGTCTGTCATGAAGCGCTGGCGCAGTTTCGCCCCGAAAAGCGAGAAAGCGCGCGTGTTGCTCGTCGCCAAGCGGGTTGAGCAATGCAAGGCCCGGCAACGGGTCACCGTCCAGAAACTGCGCCTGCAGGCTCGCCACATGATCTGAAATCAAAGCGGTTGTGAGACCTTCGCTGTCCAGCATGTTCTGCACCGCGTTAAAGCGGTAAAGACCGGATGGATCGAATGTACTGCCCAGAAACCGCCGTCCGTCGGGTGCGTAGCCAACTTCTCCCGGCGGCAGGGCCAGATCATCAAAGGCTGCATACCAGCCGGTCACGACAGGCCGTTCGGCATAGCCCGGAGGCGCGTGCAGGAAACAGGCCCCTTCCCCCGCCATGGCATATTTATAACTGCCCGAGAGGTAAAACACCCGATCGGCGATTGGCGACAGATCGGTCTCGATCGCCATGAAGCCGTGATAGCCGTCGATCACCACCCAGGGCCCCTCGGGACGGGCCAGCGCCGCCAGCTCGTCCAGCGCGGAGATGATAGTGCCGGAATTGAACAGGACCTGGCTGGCAAATATCAGATCGAAGTCAGCAGATCGGGCGCTATCGAGCAGATCATCTGGCGACACCGTCTGCAAGACGACCTCTCCCGCCTCGACCCAGCGCTCCATTTGCCGGCGGAAGCTGTGAAATTCGCCGTCGGTTGCCAGCACCCTTGCCGGTCGTTCCGGGATGGCGGACAATATGCGGACGATGAAATCATGGGTATTGGGCGCAAAGCTCAGTGTTGCGGGATCGGGCAAATTCAATTCAGCGGCGACATGTTGCTGCCCTTCGGACCAGACGGGACCCATGATCTTGGTCCATTTGTGATCGGCCAGCACCGCCGCGTCTTCCCAGGCCGCCATATGGCCGTCATGGCTCGCGTCGGGCCAGAGATGGTGGCTGTGCGCGGCAAAATGCAAACGATCCGGATTGGCCGCAAGAGATCTGGAGAACAGATGTTTCCAGCTCATAACTGGGTACGCAGCGACCAAAGCTCCGGAAAGGCGCGCTTGCCCACCGTGCTCTGCAAATAGGAAACGCCAGCGGTTCCGCCCGTACCCATTTTGCCGCCGATGATCCGTTCGACCGTCAGCACATGCTTGTGCCGCCAGGTCGCCATCGCATCATCGAGATCGACCAGTTTCTCCGCCAATTGATAGAGTTCCCAATATTTCTCGGGATTGCGATAGACTTCCAGAAAGGCAGCCTCGACCTGTTCGGATGGTTGATGGGATTGCGCAAAATCACGATCCAGCAGATCCGGAGCAATATCAAAGCCGGCCCGCGCCAGCGCGGCGATGGCATCATCCCAGATGCTCGACTGGTCGAGCGCCGCCTGCATCGCCGCCTGTGCTTCGGGGCGATCGTCCTGATATTTCAGAAAAGCCTTGTCCTTGAGGCCGAGCATATATTCCACCGTCCGGAACTGGTCGGACTGGAAACCGGAACTCGGTCCCAAGACATGACGGAACCGCGTATAGTCGCTGGGCGTCATCGTCGACAGCACGTCCCAGCTCAGTGTCATAACCGCCTGGATACGACTGACCCGCGCCAGCGCCTTATAGGCTGGCACAAGCGCATCCGCCGCTATCTGCTGCTTGGCGAAGCGCATCTCGCGGATGATCTGCTTGAGCCAGAGTTCTTTTGTCTGATGGATGATGATGAACAGCATCTCGTCGTCCAGATCCGATCGGGGATGCTGCGCATCGAGCAATGTGTCGAGCGCCAGATAGCGCGCATAGGTCATCGTATTTTCATCGGTCATGCGCGATTGTAACGCGGCCAGGTAGCTATGGGAAGATAGCCAATGGCGATATCCGGGCAATGCGGATCATCCCCGCGGGAACGCTGTCGGGAACAACCGGTGCCAAATAATCATGCTTCACGATAACTGGTCAGACGCGTGCTGGCTGGCGCAGGCCATGCGTAACGGAACGGCGTTACCGAATGGGTGGCACCGCACAACAGAGCCTGTCCTGGCAATCAGATGCTCGCACTGTGTCTGGGGAGAATCATCTCTCTGGAGGCCCGACCCGGAATCGAACCGGGGTGCGCGGATTTGCAATCCGCTGCGTCACCACTCCGCCATCGGGCCGGAGAGAGGGCGCGAATTGCTTCGCTTTGCGGGGAAAGTCAACCCAAAGTTGCGTCCTGCGTTATCAGCCCCGGTTTTGGTTATATATTTTCATGTTGCCGATCGGTCTGGGCGGCCCGTTTGTCGAGTAAAAGACGCGATCGGCATAAATTAGCCGGATTCCATCTTGGCGCACGTGCCAACCCCCGCTAGAAGCGACAAATCTCCACCATAGTGTATTGTGTAAATAATACAGACATGGCATGGACGGAATGTTATTCATTGGGAGGATCGACTCTTGGGTCAGGAAAATTTCAAGCAGATGCGCAAGGCCATGGTGGTCAGCCAGTTGCGCACAACCGACGTTAGCGATCCCCGCGTCATTGCGGCCATGAGCCACATCGCCCGCGAAAATTTTGTTCCCGCGGCTCAGCGCAGCTTCGCTTATGCCGACCGCGGTGTGCAGATCGGCGAAGGCCGGGCCTTGAATCCGCCGCTCACCACCGGACGGCTGTTGAATGTGGCGCATGTGACCAAGGACGACAATGTCCTGCTAATCGGCGCTGCCACGGGCTATACGGCGGCGGTGCTCGCACAGCTCGGCGGCTCTGTGACGGCAGTCGAAGCCAATGCAAAACTGGCGGCTGCAGCACAAAAGAATCTGGCTGACGTGACCGGGGTCAAGATCGAGACCGGTGAGCACGCGGCTGGCTGGGCCAAATCTGCACCATATAGCGTGATCGTTGTCGACGGACTGGTGGAAGAGATCCCACAGAGCCTGGTTGACCAGCTCGCGCCGGACGGGCGCATTGTGGCTGCGGTGATGAACGATGGCGTGTCCCGTCTTGCCTTGGGCCGCACCGCCGGGAATAATGTCGGCTATCAATATTTTGCCGATTGCGGAGCCTGCCCTCTACCCGGCTTTGAAAAAACCAAAAGCTTCAATTTTTAGGCCGTTCGGGAGAATGAACAGATGAATAGACGGCGCCTTCTCATTGGAACGGCCATGCTGGCGATGCTGTCGGCACCGGTCCAGGCCGATACGCTGCGCGATGCTTTGGTAGCCGCCTATCAAACCAACCCCACCCTCTCCGGCGCACGTGCCGCCCAGCGAGCGACCGACGAAAATGTTGCCATAGCCAAAGCTGACGGTCGACCGAGCGCTACCAGCGATTTTGGCTTTCAGGAGAATTTTATCCGCAGCGCCAATAGCTTTACCGCGCCATTGCGCCAATCCACAGCAGGCGGATCGATCACAGTGCCCATCTATTCCGGCGGTGCCGTAAAAAATGCCGTGCAGGCTGCCAGAACAAGAGTGGAAGCCGGGCAATTCGATCTCCGCGCTACCGAAGCGAGCATCTTCAGCAATGTCGTCGCTACCTATATGGACGTCATTCGTGACACGGCGATCGTCAAGCTGAACCGGGCCAATGTCGGCGTCCTCTCGGTCAATCTGGAAGCGACCAGCGACCGGTTCGAAATTGGCGACCTGACCCGAACCGACGTCGCGCAATCGGAATCGAGGCTTGAAATAGCAAAAAGCGATCTCGAAACCGTGCGCGCCAGGCTGATCGCCAGCAAAGAAAATTATATCGCGCTTGTCGGCAATGAACCCGGCGATCTCGAGCCCCCTCCGCCGCTGCCGAATTTGCCGGAAACACCGGATCAGGCCGTTGACCTTGCCCTGACGTTTAACCCGGATTTGCTCGCCGCCAAAGAACGTAGCGAAGCCGCCGAATTTGACATAAAAACAGCCCGGTCGGCCAATAAGCCGACGGTTTCGACTTACGCCCAGGGACGTTATCTGAATTATCACGGAACGCTTGGCGGCAATATAGCCGGCTCGACATTCGTGCAGGAACAGTCAACTGCCGAAGTTGGCGTCAGAGCGACCATGCCAATCTATCAGGGCGGGCGCCCTGCCGCACAAATTCGTCAGGCACAGGCCCGTTCCGGTCAAGCTTATGAACAGCTGATCGCAGTAGAACGTGATGTGATTTCGCAGACTCGGGCCGCCTATTCAAGTTGGCGCGCATCCGAGCAGGTCATCCAGTCCTCGGAGCGGGCCGTGGCAGCTGCAAGCCTTTCGCTGGAGGGTGTGCGCGCGGAAAATTCCGTCGGTAACCGGACCATATTGGACATATTGAACGCCGAACAGGAATTACTCAACGCGCAGGTACAGTTGGTGACTGCACGTCGCAACGCCTATGTCGCAGGCTTTTCCTTGCTCGCCGCGATGGGGCGGGCGGAAGCGCGTGACCTCGGCCTGGAAGGCGGCCCGCTTTATGATCCGGCGGTCAATTACGACCGGGTCGATGATATGTTCTATGACTATCAGAGCGAACCTAATCCGGAACCGCAAGCGACCAGAACCGTTGACAGTCAGCCGCAAAAAGCGGAGATAGAGCCGCTGCCTGAAATACCGACACGCCGTTAGACCGGATGGCGTTGATGGGTTCCGGTGGTCGAGTATGAGCTTTGGGGGTTTCGCAAATGGCTGAACAAAACAGGGAATCGTCGATGGAAGAAATTCTCTCGTCGATCAAACGCATCATCGCCGAAGACAAGGCTATCGATGATGATCGCCCCCAGCAACGCCGGAAAACCTCCCAGAAGCCGGCCTTGCAGGCCGTCCCGGACGTGAAGCCCGCGACCACGATCGAAGAAGTACTCGAGCTGACCAACGAACTGCCGGAACATGGCAATCGAACCGCACAGGGTGTGTTCGGAGACCGCCGCAAGGAAGAGCGGCTGATCGACGACAACAAGCTTGATAGCATGCGTCAGTCGCTGTCGGCGCTGGTCGAGAAAGAGGCAATGGAACGTCACGCGCCTCAACATCAATCGGGAGGCACATCGCTGGAAGATTTGACCCGCGAATTGATGCGACCGCTCATCAAGCAATGGCTGGATCATAATCTGCCTGAACTTGTCGAAGAAATGGTATCGCGCGAAATCAAGCGGCTGAGCGAGAAATAGGATTCCGAGCCTCAGCCAATTGCTCTAATCCCAATTGCCTTGTCGAATAGCCGTGCTAAACTGTCGGCCATGACAAAATTTTCCAGAATATCAACCGCCGCTCTCCTTGTGACAGCACTGACAGCCCCAACATTTGCGTCGGCGCGACCGATGACCGTGGAAGATCTTGCCACGTTGAAACGCATGGGTTCGGTCGCCGTTTCTCCGGACGAGAAATGGGCCGTCTATGACGTCACCGAAACCGAACCGGAGAGTTACGAACGATCCAGCGCGCTCTATCTCCTCGACCTGAACACACCCGATGCAGTTCCGTCCCGGATCGCAGATCAGGCTGGCAAAAGCGAACATAGCCCCGCTTATGCGCCGGATGGCAGTCTATATTATCTCAGCGACGCCAGCGGCTCCGAGCAGCTTTGGCATGCTGTTATTGCGCCGGGGGGTAATGTCGGTGAATCGGTGCAAGCGAGCGATTTAAAGGCCGACATCTCCGGTTTCAAAATATCGCACAGCGGAGACAAGATTGCGCTGTGGGGCGATATCGCCAGAGACTGCCCGACCTTCGGCTGCGAAGACAACGGTAACAAGGCAGAACCCGGCCCCGGAACCGGTCGCGAATATGACGAGCTGTTCATCCGCCATTGGTCGAGCTGGGAAACGCCCGGCAATTACAGCCGGATTTTCGCCTTTGACCTGGCAGACGGAAAAGTCGCGGGCGACGGCACCGCGCTAGATGGTGATCTCGTGGGTGACAGCCCATCCAAACCATTCGGTGGCGGAGAAGAAATCACCTGGGTCCCGGGCGAGGATGGCGTCTTCTTCACCCTCAGAACCGCTGACCGGAACGAACCGAAGTCAACCAATCTCGATATTTACGGCGCGATGGTCAATGGCAAGGAAACCGTCAATTTCACAGGCCAGAACAAGGCCACCGACACGCTACCCGCATTTTCATCGGACGGAGAATGGCTGGCCTGGGCAGCTATGGAGCGGCCAGGTTATGAGGCCGATCGTCTGGTCGTAAAGCTACGCAAGCAGGGCAGCAACGAGGAAGAGGCGATTGCGCTGACGAAAGACTGGGACCGCTCGGTCGGCTCGATCGTCTGGACGCCGGACAACAAACATCTCATCGTTACCGCTCAGGAAGTGCTCGATCACCCCGCATTCGCGGTTGAAGTCGAAACGGGCAAAGTCACGCGCCTGACACCGGGCGGCAATGTCGGCTCGACCATTCCGCTGCAGGATGGCTCGCTGATTTACACTATGAACAGCCTGCAGGCGCCTACCGACCTGTATCGCCGTTCGGCAGACGGCACGATCACACAGCTGACCAATATCAATGGCCCCGAACTGGCCGAGATCGACAAGGTCGATATCCAGCGGTTCGATTTTGCCGGCGCGGACGGCGAGCAGGTCTGGGGGCAGATCATCAAACCCCAAGGCGCGACCGGCAAACTACCGATGGCGTTTCTCGTCCACGGCGGACCGCAAGGCAGTTTTGGCAACAGCTGGTCCACTCGCTGGAACCCGAAAGTAATGGCGGCTCAGGGCTACGCGGCAGTTGCCATCGATTTCCATGGTTCTGTTGGTT